>Ga0169931_10013874_pt1 | contig 10958 bp, 9 predicted proteins | sample Kivu_15m_20L_FD_129675 | JGI IMG/M metagenome (GOLD analysis project Ga0169931, IMG submission 129675) | Freshwater microbial communities from Lake Kivu, Western Province, Rwanda to study Microbial Dark Matter (Phase II) - Kivu_15m_20L... | ecosystem: Environmental > Aquatic > Freshwater > Lake ... | reverse complement strand
TTCCGTTCCGAGGTAAAGTCAGCTGATAGCCAAAGCATTTCCTTGAGTAGATAATCCCAATGTGTATCGGTTGATTTTTTTGTAATGGATGGCGGTTGTTGTTGTGTTGAAGATAAGGAGGAGGATAAGAGTATTGTTTTGGAAGGCAGCAATTTTGTTGTTGTTGTTGATTTGGACTTTCTCCATAGTGTTTGGATTGCTTCTTCATTCCCGTTGTCCCAAGAGGATTGTCGTGTACGTACGTACATACATACACAGCGTCTTTGATTCAAACCTTTTGGATGTGTCGTGATGGATAATTGATAATCCCGCCTAACTATTGTTCCATCTATTCCCATCTTTACTTTGTTAATACCCCGTTTCAACGATATCTCCTAATAATAAGTTAGTCAATTGATACATCGAAATAGAGCTCAAAGAGAAGGAAGCATGATAACGGATGAAGGTTTACACTTCTGATCTTGGTTTATTCATAACACTTTGATCGTTCGAGAGGCATGGAATATCATCTCGATTCTTTCAAGCTATGTATAAAGAATACATGTTGAAACTAATTATAAGGAACCGATTGAGGTATTGGAGTTGATTTTCTCATTCGATATCTCGAAAACCAGAGTAATTTCGTCAGTTCCTCGAAAGATCTCGAATTCCTCCTCTCGAATACACATTCACTTCTCATATCGATTACAATCCCCACTTCTCTTCTTTCATAATGGTGTTGGTATTCTTGGAGATTCATTTCCGAAAGAAAGGAATGGAAGCAACAGCCATATTTTGTCGTTTGTCGTGTACCTTTATTACATGCATAAGAGTAGCGTACTCTCTTTGCAGGAGCTACAGTGTTTATAGGTTAGAGAATCGACCATGTATATTGTTCATACGTAAGAAATGTTACCAAAACACTTGATGGATGATGAATGAAAAGTGCCATCATCATGTACCTATCGTGTTGCTTTTAATGTCGAAGTTAGTACAGCTGATAGTAAAAGAGGTGAAAAGATCAAAAACATTACAATAGTGAGATACTTCAGATCGCAAATTTATTTATCAACTTCTACTAATTGTACAATAAGGATTTTTAATAGGACATCTTCATCATATTATTTCGACAAAATTCTACATATGAAACATAAAATAATTAATTTGAGGACGAGGATTTTTCTATATAAAATCCATATATCTAACAATAATGATTTTTCAATAATTATAAATGGAATACAAAGGTTTACTTTTACACATCAATCAAACTACATCACGTCCTTTGCGTTCAAATCACAAGAAGCAACATCAAATATTATCTTAAAGAGATTGGATTAATTTTTTCACTCTCTCGCCGTTCCTCGAATCCTTCTTGCCAATTGCATATCCTTAGGCATAATCGTGACTCTCTTTCCATGAATGGCACATAGGTTGGAGTCTTCAAACAATCCTACCAGATGTGCCTCAGCCGCTTCTTGTAATGCCAAGATCGCAGAGGCTTGCCAGCGAAATGCAACCCTTGTCATGGTGACTTGGATCTCACGAACTAGCCGTGCAAACGGCAATCGCCTCAGTAGAAGATCTGTTGACTGTTGGTATTTCCTTATTTCTCTCAGTGCACGTTCACCAGGACGGAACCTTTTTTGTCTGGTACGACCGGTTCCGCCTGCTCTATTTTGATTCGCTGCTGTTCTAGCAGTTGTGCTTGTTGCTCGAACTCCACTAGCCTTCGGTCTTGCCATGAAGTATTGTAATATTTAATCTGATAGGACAGGGATGAGGTTCGAAACGACGAGTACTGTTGCACTTCACTGAAGGAGAAACGAAGACACCAACAGCAGGTCGATCTTTTTAGAAGATGAAGAGAGGGAGAGAGAGGGAATACTTTGTAGTTTGCGCGTAGATACATAGGCAGTACAACAGTACAACAGCACTGTATGTACGTACTCTCTATCCTTTACCTTTTTTTATAACGAAGAGTTTTCGGTCCCTGCCGCGCGTTATTGTTTGGATTCATGATGTCACGATTGCGGAGCGGAATGTTGAATGTTGAAGCTTATTTGTCCTTGGCAAGGCAAATAATTACGGTATAATACTGTATTTGAAAAAGATCCTTACATAGAAACATCATGCAAAACCAATTTTTGATACGATTATTTCAAAAAAAGGTAATTTGGAATAAAGGTGATATGTTTCTTCGTAGAAGCAATCATGGAACGTCAACATCATCGTCAACGATCATCACGACACCGAACGCAGACCCCAAAATGAATCAATATAAATATTGGAACCGTGAGGAGCATGCTAAAACTTCAGGAAAATATAACTACCTGATAAATATTTCTCCTGAGAGTATAAAAAAGGAAGCACGTATTATCAGTTTATCTGACCCAAACGATGACGCTAATATCGCCCTGAAGACATCACTTCCGTATGGTTCCAAGGTATTGGCAACAGGGATCACCGTAGACGACTTTGACCAGATCCTGCCATCTTTGAATCCGAATGTTGCCTTTGTCAGCCCTTCTTGTCCTAAAGCCCGAGTACAACTACCTCTCTTACTTGAAAAATACCCTTCAATAGAATGGGTACATGCTCGTTCAGCAGGCATCGACTTTCTCGTGTCAGATGAGCTATCGTCGAAACCACCACGAATAATGACAAACGCGAAAGGACAATTCAGTTCTTCTCTTGCTGAATATGTCATGATGGCTTGTTCATTCTTTGCTAAAGATTTGACGCGGCTAATGAAACAAAAAAAAGCAAAAGTTTGGGGAAAGTATAACGTGGATGAGCTTCGTGGGAAAACGATGGGTATCGTAGGTGAGTGACCTAAAACAAAAACTACTCTTTTTAGATGTCCATAACTGATCGTAATGTTATTCTTCTTTAAAACGGACTGAAGGCTATGGCGACATAGGAAAAGCATGCGCAAAAATTGCCCACGTTTACGGTATGAAAATTATCGCCTTGCGTCGGAATCCCATTCTGTCACGAGGAGATCCATTGTGTACGGTTATTGATTGTTTTTCCATTTGTTTTTCATCTGATGATGTATTGATCACTGACGTTTCTATCTTCGCGCTGAAAGGTGATGTCATTTATGGAAGCGATAAACAGAGCTTAAACAAACTTATGTCTGAGTCTGATTATATTGTTTGCTCTGCCCCATCGACGGTCGATACTCGAGGAATGGTAAACGCTGAAGCTTTCAAATCTGTCAAACCTAATGCCGTATTTATCAATCTTGGGAGAGGACCAGTTGTAGACGAAGCTGCGTTGATAGATGCCCTTAAAGATGGTCGCTTGAGAGGTGCCGCTCTTGATGTATTTTCAGAAGAACCTTTGCCTATTTCGAACGAGTTGTGGGGCCTGGACAATGTTCTACTTTCACCACATAATATGGATCAAACAGCCACTTTCATGCATGAAGCAACTGAGTTTTTTGTCTATGAGAACCTTCCTAGATTTATTTGCGGCCAAGAACTGCTAAATCCAGTAGATTGTGTACTTGGGTACTAGAATATTAACTCCGCCAGAATCTTTGAATCTCGTTACGCTTACAAGGCATAACTATAGTAGGGGATTCTCATCTTTATTCCAGTATATTCTTAATAATTACATGATCTATATTTCACAATCGATATATGGAGTTACCATGACAAAGCTCTACGAGTACAGATGGATTGCAATTGCAGGTGCAATCTTTGGATGTATATATGCGTTTGGGATCGGAGCTAATGATGTTGCTAACAGTTTCGGTTCGTCTGTGTCGGCAAAGTCTCTCACGATAGCCCAAGCTATTATTGCCGCTTCGATATGTGAACTGTCGGGGTCGATGCTTCTGGGAGCAAGTGTCACTGGAACAATTAAGAGCAAAATAATCAAAAGCTCATATTATCAAGACGTTCCTCAAGTTCTAATGTTCGGCATGTTATGCTCACTGCTGGTTGGTGCAGTATGGCTCCTGGTAGCTACTGCTTATCAATACCCAGTATCGACCACTCACATAATTGTCGCTTGCTTATGCGGGTTTTCATTATCAGCGTACGGAATACACTCTATCAACTGGAAGCAGGTGTATCAAGTCTTTATTTCGTGGGTGGCTTCGCCAGTGCTAACAGGATGTATTTCGTTCATCATGTTCACAATCGTAAAGCATTTTGTTTTGAAGAGTGAAAATACATTCACCCGCGCGATACTTGTATATCCTATCGTTGTTTTCATAGGTATCACAGTGAACCTTTGGTTTGTGCTGTACAAAAGTAACGGTCGAATCGGTTCTGGAGAAGATTTCGTACGGCATATTGTCACTCCAGTAGCTTTTGGATCAGGTCTCGTTTGTGGACTTGCAACCTACTTCATACTTGGGCCAGTTTTGAAGAAGCGGATAGAGAGATTTCATCAGACTCAGCAACAGTGTGAAGAAAGGGAAGCCGCCATCGAAGAGGGTAGTTCAGGACAAGCAATCATCGTTCAAGATGAAGTAAATATTGGTGCTGAATATAGTGGCCCTGGGACACCAGTAACAACGTGTTCTGACGACCACCAAAGCGAAGAAAAGTTGATTCTTAAACTTTGGAATTTCTTCGCTGACAACACTTTTCGCCAAGACCTTCAAAGTCAATCGCTATCTGAGAGTAAACGAGCTGCCATTGTTTGGGAAAATAGTGTCATCTTTGAGCCGAAGACAGAGCATTTATTCTCATACGTACAAGGTATGTTCAATCTACGTACTTGCGACATCATCAGCAGATCTAGTAACTCTTGGACCAAATCTTTGTTTTTAGTCTTCACTGCGTGTCTTACTTCATTCGCTCACGGGGCCAACGATGTTGCAAATGCTATCGCTCCTTTATCAGCCATATTTACAATATATGATACTGGATCAGTGCCATCGCAAAGTACCGTATCTTATTGGGTTCTTGCGATGGGTGGTGTATTCATCGATATCGGCTTTATTTTCTTTGGGTATCGGATTATAAAGGCAGTCGGGTTTAAAATAACAAAAATTACTCCATCCCGAGGTTTCTGTATTGAGTTGGCTACATCCCTGACGGTTGCGATGGCTTCATTCATCGGGATCCCAATATCAACAACACAATGCTTAGTGGGAGCAACGGCAGGTGTCGGATTAGCAGATATGGGATATCGAAACGTTGAGTGGTACTTTCTTTTGCGCACATGTGTAGGTTGGCTGGCTATTTTCTTTATCGCATTCTTTGCTAACGCAGCATTTTTCGGGTTTTGCATCTATTCACCATCACTAAGTCCTTAGCAAAGATACAGTATGAAACAGCACCGGTTATATGAGGTGCAGACTATATGTATAAAAATTAGATTCGTATACAGAAGACGTTGATATCTTCTCACCATTTGTAGAGGAAACCTGATTTTGACACACACTTAACATGGTTTTTTAAACTTGGGGTTGTTAGGATCCTCAACATGCGTGTCTCTAAGATCACGAATTCTTTTACGAGGTTTGGTCTTTGGAATTTGGCCATCATGATCGCCTTTGCCCTTGAAAATGTTTTGCTCAATAGACTTCTCCTGCATATTCAATTGCTTGTTGATGGAACTGACTCTTAACACACGCAACCTTAATGAGTCGATAATACAGCTAAGCCAGGAATGATTGGGGTTTGTTGACAAAATCTCCAGTCGAACCATCAAACGAGAGAAGCATTCTGCGAAAAGAGCTTTGCATTTATCAATATTAAATATACAGTCAGCTCGTCCCCCGTCACTCTCTAGAGTGGTGTCTTTTGATATTGCTGTGAATGCGACACGCTGTATATTGCTGAATTGCGATGATTTATGTCCGAATCGAAGAAGGAACGTGAGCAGTATTTCGGCGGGTGAGTCGTTACCACCATGTTTGAGATGCTCTTGAATATGAAAGGATAACAGAACATATAATTTGAAGGAGCCTATTCCACCAGTAAATGGCTTGTCCATATCACCTGTTTGCTGCAGGAGAGTTTTCAGTATCAACGTGACAGGAGCAAAACTATGGAAAAAAGGGAAACAAGATCAATTACGAAAACTCAATTATGTAAGCAACATGAAATAAGTTGAATATGACATCGACAAATACCTTCGGAAGCGATAGACTTGCGAAGACGCATATGCGCTTGTGTCAATAACATCACCATGATTGATGAGAATATCACTGTCAAACTCAAAGCGAGTCTTGAGATAAATGATAGGAACTCTAGCGCCTTTTCTCACATGCACTGTTTCGGGGCGTATAATCCTCCCTTCCCTCCGCAATCTTTTCCCCAAATTCTTAAGAGAATTAATTACCATGTAACGAGTCTGGATGGTACATCGACTGTTAGAAGTCGATGACTTTGTTGGCTGAACAACTGAAATATCAAGGATCTCGTTGTCCTCATTATTATGGTTTTGAGTGTTTGATGATTGCATGGTATCTTTGAGTTTAGTTACAACGTTCCGAAAATTATGGAATCTTTGTGCATCATTATCATCATCAATCCCAGAAGACTGAAAACCTAGCATAGGATCTGCACTATCCGTTTCGTCTATGGATGCACTACGACTCTCTACTGCACTACGGTTATCGTCATGACATTCAACTTGAGCAGCATCTAGTTCAGTACCACTTTGGACGAGAGAATCTATAGATATCGGATATTCAACAATCTGTCGATCAATGATGAAGAGGTTGGTATTTTTCTTCTTACTTTGTAAATTTGATTCTATGGATAATCGATTGCCACTTGATATCATCGGATCATATGGTACACTATTGTCATACATAATTGCAGTCTCTTTAGAGATTTTGGACTGATTACTGATACGAACATCTGATTTGTAACAAATTGAGTCTTCTACCACACTCTGACGGTCAATAACAAATAATATGTTACCATCTTCCAGTTGCTTCTCCTTAATATCATCATAAACTCCATTTTCTTTAGTAATCAAACGATGACCAGATGTATTTTGAACATTCATAACCTGACTTTTAGATGCGAATAGGTTTGTAGGGTCTTCTACACTTTCACGGTCAACAAAATGAAGCGGCGTATCATTTGGAATTCCTTGCAACGGATCAGTCTCTTTTTCAATGATGGATGAGTCTTTTGTTAAGTCAATAACTGAAACTTTGACATCACTTTGTTTCTCGTTGTCTGATGATATTGGAACAGTAGTAGTACTATCACCTAATGCCATCAATGCCTCTCTCCACTTTGCTACTTTATCCTTTTTATTTTGTTTTTTACCTTCTTTTGTTGTGGAGACCATCTCTTTACTACCTTGAATATTCTGAAACTGGGATTCTACATCGTCTATGGTACTAACATATTGATGACACGGTTGTGATTCTTGATCTTGTTGTTCTTGTACTATTTCCATTTCAGTAATAACGCCATCCAGTTTGATATCCACGTCACTAAAAAAAGTACATACTTCAGGACAAGCATATGAACCAAAGACATGTGCTTTAATCGTTCTCTTTCCTCCCTCTTTGTATGTTGTCCAAGTATTATTATTATTATTTCCATTAGTAAATTCTTGCGTAGCAATCTCACTGATACGATTGACTAGCCATTCACGTGTATGTAATTCTTGCTTCGACTATATAGTACGTTACATTGGAATGCAGAAGACGATTAGGAGTATGATTTTTCTCATAGTAATCATAATGAAACACAACAATAACGTGGATGTATTTGGAAACGAAAGAATACGTACCAAGGTAACAAAACAACAAAAATCTAAAATTTCATAATTTAATCGATGAATAAAATGTGAATCAAGTGTATACCAAATATCAGGTAAGAGTGATGCCTTTGATGAAGATGATTCAATATTGCTTGTAGTAGCAGTCGTAATCGTGGATTTAGGTGGAGTAGGAGGAGACTGTAAAATGGGATTGTAATACATATTCTTATGATATTCATTCCTATCATCACCAATAATCATAGATTGAAACACATTTTTCATGGAAGAATAAATCTCATGTTGATGAGCTTGAAACCATGGTATTTGCTCTCTTGAAAATACGGTATAGGATGTATTGGGTAAGAATAATTGTGTGGGAGTGTAATCGATCTTTTTTTCATGCTGTTTCTTTTTCGTCTTGGTTTTTGATGGAGAAGAAGACGGAGAAGGTACCAATATATCTACACACTTTTTCGTCTTTTTCTTTTTCTTCTCCGTTCTAGTCACTTTGCATTCTTCTTGTTGTAATGTGGTGGCGGAAGGAGAAGACTTGTGTTTTGTCTTTTTTGTTGTTGTGAGATTTACAGTATAGCTTTGTGTAGTCAATTTCGTTGTCATCGAAATGGTCATTGGCGTTGATTTTCTACTGCTGGACTTTTTCCCATCTCGTTTGATTTTAATTCGTTTCGCACTTTTCGCCGGCGCTGGCTTAGAGTGTGAAGGGCGGTGTTGAGATGAAATTGCTGTTACTGATGGTGATGACGCTAATATGGAGGTGCTACCAGACTTCCGTTTTGAGCCTGATTTACTCAGCAATCTCTTTTTCGACTTTTGATCGACCTTTTCTTTTATCCTAGTCATTATTTTACCTTTTACTTATGATATATTCAACGGACGCATTTACTCTTTGATGGTGATTGAAACCGAATCGAAAGATTCCAGGTACCTCCTGTGTTGTTTAGTTGCTGTCGTATTTACGTACACTAGAGATACGTCGAAGAGGCCCTCGAACCCCAAAGCTACAATAACCCTATTTCTAACAAGTGCTTGTATTGGTGTGATGATAATCTTTCCTCTGTGAAGGCAGTACGCAGCAATTGCGTTACTCCACCTTCACAGAATAAAGTTCAATCGTCAAGCGATGACGAGATGGGTCAACAAGAGAGAAAATATATTTTTATATTTTTCCATTCTTTACAATCCACCCACCAAACCCATACCTTGGGTACGACAATAATGGTTTCTTCTCTGAGCGCCCCCATCCCCTACTTACCTGGCTTTTCCCTTCTCTCACCGCCACCATTTGATATCCACAGATACTGTACATCATTACTGAGAACAACCATCGAATGTTTCCAATGCAAAACTTGGGTGACTTTTATAAAATCCTATGAATTCATCGGTAAGAATGAGTTTGTAAGTTTTGATTCATATTTGTATATGGTGTGTTATATACTGATAACGTAAGACATTGATTTTCATCGTCCATACATTCCCATTTTTGCAAGTATAGCACTGCTACGAAGTAAGAAATTGAAGAAGCTTACCAAATAAAACCTAATCAAAAGGCTGAATCATTTGATGAGCAGGCGAGCAGGCCTTTCAAAACGAGAAATGGTCTTGGTTAAATGTCCACAGGGTTAAATAAAATCTACAAAATTCCACCTCCGGCCCCCCGCCGGCCGGCCTAGGACTTAGGACCCTTCGTTCGAGCTGATTTGCGGCCCTAGATCTATTTCTTATCTATTTTAGCTTGGCACAGTCACAACATTCATGAGAGTTAATGCCTGTATGTAGGACCTACATACTTGTACAGTAGCACCTCTCCGACAATACTGTACAGATCTGAAAAAGGATGATACGATTGATATATCCTTTAGGAGGACTTGATTTCTAGGATTGCTTGTTCTATGTAGTAACCATTACTACAATAATGATTTCGTATTCAAGTTTCTAACCTTGATTCATTCATCTAGGGTTCTTCATCGTCGTCCTACAATTATTACCGTGTTTTTCTAAACTTTTCAGTGTAATATGAACACTGCATCTTCTTAGCTCGCACCTAAGGGCATCTCTTGACTCCGATTGAAGTAGGCCTTCGTCTATTGATATTTTAAGCTGTGAAATTTCATGAGAATCAACATCTGTTACTGCAAGCTTAGTGTAATGACGCCAAGACGGTCCAAGCAAAGAAGGAAATACCTCCGAAAAGATCCAAGCAAATACCCATTGGCACTCATTGGGTATTAAAGCACGAATTACAGGATACCAATGGGAATCAGTTGATCGAACATCGAAGCGACACTGTGAGAAGTGGTCATTGTTCTCTATTGGTCTGGGCGGTACAATCTATCCCCATAACGAAGGGGTATTTATCGTAGACCTTTAGTTCTTCGCTAGTAGTCCACGCAACAGCTGTGAATAACAATGCATCGTCATTATCATTCATAATCCTGTTTCTCTCTGCAATGCATAAATTATTCATGTCATCTGAGGATGGTACATCGTTTACGTCTGCAGTGCCCTCATCAGCATCATAAGCCTCATTAAAGCAAGACATCGCGGTCCCTTTAGCGTCTATCTTCCCATGTAACAAGGCGATGTATGAAATTTTTTGGAACGAAAATAGGCAATCAACGACTTCGGATCGTGACTACTTCCATCGACGGATACGTTTCCATGTTCCTGTTGATATCTTGTCAAGAAATGACCTTGACTTCTTGATATGATACATCCGGTTTCTTTAAAAAACATACGACAGGATATTGAATCTGCCGCGTTGATATTATTCAGACTCTGTAGCCTCTCCATCATTTCTTTATTCACTAGTTTCGATGGAATTTTTTTTGATAATGATGATCGGCCATATTTCCCCAGTGGCCACGAAATCCTTTTCCAACGCATAAATAATAAATAATACCCCCAACGGAATCGTGCCCTAAAAGAAAAGAGAATGGACATTTACTTTCTTTATCTAACGCACGATTTGTCTGACCTTTTCTTTTGCTGTGTTCCTGACCTGAATTTAGATAATCGTTGTGTACCGATGCAGGTCTGAATTGAGTGATCTCTTGTTTTGAAGAAATAGCCTTGATCTTGGAGTCTGTTTTGTTACATTGATATCTCTTACAACGATAGCAGCAAAGTTTTTATGAGGTCCTTCTTTTCCGTACATCACGAGCTTTGTGCCATGACAGGCAATGTATAAAGTTGAAAACAATTCCTTCCAATACTGGCATTGAGACGAAAACGGTTCCAAGGAGACTTAACCGAAATACAACTTT
>Ga0169931_10013873_pt1 | contig 10959 bp, 8 predicted proteins | sample Kivu_15m_20L_FD_129675 | JGI IMG/M metagenome (GOLD analysis project Ga0169931, IMG submission 129675) | Freshwater microbial communities from Lake Kivu, Western Province, Rwanda to study Microbial Dark Matter (Phase II) - Kivu_15m_20L... | ecosystem: Environmental > Aquatic > Freshwater > Lake ... | reverse complement strand
TCGGCCGCTCAGATTTAGCGCCCGATCGGCGGAGGCGGCATCGCCGGAGCCGTGAATCGGCCGCTCAGATTTAGCGCCCGATCGGCGGAGGCGGCATCGCCGGAGCCGTGAATCGGCCGCTCAAAAAATCCCTTGGAAGCGCTCCGTCTTGACGTAGTGCGCACCAAGGGGTGGCAAGCCAGAAATTAGGGTGCTAATCAACGCCAAGTCGGAGCGTAGCGCAGCCTGGTAGCGCATCAGTCTGGGGGACTGGGGGTCGTGGGTTCGAATCCCGCCGCTCCGACCATTGCCTGAAAAATCTATTTGACCTCGGTATTTTGCTTTGGCGCTTTGGGCAGAGGCTTTATCAATGCCTAGCCAGGCGCGGCTGTGCTTCATCTGGCGCCAAGGGGCGCCATCTTTTCCGGCGCCACACTTTCCGCCGTCACGCCAAGCGGCGTGACTTCCCCTTGGAGAACATCGGTATCAGCGCTAGGTTTCCGTACAAGGGGAAAATGGAAAACCCCGAGCCAGAGGAGGGCTTCATGACATACATGATGAAACGTCGCACATTGGCGCGCCTTGGTTTCGGGGCCGGCGCCATTCTGGCCGCACCAGGCATTGGCCGGGCGCAGGGCAGCTTTCCCGAACGTACCCTTGAAGTCGTGACGCATGCTGGCGTCGGCGGGGGAACAGATATCACCGCGCGCATGATGATGGTGCAGGCCGCGGGCGAGTTCAAACAGGAATTGGTTGTGGTGAACCGCACCGCCGGCAGTGGCGCGCAGGCGCTGCAATATCTGGCATCAAAGCCCGCCGATGGGCATACGATTATCCTGGTCACGCAGACGCATTTGCTGACGCAAATCCGCAATCGCAATGTACCGCAATTTTCCGAGCTTGTGCCCTTGGCCCGCGCCACCGATGACCCGCAATTGGTATTGGTGCGGCGCGAGAGCCCCTTCCGCACCGCCGCAGACCTGGTGGCCGCAGGCAAGCAGCGTTCCTTGCGCTTTGGCGGTACACATGTGGGCGGCGTTGACCATATCGCGATTTTTTCCTTTGGCCGCGCGGCTGGACTGCAACAGCCAACCCTGGTGCCCTTCCGGGGTGGTGGGGAGATTGTCATCAATCTGGTGGGCGGAAACATTGATTCTGGCCTGGTCAATCCGGCGGAAGCGGAAGCGCAATTGCGGTCTGGTGAATTACGCCCGCTACTGGCGCTTTCGGAAAAGCGCTTGCCCGGTTTTTCTGATCTGCCAACCGCCAAGGAAACCGGTATTGATTGCGTGGCTTCAACTGTGCGCGGCTTTTGCGTGTTGCGGGGAACGCCGGAAGATCGCGTGGCGCGGCTGGAACAGGGGCTGATCCGCGCCATGTCTGGCCCGATCTTCAAATCCTATTTGGAAAATACAGGACAATCGCCCGATAGCGTGGTGGGCCGCGCCGCCTGGGGCGCGCAGCTTCAGTCCTTCCATGAAAGCGGGCGTGAAGCGCTGCAGGCGCTTGGCTTGCTGCGCTGATGCGCCCAGCGCGCAACCCAAATCACGCCATCGCCGCCAGTATTGCGGCGGTGGCCCTGGCCGCCATCGCTGCAACCTTCACCTTTGATCCTGTGCCGCCTGGCCTGCCCGGGCTTGGCGCGGTGGAGTTTCCGCGCCTGGTATCGGCAATTCTCTTGCTTTTGGCGCTAATCCTGGTGCTGACAGCGGCATCGCCGGCAAGTGAGGAAGATGCGTCGCGTATCTCATCCCGCGCCTGGCTGATTTTTGCGCTCTGTCTTGGGTTTTTGCCTCTCATGGAGATTGTCGGGATGATCCCGGCCATACCGATTTTCTTGCTGGCGGTAGGGTTGCTTTGGGGCGGCACGCCGTGGCCCAGGCTGCTGCTTTCCGCGCTTGGGATGGGCATCACCATCTGGCTGGTCTTCGTGAAAATCTTCCGACTGACCCTGCCAAAGGGTTGGCTTGGCAGCATGTTGGGGTTTTGAGTGATGGAAGGGTTTTTGGGCGGGCTTGCCATTCTGCTTGATCCCTGGGTGATGTTCATGGTGTTCCTTGGCACCGTGCTGGGTATTTTTGTGGGCGCGCTGCCGGGGATTTCGGGTAGCACCACCATTGCGCTGATGCTGCCCATGACAATCGCCATGGGGCCCATTCCGGCGATTTGTTTTCTGGGGGCGATTTATTGTGCGGCGAATTTCGGCGGGTCCATTACCGCCATTATGGTGAATGCGCCGGGTGATCCTTCGGCAAGTGCGACGGCGCTTGAAGGCTACAAGATGGCGGAAAAGGGTCAGGCGGGGCTGGCGCTTGGCATGTCTGCGGTTTCTTCGGCGATTGGTGGCATATTTTCGATCATTGTGCTGATCATTGCCGCACCCTTGCTGGCGCGCGCGGCTTATTCCTTCGGGCCGCCGGAATATTTTGCGCTGGCCGTCTTCGGGCTTTCCATGTGCGCGGCGATTGGCGGTGATAGTGCGGTCAAGAATCTGATTGCCGCCGCACTTGGTGTCCTGATTGCGACGGTGGGCATGGATTTGACCACGGGGATTGAGCGCTTCGCCTTTGGCATTGATGAGCTGGCCGATGGGATCAAATTTGTTCCTGTGCTGATCGGGCTTTTCGCGGTGGGCGAAATGCTGGATCAGGTGGTGCGCCGGGCTGAGAAAGCGAAGATCATCGCCATGGATGCGGCACGCGTGCCGGGCATGGCGGAGTTTCGCAAATGCAATCGTGCCATCTGGATTGGCAGCGGCATCGGTACCTTCATCGGGGCCTTGCCGGCGCTTGGTGCCACAACGGCAGCGCTGATTGGCTATAATGAAACGCGCCGTTGGTCCAAGCATAAGGAAGAATTCGGCAAGGGCAGCATTGAAGGGGTCGCGGGGCCTGAGGCTGCGAATAACGCCGCAGTTGGTGGTTCCATGGTGCCAACGCTTGCCTTGGGCATTCCCGGCAGTGCGACAACGGCCATTATTTTGGCCGCGCTGATTGTTCAGGGGGTGCGGCCCGGCCCGCATCTTTTCACGGAGCAGCCGACTTTGCTTTACGCGGTATTCGCTTCGATGTTGGCGGCCAATTTGTTCTATCTTGGGCTTGGGCTTTACATGGCTAAGTTCTTCGCGCGGATTTCCCTGGTGCCGCCAGCGATCCTTTGGCCTGCCGTATTCGTGCTTTCCATCATCGGCGCCTATGGGCCGGATCAATCCATGGGTGATGTCGTCATCATGCTGGTGGCAGGTGTGGTGGGTTTTCTGTTCCGTCGCACTGGATTTTCGCCCGCGCCCTTGATCATGGGATTGGTGTTGGGTGGGAAGATGGAAGAAACACTTAAGCAATCGCTGATCATCTTCGACGATGATGTCAGCATGTTCGCCACGCGCCCGATCGCGATGACGCTGCTCTGCATCACAGCAGCCGGGCTATTATGGCCGGTGCTGAACAGGCTATGGCGGCTGCGTGGGGCGTAGCGCTGAGGTATTTCAGCGCTGCGCCGGGTACTACAGCGCAACCCTATGCGTGGCCTCAGCGAAAATAAGCCAGCGCTCCACCAAAAGCCCGCCCAGGGCGGTTCAGCGCCTGATGTGCAACGCGGAAGACCCCTGACAGCAGAATAGGGCTGCAGCGTGAGCAAGTTGCCCTGCTCACGCTACAGGCAGTCCAGGCGCTGATCAGGCCGCTTGCAAGCGCTGGATCAGCGATTGCGTCGCACCGCGCAGTTGCACCGCCTCATCTGCCAGAGACTTGGTTGCCTGGTTGATGGTGCCAATCGCCTTGCCGGTATTCTCGGTCATGTCAGAAACGCGACCGATCGTGCCTTCAAGCGAACCGACCGAAGACGCGGCAGAGCGCAGGCTTGAGGCGATTTCCGCCGTGGTGGCGGATTGTTCTTCCACCGCCGCGGCAATCGCCCCATTTTCGTTATTGAGCTGGCTGATGCGGCCCACGATTTCGCGGATCACTGCAACCACATCTGAAATAATGGATTGCATGGCGCTGATTTCGCCCTGAATGCCCTCAGTCGCCTTCGCCGATTGCGCGGCCAGGTTTTTCACTTCGGAGGCGACCACTGCAAAGCCCTTGCCGGCTTCACCCGCGCGGGCCGATTCGATGGTGGCATTCAGCGCCAGCAGATTGGTCTGCGCCGCGATGGACCCGATAAGCCCGGTCACATCATTGATCCTGACCGATGCGGCATTCAGCCCATCAATCAGCGATGTCACGCGATCCGCCTCATCAGCGGCACTGCGCGCCGTTTGCGCCACGGCAGTCACGCGTGCCGAGACTTCAGAAATGGCGACAGTCAGCTGCTCCGCGGCGGCGGAGACGCTTTGGATGCCATTATTGGCTTCCGTACCTTCATGCGCCGCCGTGCGGGCCTGCGTCAGTGCGGTATCCGTAGTGCTGGCGACCTTGCCGCCTTCCACCACGAGCTTGGCGGAATTGTCGGAAAGCGCGGCGACGGATTGGCCAATGGCCTTTTCCAGATCCTTGGCAATCTCCTGAATGGCGCTACGGCGTGCCACTTCAAGTTCTGCACCGCGCTGGGCTTCCACTTCACGCAGCTTGGCTGTTTCGACCAGGCCATCGCGAAAGATGGTGGTGGCGCGGCTCATGTCGCCAATTTCATCCACACGCTTGGCATGCGGAATACCAACGCCAAGATCACCCTTCGCAAGCTTGTCCATGGAACCGGAAAGCTGATCGAGTGGCTTGGAGATGCGCAGCACCAGCAACCAAGCGGCAGCAGCGGAAACCGCAAGGATCATGGCGACCGCGATGCCGAGGATGGCACGCCAGAAGGCAACCCGATCTTCCGCGGCACGAATGGTGGATGCCAAGCGTTCTTCAAGGGCGACGTAGAATTGGTCAATCGGGCCCATGATATCGGCCTTGAAGCGGTGGTAGTCCGCGCCGTGCATCAGATCACGCGCCATAGCGAAATCGGGGTCACGCCGGACGGTGAATTTACCTTCGGAGTCTGCGAAAATACCCTTGGCGGCGTTGATCGCAACCGTTTCAAGCTGGATCAGCGCATCGGAATTCTGCTGCGCCTGACGCAGCAGCGCGAATTCCGCTTCTGAGAAGCCCGCTTCACGCATCATCTGTTGCAGCGGGATCTTCGCGCCATCAGGGCGCGGCGCACGGCCGGTGGCCGCCACGAAATCCCAATATATACGATGATAATCCACCGGGCGCGGCTTTTCGCCATTGCGAATTCCGATCACCGACAGGAATTGTTCTTCCCATTTGGGATCGCCAGTCACCACATAGGTACGCGCATTACGTGTGATGTCGTCCGAGCTCTGGCGCAATTCATCCGCCAGGCGATAGGAAAGATGCTGGTTCTGATAGGCGCTGCGCGCATCGCTGAAGGCATTCTGCATCATCAGGAAGGACAGCAGCGCAAGGCCCGAGGCAGTCGCCAGGGCAAGGCTCATGATAATGGCCAAAGGCCGAATTCGTAACATTTGGGTCTCCTGGTCCCCTTAGCGTTTCCAAAAGCCATACTTTCGTTCCAAGGGCGCATGCGGGTGCGAAAAATTCGTGATCTCCAGCTAGCTGAGGACGCCGCTCACCTTCCTGTCTCGGAACAATTTGGATGACCGATGAATGTTATGAGGCCCTGATGAAGAAGCCCTGAAGGCAGGCATGAAAATTTCTCAATAAATGCCGTTTTTGAAATGCCGAAGAAGGCGGCATCGCATAACATTTCCTAAATTTGGGTGAGTCTATATCAAAAATTGGCTCGAAAATGCGCGTTCTTCCTCACCGCCTGTTCAGGAATTTCGCCTAAGATGTGCTTCCATTCCTTGATCATGCTGGTACGGAAAATCCGATGGCCTCCATCACCCAAGCGCCTTCCTACAAACGCTCTCTCTTGGGGCTTGGCCTTGTTGCCGGGCTGACCGCCTTGGGCACCGCAGGCATTATGTATGGCTTGCCGCAGACGCTACCTGCGCCGCCCGCCGATCCGCGCCTGCCGATGTTGGCGCGCAGCCTGGATATTGCCGAACGTGCCACGCAGCTGTCCGGCGCGGTGCCACCCATGCTGCTGGCGCGATCCGATGCGGAATTGGCCGAAGCCGGGCGCCGGGCGCGCCAGGCGGAAGACCGCCTGAATGCACTGCTGCGTGGCAATGCACAGATACCGGCTGCCGTCCAGACAGCCAGCACTGGCCTTGCCACGGCGCTTCGCCAGCTTGGAGCGGCGCTGGAAGCCGAACAAAAGGCACGCCAGGAAGCGGAACGCCAAATCGCGGCACTTGGCGCGGCACATCGCGTATTCCGCGCAGCCTTACTGCCCGCCATTGATGAAGTGGGCCAGGAAATCAACCGTGCGATGAATGGGGCACCCGCTACGCGTGGTCAGCCGCCCAGGCCGCGCGGCTTGCTCGCCAATAATGAAATTCCCCGCCAGGCTGCCCTGCTCAGCGCACGCAGCGCGGCAGAGGAACTTGTTGGCCTCATCAATCGCTTCAGCACAGCCCGCGACGATGCCGCGCATCAGGCCCTGATCACCGCGCAGAATGCCGCTTTGGCGAAGCTACGCACCGCCATGACCGGATTGGGAGACGCGCCACGCTATCAGCCACTGCGTGAGGCTGCATCAGCCCTGCAGCGCGCTCATGAGGCACTGGAAGCACCCTCTGCGCGCCGGGCGCGCGAAATGGCGTCCGGTCAGGATGTCGCCACCGCTGCCGCGCGGCTGACGGAAGCTGGAACACGCTTTCAAGCAAGCATTGGCCCAGTGCTGAGCATCGCCGCTGAGGAAGCCAAGCGCAGCCGCCCCGCTCAGCCACAGCGCCTGCCAGCACAAATGCTTCCCATCGGGCTTGGTGCGCTTGCCCTGGCCTTGGCCGCACTCACCGCCTTCCTCACGCGCCGCCGTAGCATCCCCGCCGTTGCGGAAAAGCGGCCCGATACGGGCATGCTTGCCACCCTCCGCGCTGACCTCATCAGCGCGCATACGGCGCGGGATGAAGCCAAGGCCGCGCTGGCACGGCTGCAAGCCGACCATGCTGCGCTGCGCACCGAAACCGCACAAATGCTGGAAGCGGATATCACGTCGCGGCTGCAAAGCCTGGCACAGGACGCGGCCACCAGCCGCACGTCTCTGGCTGCGCTGACAGAAGCCCAAGCGACCGCGCAGCAAGCCACCACCGGCATTGGCGCCAGCGCCGACCGCGCGCGGGAGGAAACCGGCAAGGTCGCGGCAGCGGCGGAAGAATTGACAGCGACGGTTGCGTCGGTTTCCGAACAAATCCGCGCCTCGGCCTCCATTGCAGCACAGGCGGTCACGGATGCTGGCCGCACCGATACCATTGTGCAGGGCCTTTCCGGTGCGGCGGAGAAGATCGGCGATGTGGTGAAGCTGATCACCGCCATTGCTGGCCAAACCAATCTGCTGGCGCTGAATGCCACTATCGAAGCGGCGCGCGCTGGTGAGGCCGGCAAGGGCTTCGCCGTGGTGGCATCAGAGGTGAAAGCCTTGGCCACGCAAACCGCCAAGGCGACTGAGGAGATTTCACGCCAGGTGCAGGAAATCCGGAGCACCTCAACCGAGGCGGTGAGTGCCATTCAAGGCATTGCCGAAGTTGTCCAGCGCATTGACAGCATCGCCGCCCAAGCCGCGCGCGCCATTGAACAGCAAGGCGCCGCAACGCGGGAAATCGCAGAGGGTATCGCCGCGGCAGCCGAGGGCACCTCGGCGGTGGCCGGTGCGGTCGCCAAGGTGCAGGGCGGCATGGAAGCTGCCAGCGCCCCAATGGCCGCCCTTGGTGATAACGCCGATGATATGGCGCGGCAGAGCGCGGCGCTGCAGCAGGAGATTGCGTCCCTGGCGGCCCGGCTAAGGGCGGCGTAAGGCCAGAGCTAGCGCGACGCTTGTCGCAGGGCAGGGGGCGCGATAGACCCTCGCCCATGTCGCATAACAGCTTCGGCCATCTTTTCCGCGTCACAACCTGGGGCGAAAGCCACGGGACGGCGATTGGCTGCGTGGTGGATGGCGCGCCGCCGCGCCTGACGCTCTCGGAAGCTGATATCCAGCCCTTCCTGGATAGGCGCCGGCCGGGGCAGTCCAAATTCGTCACGCAACGCCAGGAAGCGGATCAGGTGCGGATTCTCTCCGGCGTGTTTGAGGGCCAGACCACCGGCACACCCATTGCGCTGATGATTGAAAACACCGACCAGCGCAGCAAGGATTACGGGGAGATCAAGGATCGTTTCCGCCCCGGCCATGCCGATATTGCCTACGAACTGAAATACGGCATTCGCGACTATCGTGGCGGTGGGCGTTCCAGCGCGCGCGAGACCGCGATGCGCGTCGCTGCCGGCGCCATTGCACGCAAGGTGCTGGGCGATGGCGTGCGGATCAGGGGCGCCCTGGTTGCCATGGGCGGCGATGCGGTGGATCGCGGCAATTGGGATTGGCGCGCGGTGGACGAGAATGATTTTTTCTGCCCGGACCGTGCTGCCGCCGCGCGCTGGGAAGAACAGCTATTGGCGCTGCGCAAATCCGGCAATTCAGTAGGCGCGGTTATTGAAATTGTCGCCGAAGGCGTGCCCCCCGGCCTGGGGGCGCCGATTTACGGCAAGCTGGATGCGGATTTGGCGGGCGCGCTGATGGGGATCAATGCCGTCAAAGGCGTTGAGATTGGCGATGGCTTCGCCGCCGCCGCCCTGACCGGCACGGCCAATGCCGATGAAATGCGGATGGCTGAGGGCGGCCTGGTCGCCTTCCAGGCCAATCACGCCGGCGGCGTTCTGGGCGGGATCAGCACCGGCCAGCCGATTGTGGCGCGCTTTGCGGTGAAGCCCACCAGTTCGATTCTTGAACCTCGCCTTGGGGTGGATCGCTTCGGCCAGGATGTGCAGATCATCACCAAGGGCCGCCACGACCCCTGCGTTGGCATTCGCGCCGTCCCGGTTGGGGAAGCGATGATGGCGCTGGTGCTGGCAGACCATCTGCTGCGCCATCGCGCGCAGAATCCGGATGCACCAAGCGCGGCGCGCCTGCCGCGCAACTGAAGGCGCCAAGCCCTGCCAGGAACTACATTCTGGCCACGCGAAAGCCGGTATCGTCGCGCCGGGTCGTGGCGGCAACCCCGTAGCGCATCGCCGAGCGCAGAAAGGCCGCCGTATTGCTCCAGGAACCGCCACGCAACGCGCGCCAGGCGCAACCCGGCGTCACCACGGGCTCCGAGGCATCAATCGGCGCATTGGCATAAGTGCGTTCAAGACAATCCTGCACCCATTCCCAGACCTTGCCCTGCATATCATGCAACCCAAAGCGATTGGGCGCATAGCTGCCTGCGGGACGTGGCCGATTGACCGTGTGGCCGTAATTGGCTTGAGCTTCAGTGATTGCGTTGCCGGTGACAAAGGCGGTCATGGTGCCAGCCCTGGCGGCATATTCCCATTCCGCTTCCGTCAGCAGCCGATATCGCCGCCCGGTACGTTGCCTGAGCCATTCAACATATTGCTGCGCATCCTCCCAACTGACATCCACCACCGGCTGGCGGCCCCTGCCCCAGCCCCGATCATTGGGGCAGTGGCTGCACCCGCGCGCTGCCACACAGGCATCCCATTCGGCGAAGGTGTTTTCAAACCTGCCAACGGCCAGGGGCGTGCGCAGGGCAACATCGCGTTGCGGCCCTTCATTGCCATAACGTCCCTTTTCGTTTGCAGGGCTGCCCATCAGAAAGCGCCCGGCGGGGATCGCGACCATCTCAGGGCATTCCGGACAGTCACGAAAGAACTGCCCCACCTGCACCGGAAAATCTGGCCCGCCTGGTGCGGCGCTGCGCTGTTGCTGTGCGGGCGCGGGCGCTTGGCCAGAGGCTTTCGGAATCGGGGCGCACAGCGTCGCGACCGCCACCATCAGGGCAGTGCCTATGCCAGATCGAAGCTGGTTTGGGGTGGGCATTTGATCTCCTCCAGCCGTAGTCTAAGAACAATGTGCACGCTTGGTAAATAAAGCCCCTTTGAGCGCCGTCTTCGCCGCAATCGCGCCATGCCCGCCACGGCGCCGCCGCAAAAGTCCTGAAAATACCTCGCCTTCGTCGCAAGGCCGCCTTGACGGCGGGGTCATATGTCCATGCGCACAGTTCAACATAGGAGGACAAGATGCGCTACATGATGAAGACCTCACTTCTCGCCACCGGCCTTGCTTTCGCGCTGACGGGCGCGGCACTCGCCCAGGGGGCGGCCAGCACCGCTCCGGTCCAGGGCAGCCGTCCCGCCGCTCAGGCGCCGGCCGCCGCCAAGCCCGGCGACGCCACCCATGGCCAGGTGCGTGGCCATCAGGGGAATGGCCAGACCCGCGCAGTGACGCCGGCCGCGCCCTCGGGCGGTGCAACCCGCTGAGGTAACAGCCAAACCGGCGGGCGGATGCGCCCTCGCCCGCCGGCCAGCAGGAAGGCCCGCCCCAAAAGGCGGGTCTTTTGCTTTTCCGGCCCGACCCGGCCCGCAAAGATTGACGTTTCGCAAAGCCCCGACGCACATTCCCCCCGATAGCAAGACCCAAACAGGGGGAGGACCCAGGCATGGCTGATGAATTGATCGCGCTAAAACCCGAAATTGTCGCCAAGGCGCGTGTGACCGAAGCGCAGCGCGCGGCCATGTATGATCAGGCTGCCAAGGACCCTGATGGTTTTTGGCGCGCGGAAGCGAACCGCCTCGCCTGGATGAAGGCGCCGACGAAAATCAAGAATACCGATTTCAACGGCAATGTTTCGATCAAGTGGTTTGAGGATGGGGTGCTGAATGCCTCGGTCTCCTGCCTTGATCGGCATTTGGCCACGCGCGGTGATCAGGTGGCGATCCTGTGGGAAGGCGATGACCCCGCCGCAGATGCCAAGGTGACCTACCGCGATTTGCATGCCCGCGTCTGCAAATTGGCCAATGCCATGCGCAAGCTTGGCGTGAAGAAGGGTGATCGCGTTTGCATCTATCTGCCGATGATCGTGGAAGCGGC
>Ga0169931_10013872_pt1 | contig 10959 bp, 21 predicted proteins | sample Kivu_15m_20L_FD_129675 | JGI IMG/M metagenome (GOLD analysis project Ga0169931, IMG submission 129675) | Freshwater microbial communities from Lake Kivu, Western Province, Rwanda to study Microbial Dark Matter (Phase II) - Kivu_15m_20L... | ecosystem: Environmental > Aquatic > Freshwater > Lake... | reverse complement strand
TCACCCTCCTGATAGTTGTCGGACGGTCTGGATGGGACGGGACGGGACGCCACCCACCCCAAAGAAATAATAATCTCCCGTCCAGATTCCCCGAGCCCGCAGCTGGAGCTCTACAACTCCCAGGCGTCAAGAGCTCCAAGCCTCTCCCCCAAAGAAATAATAATATTCTCTCAGGTCCCATAACCTGCCTTCCCCAGGGAATGGTTGACTTATCGGTCTTCTGGGCTATACTATAGGACCTATGCTGGTGTCCGATAAATTCGATCCCCCCCAGCCCGATAATCGTACAGGTTATCGGGCGCTCCATATCCTCTGGCTTATCGGTCTCACATTGGCAATGGTTATCGGTCTCTGCTACAGTTATCTGTACTTTGTGACTTATGGGGCGTTGGCTGGTGTGCCTGGGCGGGACGGGACCGGACAGACTTCAAAAATTTCAAATAATTTTGAAGGCCACTACTATCCGGGAGTCCTGGGCCAGCTGCGGATGGTGCGGACAGAGGGATCGGCTGGACAGGATTCGAATGCTGGACAGGACCCATAACCGAGGTATACTGTGCACATGGACAGGACACAAAGATCTCAAAGAATCTCTAAAATTTTGGATAAAATTAATGACCGATGGCATAGAGTATTTGAGTGGCTGACCTGCGAAGACCTGGGAAGAGATTGGGACGGCGCGGGAGACCCTTACAAAATTAAAAAGTCTGGACAGGATACAGAAAATTCTAAGTAATTGTCGTGCCACTTTAGCTCAACGGTAGAGCCTTGCTTTTGTAAAGCAGAGGTTGCTGGTTCGAATCCAGTAGGTGGCTTTCTGCGAGTTTACTCAAGCGGTCAACGAGGGCAGACTGTAAATCTGCTGGCATTTGCCTACGGGGGTTCGAATCCCTCAGCTCGCATTGTCGGAAATTGTCAAGAATTATGCAAAATTTGTCAAAATTTTAGAGAATTTGTCATGACCTAGAAGGCTTTATAAGCGTTTGGGGCTCTTGGAGGTCTCTGAGGCGTACTTTTGGCTTAGAATGGCTGTAAAGGCCGTTAAAGAGTCTGGAAGGGGGTCTGAGGGGCTGTGTCTAATCCAAAATTTCTCAAATATTCTTAAATAATTTTCTACCCCACTACCTCCCACACTCCCCCACATCTACCCCCAATGAAAAACCCTCCCAGATTACTCTGAGAGGGTTTTCTGTTTCTGATCTTAGAAAATTATAGTTTCTTGTATCTTGGATCAATCTTTGGCTTGACCGGTATGCTCTTTGACAATCCCGTTGGCTTTCCTTCTAAATCGACTCCTGATTGTTTCAATGAACTCATCATATCTGATCCATAGGCTTCTTTTTCAGTTGGAATTTTTCCAATTAAATTTGAATCACCTAATTTTGGCAGGCTTCCTGTGATGTACCTTGGAAGTTCCTCATTATAATCAATTTTTGGTTTATCGCCCGATTGTGGTCGTGGTATGATGATTTCTGGCTTTCTTCCGGGTGTTGGGAAGTAGTCTCCACCGTGTTGTTGGTTTCCACCCCGTTTAGGTTTAATAGCACCGGGATACAAATCATCTCTAGCACCGGGATACAAATCATCTCTGTCTGTTTCTGGTGTTATTCCTAGTGGGTTTGGTTCTCCCTTTGGCCTCTTTCCGGGTCTGAACAGATCACTTGGAATTTTTGAAGGATTTACTGGCTTGAGTCCGGGCTTGATTCCTGGATTTGGTTCCATTCCGGGGAATAGAGGCTTTCTGTCCGGTTTTATCATTTTGCCGTAATCAATCCTGTTAGCATCTCTTTCCTTTGCCTTTTTAGTGTAATAATCGGAGGCGTTGGTCTGATCGCTGAAATCATTTCCTGCTTCTACATAATCTTCACCATCATATGACATTCCTTCTGGGGGTTGATTTGTTATTCCATATGTAACATGGACATTCCCATCCTTGTCGCGGAATGTGTTTCTTCGACCACTTCCGTCAAAGCGACCGCTTCTTGATGTATATCCGGGATCATTTATTGTAATAATTTTTCCAGATTTTGTAACCCCACGTCTTGGTTTTCTTGGTTCTTCTGAATCTTTTTCACCAAATTTTGATGGTTTATTTGTTCCTAATCTTGATTGACGTAAGGCGGCATTGCGTGCATCGTTGGCTGCTCTCCATTCAGCATAATTTCCACCCTTACCTGTCTTTAGCATGGGTACGGGCATACCACGGGCTTCATCCTCGCTCATGGCTTCCGATAATTGAAATTCAAGACTATTAATTGTGTTTTGAAGTTGCTCGCAAAGATTCTTGTAGTGGTTTGTTAAGTAGTTCATAATATTATTTATTCTTTGTTGGTTGTTTCTTTCCGTCTGCAGACGAAACATCCACATCACCAAGTTCTTCGGGTTCATTCTTTGGTGGAGTCTTTTTCTTTGCTTTTTCTCCACCCATCAAAATTAGGTTTTCTTCTTCTAGGAATTGTTTGAACTTTTTCATAAAATTATTTATTCTTTCGTTGCGTGTATGATTCCATGCTCAATTCTTGCATTTGGGAACACTTCCTTGACTTCAGGTAGATGTGCTGCCGTAGGCATATTGTTCTGCCATGAATCAGCCTTTGTTCTCTTTCCCACTCCTGATCTATCCCCTTCATAAATTCCAATAAAAATTCTTCCACCAGGTTTTAATGTTGAGTGTGCGGTTCTCAATGCATCCATTCTGTATTCTGGTTCCTTGATGACATTCAGCACATTGAACATTGATGCAGTATCCGCTCCTTCTTTTCCTATGGTTTCCATCACTCTTTGATTGTGTTCCGGGGTTCGGTTGAAGGGGTCATAGACATGGGCTTCGACTCCCAAATTTCCTAAAAATTCTACGGCATTGTCAAATTTTCCACCACCAATGTCAACGTGTGTTGTATTGGGCTTCCAGCCGAATTTTCTATGCACGACTGAATATCCTGTTGGAAGTTTCGCCTTGTTGATGCTGGTTGCAGCAGACGAGAACTCTTGGGCATCTTCCATTAGAAAATTCTTGAAACTTTTCATTCTATGCTCTCTCCACCAATCATTTCATAATCTTCTTTTCTGCCGTCTAGTATGCGTTTCATGCTGTCTAGGTGTCCAGCACCGATTATGAATACACCCGGCTTTGATTTGTCAAGAATGTAATTATTTCTCAAATCTTCTCCTTCTTGACTTACCTTCTGCATTTCAGTATTCGCTTCCTTCCAATCGTATTCACCCCTCTCGTCTTTGTGTTCATATCCTTCCTTTTCCATGTCGGTTATGAACTTCTTGGAATCTTCCTTTGTCGCCATTGTTTTCTTGGCTCTGTCAAGGAAATTCACTCTCTTCAAAAATTTCTCTAAAACTTTGGGTGTTAGTTCAGGAAGATCAAGTTTCTTTCCAATGCCTGCTTTCAACATGGCATCAAAAATTGAATGTTCTCCGTTTCCTCCTGCCTTTGCGATCCAATCGTATTGCTTGTTGTGGGCGGTGTTTGCTGCAAGAACTGACAAATGCTGATGGGGGAATTCTTTTTGGGATTTATTGAATTCCTTGTCAAATCCTCCAGCATAGTCTTTTGCTGAGTCTAGGCCAAAGAGTGTTTGCTTTGCATCTCGGCCATCACCTTCGTAATGAAAGCCATGTTCCTTTCCGTGATCCTGAATTTTCTTGAGCAAATCCTTGTCAGTAATCTTTACCTGTTTGCCGTGATCCACGCCTACGATTATTCTGTCCTTGTAGAACAGAACTCCATGTGATGCGGGTGAAGATTTTGATTCAAGAAGAAATGTCTTGAAACTTTTCATTCTTTGTCCATTTTCTTTTGATGATCGTCTCTCTGTTGGAAAATTTTATTAATTCCTTTCATCTGATGAGGTCGAATTCCACGACCACCAGTTACCGAATGCAATTCGGATACCAGATGCAATTCTGCCTGTGGTCTCAAAATTTTCCAAGGAATGTCAGTATTTTTTATTGTTCCTTCATAATCAGCATTCAATAGGTGCGGGATGACACTTTCAAAATGTTCATCAGTCAAGTGTTCGTTGTCTAGATGATATTTGATTTCATTGTCGTGATCTGTTATCTCCATTTGCCACTCTCGTCCATCCTCATCCCTCCATGTTGAACCTTCAAGTGCTTTTTTACGTTCCTTTAAAATTCCCGTGATGTGTTCTTCAAATTCTTGGGGTGATCCTTTGAATTTGTCTCCATACCAATCTGCGGGGCCAGTAACGTCGTCATTATCATAAAAGTCATGTGATCTTGAATTAAGTTCAGTTAAAAATTTCTTGAAACTTTTCATGTCTCTGTGCTTTCTAATGTTGCGTCATGCAAATCACGGAATTCTTTTCCGACCTGAACTCTGCCTGGTTTTGGATTGACATTCAAACGTGATCCTCTTGGAATAATTATTTCGAATTCCTTTGAGTAATCAGAGCCTTTTCTTCCTCGGGTGTGCTTTGCACTCACCGGAAGAACTCTGGTTCCCTTTGGAATAGTTATTCTCATTATCTTGTGTTCTCTTGCTTTTTCAGACCATTCTGGAATTTCCCTGCCCGCTGCTATTCCAACGGCAAATTTTGGATCTAATGTCGTTGAAAGGAATCCTTCGTGGGTAACAGATTTTCCATGTGGTGTGGAACGATACACAGTCAGGGGTTCATCAAGAACAATTCCATGATTTTTTATGATGTCATCATATTGTCTGACGAATGTTCCCATTCCTGGATCTTTTTTCTCTCCACGAATGTATGAATTCACATCGCTTGAAAATCCATCCATCCACTCGTCCATCATTTCCTGTGCTTCTGGTGTCAATGGTGCCTGTTTCTGCAACAAAGCATCGAATCTTGCATCCAATGGAGATGTTTGTTCCGTGAGAAATTGAAAGAAGCTTTTCACATCATTATTTAGTTGACTTGCTAGGTGGCGAGCCTATACTTACCCCATGCGATACCTATCCGTATGTTCAGGCATTGAAGCCGCAACTGTGGCATGGCATCCGTTGGGTTGGACTCCCGTAGGTTTTAGTGACATTGAACCTTTCCCATCGGCAGTCCTAGCCCACCACTACCCCAATGTACCAAACTTTGGAGACATGAAAAATTATGCGAACTGGAAAATCGAAGAAAAAGTCGATCTCCTCGTCGGTGGCACACCCTGCCAATCTTTCTCTGTGGCAGGACTCCGAAAAGGATTGTCCGACCCCCGTGGTGGACTCATGCTCACCTATCTTGAGATCGCTCAACGTTTCTCACCCGAATGGATCGTTTGGGAAAATGTCCCCGGAGTTCTGTCAGCGAACGGAGGAAGGGCATTTGGTTCCTTCCTCGGGGCGTTGGGGGAATTGGGGTATGGGTGGGCCTACCGGGTCATGGACGCTCAATGGGTCAGAACACACGGGCATCCGCTTGCCGTCCCGCAGCGACGGCGACGTGTGTTCGTTGTCGGATATCGTGGAGACTTCACCCGTCCCACCAAAGTTCTATTTGAGTCCCAAAGCTTGCAGCGGCATTCTAGATCGGGCGAAAAAGAGGGGAAAGACATTGCCCTCCATTCTCAAGGAAGCACTGGAAACGGTTGCTGGTGGGATGGAAGCGACTGTGCAGGAACCCTGACGAAGAAGAATGCAGGTGGCGATCAGAGAATGCCTGACAAGGATAACTTTGGTGCAATCCTTCAGGATGTCGATGTCGCCAAGTGCCTCGCTGCACGAAGCGGTACACGCAACCGGGAAGATGGGGACACATACATTCCCGTTCCCTACGATCTTTTTCAAATTACTGCACCGCTGAATGGTCAGCGAAGAAATCCAGGCGACCCTTGCCACACTCTTGCGCGGGACAATGCTTCCCATGCTGCCATCGTCAATGGAACCAAGGTCGTGCGTAGATTGACTCCTCTTGAGTGTGAGAGGCTTCAGGGCTTTCCTAGTGTCCGCGAGAGAATTATAATTAATATGTGTATAGACCATCAAAATCTCTCTGTAAATGTGGACGCAGGATGTCTCAGGTGGCAAAACAATGCCTCAGTTGCAGACGCACAAAAGTCTCCTCCAAATGTAAATGGTGCAATAACATTTTTTTCCACAAACCAAGCAGACCAAAATCCACTTGTAGCCCTGAATGTGCAACTAAACTCCGAGGAAAAAATTCAGGAAATACACAATCACGGAAAGTTGATTTGGTCTGCAAAAAATGTGGAAATATCAAAAAAGTATCACCTTCCAATGTCCATAGAAAATATTGCAGCAAAAATTGTTCCTATAGCGCAAGAATTGGCAGTTCATCTCCGTCGTGGAAAGGTGGAATCACATCAAAACATCAAGCTTTCTATTCCAGCAAACTCTGGAGAAAAAAATGTTTTGAAATCTGGAAAAGAGATAGAGGAATATGTAACAAATGTGGGAAACGATGCAAAAAAGGAGAAGTTCACCACATACGCTCTTGGAGCACTCATCCCGACTTACGACTCACAGACAGCAACCTTACTTTGCTCTGTGTTAAATGTCATAAGTGGGTGCATTCCAAAAACAACTCTTGCAGAGAATTTCTCTCTTGTGATTGATTTAGAAACTCCTTACACTATGATTCCGTGGCGTGGCAAGGCTGAGTGTCCTGATGGTCATCGCTACAAGGCTCTTGGCAACAGCATGGCCGTCAATTGCATGGAATGGATTGGTGAGAGAATTAACGCCTGCAATGCTTGACTTGCCTAGGTAGAGTGCTATACTCTAGCAGTTAAATGGATCAACATCCCCCACAAGTTTATTGGTTTGTTTTCTTTACGTTTCTTCCTGTGATAACCATGCTTGTGGGGGATATTATTATTCACATCATTGAGAAAAGGAATCGTCATGATTACTGAAATCAAGCCACTGGTGAGAATCAAGCTTCCTAATCCGATTGTTGCCAGCACTAATGGCAAGGGGCTTTGGAGTGATGCTTCTCGCACCATTCATGTCAGAAAAATTGATTTTGTTCTCAACTGGGCTGGAAATCTACAGTCTCGTACCGAATATTGCCTTGACTTTGAAATCCGTGCTTACTTCAATTCCCGTGATTGGGATACCTTGCGCCACGGACTTGTTTACACCGACCCACAGTGGATCAAAGAGTTTCGTGAGAAGTTCAACAAACTGAAGTGTGTCCGTGGTATTATTCATCATGGTGCGTTGGATTATACCGAACAGGGAATGCAGGGCGATAACTACATCAGCATGGAATTGTCGCTTTATGGTGAACAGGTGGACGAGTTCTGTCGTCGTAATGACATCTCGTTTACCAAGTTGATTGAGCAGATTAATTTTGTGAAAGGAAATTCAAATGACTAAGAAGATTGCAAAGAAAAAGGTAGCAACCAAGCCGCAACCCATGATCCTCAAGGTCTTTCCTGACCGTGGAATCATGTCGGGTCTGATGGACTTGGCAATGGTTACTGTTTTTCTTTCGGGTGCGCTCATGGTGGCTGTTTGTGCAGTCATGATGGCTGGCAAGATCACGATCATTGCAGGAAAATAAAATGAAAACTGTTACAAACAATACCTCCACGATGTACCGCAAGTTGGGCAAGATCATAGAAAAGTTGGATAGTGTTTCAAACGATGTGATTGATGGCACCATCTCTGCCAACTCAATCTACGATAGAATTGAAAAAATTCGCGCTGACATTGAGAATATTCAGGAGTCGCTGTGAACGAAGTTGTAAACCCATTCGGTTATTCCTATTTCTTGGATATGTACGATTGCCGCAATGGTGTGGCAGACGATCTTGAGCTTCACTATCGTTTCCTTGAGAGAGTCGTGGACAAGATCGGAATGACTCGGATGAGTCAGCCCATCGTCATTCACGGCCCTACCCGGTTCGGAAAGGAATTGTATCCAGCGAAGGCTGGAGTGAGTGGTTGGGTTCCGCTGATCGAAAGCGGCATTCAGATTCACTCCATCGAACCCACGCACTTCATCACCCTTGATGTTTATTCCTGCAACAAGTTTGACAAGAACATAATCTTGGAGTATAGTAAGGAATGCTTTGGGTTTGGACACCACGAAGAACAGTTCTTTGTGCGTGGCAAGGGATATGGAAAACACTAATGCCTGACTACCAACCCATAGACTACCGCCTACGCTGCCATACCAAGCGCACCGATCTCCCTGCGGATGTTCTGAGGGATATTGGTGAGGCTTATGCGGAGATTCAGAGATTGCAGCGAGAGGTATGCAGAGATGAAGCATGGCGCAAATCACCATCCCCGCCATGCACGGCAAATCAGGTTGCTGAACGGCGTGGATGGGATTGCTTCAAGGAGGACACCAATGGCTGACACAGACATCGTTACATGGCTTCGCAGCATTCTGCACAATGATCGTTCAGTTGAACTTCGTTGTCAGGAAGCCGCCAATGAGATTGAGCGGTTGCGTGAGGATCTTGAATACACCAAGATTCAACTCGCAAACATGGAAGAAGATTATTTTAGAATAAGGGAACACAATGATTGACTTTGTAGGTGACAATGATCACGGTGACACCGTGCCTCCCACAACAGAAGAGATTCTGATGCGGGTCACACGGCAACGGGACAAACTGTATGCGGAGGTATGCCGTTTGGAAAACCGTGTTGCTGAATTGTTGTCCGAGCGTGACGAGGCAAGGCGTAGTGTTTGCGATATCATGGAAGGTGGTGGGTGGAATACCAAAGAAGAGATCGCAACGGAACGAGGATGGGATTGCTTCAGGAATTATAAAAAATCTCAGGAAGCACTTGACAAACTTTCCAAGCTTGACGAAGAGTTGGGGCTGCAATAAATAATATGGATGCACTATAAAACCGCATTTCTTTCAGATTTTCATTTGGCTTCCAAGAAGTCCAAATATAAACCTTTGATTGAATTTTTGAAAGAAAATACGTTTGACAATCTTTACTTGGTTGGCGACATAATAGACATTTGGAGATTCAAGGATGCATTTTCCATGCGCCATGAAAAACAACTTGGCCAAGTTGAGGTGATTGAAAGACTTTTGAAACTTTCCCGCAAGGGAACAAAGATTCATTACATTTATGGAAACCACGATGAATTCATGGCAAAATTCACAGGGCATGAATTATTTGGAAACATATCTCTCTCCGAGAGAGCAGAGTACCAATCATCGAATGGAAAAAAATACTTGATCCTTCATGGTCATCAGTTTGATCTGCTCACGAAATATCCCGTCAGTTCTCACATCTATAAATTTGGTGACATTGGATATGAATGGCTTCTTTCCGTCAATGAAATCTTCAATTACATGAGAAGAATAATTGGAATGAAATATTGGTCAATCTCAAAATACATAAAGGTCAAAGTAAAGAAAGCCACACAGTTCATTGAAAGTTTTGAAACAGTTATTTGCAAATACGCAAAAGACAGGCATTATGATGGTGTGATATGTGGACATCTTCATGATCCAAAAATCACGACAATCAATGGAATACTTTATGCAAATTGTGGATGCTGGACAGAGAGAGAAAATTGCACATTCATATTTGAAGATGAAAATGGAGAATTGAAACTTGCAAGAACGGAATGACTATGATAGATGGTATGATCCTCTGATTCTTTTTGGATCGTGTGTTGTCGTGTTTGTTTTGATTCTCTCTGTTGTAATAGTAAAAACAATATGGGATATATTTCACAAGGAAGAAAAAAAGAGTGGTTGCAGTTCTTGACTAACTAATACTGGAGTGTATACTATGTTTATGAGACCACTACTTAACAAACTTACCATCCCTTTGATTATTTTGTTTGCCATCAATCTCATTGGCTTTGCATTCCACAAGAACTATGAGGGTGCCGTCATTGGCAGTATCGTTGGTATGCTTGTGGCTTTCCTTGCCCTTGAGATTAAGGCTAAGTACGATTGAACTGGTCCCTTCGTCTAGTTGGTCTAGGACACGGCCCTTTCAAGGCCATAACATGGGTTCGAATCCCGTAGGGATCATTGGAGGTTTGATGACACTACCACATGAGGAGTATTACAGTCTTGTTGCCGTAAAGAACTTTCTTTATGATCTCATGAATCCTGCTCACACTAAGAATGTTCCTTCTGAAATTCGGGACAGAGCATCAAGATTGATAAAGCATTTTCCAATGCAACATAGATTGAATGATCTTTACAAAGATCACATTAAACCAAACCGATCAATTCTTGAAGAGTATAACAATGGTGGTGGTTGGGGCAAAGGAAAGGATGAGTGATGGATACTCTAGATAAACTTATTGAAAAATATCCGCTGGTCTTCAAGTACATGGAGACTGCTTCATATTCATTTCTTCCCGAAGGATGGCATGGGCTGCTTGACGAGACTTGCAGCAAGATAGAACCCATTCTCAAGGAATCCTATGAGAAGTATCCTCCTGACGAGGATGGCATTGGATTCTTCCGTGTGGAGCAGATCAAGGAAAAGATGGGAACACTCAGATTTTATTTTAGTTTTCACACCAAAGATAAAAATGCTTTTGATGCCGTTCAGGATATCGTGGACATGGCAGAACTAGATTCCCATGATATCTGTGAAGTAACCGGCAAACCTGGAGAAATTTGTGTGGCTGGTCATTGGTTCAAGACTCTCTCAGAAGAAGTTCGTCAACACCCCGATTACAAGGATTATGTTCCGTGGACAAAGGATATGCACCCATGAAAGAAGAGAAGTACATTACTTACAGGGAACTTATTTTCTGTGCTGCTATTTTTGTAGCAGTCTGGTTCTTGAATTCTTTGGAAAGTGATAATCTGAAAGAAAAGATTCATAATCTTGACAAAAGACTCACTCGTACTGAGGCTATCTGTTATGGCACCGGACAATCGCAACCTCATTGATCATTATAAATATTGGACAGATGACGCAATCATTGCTGATCTTGAGACTAAGCGCCATAACTTTTCTGTTGTGTGCTGCAACATTGGCAATGATTTTAATATTGCTACCAT
>Ga0169931_10013871_pt1 | contig 10960 bp, 9 predicted proteins | sample Kivu_15m_20L_FD_129675 | JGI IMG/M metagenome (GOLD analysis project Ga0169931, IMG submission 129675) | Freshwater microbial communities from Lake Kivu, Western Province, Rwanda to study Microbial Dark Matter (Phase II) - Kivu_15m_20L... | ecosystem: Environmental > Aquatic > Freshwater > Lake ... | reverse complement strand
TGCAGATCGATTAACCGATTCTGCCGCTAATGCATTGTTGAAGGTTATTGAAGAGCCTGGGTTAAGCACTATATGGCTACTTTGCGCTCCAACACTGACAGATGTATTGCCAACAATTCGATCAAGGTGCCGCCATATAGCCCTTCGAACCCCATCTACTAAAGCAATTACTAATTTATTGATTGAACGAGATCAAATCGATACAAAAACTGCCGAGTTTGTTGCCAGAGCATCCGGTGGTCACATTGGAAGAGCAAGAAGATTGGCGACGGATTTAAATACTAGGCAAAGTCGTGAAAAGATTTTAAAGCTTCCATCAATGATTAAAGATGTTTCATCTGCTTATAAAGCCGCCCAGTTTTTAGTCGACTCTGCCAAAGCAGAAGCGGTTGCCGACGCAGAGAAAAAAGATGAAGATGAAATTTCAAAGCTAAAAGAGGCATGGGGATCAACCGGCAGCAAAATGGTAACAGGTGGTTCTAAAGTGATTAAAGAGTTGGAGAAAGAGCAAAAATCAAGATCAACAAGAATGGTTAGAGATTATTTAGATCGAGCTTTGTTGGATTTAGCCACCTTATATCGAGATGTTATGTTAGTTCAATCAAAATCAACTGATTCGTTAATTAATCAGGACTTAATCGAACAAATTAAGCAACTAGCTGAAGCAAGCAGTCAGGTAAAGACCCTGGATAAAATCGAGGCAATTTTGAAAACTAGGCGAAATTTGGCTCAAAACGCAGCGCCTTTGTTACTTATCGAAGCATTGATGTGTGAGTTACGTTAACTCAATGGTAATTAGCACCCTAATAGATAAGGCAAAATACTCCCATGCGTCTTGACCATGTCTCATATGTAGCCTCCCATGACCAAATATCTGATGTCGTAAATCGAATTGGTTCACAGATAGGGACCGCCTTTATTGATGGTGGTATCCACCCAAAGTTTGGAACAAGAAACTTCACAGCGCCATTGCTCAATGGTCAATACATTGAAATTGTTTGCCCTCTGGACCATCCAGCAACTGACGAAACTTCATTTGGGAAAGCAGTAAAGCAAAAAGCAGATGCAGGTGGTGGATGGCTTACTTGGGTGTTTAGCTTGAATGATCTATCAAGGATTGAACAAAAATTTGGAAGAAAAGCTGTAGATGGCTCAAGAACTAAACCTGACGGCAGTGAATTAAAATGGAAGCAGATTGGTGTAAAAGAGATATCTGGTGCAGGAGAACTTCCTTTTTTTATTCAGTGGTTAACCGATCGGCACCCATCAAAAGACGGGAATAGTGTCGCAAAAATTTCGAAAATAGTTATTGCTGATGATGAGAAACTATCAAATTCATGGTTTAAAGATGAGATTAAAACCGGGTTAACTGAAGTTGAAATAGAGTGGGTTAAACCTGAACTAAATTATGGTGAAAAAGGCATTCTACAAATAGAAGTTATCTTGCAAAACCGACCCACTACTATAATTTAATCCTTATTGGAGTGAACTAAAATTGGAACTCAAAAAATATGTTGAAAACTAATAGTCAAGATGAGATAAAGTTTTTAACACTCATAAAGCATTTAGACTTAATGAAAGATATGTTCAGTGAGGAGGAGATAAAGTTCACTCCATATTTACATCCAGACAAAACCGCACGAGAAAGATTCTCAAATTATCGAGTGCCATCGATGGATCTGAATTTTTTGAGTTTAACTATATACAAAATTAAATTCGTGGCTAGGTTAGGAAAAAGCCTATTAATTCCAATAATCCATCACTTATATTATCGACCAGCACGAAAATTTCCAAACCATAATTTGTTAAAAAATATTGAAACCATATTTGTCTCGCACTATACCCACAAAGGAATATCAGAACTTCATCAAGATTTCTACTTCGGGGATTTACCGAAGCGCACAAAAAACAAGTCATCACAAAACCTAGTCTTATTTATTAATCACACCCGCGATCGAAACATGCAGCGCAGTAGCATAAAAAGTAATGTGGACTTTAAGCCGTTGAAAATTCTACTCCCTAAAACCACAATCAACAAGACTTTTATTCGAATCTATTTGAATCAAATTAAACATTCTTGCAAAATTTTACTTAAAGCCAATACTAATTCTAAGAAAAACGTAATTAAAAAAATATATTTGTATGAATTAGCTTTACAGCAACTCAGTCGAACTACATTTATTCAACAAAGTTTGATTCAAAACATTCTAGAAATATGTAAAAAAACTGAGCCTCGCAAAATTATGCTCACTTATGAAGGACATAGTTACGAAACATTTCTGGCGCGAAAAATAGATAAACACTTGGTTGATATGGAAATAGGCGTATATCAATTTAGCGCTTTAGTACCAGCACAAATCTCTTTTTTTAAGAATTTGGAACTGCTACCTACCAAAACTGTTATTTATGTTTCCGGCGAAAATTCTGTAAAGCAGATAATGTCATTAACCTCTTTAGATAAAAATAAAATACAACTAATTGGGTCTCACAAAAATAACGGGAAAAGTTATAGCGTGTTAGCTAAAAGCCATGACATAAATGTGCTTTTCGCTCCAGAAGGCAACAAATCCTCATTAAATGACTTTATGGTATTACTTGGCCACTGCATTGAGTCTCTACCGAATGTTAATTTTATTTTGCGACCACATCCTGCATCTTTTCGTTATGCACAGAAGACATTAGAGAAAACTCTAGGTTCACATTTTAATAAGTTTTTGTCAAAGAATACTTTAGAATTTGACTTAAGGACTGCTCACATATGTATTTACAAGAGTTCAGTTGTTGGAATACAAGGGCTACAGTATGGAGTACTTCCGATTTATTTTTCATACTTTGACTGTGGTGTTTCAGATCCGATTACTATTGCTGACCTCCCACACCCCCGGGTAAATTCTCATGAGAAATTGATAGACGAGCTAGAAAGATATTCCCAAAAAAAAGTTTTTCAAAGAATACATTTAACTGAGAGTTTGAATCAAGTATTTGAAAAGTATTTCAACCCAATTAATACAAAAATTATCATTTGAATTTGCCTTGAATTTGAGTTACGATCACACGACGTTTCATTCTTTAAGAATATTAGCCGAGATTAATTCTGATTTGACCATTTTTTTAATACTTGGAACCTCCTCATTGGTGAGCATCTGGTATTTTTGGTTTGAAAGTGCCATGAATTTTGGCCTAGACGCTAATAATTGAGCATGGTCAATGCTTTGACTCTTCAGCTTAATACTGGTTTGTCCAATCGAGAGGAAAATTTCTTTTAAAAATTCATATTTTGAAATTGATTCAGTTGGCGCAACATGAATAACTCCACGGTAATCCATGTCAAAAAGCTTTAAAATACTTTCTTTTAAATAAGTGGTTGATACAGGTGAAAAGATTACATCACTGAATCCATTTACTTGAGAAAATTCTGGAGTTAGATTCAAGCAAGCATCAATAAAATTTTTACTAGAATTTTGCGTGAAATGAAAAAAATTTGCCCTCACAATTATACTAGCAGGATTAGAACGGATTAGATATTTTTCCCCTAGATATTTTGAATATGAATATACATTTGGGCATCCAATAGAATCATCTTCTTTCAAAGCTATATCGGTCGCACCTTTGAAGTGATCTGTGCTTATATGAACAAGTTTAACATTCAACCTATTACAGATACGTCCAATCTCATGGAGCATAATCGAATTCAGTAATATAGCTTTTTCAGGTAAAATTTCACATACATCGACATTAGCCAGGCCAACACAATTGATTATAAGATTTGGGTTAAAAGTTTTTGTAATCTTTTCAAGACCAACATAATCGTCAGCTCGCCATTTTAACGCTTGTAAATCATTATCTTTATTTTCATTATAAGTTCCCAAAACTCTAGCTTCATGACTATATAATTTATACAATTTAGAACCTAAATATCCAGTTGCTCCAAGAATTAAAATCTTCATTATTGCCCCGTATTTCTATATTTCATAATGAAATCTAATAATTTATTCCTATCAGTAATAAATTCAATACCATCGACAACTGAATTGTAATTAATTGAATCACTAGGCAAGAAATATACAGTTGGTATATTTAATTCCCGAGCGATGATTGCAGGTGAGCTAAAAGGGTAGTTGATACTTATTCTGCTTTCGTTTATAATTTTGTATAAATCAGATTCAGGCTCGAGAATCTCAATAAATCCGCTTTCAGATAAACACTCTAAGAATGCTAAATATTTCCTGCTGTGTAAAGGTGTATAATGCCTTTTAGGTTTTAAAGCAACACGGAGTTTAGTGCCGAAACGACCCTCAATTTCACGTATAGACCATAGCAAGTCTTGTAGAAATTTTGTGGCGAAATGATCACTATAAATAGAGTTTTGGCTGATGGGAATATTATCAAATTCGGATTTGCGTGAAGACTCATAGGGTGTAACATCAAAAATCATTATGTCATACTCTTTAGTTGAAATCTTTTGTTCCTGCGGTAGGTAGAACATCAGAGATCCACGAACTTCGACAGGTATTGGAGGACTAATAACAGAGTCTAAATAATCTTTTTGTAATTGATTCCAGACAAGGTGCAAATCTAAAGGCATAAACTCAAAATATTTTTCATTAAAATTAGTTCGTTCTAAGTTTTTATCACGGTAATTTATTGGCACAGAATTAGCCGAATACCAAATCATTATTCTTTTACCTAAGTGCAAATCACTGTCAAAAATGTATGGGAGATTAGTAATTATACTTGGCGTGGCAATTAAATCAATTAATTTAATTTTTCTATTCCTAATTAAAAAATTAAATATAACGTCATCCACTACATAAGCTTGTGCCGCATGAACCACAATTGGGTAATAAATTAACATTACTAAATATTTAACCAACCTTTGGCTAACAAGCAACACCACTCGTAATTTATCGGTAAAGCTCAAGAAATCATGAAATAAGCTCGTAGAGATATTTTTACACATTCGTATTCTTTCAGATTTCTTACTAATAATATTATGTCGAAGGTTCGCAACATAAAATAAGTCGTTGTGTGATAAACCAATTTTTTTGCTGAGTAAAAATTCTTGAAGTCTCGATGTAGAATCGCCAAAGTGGATTTGCTCATAAGACAAACCGTAAATCAACGAAACGCTTTTATAGTTCTGCAATTTTCTACGAGTAAACAACAAAGGTATTAATACAGCTATGCGTACTATAAGTTTAAAATTTGCTTTGAGAAAAAATTTATCAAATTGACTTGACTGTTTTGGGACTTGTCTTAGAAATTCGTCATAATTCAAATCTGCTGATTCCAGATTGATAGGTTTGTAACTTCTATAAAGATTTCTGCCTAAATGTCTAGACAATCCTTTAGAGATTGAGTACTTGGATTTTGTGAAAATAAAATTAGACAACTTGATTTTAATCATTAAGGAAGGATAACATGATACATTCATGAGAGTTAAAAACATAACGATAACATAAATTATTTGAAATACAAGAAGAAATTCAGGAGCGGGCAGTTTAGATCTGTGAATATTTCAAAACGAAATTTAACCCATATCAGATTAAACCTTTGGGTCAAACTTGAATTATACTAGCAAGACACCTTGGCTGGGGAGTAAAAATTAATAAAAACAATACTGTACCGAGCACTATTCAAGCCGAAGTTGTCGGAGGATTAGGAAATCAACTTTTTATTTTTTTTGCAGCGTATCACCATTCAAGAATTTTTGCAAAGAAATTAGTTTTAGATTTTACTTATATGAATAACCGTTATGTTCATTTTGGTTCAGATATCAGGGCTTTTAATTTTATGGATGATTTCGCTGTCATTAACAATAGCAAAAGGAATTTGATTAAATTGTTTTTAGACAAGCTCACTATAAAAAGTAATCTTGTGAGATTACTTAGATATCGAATTGGGGGTATTTACAGGGGAGATGGATTAGGTTATGACCGAAATGTAGAAACTAATAAAGAAATAAAAAGACTTCAAGGATATTTTCAAACTTATAAACATTACCTGAACAATTCAAATATGACCGACTTACCAAAATTAGAATTGAAAGTACAATCTGAATGGTTTATAAATCTAAAAAAAATAATGTTATTAAAATCGATAATTGTTATACACATTAGGCGTGGAGATTACATGGAAGTTTCTTCCTCAATTGGCATGCTGAGCCAAGACTATTATCGAGAAGCTACTTACCAAATTCATAGTATCCTGCCAGAAGGAGAATTTTGGGTTTTTTCGGATGATGTAACTGCGGCTAAGAAAACTTTGCATGGAATAAAAATGGATAAATGCACCTGGATATCCCCTCCATTGGGTACTAACGCAGCCGAGTCATTAGTGTTAATGAGTTTTGGGAAAGCGATAATAACTGCAAATTCTACATTTTCTTGGTGGGCTGCTGCTTCGGGAAATAAAAGCAAGAATGTAATTGCGCCAACTCCTTGGTTTAAAAATTTAGATGAGCCAAAAGATTTGATTCCCGAACACTGGATGCGGATCAAAAGCAGCTGGATTTAAATGACTACAAAAGAACTAAGCAAGGGAATCTCAATAGTGATTCCAACTATTGGGCGTGATTCCATAACCAATGTATTGAATTCCATTCATTTAGATGAAACTTTAATCCAGCACGAAATAGTGATTGTCGCAAACTCAAAAATCTGTAAAAAGATTAAGCAAAGTTATAGTGAGTATAAATGTATAAAATTAGTCATACAGGAAAAAGCCAGCATCTCTAAATCACGAAATAAAGGAATATCACATTGTAAATTTAATATTATTAGCCTAGTTGATGATGACGATTTATGGGTAAATGGCCGAACAAAATTGTTTCAAGACGAACTGCAAATAAATCAAAAAGCTGTAGTGTTTGGTTCTGCACAATTCAACGTAATTGGGCGTAAAATGAAAGTTCAACTGGGTGCAAATCAGCGGATAAACTTTGAAGATTATAAAAATATATTTAAGCCAAAAATTTTGTCAAAGCAAGATTTTTTCTTACAAGTTGGAAATAGTGCTTTTTTAAATAATACACAACTGCCTAAGTTTAATGAAAAAATAGCGTACCTAGAAGACCAAATTTGGATATTAGACTTATTTCAGAAGGGCTTTGAAGTAAATCAGATAGAGGAGATAACACTTGAATATTTCTTTTCACGCGAGAGGGCCAATTGCAGGTGGGATATAGTTACTGAGAAAGAGATATTCATGCGCCTTAATAAAATTGATTCAGTTTTGGCTCGAAAATATGTATTCAAAAGAAGTTTGAAGTCTCTAGCGTTATCGCTCAATAAAAATTTGTTTAATAAGGCAAAACTTGAGATCACGAGAGAGTTTCAACCTAGACTAAAAGAGAAATTGCAAATTTTATTTCTGTCAGTTATAAATATTTGCTTTCGCGTGTGGAGGAAACAATTTTAGCGAAACAAAAATTTATTTAGATATTTAATAAATTGAACAATAAATTTAAACCTGTCTACAAATACATTTCCATTTTTATAGTATCGTCTGTGGAACTGTTTTGGTTTTTCTGTTTAAATCCTAACTTTCGATATAGAGATAAAGCGGGTGTATTATTAGCAGCCACGCCAAGCTCAATTTTTTTAACGAAATGCTCTGTTTTTAGCCAAATATTGCAGGCTCTAAGAACTTCAGCGCCCACGCCCTGTCCACGAAATTCTCTTTGACCAATTATAATTCCCATCTCAGCTGAACCCATTGGTGAATTTATATTCGCGTACTTAACATTTCCAATGTGCCCATTAGATTTTTTTTCAAATATACCAAGCAGAACAGCATTCGAGAGCAAATTTATTTTACTAATGTAATCTCTCAATTCTTCCATAGAATAGTCTAATCTAGCCGATAAAATATACTGATTACTACTTACATCTCTCATCCAGGAGAGGTAAACCTCTAAATCATCTGTTACATCTAAAGTTCTTAGACTGAAACGGGGAGTAATTATACTAAACTGCTGTTGTATGATCATTGATAATTTCTTGAATTTTTCTGATAACTTTTTTTTGTTTAAAAAATCCAAGTTTTGGAAATAAAGGTATAGATAGTAACTTAGAGTAAATACTAATAGTATTTGGTAAGTCTTCTACCTTATATCCCAGATCCTTATAATAACTCTGAAGCGGAATTGGCAAATAGTGAACTTGAGTTATTATTCCAAGATTTCTCAACTTAGTCATTAATTGATTTCTTGAAAGATTTAATCTAGTAAAATCAATTTTAATTGCGTACAAATGATTGGCACTAATTTTACGAAAAGAACTTTGAATGGGGGATATGTACAAATTGTTGCAGAACGCTTTGTCATAACGCATTGCTAGTTTTTCTCTTTTTTTCACAAATTTCTTAATTTTTTTCACCTGAGAATATCCAAGCGCAGCTTGGATATCTGTAATTCTGTAGTGATAACCCAAAGTATCCATTTCATAATACCAAGGATTGACAAATTTTTCAGTGTATGCAAAGATTTTATTCTTGTAATCTTCAGAATTTCTATGTATTCCATGTGATCTTAATTTAAGGAGTTTCTCATATAGAACTTTGTTGTTGGTTGTGATAACCCCACCCTCACCAGAAGTTACTGTTTTTACTGGATGAAAAGAGAATACCGTCAAGTCAGAGTATTTGCAGGATCCAATTTTTTCACCATTCGGATAATCGGAACCCAGCGCATGTGCAGCATCTTCAACAATAGAAATATCGTTATCATTGCATATTTTGCTAAGCTCAAACATATCACATGGCCCTCCTGCATAATGGACAGGAACTAAAGTTTTGACATTATTGATTTTTATTATTTCACGAAATGCTTCTATAGAAATATTGCCAGAATTTAAGTCAACATCCACAAATACAGGTATTTGTCCCGCATATAAAATTGAATTTGCAGAAGCTACAAAAGATAATGGACTTGTAGCAACTTTTGAACCTTTAGGATGGCCTAAAGCTAAATGTGCTAAATGCAATCCCGCTGTGGCGCTAGAAACAGCTATGGCATACTTAACTCCAACGTAATCAGCCACGGATTTTTCAAACCTACCTACTGCAGAACCTTGAGTTAAATTTCTAAACTTAAGTGTGTACGCGACATAAATTGTGTCTAGCCAGGTAATAGTTTGTTTACTGTAAGGAATCATTCTAGCAATCCTATTTTTCGGAGCACCTCTCTGAAAGAGTCGTCATTATGCCAATTAGGATTATTCTGACTATCAAATGAGAAACCTGCTTCTACTTTTTTGCCGTTACCTGTGTAAAATTTTGAATTAACTAAAAATGGTGCCAAAATTGCAAAGTAGTTTTCAAATTCAAAAGTAAATTGAGCGTCATCTTCAGTAATCATGATCTCATGCAATTTCTCGCCAGGCCTTACCCCAATAAATTCAATAGGCACGTTAGGTGCAACAATTCTCGCCACATCTATAATCTTAAAACTTGGAATTTTCGGCACGAATATTTCTCCACCTTGCATTCTTTCTAAACTTCTTAAAACAAACTCAACACCTTCCTGAATTGTTAGCCAAAATCTTGTCATTTTTTCATCTGTAATTGGAATTACACCTAATTTCGCTTGCTCGATAAAAAATGGTATGACGCTCCCTCTAGAGCCAAGCACATTCCCATATCTAACAACTGAAAAACGAGTCGATCTGGCGCCAGATAAAACATTCCCCGCTATCATCAACTTATCTGAACATAATTTTGTGGCACCATATAAGTTTGCAGGATTAGCTGCCTTATCTGTACTCAGGGCTATGACTCTCGAGACTGAATTTTCAATTGCGACATTTACAATGTTTTCAGCACCAATAATATTGGTTTTTATAGTCTCCATAGGATTGTACTCAGCAGCGGGGATCTGTTTAATGGCTGCGGCATGAATAATTACATCAACGCCGTAAGTAGCTTGCTTTAATCTTTCATAATCTCTAACATCCCCTAAAAAGTACCTGAGTTTGTTTGACTTTAACCGCGATTGCATCTCAAATTGCTTTAACTCATCTCTACTAAAAATAATAACCTTATTCACTTGATCGTCATTAAGTAGTCTCTCAACCATACTTTTTCCAAAAGATCCTGTACCGCCAGTTACCAGCACACTCTTGTTTTTCATCATGAAGAAATTCTCCTAATATTAGAACTTAAGCATATCGCCATTTCTAAGCCATGCAATAATAGCCGCTCGGCTTGACGTTTTGAGACGTGTTACCGATAAACAAGAGCACATTAATTGGGTAATTTTGAGTAAAGTTCTCGCTTAAATCAAAGAAGTAAATTCCTTGATGAGAATTTAGCCATTCAATAAAAATCAGCAGTGATCTTTATTGATCCCCAACCAAAGAGCATCTTCAATCAATATAAACGTGGGATCTAAACTCTGAGAATTTCTAATCTGTGATAGAATAATCATTGTAGTTAATTCACTTATAATTTGTAAGTGCCATGCGAGTCTTAATCTCAAATCACCACCAAGACGCGCATCATGTCTTGTTAGGTTGATATATGTCATTTAAAGATTTAGGCGTTAATGCTGCGCTAACTAAAGTTTTGCACTCTATTGGAATTGAAAAACCATTCCCAATTCAAAAAGCAACCTTGCCTGATGCAATCGCTGGTAAAGACATTTTAGGCAGAGGACAGACTGGTTCTGGTAAAACTCTTGCCTTTGGCTTGGCGTTAATGACCAGACTTACTGGAAGAACAGCAGCATCAATGAGGCCCCTAGCTTTGGCTTTATCGCCGACTAGAGAGCTAGCTATTCAGATCAGTGATGTGATTGCGCCGTTGTCACGATCAGTTAATTTAAATTCACAGGTTGTTGCAGGTGGACTTTCCTACTCAAAGCAGATTCAAGCTTTAAAACGAGGCGTACCAATTGTGGTGGCAACTCCTGGCAGGTTAATTGATCTAATTCAAAAGAAGCACATAAAGTTAGATGATATTG
>Ga0169931_10013870_pt1 | contig 10960 bp, 5 predicted proteins | sample Kivu_15m_20L_FD_129675 | JGI IMG/M metagenome (GOLD analysis project Ga0169931, IMG submission 129675) | Freshwater microbial communities from Lake Kivu, Western Province, Rwanda to study Microbial Dark Matter (Phase II) - Kivu_15m_20L... | ecosystem: Environmental > Aquatic > Freshwater > Lake ... | reverse complement strand
TATTCAGATCATTTTGTATAGGATTTAATTAAACGAGTGCAAGTTAGTATAAAATAGGAATCATTTGTTTTCTAGATTAAAATTTTGTATTTTAACTGTATTTCTTTTGGGTTTGCGCATAGGCACTCCTTATAGAGTTAGATTCAACCCTGCAGTTGCTAGTTTCTAGTTTACTTCTATTCCCTTATATATCTTCTTAAACTTGCCAGTATCCACACCCTTCCGATCCTTCTTAGGCACAGCCGGATAGTCAACTATCACTTTTACAGTATCTTACATCACTTCTTTGACTAGTTTGGTTGTAACATGCTGAATCAATACACAAGTACTGTAGAGTAGTCCATCGAAGGTGAAGAGTTTATCTATATCAGCCACACCTGATAGTTGGTATCAACCATAAAATCATACCCAAACAACTCATGACTATTCTTTCTATTCTAAATCCCATCCAACGCACACTTCATCGACATCTTAATAATCTCCTTGATCCTCGGCCGTATTTTCTACATCAACCTATCCTTACCTCTTCAAAAACATCATATCCTTCCAACTGCTGAAGATACTGTTTAAAATCATCCTGGAAAAACATATTCCCCTTGATATGCGAATTCTAAAAATCTTTATAATACGCTCCTATCGAATTATTAGTCAAATGTATAAATTTATTGTTGACTTGTTTCGGATCATAATCTATTGCTGAAAATCTGATATAGCATTATTCGTAATACCATATTGTTAATGGGTTGAAATCTGTGATAAGTACCCATTGGCGGATATCGAATTTGCGTCTTAGAACTACTAAAGGGTTTTAGATGTATTTTTGGGCGATCCATAAAGATTATTTTGAACGGATGTGGTCTTAGATTTATACGAAATTGTTGTAACATGTTATACCGCGGCCTCGGGATAGACCTGCGGGTTTTAGGATCCAGATGTTGTTGTGCTAGGTCAAACAGTATTGTGGAAATTTCTTTTTGTATTGCTAAAGCAACTCAAGGACGCGTTATAGGAGTTAATCTGTTTACTATTACTACTATTCAGGTTAGTTTGCAGTCGGTTATTTACCCTACTCGACTGCTTTCTTCTTCTTTTTCTTTTTCTTCTAAACTGGCTCTTTAACTGTTCCTCCTCCGAATTTACAATCAATCGATTTGAGCCATTATTAATGTTTTTTCCTTGCCAAACTCTCCTAAGTCAACTAATCCGAAGCAAGTATTTCCCACTACTTATCAGTAACCACTTTGTGGATTTTCTTCATATCGATAATGTCATCCAAATCTTAAATATTTTTCAGACACACGTTGATAGCCACCTATGTTCGCATCCTTAGATCTTAGATCAATTTTTTTTATTATTTGCTCTTTTCTTTACGAGCTTTTACAGAATCCACGTATATTTTGAGAATCGATAGTGCTTTGCAAAGCTTGAATTAAATCTAAAAACCGGCGTAATCTGCCTAGTCGTTCAGATCGAAACATTTAGGAAAGAAAGTGTCTTATGAGATGTCGTTGATCCACATTGAGTTTCTCATACTCTTAGTCAGACCCAGCTTTGTAGTTATCACGCCATTCTTTTGGTAGTGATTGACTAGTTGGAAGTCTAACAATTGATCGTGGTTGATCTATCTGCCTTGAAGGGTGAACTTTAGATCAAAACAAGGACTGTGTACATCAGGATTCTGTACCCATCCTCGGTCTCTTAGAGCTCGTTTGAGGTCAGGATACCCACCTGTAATGATAAAAACTTTTTAGTTTTAGACCAGTCTGTTTTTCTTCCTCCACTAAGTCAGATCAGTCACATATGGAAACTTCCTCATCTTTCTAGGCTTAGGATTCGGTGTATCTCTCTCCTTATCCGACTATTAAGACCCACTCTCACCCTCAGACTACTTCTACTTCTCCTGACCCTCCTTTACAGTCCTTTTTGCTTTCTTTTCGAACTACTAATCATAAACTCCTTCCATAACATTTTTCTTGACAGTTACCATAACAAAATCTTTTAATTTTTACTTCAGCTTCTATTTTTTCTTTTTTTGCTACTATTGCATCTGCTGCTACTCTGCTCGCTTCTTTTTTATTTTTTAAATGTACTACTCATTCTTGCGTTTAAAGTTTTTATTGGTTTTGGGCATCTAATTTTATGCCATCTATATCAACGACTAGAATTTTTAAGCAGAATGCGAGCGTATTAATTCCTAATCTACACTATTTTACCTCCTTCTAAAGGCAGATAATTTACTCTATACGTTAGTATATCCTAGTTCCTCCTTCATTTTATTCGCCCTATCTTCTTTCTTCTTCTTTTATACCTCCTAGATCTCCTTTTTGCTTTTGTTATTATGATGCAGTGACTTTAAAAAAGTAAGATATCTCTGCTGGTAATCTTTCTTCCCTCTCTATGACTCTCCATCCATCTATTTCTATGGAGTTATCTTGGGCAGTGATTCGAAATTATGAGTTTTTGTTTTTTTGTTATTCAACTCAAGCGTATGCTCATCCAGGGGTTGATCCTTCAATCGATTTTATCTATTTTTACTGGCCTATTATAGTATCTTGCGTTTGAGGGTTTATCTTCGGTGTTGTTATTTGCGCTATTGTATTACTTTCTATTCCATCTCGCGCTGTTTCTTCTCCTTAAGTCGCTAGATGTAGTCCTAAATAAGATGTACAGTACCAAGTTCTTTTCTTTGTAGTTGATCTTGCCACGAGGTTACTCTTACCTCAGTTCCATAATTTAAATATATATCAACGAACTATAAGTAGGGTTTATCAAGTTACACTATAACTGTAACATGCAATCAGTTGTCTTGTAAATATACATTAAAAATGAATAAAAACAGTATTTTGTTTCTGTTTAAATTTGTTCTCTTGATTATAAATGAATAGGGCATATTGGTATAAAATTGAATAATTAATTAATGTCGACTGGTGCTAAATTTCTTCTCTAGGACTTCTACTAAGCCCTCATGTCCTCCAACCTGAAATAAAAGCTAAGACCATTCATCCTGTAATTCAAAAAGAAAAACATGTACTTCCATTTCTACCTAGATCCTTCATCTACGACACACTAGTCAACATCCTTCAAATCCTGAACGGCAAACAATAAAAACCAATATGCAAGTTCAACGCCTTACTGGCTGTTAAATTGTTCTTCGATACTGGAGAGTATATCGCTATTACGCTTATATAAGTTTACATCTTACCCGTCATCATCTAGGTTGCGCTGTATCGCGCTCATAAGAGATCATAATAGGGATTGACTTTGTACTTCATCTAGAAAGGATATGAGGCAACAAAGGAGATGAAACGAATCGGGTTTAACTTTGCACTTCTGGCCATATAATTCATCTTCCTTGCAGCGGAAGTTAAACCCTTCAGAACAATTTAAATATACTAACTTAAAGAATCATCTAATTTTGCAAGAGCTGCCAAGTATATCAAAGAAAAAGGAGTTCCCGAAATAAAAACGTATAAGTTTTATATACCCTCATATGGAGTTATGACGCGGAAACGCTTCCAAAGAAAATTGAGCAGGTTTTTTCCAGAGTAGTACACGTAATATTTTTTGAAAATGATCACGGAAGAGCTATCACTCAATCGCAAGAATTAGATCGATCTTAAAAAACTATTATTTTATGGAGATGCTTTCCTAACTGTACCTCTTATGAATGTCTGCTAGTAATAGCTGGGCAATATGTAAAACAATTTTCCATCAAAAAAACGGTTTCTATCCATGCTGGGGTAGTTCGTCCGAATGGGCGATATCTATGCTATTTTCATCATAACTCGCAGTAACTTTTTATAATCGATTGCTGAGTAAGTATAGAAAGTAAACGGAAATAAAGGACTAGATGCTGGTTAGTGTATTTATCCTTCGGCCTAGGCTTCAAAACCAGATAAACGAGAGTTTTATAATTAATTTTTGAAGTATTTGTAGATATGGGCGTATAGTTATCCGAATGATTAGTAGGGTCAGCCTACCTAGGCTAAAATTATATACTAGAGACTTAAAACATAAAGAAAATTTGTGTTTACTGTCAATATCTTACTGGCTAAGCTGAAACAATAAATGGATAACAATATCAAACAAAACCAGTAACGAAACTAGAAGCTATTGAAACTGCTTGATGATCAAACATAAAGAAACTCACAAACACAAGATCTTACAAGCAAACTACAAAGCTATCTAGAATATGATGACGTCAGATAACGTGTAAACTAGGCACAAAGACTGCTCGATGTGATCAACTAAAAAAAACATCTGTAAAAACATATAGTAGTACTGAATCAATTCAAAAGATTCTGGTAAAACAATATAGGCAAAAATTAGATAGACGCGGATTAAGACTAAAACGTCTAGTAATTAGTGTAAGAAGGAGATTTATGCATAAAAATATTGCAGATAGTCAATCTTGTTTTTTAGCTATACAAGAATGGAAGCATAAATTTTGAATAATATAAAGATAGAGTGGATTTGTTGATAAAAAAGGAAGCTGAGGGCGAAGGATCAGCAGGAAAAGAAGTGTCTTTTGATGACGGGTTAAAGACTAGTAGTATTGTGCAATCTTCTTCGTTTGCGATATAACCCTCACTACGTATTGAAAGTAACGGCAAAAATTCGTTTATTAGTAATAGAAAGAACGCAGAAAAAGCAAAGGAAGGTTCTGAAGTAAAATCAAGACAAAGGTCAATCAAGGGCTCAAAACTAGATAAGGATGATTCTTAGGTGAATTCTAGAGAAGGATCTTTTTATAAACCTAATAGAATCAACAACGACTATCAATAAAATTAACGATAAGGTTCATTTAACAAATCAAAAAGAGGCAAGTAAGACTACCACTCGAGTGAGAGATAAGGATCTTATTATAAATCTAAAAGAGTCAACGAAGATTACCAATATGGTGAAAGAGAAGGACTATACTAAAAACCTAAAAACCGTAGGGAACCTTCTTAATCTGGGTCAAGACAAGGATCATATAAGTTGAAACAAGTCAAAGAATCTTCTTATGTTGGATCCAGATAAGGATCAAAAATAAACTCAAGAGTTTCAAAACAATCTTCTAGAAAAAGTGAACGAAGTCAACAGATGTCAAAATAACAATCTATAAATGAAATCTCAGACTACTGTCTTGTGCAGAATCCTATCCACAAATCAGCTAAGCCACTAAAAAACTAGCCTAGAGCTATAAAAAAGAAGTCTTAGAATGTCAGTTTCAGGGACAGTTTCGCAGAGTCTTCAAGGCAGCATTAGAATGAATCAAAAAAATCTAGCTAAGTATTCTCGAAACCTTCATAATACCTCGATTCTTCAGACTACAGGCAAGGAAGCTCAGACTAGCCTTACAACTAGAAGAGCAAGGTATCCAGAAGAGATGATAACTCTGGATTTAGGCACAGCGAGTCGAGTGTCTCAAATAACAGCAGTAGAGGAATGAGAGACAGTCGAAGGCTCACTCGAAGACAGCAGTAGTCTTCATAAAACTAGAAATCTGCAAATAAAAAATACATGAAAGAATCAGCCCTCTCCAAAGACAGCACTACCTCAATGAAATTCATGAACAATCTTCGACAAGTTTAACGCTCGCCCTGGAGATAAAAAACATAAAAATAATCTTTTATTAGCTCAAATACTCCTCAAACCGAGCCTAGAGTCATATAGATCCAAGTCGACGGCAGACAAAAATAAGCCTAAAAGGCCAAATTGAAGAGTTTTTATGACACCAACACTATGTAATATTTTGGTAGTCCTCAGAAAAACAATCCTATTTCTGAGTACCGCAGCTAACCTTTTAACGTAGACTAACCTTCAATCCAAGGACACCTACCAACACAAACAAATAAAAATTCTAGAGCCATCTAAACCCCCAAAATATAATAAAAATCTTCAAAATAAGTACTAACACCTGTCTCCCAGCCTTTTCTCTATAACAAATAATCAAAACCCTCTCTTCAACCTGATCAAATCTACACCCCAAAAATATTTACAAAATACCAACAAGAATAGTCTTTAATCCAAATCCCATAATACGATCCGCTCCTTCAATCTTACCATCTCTAACCTCAATACAGCAAAAGCATCAACAATACAAACGGAAGTTCATTCAAAAGTTGTTTCTAAGTCAAACACTAGATCATCCTTGCAAAATAAAACAAATAAAAGATATTTAACGTGTAAAATGGAAGGATAATGAATTTTATAGGGTCGGCTTTGCCTAAACATGCGCCTAGGACTTGTTCGATCATGGATATGCTGAGCTAGAGAAATGCAAAGCATAGTATTTAGAATTATTGCAATCAGATGCAGGAAATTAGAATAGCTCATACCATGTCTTAGAAGGCAAGGTCGCTGCAATCATTTAATAAGAATATGAGGATGAAATTTTTAGTAAAAAAGAAAGATAAAGATAAATCTAAACTTAAAGAAAAGGCTTTAGCTGGAGGCAAAAATAGTCAGTTCGGTGTATTTTCTAGATAGGATTTCATGTAGAGCTAGTTTTCTTAGGCGGTTAAGATTGATCAAGGTCCCAGACTCATAAACAACGCAATATACACTCACTACTTCCCCCAAAACAAAAACGAACGCACTAAAAAATCAATGCTAAAAAACAAAGGTCTGGTTCAACGCACATAGTAGTTCTAAATCGGCTACATCTGCAACCGCAACTAAAAAAATTTATAGATAACTCTCTACTTGACTCCACTCAAAAAGAGCATCTACGAAGTATAGCTATCCTTACTTAATGATAACAATTTACATGTCAAACTGTCTCACACCAAGATAAAAGCAATTAAAGGCGGATAACAAGAAAATATCAATATGTTATGCTAAGTGTAGAGTGTACCGTTTGTACTGCCGACTCTTAGCGTCAGATTCAAAAAGAATGAAGCGTACTAGAATAACCATCTACTGATAACAGTTCCCTGCAGTTTCAACAAATTCTTTAAAATACATGGCATGGTCGAAGACACTCTTTAGCATTTGCAGAAAAAAGACGAACTTATCACAACTTAGGCATTCAGACCCAGCCATCGCTTGACTAACCCTCAAAAGATCTAGTAATCTCTAAAACCAATGATACTTTTTAACTCAAGAGATGGAGATGCCAGTTACGGTGCCTAAGCTTACTTCAAAGGCAAGATTTTCTTGCTAATTTGTAGAATCAGGGATGGCAGAATGGCCTTCGAGGGTAGAAATATGACTGGCGATCACAAAAATACCAAGTATTTGTAGTTTTTGCTTACGACTTTGAGGGAGATATTTGAGACTCTGAAGGCAGGATGAGTACTAATGATTTTAATGAAAAATATATATTTATTACTTCTATCATTATAAAACAAGATTATAATAAAACTTTAAATGAAAGAGTAGCCCTCTTAGAAATCTTAGTAAAAATATGATACCTTTGCTTCCAAAATATACTACATTTTCTGTGGAAAACCCTCCTTGCATCCGATCATAAACCGCTCGTTGCTCTCCAACACCTACCAGCAACTCTTTTAAATAATCCACATCATAATAATCTACAACCTTTTTGGCACAACAAATAACGCTACTTACGATCTCCTACAAACCCTATTCACCTCAGCTATCTTCCTTATTTGTTTCATCCCTCATCTCGTTAACAAATATTATGCTTTTCTTGTCACACTTATACTCTTTAGTGTTGTTACTGTAGGATCTGCAGCGGCCAGTGGTGTGCTTATTGTCAAGTAAATTTAAGCAAAAATAGTTTTTTGACGTTTAAGAACTACTGTGCGATCATCAGATAGTATGCACAACAAAATCAATAGTTTAACTTCGAAGCCAAATAACTATGCCAAAAAGTCACAAAGAGCTACTACGTCTAGATGGGTCTGCAAAGTCTAGTCGCATTTATCAGAATAATATACCTATATCTAGCTTTTAAAGCATACAAAATGTCACAAAAGTAAGAGTAATAGATCTAAAAACGCAAGAGAAGAAAGAAGAAATTCGACGAGAACCTCAAAAATAAAAAATCATCTTTACTCAAAAAAACATTATGAAAAGCACTATGATGTCATATGTATTCGAGTTATATATATTAATCATCCCCATAACTATAATTAAAAGATATATCTTACAACAATGGACTACTAACCGTACCTCCAGCAAGTACAATAATGGGTCCTTCAGTAGGGTCCATGGCGAATGATCTAGCATCTGATCGTTCTGGTTGTCGTTATCAGAATCGTGCGTAGAGTGCTGACTATTTAATCTAGAGGCAAGATCGGATTGGTTAGCTATTTCATGAAACTCTTCCTAAGGTTCGCAGATAAGATTTCTTTTGTAAAGAATAAGAAAGAAGCTTACTTGGAGCAGGAGTCCACCAAAAATGCTGAAGAGTTGCTGGCTAAGAAAGAGATCAAGATCACCTATAACAAATTCCCAGAAAAAGGAATCCCTAAAGAAGAGTTGCTATCTATTTTGGACAAGAGAGTGAAGGCTGATATCAACCCTACGGCTGGTAAAACCTTCGCCTATGTCTATGAAGCAACCCATGCGCACTCTTAGTTGACAAAAGAATGTTTCAACAAATACATCCATCACAACGCACTCAACCCTGTCCTATTCAACTCCCTCAGGGTCATCTAGAACTAGGTCATCAAAATGGCAGCTGGTTTGTTCCATGGAGATAGCTAGTGCGTTGGAAACATAACCAGTTGTGGAACCTAGAGCTTACTTCTTGCCATGAAAACATACAGAGACTATCGTGGCAAAGGAGAAGTCATAATGTGTTCGACAGGACACCCAGGTATCAACAAAGGCTGCCACTATGTCGGACTAGATATCACCTAAATCCCAGCCGATTCAAAACAAAGAATGTCGATTCCTCATCTCAAAAGAGCCATCTCCTCCAAAACAGTCCTAGTAGTTTGTTCGGCCCCACAATACCCATATGGTGTTGTCGATGATGTACCCTAAATTGCAAAAATATGCAAATCTTATGGAGTGCCCTTACACGTTGATTGCGCTATTGGAGGTTTCATTCTACCTTTTATATAGATGTAAGGAAAAGCCAAGTTTAAACCTTGGGATTTTAGAGTAGATGGAGTCACCAGTATCAACGCTGATATACACAAGTATGGATATGCACCCAAAGGATCATCAGTACTCATTTACAGAAATTCAAAGATAAGAATCCATCAGTTCTTTTCGTTTGCCACCTGGCCTGGAGGTATTTACATCTCCCCAACTGCGCTTGGTACCAGAAACGGAGGTTGTCTCAGTGCAGCTTGGGGCAGTTTGCTTGGTCTTGGTGTATAAGGATTTCGAAAACTAACTGCAGGCATTCTAACATAGGTTGACAAGATAGTAGCTTATGTGAAATCTAACCCTGAGCTTTAGCTGATGGCCTAACCCGATGCAACTATCGTATCTTTCCGCTGTGTTAACTTCAGCACATATCTCCTGACCGACTCACTCTAATCCCGTGGTCTTTTTGTCGAAAAGCAATCTAATCCTTAATCGATTCACATGACCATAATGCCAAACCACATCGGCAAGATGGACTAAATAATCCAAATGATCGAAACTGCCCTCACATAAGTCAAGGCTAACCCCAAGATGTACGAGAAGGGAAGCAAGGCAGTCTACGGAATGATGGCAAGTATCCCCGATGAAGCTATTGTATAGGACTTTGTGGTGCACTACATGGATAAGCTGTACAAACTATCGTGATGATTAAGAAATATAATTAATCGTGATGATTAAGAAATATAATTAATCGTGATGATTAAGAAATATAATTAAGTAATGTTATAAAATAATTGGATTAATGTAAAGTATTTGATCACAATCTATCTGAATTTGAACACAATCTATCTTAATTTGATCACAATCTATCTGAATTTGATTCATAAAAATACTTGATACAGTAATTAAAATTTTCAATAGTTTTTCTTCCTTTTTTTAAAACCAGATGTAAAATAGTAAAGAATACAATACTAGTAATACTTAGTGGTTCGTAACCAAAGTGGACTCAATACTCTTCCCTCACTCCAGTATAAGAGGCTTACTAATTTTTCGGCAACAGATTGATTGCAATCCGCACCAGAACAATCGATTCAACCTAACGAGCCAAAACCCTCTACTCGATCATGAACGATCAATCTATCTCTAACCAGCTGATAGTCATGAACCTCTTCCTCAACACTAACAGTACCATTAGATCGTATGATATCGGTGACCGTACACTCGTCAATGATACACCATACGTACACTCGTCAATGATACACCATAACAAAATAATCTGATTAGATAACTCATTAAAAACTACAATTTGGCATGAATTTATCATAGATTTATCATTCCTTGTTTCCTTAAGTCAGCTTCTAGACATTACAATCACATCTTGGCATTTTAATTTCAAATGTTTTGTGAGCACATGCAAGCATCCATCAGAGTTTTATGTAATTATGAATACAGCAGAAGAATTGGTGGAACAGCAGGATTGAGAGGATGCGATAATATGAATAAGCAAGTAGTAGTGTTAAAAAACAAGCTATTGTATAATTTGTTGGTATATCATTATTTCTATAAAATTGTAATTTATGAAAGCTGGTAACTATATCGATAAAGATGGACGAGAATACAAGAGAGTCGATATAAATATCGAGGGAATTAGACTAAGATTAGCATTATTTTTATTCCAAACTGAGTGAAGTTATGGAGAGACCCTTCTATCCGTCAAACGAAGAGGAAGAAAGACAAACAAAGAACTAACTGTGTTAACTGTGTCAACTTATTATCGATGAATGTAAAAGGATTCAACAATCTGAGTAAATGACTAACAAAGATCACTAATTGCTATCGATATTGTGTGAGGTGCTCGGAATACCCAACCAACATGTTTAAAATTCAATCATGAGCTTTTAAAGATAATAAGGCAGCTCGGGGGAATCAAATATTATACCACAGTAAAATCCGCATGCTGGGAATG
>Ga0169931_10013867_pt1 | contig 10961 bp, 11 predicted proteins | sample Kivu_15m_20L_FD_129675 | JGI IMG/M metagenome (GOLD analysis project Ga0169931, IMG submission 129675) | Freshwater microbial communities from Lake Kivu, Western Province, Rwanda to study Microbial Dark Matter (Phase II) - Kivu_15m_20L... | ecosystem: Environmental > Aquatic > Freshwater > Lake... | reverse complement strand
GACGTCTGGAGATAGCTACATGGGTCATGGTGTTGGAAGTAAGATATATGTTATAAAGATAAAGGAGGTAAGGGGGATTATAATGTTGTTTATATAGATATAGATAGTGTTATAGTAGTATATATGGATATTCCTATATTAGCGTATATAGATAGTTTTCCAGGTTCAGTATAGATAAATGATAAAAGATTCAAATATAGTTAGTATAGATTTATTGTAGTTTTTCATGATATACTCAATTATATGTATTGTTTATAAGGAATCTAATCATGGTTTGTTTCTCGTATCAAAGCCTACTGGCTGCCCTCAAATCTACATAACAACACACTTACTCTCATTCTCCACAATCAGCCCCCGCTAAATCGCCTGCAACTCCCCCACCCTCATCCTCAAATGCTACGCCTACCTCACCACCTTACCCAACTACAACTACAAATACCTCTTATCTTCGAACAACCCATCAGCCATCCTTATAGATTCCTAATGTCTTGCTCCCAATCTACCCAATTCTTCCCTAGTAGTAAGTAGTTGTCTATTCAACTATGATACTTCCCTGATGTTATCTCCTATTGATGATTAATACTTCTTGTAGGTATTATCTCTAAACTCCCCTGCTTATATTTGCAACTGCCCTACAGTCTTATTGGCCCTAGCCAGTTCCATATTCAATCTTTGATTACTCTAACTCAATAGCGTTACTTTTTGGGTCAATTACTTCCCCCTTGTTGTAGATTACTGGAACAATTGATCCAATTTGCGTAGTTGTTATTATTTCTATCCTAATCTCAAACGGATACCTTGGACTTATCCTTAGTGTTATGATAGGAGCAGTTATAGGTCTTTTAGTCTGTCTCGGGTGGTTCTTTATGATGTTTTTAGAGTGATATTTTATGTATTGAGTGATTATATGTTTCTTCTTTGCTATTACAATAATGCACCTAATTACGTCTCTGCCCTTCTTGCATTATTCTTATCGTGCCTGATCTCATCCCTCAAAGTCTATATTTGTTTATTCGATATCGATAGCTAGCTCGTCCTTTAGGCAAGTTGACTCTGCAAAATAAACACCTCCCTAGCATACGCCTAGTTCTATCTATTACCCTGTGCGATCCTATATCCCTACTGGTTCTGTAACATCAATTGCGCTACTATTTTTTATAAATTGACAATAGACTCGCCTTTTAGTAGGTTTTATTTGGATAGGATTTATCGTTATTTTGAAAATAGGAGGAGGGAGGATTGGGCTTAGAGGTGTTAGGATTAGAGTTATTGCAGTTTTTTCTTATATGTTTGCAGCTAGTATTAGTAGTATAGCTTAGTCTATTAGTTTTTAGTGTTTGTTTGTTAAAGTTGAGCCTATTTAATGGTTATTAATCCCAAAGCATTCTGATGGTTGTTTTGGGCATTTTGCAACTACCCACTAAGAAAACCTACCTTAACTTGTAGATCATTCTTTTATTTGGCCTATCTCTACAACTAAGCTTATATCTTCCTTTTGGCAAACTCTGCCTTCTTTACTTCCCTATCCTTATCCTTCCCCACCTTCTAACTATTAAAACACTGTTCTTTTCTACCCCTCCTCAACTAACTATTGTCTTTCTTCAACTACTATATCACCTTATGGCATCGCTATACTTACTTCCCTAGTGCTTATCTAGTACCTCTTTTACTTCGCATTTATGTATTTTATTTCTGTAGTTGTTGGCATGTACCTTATAGATGCTATATTTGGCTGTCTGCTTTATTTAATTTTGATTTTACTTGATGTTCTTGGAAGTTCTTCATTATTTTGTTCATATCTGCACCATCAACTAAATATGATGATATTTACATTGCAATTTCCTTTGTAATCGCATAATCTACGCCTATCTATTCCTCACCTTATCCTATAATAAACTCACCCTTCCCTACAAATCCCCAGGTAAGCTTGGTCTAACCACAGGCTATGGCTATGCTATACCATCCCCACCACTTATATGTTTGTATTTCATCAATCTTTTAATGTATTGTCTTTAGCATTGTGGATCCTCGTGGACGAAATCAGTCAGTTAGTTGTATTTATACTTCACCTCCCTTAACTAGTCCTATAATTGAGCTTATCTGATGTTTTTTATTTGAGAGTATCGTTATAGTTATTTGGCTTATGAGTGTTTATTTGCAGTTGATTTGTGGAGTTGATGTGTCATGCTCTGCAACTACTACTTAGATCGCATCAAATCAAGATGGAGAGTATTGTTTTATTGGAGTAGTTGGGCCATTTAGTGCTTCAAAGCTGGAGCCAATCCCTAAGGATGGAGTTGAACACTTCCCTACTATAGTGATAATGGTACTTGTACTTGTGAAGATGATGATTGTTATATTTTGTGGAGTAGTTGTAGGATGAGTGGAGTGGCTTCGATGGGGAAGGAGGCGGGTATTCGGTGGTAGTCTAGTTTTTACTTTGCTTTCAGGAAGGTCTACTGGGATACTTTGGAGGTCATGGCAGTTTGTTTGAAAATATATATTATATTCCATGAGTAACGACATATGTTGTTATCATATTGCTATCATACATAAAATAGTAGATATAAAATATTATGATTAATCATACTAATGGTTTGATAACATACAATCTAATCCATTATTTATCCCTTATTCTTTTATTCCTTTTATTTGATGACATATACATCCATCTACTCATGTAGTAGGAATTATAATAAATGATCAAATCCACTCTGCTACTCCTCGCCATACTCACTCTCACCCACTCCGCACTCACTCTCACCCACTCCGCAGTCACTCTCACCCACTCCGCAGTCACTCTCAACACCATCACTGGCATCTCCAACGACAACCTCGTCTACTCAGGCAGCATTCCCCTTGCCTCCTCCTCCCTCTTCTTCACCTACTACGGAGTCGACAACATCAAAGACCAAAACCAACTTAAATCTTACCCACTTATCATCTTCGTAGGCAGGTATATCTCCATATAAAAAGCCCTGGAACATCATCACAATACTACTCACTCGCAGGCGTAGGCCCAGTTACCCTCAACAACGACATGACCCTCTCACCCAACCCATCCAGAATGACCAACAAAAACAACCTAATGTTCATCGATCTTTTGGGCAATGGTTTTTCATTCGCAAGCAAAGCAGAGGATATCCCATCATAAGCCAAAACATACGCATCACAACTAACCTAAGCCATAAACACATTCGTCAAGGAGAGTGTGTTGGGTCAGACCAAGACTATAGTATTGGCAGGGTAGGGTACTTTTATTAGATCGTTACCTGGTCTAGGGGATATTGATGCTCTAAAAGGGATCATGCATCTATCACCATGGACTTAACTGTATACCCAAGGGTTGTATTTGGGTACTGCTGGAGTTTAACTTAAAATATTTGGGGATTCTTAAAGGATAGCTATTGAGTCTACTTTGAGCAGTTGCTATATTAGTCAGAGAAATGGTAAGTTTTATGAAGCACATGCTTGCTTAGACTCTGTTTATAATTTCGTATAATCGAGAACAAAGAATAGAAACTTATTCGATGTTCGTCAAGGATCTAATCTAACCTAATTCCTTCCTATGATCCAATACTATTTTAGTCAACCCTCAATCATCACTCAATGGAAAGCCCCTTCAACTCGCCTTTTCTAGACCCAATCAGGGTACGTGTTCAACAGGACATACTCGGACATGGCCAAAAACTACACCAAAGACATCTCGCAATACTTCAAAGATTACTTCTCAGTGAGACACATCTTCCTCTCAGGTACTACTCTCCCCACATAGGCACTAGCGATTACATTGTTTACTACAAGGCATTGAGAAGTTGGTTGTAGAATGATTTGGGGTATGTGGAGAGAGATGATTTTAAGAAGGCTAAATTGAATGTATATGTGTTGTTAGGTAGGATATTGTGGTGGATGGTAAGCTTGTGGGGTATGGGAAGGCGGTAAAGCAAGTCGGGTATGGGGAGTTTTTGGAGGCAGGGCATTATGTGTTGAAGGATCAGATCAAGTATATAGGGCCACTTGTCAATAACTGGATCTAGTCGTTGGGATAGGAGGTAGTAGTGGTAGAATGATCACATACATACAAGATGAACATATCATATAAATATGAGATTAAGTTGTTTTACTCGATGTGCTTTGGACTATTGGTTACCTTTCTTTTATGATTAGTGTTATTTCTTATGCTTTAATTGGTACTATATTCTTGATACTTTTGATACTATCTTTTCTTCTTAATATTGTTGATACTATACTATTTATCTTTGATAATTCAAATCCTCCTTTATATTAGATAAGTTACAGAATGAAGACGTAGCTCTAGTCCCTAAAATCCCCCACCACCTCAGCCTACACCCACCTAACCCACGTCCTAAAGCAAATGATCCTAAACAACGACCGCAACGCCTACCAACTCTTCTAGCACTACTCCCACACCACCAAATCCCCTCTCCCCTCATCCCACCTCACCCCCGCCTAACATGCCTAATCTCTCAAATAATACACTACAAAATGCAGATCCCTGCTAAATAAACCAAACCTAGGTACATAGTAATAACCACAATAACCTGGACCATGTGGGTATGTGGCTAATTTGATGGAGGAGAATAGGTTGTTGGAGAAGGCTGGAGTTGGGTTTGGAGAAGAAGGTAGTTATCTTATCTTCAAGGCGGTTTAGAGGTTTGTTGTTGTGAAGGGAGTTAAGGAGGCTAAGTTTTGGGGCAAGATATTAGGGAGGGAGAGGGATTATTATATCCTAGAAGTTGTTGCCTAGGGTGGAGAGGAAGGAGAACTGCCTCCTGATGTGTAGCCTAAAGGAACAGGAATCAACCGCAATACATATTGGGTAACCTCAGACCTACTATCTGGTTAGTGGAAATAACTGCCCCTCATCTCCCCTGATCAACTGACCACTTCTCGTCGCATAAAATACATCTTTTCAGGTGATCTCTAGAGACAAGTATACACCAATCCCTTCTTCAATGGTAAATAAAAGCACCTACTAAAATGCCAGATAGTAAGGATAACATTCGGATGCACTATAGTTCCTAGAGGCATGTTCAATGTGAATGCTTAGGATAAGAAGGAGATATAACCTGCGGGCGAGGAGTGGAAATTACCAGGATTTAACCAGTTGTCTTTGTTGGATGGTTGGGTGCATCATAGTCAGAATGTGTTGAAATGTGGTAGACTTACCCTCATGAAGCCTACTATTCCCTAGGGCGAGTAAGTGGATTAATAAAAACTAATGAAGGAATTATAGGCCAAAGATCCACTATAGTAGAGATTGAAGAAGATATCAGATGATAAATTATTGGATGGGAATGGATGGACCATCAAGACGATAGGAGATACTTCATAATACAAGGCATTGACTAAAGGCAAATAGACAGTTAATTATGGGTATATTGTGGTGAAGTCATTGGTGTGGAAGGGATGGGTGTTGGTGTGTCATAATAGGCAGTGGTGTAATGTTTATGTGGGGTTGGGGCAGAAGAGTGGAAATGGGTGGTATGTGCCTAGGGAACCAGAGGTGGTTTTAGGGGAGAGAGAGGAAAGAGGGGAGCAGAGTGAGCCTAACTATCCAGTAGGTGGAGAGGTTAAGGAAGCAGTAGAAGCAGTTGCAGAGTGATAAGATGATAGATAGATGATGGAATATGAATATTAAGAGATAAGTATTAATATTGACATAGATATGATGTATTATGATGGATAAAATATGATTAGACGATTGCTCAAATTCCCTACAACTATTGTTATTATTTGTCAACAAAATAAGTATAATTGGACATAACTATTATATGTTGGCGACTTATTTGACTGCTTATAGGATAGTCATTATTGGCAGTATAATATATTTGCCGATATGTCAATAGAGCACCAACCAGGTCCAATCTAGCAAGGGCAAGTGCAACACTCTGAGCACTCATTCAACATCAAATTACTAGATCATTGTTTAGTCTTTATGGTCCAAGTGCTCTAGGCCAAAGACATCTAGACCTATCAAGAACTCACAACATAGGGTATTTTTATCTTCACAATTCATGCCAAAAGAAGAATCAGAGTCAACTACTAGCTCAGGAAACAAGCCATGGCTGCAGGCAAATCTCTCGAGGAAACATTAGCAGAATTGTCTAGGATTGATATGGGAGATGGCCAAGAATTCAATCCGGATAAATTATTGCCTCTTCTTCTTTCGCCTAAGATATGCCATACAGACGAATAAATGCTTAAGGCCGATTTCGAATTCTTCAAAGACATTTGCGCTCAAGTGGATTTTTCTTCACTAAAACAGGCCTATCATGAATATTCGTCCATATCTTCTAATTCCGAAGCTAATCTCTAAAATCCAGCTGCTGGCCCTAACAAATGATGCGTCTAATAGTGAAATCATCAGTTAATCAATACATATACTATAGTCATCAATAAATACATTACGAATTGATAATTTACATATTAACATGTATATACTTTGGTAAACTGAAAAGATTTGATTGATACACCTTAATAAATGTTTGTCAAATAATCAATAAAATCATGATTAATACATCAAGACGTTCATAATCTTAAAGATCCAAATATACCACCACACATCCCATTATATATATCTTCATCTAATCATTCATTGATTCACTTGCCTAGTAGGAAGCCTTCATTCTACCTATATATATGCCATTATATATATATCTTCATCTAATCATTCATTGATTCACTTGCCTAGTAGGAAGCCTAGAGTTCTAACCCAGTACTCTCCTACTTCCCTACTGCCCCTAACAATCTCCCACTCCATCTCCACCCTACTCCCCATCATCCCCACCCCCACCAGCACCTCCGTCCTCGTATGCTCATTACTCACCAACGCCCTAATCTTCCCCTCCACCAACCTTATCCCCCCAAAATACCCTCTCAAATCATTTATATCCTTCACTATCTTCCTCTATGGTTATATGGTCATGCGTTGTGATTATCTGAATTTATCAGTGGATTATGATATTGTCATGGTTTTGAAGATGTGGGCTGGTAGCAGTATCCTCACCTACTATTTGGTTTGTCTGGTGTATTATAGGAGGAGGATTAGTGGGCCTAGAGGGTAGTGGTGGATGTTTAGTGTCACTGGCACCTTTACTTGCTAGTTCTAGGCCATTGTTGTAAATTAGAACCCATCTCCCACTATAACATTGTTATTGGCATTCATCAGCCTACCCTTCACCTTGTTGATCTTATCTTCTCCAAAATTAGTAACAAATAATTTAAAATGTAGCTGATTAGGTGATGTGAACTAAGATATAACACCAATCTCCACTCCTTTCTCCTTGTATAATAGTTATTTCTACTTGAGACATGCTCTCTTAAAGCGTATCCTGAACTATTTACTCAGTATCTAGTAGTAAGGATATCCCTATAAGCCATCACCCTAGTACGCTTGTATTGTTGTCTTAATCGACATCTTGCTCTATAAAACATTATGCGATTGAGGTATAGAGTCATAACTTGAAGAATAGCTGGATGATAATGAAGGTGGATGGACATTAATTGCTTTTTTCAACTAAGAATTCTATTTCTTAAGGTTCTAGGTATGCATTTTATCACTCATGTGATGGTGTTGTAACTGCAATAACTATATTTTGGTCTTGTCGAATGTGTCGTATAGTTGTTATAGTTATTTACTTTTCTTTACTAGTGATGATTTGGCTTTATCTAACTAACATCTTTATTGTTGCGACAGTTGGGTTGATAACTTGTACTGCCTTTCTCTCTATGTCTTCAACTGGTTCTTCAGTAACTTGTTCTATTGTTGCAAATTCTTGTATTTTTTAGCCAGTCTACGATCAGTGCCCACCTAGTGTAGATCTATTGATTGGGTAGATGCGTTACCTTAGTTATCCTCGCCCAGTTATACTTATAATCTGCGTAGATGTTATAGTTGGGTTTTAAGGTCTTTATTATCTCGTTCAAAAGAATCTAATCTTGATTGCAGTTCACTTAGTTGTGTTTGTAGTTTTTAGGTTTGTTGTAGAGACTGGAGTAGTCTTTGACTTTGGTTTAGTTACTAGTTAGGTGGAAGGGAAGGGTTTTGTATATTTTTAAGGTAATATTGTAATCGTTTTTAAAATCTTATTTTCTCTGCAGTTGACTATAACTAATGTGCTTTACTTTGCTACAGTAACACCTTGTTTATTCTATTGATTTACTACCTAGCTTAGGTTAGTTACTTCTATTTACCCTAACTGAACTGACTTATAGGTTGGTTGTTGAACACCCTGGCACTGGAGTTATAGTTCTTTCCGCTATTATAGCTGATTTGTATTCTTTATGGTTATAGTAGTTGTTATACTCTGCTTTAATGATGTTGCTTTTTACGACTAAACCCACCCTCCTGTAATTCCATCTTATTACTATACAAATTATAGAACTGTTTGTACAGCATAGTCCCCTTCTAATACTGCTACCAATCCTCCAATAATTTACTTAGTTGTTGCTGGCATCCTTTAAGATCATCCTGCACGTCTCTAGGCGCACCTATCCTGTTCAGATAGGATACATGCTAGGGTAGAGTGTTGTTGTTCATTAGTCTAGCTCTAGTTATCAGGTAGTTTAGCTTATCAGTAGGCAGGTGGGATTAGTTAGGGATGAGATCTTTCTGGAGAGTCAGGAAGAGGTTGTCGGTCTAAGCGAGCAGTTAGTTGGTGAAGTCGTGGTAGCGGGAATCGGATAGCTAGGATTATGAAGCAAAGGATGATTCGGATTGGAAGAATTAGACCTTTTAGGATGTCATTGTATGGGAAGTTATAGAAATATTATAAGGTATCACATGGGATAAATCAAAGAGTAATAAATTAGTATTAAATATACTGATAGCAATATGTATGATAGTATTATGTTTGAATAACAATTAATGCTATCAGAACTTGGGCATGGCTATCTTCAACGATGCTGGCGTATTGCTCATCATCGATATAAACGTGCCCCTCTTACCCTCCTTCTCCCTCGTGGCCTTGACCATCGTATAACTCTTCATCTTGTTCTTCTCCAACGGTCTCTGGTTACTCTCCATCAAATTCTTCTTCATATAAGCCAACCCACTATGTAGACCCTTACCTGCATCGTACTAAAAATCATAATGCGCGCATATTGTCTTACTTTATAAATGGATTTATACGTTTTTATGTCGTAGGTCTAGTCCACTCCGGTCTTATATGTGGCTAATGCTTTAGGTCCTTTGGCGAATGATACTGCTGGTTATTTTTTAGTCCTAGAATCAAGAGGAATCCTGTTCATGTCTCCAGTCGATTGAGATCTGTTCTTTTGGAAATATGAGCTAGGACCTACGAGGTTAGTTGTTGAGCTATTAGGAACTAAAGGATTCTGCATTTTGATACTTCGTCTACTACCAAGCGTATATTTAGGAGCAGTAGGGTTGTCTGGTTTAAGATGGGCATCGTAGGTTGGTCCTGGAGTGATCTTATCCTTCCTCTAGCTGGGAAACTACATAAATATACTGATACTCTTTAGCTAACTCCAATACTTATGGCTGGCGTACTATTCCTCCTCTTTAGATCAGCCTTATCAACATCAATCTCATCATTCTTAATATTCATGTAGTTATATGTCTACTGATGGGTACTCCTCTTACTCAAAGGTATCTTATGACTAGGCGCCTACATATCCACACAACTACCTAATGATACTTGTAATGCTAGGTTGGATCTTTGGTCTATATCGTTTCTCCTGTTTGGAGGGTATACCTGGGTGGTAGGTATGCACTTGGTCCTTTGCTTTATTTACCGTAGTTGTTGCGTTATGCCACCCGGAATGGTTATAGCACTTTTTGGTCTTGAGGTTTCTATGCTCTGCCGAATGTTGCCCTAGCTGATGTTTTTTTGTTGGAGTCGAGCATGTTGCCGATGGAGCTGTAGAGGTTGGGGGATTGGAGGGAGAGTAGGTCGGAATAGGAGTATGACTTTTTGGGAGTAGGCTAGACTGGCACTGAACTGGTGTTTATCATGTTTTATTTATATAGGCAAAGTATTAGGAATAAAATGTAACAGATCATACATTTTAACACAAAAATAAGAACAAATAAAGAAAAGAAAAGGTTGTATATAAGATAACCATATACATAGATAATGTAATGTTTTGCTATGAATATGTGTTGCATATAAGTATGTATCACTAGTTAGGCCAGTTAACGGGTACTGTTTTCATGGTGAACAATCTATTAAGATCCAGTTCCTGTAGGTTTCTGCTCCAACTGAACAAATAAAATATAGTAAACTCTGACTCTTACTGAATATTAGCCTAGTTCAGTAGAGAACTTAGGTTCATCTCAATAGCCTCCTCCAGTTTCTACTTGCTCACTAACAACTGCTCACCCTACACTGATTTCCTTTTCTTCAACCTCTATCCTCCTTATTTGTTGTCGAACGATTGAAGAACCAATTTGCCAAAACGATACATGATCTAACCTACTCCCCGACGCAGTTATTATGCTTTCTACAGTCCATACACTCTGACTTAGCCTATCAATCTAGCGAGGATAGATTTGATTATGCTTGTGTTCTGACATGTCTACATGTCCTAGAGGAAGTAGCCATCGCCCTCATCCTACACTACGTATCGAGCCAGTAACAATGCTTCGTGTTAGTCTCCTAGACAGAAGGGATGGTTCAATAGTTTATCCCTCACTTAGCGAATAGACAACTGCTACTTTACTTCAGGATCAAAGTGTTAAGCAAGTGCCCTATGATCTACTGATCTCAAGGCCATAAGATAGTTGAGGGTTAATCCTATTGACTTTACCTGACTATAAGAAACTCTTTTAACTTATTTCTTTTTGCTCTATACTGTTTACTGTTCTTTAAACGACTAAACCTTTTCCTGTTTGTTTTTAACACCCTACGAGTATTTTTGTTTTAGTAGCTATAGCTGGGCTTGTAGGGCTGCGATTTGTTGAGTTTATTATGTTT
>Ga0169931_10013865_pt1 | contig 10962 bp, 15 predicted proteins | sample Kivu_15m_20L_FD_129675 | JGI IMG/M metagenome (GOLD analysis project Ga0169931, IMG submission 129675) | Freshwater microbial communities from Lake Kivu, Western Province, Rwanda to study Microbial Dark Matter (Phase II) - Kivu_15m_20L... | ecosystem: Environmental > Aquatic > Freshwater > Lake... | reverse complement strand
TAGTCCAGCTTGAGCTCCACCAGGCATACCTCCAACAGAGCCGCCTTCAGAGCCTGCGCTTAAACCTGCTTGAGCGCCACCAGGCATGCCACCCATAGCACCAGCTTCAGCGCCTGCAACTAATCCACCATCAGTTTTTTTAACTTTTTTGTCATCAGGACAGCCAATCATAAAAATAGCTAAAGCTAGTAATAAAATTTTATTTTTCATTTTTTTTCCTTTTAATTGTATACTATATAATTATATAAATAATTTTTATTTTATAAATATATTTATATTTTAAAAAGAGGAAAAATGTCTAGTACAATTAGTATTGTTAAAAATAAAAAAAATGCTTTAGATTATAATTCAAAATCGAATTTATATATTCCTGAAATAGTTTATAGTACATATCCAAATTTAAAGTCTGACAGAAGCAGTGAATTATTTTTTGAAGAAGTAATAAAAGTTCAAAATGATGCGTCATTAGGAGTAGACGGTTTTTTTGGACCTGCTACGCAACAGTGGCTGACAAATAAATTTACAAGTGAGATTGATTATCTTGTAATTAAAGGAGAAAGAATACCTGTAAATACTAGAGGTTTATTTAGTATAACAGACTTTACAGAAAACTCAAAATATGATTTACATAAATATGCAAACTTTAGTAAAAGAAAAAAACAGGTTTCTAGATTTGTAATGCATCACGGAGGATTTGATATTGATCATTTAGCATCAGTTTTTTCTACAACAGAAAGAAAAGTATCTTCTCATATTGGTATGGGAATTGACAAGAAAACAGGAAAAATAGTAGTTGCGCAGTATCTTGATTTAAATTTTAATGCTTGGCATGCAGGTGCAATGAATGAAGGATCGATAGGAATTGACTTTGCAATACAACCTTCTATTGAGTATGCAAGTAGATATAATTTGCCTATAATTGAAAATCCTACAAAAATAGGGCCAAGTAAAGTTTTAAGATTTCCTGATGAATTGATAGCAGGCATGTCACAGCTATTAAAAGAATTACATAGAATATATTGTTTACAAATTAATCCTATTGTTTTGGCAGAATCCAAGCATGATGCTATTAATTTACAAACATCTAATTTAAGTGTAATTGGACATCATCACTTTGCAACAAACGGTAAATTTGATATATCATATATTTGGGATAGACTGTACAAAGAATTACAGACAAAATAAATTTATATACGTTTTATTTTATGACTTTTTTTTATTATACTTAAAAAAAAGGACTACAATTGTTTTATGTTTAAAAAAATTTTATTTTTGTTATTGACATTTATTAATTTTGGATTTATAACACCTTTCGGATTAGAAGTAAACGATTCTATTAATAGAGGTCTTCAATATTTAAGACTTCAACAAGGTCAAGACGGCGGTTGGGGAAGAGCAACAGGATTAGCTGTTCTTTGTTTTCTTGAAAAAAGAGTATCTGCAGACTCAAATGCACAAATTTCAGGATATACAAATATGTCGCAAGAAGATCAGCAAATTGTTATAAATGGAATTAAATACTGTATTAATAGTATTCCAGGAGTTAGTCAAAATAATGCAGAAGCATATGACACTTCTGCATGTTTAATGGCAATGAGCTCATATTTGTCTACTGGCGGGCCTAATTTAATAGGTGCTAGAATGTCAGTTGAAGGAGCAATAAATCATTCTATTGAAACTTTAAGAATTTTACAGTCTAGGTCTGATAGATTAGGATTTGCTTATAATGTAAATAATTTACATACTGATATGTCTACTACACAATTTGGAATGGCAGGATTATATGCCGCTGCAAGAATAAATCCTTTATCAATTAATACGCTAAGTCTGACTAGAAGCTTTATCGCAGCATCAAGAAATAATAATGGAGGATCAAGCTATCAACCAAATGGAAATATAACGCATGCAATGAGTGCAAGTGGAATATGGACTTTGTTATTGAGCGGATTAAGCGTAGAAGACCTGTCAGTTCAACAAAGTCTATTATGGCTAAGAAACAATTATTCTTTTGATAATAGCAATAGAATTGGTGACGGAAGAAGTTATTTTTATTATTTATGGTCTTCTGCAAAAGCTTTAGAAGTTTCTACAGGAAATACTGCAGGAATGATTTATGGTGATCAAATTGGAGGAATATTAGATCCTATTGCTTTAGGATATCAAGGTGAAAATTCAAGATGGTACTTTGATTTTGCATATAATTTAATAAATATTCAAAATAATGATGGAAGTTGGTGTAATAGCAATTATCAATGTTGGAATAAAATATCAGCAACTTCATATTCTCTTTTAGTTTTAATGAGATCATTAGGCGGAGTATGTATAGGTGATGAAGACTTAGATGAATTTTGCAATATTGAAGATAATTGTCCATCTGCTTCTAACCCAGATCAGTCAGATATAGATGGAGACGGAATAGGTGATATATGTGATAATTGTTTTGATATACAAAATGTAGATCAACAAGATATTGATAATGATGGCGTTGGTGATGTATGCGACCCTTTAATATGCACATATACAGAAGAAGAAGATATTTGTGATGGAATTGATCAAGATTGTGATGGATTAATTGACGAAGATTTTGTTGTAAATGAAAATACAATTGAATATTGTTCAACTGGACAATTAGGAATTTGCTCATACGGCATATTAAATTGTATTTCTGGTAATATTACTTGCGTACCTTATAATGCAGCTGCCGTTGAATCCTGCAATTATTTTGATGATGACTGTGATGGAATAATCGACGAAGGCACAATTAATCAATGCGGGCAATGTGGCGGTATTCAAATTGATATTTGTGATGGAGTTGATCAAGATTGTGATGGAGAAGTAGACAATCATTTAAATGCATGTCCAGAGTATATGATTTGTTATAATGGAGAATGTAGAAATATGTGTGATATTGAATGCCCTCAGCAAGGAACTTTTTGTGATAACGAATTAAACATATGTTTATATCCTTGTGATTCGATAACTTGTTCTAGAAACGAAACTTGTATTAATGATAATTTTGGTTGTGTAGACTTATGCGAAAATATAATTTGTAATGATGATTTAATTTGCTGGCAAGGACAATGTGTACAAAATACTTGCGAAATAGTAGGCTGTGATGATGGCTCTATTTGTTATGACAATGAGTGTGTGCCTGATGTTTGTCAGTCTGTAGTTTGTGATACAAGTTCTTTTTGTAGAAACGGTCAGTGTATACCTTCTTGTGCCTTTATAAGCTGCAGACATAATGAAACCTGCTATGATGGATTATGCTTAGAAGATAATGATTGTGATGATTGTGAAGAATTATGTCAAATGATATCTTGCGATATATCAGATACTTGTATTAACGGTCAGTGTATTGAAATTGAATGTGATAATATAACTTGTCCAAATGGACAGACATGTATTGAAAATCCAAGAGGTGCACAATGCGTTAGAATTAAATTAATCTTAGATGATCCTGACCAGGGAACTATTTTACAGGATATGTTTTTGTTAGATCTTGTAGATAGAGGATTAGAAAATATTTATAACGATAAAAAAGATATGTATAACTCAGATCAAAATCAATATTCTTCTTCGAAAGTAAGCTGTCAATCAAATAAAGATTTTAAATCTGATTTATTTATCATTTTTTTAGTTTTTATTACTTTTATTTGTTTTTATAGAAGAAACGAGAAATTTAAATGAAATTATATGAAAATAGTAAATTGCCTATATTTTTATCTTATTTTTGTCCAATAGAGATTTTTGCAATTACAGTTGGCTCATTTATATTTTGTAGAGCAAAAATCTCTGAAAATGTTTTGAATCATGAAAAAATACATATAGAGCAGTGGAAAGAATTATATTATATAGGATTTATATTTTTATATTTTTATTATTACTTGTATAATTCTATTATAAAAAAGCAAGGATTTAGTAGGGAAGCTTATTTAAATATACCTTTTGAAAAAGAAGCGTTTCAAAATATGTATGATAAAGATTATTTAAAAGACAGAAAAAAATTTGCGTGGAGAAGAATTTAATTTTTTTCTTGTTCTTCGTCATTAGGTATCCATGCCTCTACATCTTCATGTAAAGATATATTATCTTTATTTAATGTCTTAATGGGATTGTTATTTGTAAATATAGAAAGTTTATTTATAACAGCAGATTGTAATTCAAAAATTTGTTCTCTAAGAAGTTGCATTTGAATTTGTGCATCTCTTAATCTTGCAATTAATGCAGCTCTATCTGAATTTGCTGCTGAAAGTTTTTCTTTTATTTCCTCAAGTTCCTCAGGACTTCTTCCTGAGGCTGTTGTTATCATATGTGGAATATTTCCAAATAATACTCCGAATAAACCTACTAAAACATCTCTATTTGAGTCTTTAACGTCGACATAAGATAAAAATATAACAAGAGATATTATTACTATAAAGAAAAAAATGCTAAACCACCAACCTCTTCTTTCTTTTTCTTCTTTTTTAAATTCTTTTTTATTTTGTTTTTCTTCTGCAGGTTTTTTATCTACCATTTTTATTTCCTTTAAAAATTATTTGATAATATTTATAATAATTTTTTTAATACTTCAAAAAATAGCTTTATATATTCAAATGGTTTAAATATTAAATAATCACAATTCCAAAATTGTTTTTCTTCCTTAGAAGAAAAAAAAGGAAATAAATATAGCAAAAATAAAAGCACTATTATTATTGAAATTCTCCAAAAAAAATATTCTACTATTTCTTTTATTTTTTTATTTCTAAGTCTGACTTTAACTTTTGCTTTTCCTCCGACTCTTTTTGCTTTTTCACTATCCGCAGGAGGTTGTAAGTGTGATTCTTCTAAGCCTAATGCATATACGCTTTCAGGTTCGTCAACACCTTTAAACTTATAAAGTCCTATAAATGCATATTTTGCATCTTTCGGTATAGACTTATTTTCATATGTTCTTTCTAAAAATTTTTTATAAGCTTTTTCTGTTATTAATATTTGTTCTTCTTTGCATATAGACATTGTTCTAGCAGCTATATTTTTTCCAATTCCTTCTAAATTTATTTTTTTTACGCCTCCTCTAACTAAATTTTGAGAAGTTTTTGTTATTATCATAGTGTCCCAATGTATACCTACTCTGCTTCTAAAAGGAAATTTATTTGATCTTAGCTTTTTTTTATATTCAAAAGCAAATGAAATTGAGTCCTGGATGCTGTTAAAATAAATTAAATGCCCATCACTATTATCAACCCATTTTCCATTAAATCTTGTTATTAAATTCATAACAAGTTTATCATTTGCCATAAACCATACAGCAGCTTTTTTTGCACCATTATCTTGCACAAATTTAGTGCTTCCGATAATATCTGTAAATACAATTGATATATTCGATTCAACCATATTTTCAGCTTTTATATCATCATTAGCCATTTTATTTCTCAAAACATGAGCAATATATATTCTTTTTTTTGCAAATATCACAGTAATAATCTGTATTGCATTCACATTCAGACTTTTTACCACATAAGCTGCATATAGTGATATCATCAAATTCAATTTTTAAATTATTTAATATTTTTTTTTTATTAAGCTTTATATTCCATAATAAAATTTTCCAATGATTATACTTTTTCATGATGAATGACGCTTATTAAGTATTTTAAGTATATATATTTTTTAAATATAAAAAGGAAATTTAATGCTACAACATAAACATTTAATAATAAGAGCAGAAGTTAAAAATGCGCCTAAAGATACTGAATTTATGACTTTATGGTTTCATGAATTAATAAAAGATATAGATATGAAGATTTTAATGGGCCCGTATGTTATTTATTTAGATAAACAAGGAAATAGAGGTTTTACTGGCTGTGCTATAATAGAAACAAGTCATATAGTTATGCATACTTGGGATGAAGACTGTCCAAATATTATACAATTAGATGTTTATTCTTGTAAAGATTTTGAAAAACAAATAGTGATAGATAAATTAAAAATATTTGAACCTGTTTTAATAGAATATAAATTATTAGATAGAGAAAATAATTTAGATATAATAATTTAATTATTTATCTTCTATTTTAGTTTTTAGTTCTTGTATTTCTTTTTTTAATTTTTGATCTTCTTTATCAAATATTTGAACTGCGGAAGACAAATATTTTTCTAGTGACGCAATACCTAAAACGTATCCTATTGTTAAGCTTGCTGATGTTACTAACATCGATATTAATAAGGTTAATTCTTCCCAATCTAATTTACTGCCTAAATGATAAAGCATATAAAACATTGCAATTTTTGTAGTTAATTCAGAAACAACATAAGCTAGAAATTTTTTGTTATTTATTGGACTGTCACCGTCTAATTTTTTCATTTATATTTCCTTATTTGTAAATACTTAAGTATAAATATAAATCAAGGATAACAATTATGCAAGACTTTATTTTAAAAGCAGGAATTAAAAAAATTTTATCTTTTATGATTCTTATTAGTATTTTAATGTTTTTTCTAGGAAGATCATCAGTTGATTTAACAATCAATATCGAAAAAGTATGTAATCCTTCTGTTTTATGTAAAACTATAAATGAAGAAAAAGATTTTTATAAACAAGAATTACAAAAACAAAAAGACAGTTTAGAAAAAGAAAAAAATAAAATAACAGACGAAATAAGAAAAACAGAATCAAAAAATTGCAATAATAGAATTTCAGATATTGTTACAAAAGATTTATGTTTGGAAGTTAATTGTGAAATATGCGAAATGTTAAATTAGTATTTTTTATTTTATTTTTTCAAATTATTTTTTTAAGCAAAACTTTTGCAGAACCTTTTACAATTCAAGAAAATATTACTAAAAGTTTAAAAATAGGTGATATTACGCTTGAAGTTCTTCCAATAGAAAAGGATTTTTTATTTCAAAGTCCTTCTAGAGGAGTTTTTTTAAGCGTTACTGAAATTGTTAAGTTAAAAGCTATAACTCAAAATATTAATGAAACTTGTTATTCTTGGATAGACGAAGAAAGAACAAATTGTAATAAAAGAATAGATGAAATAAACGAACAAAATAATAAATTAATAGAATTAAAAGATAAAAATTTCTTTGAATTGACAAATATGTTTAATAGCTATAAAATTTCAAAAGAAAAAGAAATAGAAAAATTAAAAAAATATGAATTTATAAAAACAATAATTAGTTCATCTATATTTTTTATAGTAGGCGTCTCTAGTACAGTTATTATAATAAGCATTATAAAGTAAAGGATTAATAAAATGAATGAACAAAATAATTCTGGTTGGACAGAATACAATAGAATGATTTTAAATCAATTAGAAATAATAAATACAAATATACAGACACTAAATAATAAAATAAACGAAATAGATAATAGAGTATTAGCAATAACACTAAAAGAAGACAAGATAAAAGAGCTTGCTGATTGGAAAAATTCTGTTACTAGTGTAGTTAGTATAAATGAATTGCATAAAATAAAAGAAACACATGATAAACTAAAGCATGAAGACTTTACACAAATTAAAAACAATATTGAAGTGCTGAAGGAATTTAAAATAAAAGCAATTACTGCATTTAGTATAATTCAATTTATAATGGCTTTATTAATTTTTTGGAAAAATCTATTTAATTAAATTTTATGTAATATATATTAATACTAATAAAACTTAAAGAGGAAAAAATGAAATTAACAGAATCATATTTAAAAAGACTTGTCAAAGAAGAGCTATTAAACTTTAAAAAAAGAAAATTAGCTGAAACTGCAGTTAGAGTAACTCCTGAATTATTAAATAGAATAATCATGGAAGAATATACAAAAATTAAAAAACAAAGATTAAGTGAAGCAAGAAGAAGAGCAAATAGATAATTTTTATTTTATAGAAGATTGTTTATAAAAGAAAGATTTTACTCTTTCTTTTTTTATATTAGAATTTATGTATAAAAAAAGAAAGAGTAAATATGAAATTATCACCAGAACAAGTTCAAGCAGTAAATATTCTTCTAAATGCAGTACAGATCGCTCAAAAAAGAGGTGCTTTTTCTCTGTCAGATGCTCATACAGTCCAAGAAGCAATAGATAAATTAGTTCCAAGAGAAGAACAAAATAAAGCAGAAGAAGAAGAAGTTAAAGAATCAATTAAATAATTCTAGTTTGCATAATATATATAGCTAGTATCAATTTTTTATACTGAATCGCCGGTAAATTGATAGCATGCGAACAAAAGGATTATAAATGATAAAATTAGAATATACAGAAAAAAAAGGACTAGTTCAAAAGCCTGGCGCTGGTGTTGATTTAACACTAGGCGGATCTACAGGACAACATGAAATGACTACTACGTTTAAAGTTATTCATGCAACTTCTTCACTTGATCCTCAAGATACGACTCATATTATTACATTTCCTGAAGGTGTTGTATTACCAGCAAATTCATTAATATTAGCTTCTAAATTAGAAATGTTAGTGCCTGATGCAGATGAAACTAATATAACAGCATTAGGCATATCAGCAAATGATACATTAATGCTTGATGGAGAACTATCTGCGTCAAGTGATGAAGTTGTTTTATTACCTCCAACAGCTTTAGAATTTGTAGGTTCAGAAAGTTTTGACAGCGTTTTGTTAACAACAGACGATAATCCTCATGAAGAAGCAATGATTAAAATAACTATTTGTTATATGCAATTACAATAAAGAAAAAGGAAAAAAAATAAAAATGCCAAAAGTACAATATACAGAAAAAAAAGGTTTAGTACAGACATCTGGTGCAGGTGTTGATTTAACATTAGGCAGCTCATCAGAAGCACATGAAATGACAACAAGTTTTAAAGTTCAAACTGAAACTTTTGATTTACCAGCAGCAGCTTCTGCATTAACACTTGACTTAGAAATTCCAAAATGCTCTATTTTAACTTCTGCTAAATTTGAGGTTTTAACACCAGATACAACAAATACAACTATAACAGCATTAAAATCTTTAACAGATGATACGCTTATTTCAGGTGTTGCATTTGCAGTTAATGCTCTAGGAGAAAAAATTGTTACTCCTGCAGCTTTAGCATCACTTGCTGCTGATACTACTCTTAAAATAGAATTATCAGGAAATACAACTGGTGATGGCGTTGTTAAATTAACAGTAAGTTATCTACAATTAAGTTAAGTTGAGTTTATAATGGCTAGAAGAAAAAGCATTAAGTCAGCAACAAACGAAGAATTAGTAGAAGAAACTCTAGAAGAAGTAGAAGATGCTTCTTTGTTAGAACAATCTTTAGATCAATCTGATGTTGCTTTAGAGGTATTAGAACAAGCTTCTCCTGCTGCTGTCGAACCAGAACAAGTCTCTATTCAACATTCTGAGAAAGACGTTGTCCAAGAAGTCGTTCAAGAATCTGTTCAAGAATCTGTTCAAGAATCTGTTCAAGAATCTGTAGAAGAAGTTGTTCAAGAAAAAGAAAAACATTTATCTAGGACTGTAAAGAGTGTTGATTGTGATTTGTCTGTTGGTGATGATATAACAACAAAGCAAGGTATAAAAGGTACTGTTGTACGTATATTTGGAAATATTGTTAGTTTAAAAACTAATAATAAAATAATAAACGTAAAACTAAAAGACGTTAAATAAAAAAAATAACATAAAATTATCTCTTTATATTTGATATTTATTAACAAAAGGAGATAATTTTATGTTGACTTTTAAGCAGACAAAAAATCCAACTGCTTTTGGCATTTATGATAATGATAGTCATTTTTCACAAGATGCTGATAGTATGTTAGTGTATGTAAAAAGAAAACTTGGTGACGATATATTGACTGTTGAGTTAACAAATCGTCAAATATGGACAAATTTTGAAGACGCAACGCTTGAATTATCAAGAATATTAAATGAACATCAAGCTTCAAACTATATGTCAAATCTCATGGGACTTTCAACAGGATCTTTGTCGCAAGATGAATTTAAAAAAAATAGTTCTGGTTTGTACGTAGATCAGTCAGGAAATGTTTTATCTAATCAAACAATGGATTTAGATCCTCTAGGAGACTTTATTAATTCTAATACAATCGTAAATACAAATATAACTTCTGAACCTGTTAGACTGCTTGTTGGACCGCATGGAAAAGAAAATTTATTTCCTAGAGAGACATTAGAGTATTTAATTCGTAGAAGCGAGCCTTATGCTGAGCAGGCTGGCGTAGGTGGTGCTTTTAACTCTTTAAGCGGATCTATACAATTAGAAACAGGAAGACAAGATTATGATGTTTATAAAGAAATGGAAATTGCTGATCCTCGTGAAGAATTTAAAGGAAATTATTTAACTTTAACTACAAGAACTAATCCTACAAGCTTGTTTAATCCTGCAAATTTAGAAGTTTTACCACACGCTTCACCTCAGAAAATAAGAATATATGAGGTATTTCATTTTTCTCCTCAAGCTGCGTATAGATTTTTTGATACAACATCAGCAATAAACTATTTAAATAACCAATTTGCATTTGAATCATTTACTCCTGAAACTGTTTTTTATGTCTTGCCTGTTTTTGAAGATTTATTGCGTGCAGGTCAATTAGATATTTCTAATAGAGTTAGAAGAAGCAATTATTCTTATCAGATACAAGGAAGTAATATTAGAATATATCCTAAACCCACTTCTGATAATCCTCAAAGATTATTTTTTAGAATTGGATTTCCTGCAGATCCTTTTTTACCTAGCTTTCCATATGAAGACGAGACAATTAAAGGTGTATCTAATTTATTTAACTTGCCTTTTAATAATATCAAATATAGCAATTTAAATTCTATTGCAAGACAGTGGATAAAAAGTTTTACTCTTGCATTATGCAAAGAGACGCTAGGGTTTGTAAGAAATAAATTTGAATCAATTCCAATACCAGGATCAGACGTTAGACTAAATGGTTCAGAATTATTAAGTCAAGGTAAAGAAGAAAAAGATAAATTAATTACTGGTATAAGAGAAAAT
>Ga0169931_10013864_pt1 | contig 10962 bp, 6 predicted proteins | sample Kivu_15m_20L_FD_129675 | JGI IMG/M metagenome (GOLD analysis project Ga0169931, IMG submission 129675) | Freshwater microbial communities from Lake Kivu, Western Province, Rwanda to study Microbial Dark Matter (Phase II) - Kivu_15m_20L... | ecosystem: Environmental > Aquatic > Freshwater > Lake ... | reverse complement strand
GTTTATTATATTAAAATTTACTTATGATACAAAGCTTAATGCGTCTAACCATTATTTTGGTTTTTTATCTGACAGGTAATGTTACTGCTCAGTCATCTTTATCAAAACTGGATAAAGTTTTAATCCAAAAATTCAATCATTCAAATCAGGAAATTTTTTCATGCTTTGTGGTATTACATCAAAAGCCAATTTTTAGAGAAGATTTGAATAGACTTAATAAAAATGAAAAAGCTCAAAGTGTATACAATAAGCTTACAGAAACAGCATACGCTTCACAAAACAACATTATAGAATATTTTAAAACCAGAAATATTCCATTCAGGAGTTTTTACATTGTAAATGGCCTAAGCTTTAATGCAAATAAGGAACAAATCCTCGAAATTAGTGCGATGCCCGAAGTACAGTTTATTTATGATGATAGTTATCAGCAGGTTCTGCATTATTTTGAAGACTCGGATGAAAATTTATCCCGTCAGGTTGATCCGGAATGGGGGATTCGTAAAATAAAGGCTGATAGCGTCTGGCTGTTAGGAATAAAAGGGTCCGGTGTGGTAGTAGGAGGGCAGGATACCGGATATGCCTGGGATGTCAGCCCGCTCAAAAACAAATACCGGGGACTTACTGAAAATGGAGTAAATCATGATTATAACTGGCACGATGCCATTCGTGAGCCAAACCAGCTTAATGGTGCTGATACAATAAATCCCTGTGGATATGGTATAAAAGTGCCTTGTGACGACAATAATCATGGAACACATACCATGGGTACTATGGTAGGGGAAGACGATGAAAATAAAATAGGTGTTGCTCCTGAATCAAGCTGGATGGCATGCAGAAATATGGAAAGGGGCTGGGGGAAACCCTCCACATATATTGAGTGCTTTGAATGGTTTCTGGCACCGTGGGATCTGGAAGGTAAAAATCCAAATCCTTCACTTGCTCCGCATGTTATCAATAATTCATGGGGATGTCCTAATGAAGAGGGGTGCAATACATCAAACTGGGCAGTAATGGATGCCGCTGTACAAAATCTCAGGCTTTCCGGGGTTGTAGTTGTGGTATCGGCAGGCAACAGCGGTTCAAATTGCGAAACGGTAAATACACCGGCAGCTCAGTTTGCAGCTTCTTTCTCGGTTGGCTCTACCAGGCAGACAGATGAAATTTCTGGATTCAGCAGCCGCGGACCTGTTACCGTGGACGGTAGTAACAGATTAAAGCCAGATGTTTCAGCGCCCGGGCAGGGCGTACGTTCTGTCATCAGGGATGGTCAGTATCGAAATTTTAGCGGTACAAGTATGGCAGGACCGCATGTCGCAGGAGCAGTTGCTCTTATTATTAGTGCAAATCCTGCACTTGCGGGCAAGGTTGATGTTATTGAAGATATATTAAAACGATCTGCCGAACCATTAAAGTCAACTCAGGATTGTGGTCAGTTTCCGGGTAATCAATCTCCCAATGCCGTATTTGGTTATGGACGTATAGATGTATTAAGAGCTGTCAAACTTGCCCTACGATATAGTGAAACTTGTTTGCTAAATGAAAGTGTAGAAATTAATACTCAGCAGGAAGCAGACAATTTTTACGAGAAATATTATGGTTGCAAGGTGGTTAACGGATCACTTAAAATATCAGGTGACGATATTTTCACACTGGAAGGATTTAAAAATATTGAAGAAATCAGAGATACGCTTCATATTGCTGGCAATCCTTCGTTAGTAAATCTGGGAGGGCTTAATAAACTTAAAAGTGTCAATGCTCTGGAGATTTCAAATAACAATATACTTGTGGAATTAAGTGGGTTATCTTCTTTGAACAAGGTTTTTGAATTGCTTCAAATTAATTCAAATAATAATTTAATAACACTTACGGGTCCAAAACCTGAATTTTCAAAATCAATAAAAGTAAATATTGCAGGTAATCAGGAATTAGGTGATTTGGAACTTCTAAGCCGGCTTGATTCATGCCAGAATATCCTCATCAGCAACAATCCCAAAATCAATACTTTAAGTGCCCTGGACTCCCTGGCTGTGGTTTTTGGGGAAATGGAAATTTCAGGTACTTCTATTCCTGATTTGATAGGATTAAATTCGCTAAATTTTATTGGTGGTAAACTGACTATTGCCTCAAATTCATCATTGTTGAATTTGACTGGTATGTTCAAACTATACAACCTATATGAACTGTCCATATCGAAAAATCCTATACTCAGGGATTTATCCGGACTTGAAGAAATTATATATGTTGCAAATGATTTGAACATTTCAGGTAATGATGGTTTGAAAAATATTCTGGGTCTGAAAAAACTTGAATGGATAGGAGGAGCCTTAGTATTGTCAAAAAATATACAATTAAGTGATACGCTTACTTTTCCGGTTTTGAATGAAATGAATGCCTTGATTGTAGAAGAAAACCCATTACTCATTGCTATAGGAAGAGAAGATGACAATTACCAGATAAAGGATAAATTGGTACTGAAAAACAACCCAAACCTCATGTTTTGTGAGTCACAACCGGTTTGCCAGTTTATAGTTCTTAACCCCAGGGACAAGGCCGAAATTTCGGGAAATGCCAGCACATGTGTTGATGTAAACACTTTATTCATAGCATGTTGGGCAAGTACATCATCTACTTCGCTCCAGGATTCGAAAATATGGCCAAACCCCGCAACTGATAAAATTTATATTACCAATCATAATGGTTTTTTGGAGTATAATCTTTTCGATTTAATGGGTAAGTCCTATTATCTTCCATATCAAAACAGAGAATGGGATATTACAGGTCTCCAGCCTGGGTTTTATATCTTACAAATTCATTCTGGGAATAGCATGCGTTCTTACAGATTTTGCAAAATATAAATGGAAAAGGTATTGATATCGCAATAAATTTTAAGTAAAACAGGCAGACAATCAGGAATATACCTCAGTTAATTATTTGAATATCCGGCTAAATGATTTTTACAATCAGAATTCAATTTTTTATCTGATAAAGTTTTAAAATAACTTTTGAGGTTTATAAACTTATTTGAAATTCATTATTGTGTGAGAAATGCAAATTAAATCATTTTCAGCTAAATTCTTCAGAGAAAAGTTTTATCGGTTTCGAACAGACCATATTCATGCATTTCAGTTTACGCAAATACTCAGATATCTGAGCAGTATCATTATGAGTATCATGCTGGTTAATTCATCATTAATGCTCAAAGATATCGGGCGTTATGAAATTATCATGCTAATAGTATTAACAGTAAGTTTTTTCTGGCAGGGAGGTATAAAGGATGCATTGATTAATGAATATGCATCAGTAGAGGAAAAATATCGGAATATACTGATACAAAAGTATTTTCTGATTATGCTTTTAGCAGGATGTTGCGCTGGTGTACTCGTATTTATTTTTAGTGATTATCTTGCTTTTTATTTTCTTAATAGTGATCAGATACCTTGGCCAGGCATGCTGATTTTGTATATTGTTTTCAGTTCCACTGCCATATTTGGTGAAATAGTTTTGATGCTAAAGCGAAGGACTGCGGCAATTTATAGTTTTAGTATTATATTTTTCACTTTGACATTGGTAAGTTTTAGTTTTGGTCTTTATTTTTTCAGATCGGTTGAATATATAATAATTTCGTTATTGCTGGTGTCATTATTGAAGACTGCCTGTTCTGTCTACTTAGTTTTTGAGGAAGGTTGGGTATCGTTGAAAGCATTAATACCGTTGCCGTGGAGAAAGCCTGTAGGAACATTTATATTACTGGCGTTAATGAGTCAGGCCATGGATCTGATTGATAGCCTGCTTGCAGTCCATTATTTTAGTAAGGAGTTTTTTCCTGTATTCAGATATGGTGCGAGAGAATTGCCCTTTTCTATTTTAATGATGAGCTCTCTAAGCACGGCATTAATACCTGCTATGGCAGTAAGTCAGGATTTTGGAGAGTTGAGGAGAAAGGTAAATACATACATGCATATATTCTTCCCGGGTAGTATTTTCTTAATGATAGTAAGCCCTGTACTGTTTACTTTTTTTTATAGTCCGGCCTTTGAAACTTCAGCTTACATTTTCAATATTTATTTATTTATTATTGGTTCAAGACTTTTGTTGCCTCATACATTATTGCTTGCCAGAGGATATCGAAAAGAAATGATAATAAGCAGTGTGATAGAAATTATAGCCAATATAGTATTATCTCTATGGTGGTTGCAAGTCTGGGGCGTTTATGGTCTTGTTTTTGCAACAGTGGCGGCGTATTTGATTCAAAAAATTGTTCTCATGTATTACATGCGGAAGTACTTAAAGCTAAGTATAAATGATATCATTGATATCAGATGGTATTTGATATATCACATCCTGGCGGTTTTTGTTTTTACAGTTATGTTTTTATCCAGATGACCGGAAAACAAGCTTTTGATTATTTGAGGCACGAAATTGTGATTCAGGGGAATGCTGAAGGTGAGGCTTCCCGAACAATCAGGTATATTTTTGAAGATTTAATAGGTGTTGCAATGACGTCTGATGAATTACTGGATTCGACACAGATGGATAAGATTTTTGCCATACGGGAGCAAATTTTGCAGCATATTCCATGGCAGTATATCTGCGGAAGTGCCCCTTTTTATGGGTATTCACTTTTTGTAAATAAGGATGTTCTTATTCCGCGCCCTGAGACAGAAGAGCTTGTACACAATATACTTTCAAAAATTAAGACATTAAAATCTCCTGTAATCCTGGATGTAGGTACAGGTTCCGGTGCTATTGCGCTGGTATTGTCGCTAAAACGAAGGGATGCCCGGGTTATTGCCATTGATGTAAGTGAGGAAGCCTTGAAGGTTGCCAAATTAAACGCGAGTAAACTCAATGCACAGGTGACGTTTTCAAGATTTGATTTTCTTGATTCATCATTATGGAAAAACCTACCTGAAGCAGATGTTGTCATCAGTAATCCTCCCTACATAACCCTTTCAGAAATAAATTTTATGGGCAAGGATGTTGTTATCCATGAGCCCCATACGGCTTTATTTGTCAGGCAAGAGCCTATGGAATTTTATAGTGCTATAAGGGACTTTGTAATTTTTAAAAGAAATCCGTGTTTAATAGCTGCAGAAATAAATGAATTTCGTGCTGCTGAGGTTAAAGAAGTTTTTTCAAATAGTCAATTTACAGAAACGGACATTGTACATGATATGCAGGGAAAAGAAAGAATGATATTTACAAAATTCCATCCAGAGCAATAAAAAAGGGGCAGAATTTCTGCCCCTTTTTTGACTAACAATATCTTTCGTACGCCTGCATTAAATTAGCTGCGATTGCCTGAGCAGAGTTGCCTTCTATGTGTCTTCTTTCAAGCATATGGACTAATTGCCCATCTTTAAAAAGAGCTATGGAAGGTGAGGATGGAGGGTAAGGTAATAGGAATTCTCTCGCTTTGTCAACAGCTTCACGGTCTACACCTGCGAAAACAGTAACCAGCTTTTCAGGTTTCTTGTCTCCCTGAAGAGACATTTTTGCTCCTGGTCTGGCATTGGCAGCAGCACATCCACAAACCGAGTTTACAACCATTAGAAGCGAGCCTTTTGTGTTTTCCAAAACTGAGGTAACTTCTTCAGGGGATTCCAAACCTTCAAATCCAAAATCAGTTAAGTCTTTTGCAATAGGTGTTGTCAATTCAACAGGATACATTTTAGGATAGTTTTACAATGATTTAATAATGAGAATTTTACTAATCTGTCAATGATTATAAACAATAAAATCATATTAAAAGTTTCAGATTAAGGGTAAATCACGAACCTAATTAAATAAAAAAAGCCCTGCATTTGCAGGGCTTTGTATGATATGTACTGGTGATTATCAGAGGAATGGAGCGATAACAAGCGCAACAACTGACATCAGTTTTAACAGAATGTTCAGAGAAGGACCTGACGTATCTTTAAATGGATCGCCGACGGTATCACCTACAACGGTTGCTTTATGAGGATCAGATCCTTTATAATACATTTTACCTTCGATTTCGACACCTTCTTCAAACATTTTCTTGGCATTATCCCATGCTCCACCGGCATTGGACTGGAAAATAGCCATCAATACGCCTGTTGCTGTAACTCCTGCAAGCAGACCTCCCAGCATTTCCTTTCCACCTAAAAATCCTATGAGTATTGGAGCAGTTACGGCCAACAGCCCGGGAATTACCATTTCGCGGATAGAAGCCTTTGTGGATATTTCCACACATTTTCCATACTCTGCCTTTCCATTGGCCTTTTCAAAAACTGCTTTGTCTTCTTCTGACCAGTTCTTAAATTCAGTACCGTCATTTTTACGCATCATTTCCAATGCTGCCTTTAATTCAGGTATATTGGCAAACTGTCTTCTTACTTCCTGAATCATATCCATTGCTGCTCTACCTACGGCATTCATAGATAATGCAGAGAATAGGAATGGAAGCATGGATCCAATCAATAAGCCTGACATTACCATTGGTTTTGCAACGTCAATTGCTGAAATTCCGGCAGTCTGCATATAAGCGGCAAACAGTGCCAGTGCGGTTAGCGCTGCAGAACCAATTGCAAAACCTTTACCGATTGCTGCAGTCGTGTTTCCTACGGCATCAAGTTTATCTGTTTTTTGTCTGACTTCCTTTGGAAGGTCTGCCATTTCAGCAATACCGCCTGCATTGTCTGAGATAGGTCCATAAGCATCTACGGCCAACTGGACACCTGTATTGGAAAGCATACCAACAGCCGCAATGGCGATACCATAAAGTCCGGCATAGTGATAAGATCCAATAATACCAGCTGATAAAATCAAAATTGGAATGGCTGTTGACTGCATTCCTACTCCCAGACCAGCAATAATATTAGTAGCAGATCCTGTGAGGGATTGTCTTACAATTGATTTTACCGGTTTTGTACCTGTTCCGGTGTAAAATTCAGTAACGATACCTATCAACAAACCTGCGACCAATCCGATGATCACTGCGAAAAATACACCATTGGCAGTATAATTGATTTCATTTTTTGACCAGGATTGTGGCAGTAACCACTGGACGATGAAATATGTAAATGCCAGCATTAAAGCAGCAGAAATAAATTCACCTCTGTTTAATGCTTTTTGAGGATCGCCACCTTCATTAACTCTTACAAAGAAGGTACCTAAAATGGAGGTTATAATTCCGACACCTGACAGTACCAGCGGGAGGAGTACTGCATTAAGTCCGTTAAAATCATTTGTGCTTTCAAAACCTGTCAGACCAATAAAAGCAGCACCAATAACCATAGTACCCACAATGGCACCTACATAGGATTCGAATAAGTCAGCTCCCATACCTGCAACATCACCAACGTTGTCACCAACATTGTCTGCAATAGTAGCAGGGTTAAGCGGGTGGTCTTCAGGAATTCCTGCTTCCACTTTTCCAACAAGGTCAGCTCCGACGTCAGCTGCTTTGGTATATATTCCTCCTCCTACTCTGGCAAACAGTGCGATAGACGAAGCTCCGAATGAAAAACCTGTCAATACGGTAATAACTTTCGTTGTATCCCATCCCATATTGTTGTAAAAGGCAAAAAGGGATCCAAGACCTAAAACACCAAGTCCTACAACACCCATTCCCATTACAGATCCACCTGCAAAAGCAACTTCCAGGGCCTTGCTTAAGCTACTCCTGGCAGCATTGGTTGTCCTTACATTAGCTTTTGTTGCCACTTTCATACCAATAAAGCCTGCCAGAGCAGAGCAAAAAGCGCCTATTATAAACGACAATGCTACCAATGGAGAAGAAGCTTCTGTATTACCACTAATCCCAAGTAAAATGGCTACCGCAAACACAAAAATGGCAAGCACTTTGTATTCAGCTCTAAGGAATGCCATAGCTCCTTCAGAAATATTTTCGGCTATTTTAGCCATTCTTTCATTTCCGGCATCCTGCTTGCTTACCCAGCCATATTTCCAAAAGGTAAACAGGAGCCCCAAAACTCCAAAAACAGGAATCAGTAAAATTAGATTTTGTCCCATGATTGTTAATTTATGCGTGTTTTAATGATAAAATTTTGTCAATCGGCCACAAAGGTAAGGTTAATTCGGAAAATACAAAAGTTTAAACCCTTCAGATTTAAAGCATTTTAGAGCTATAATCACATTTTTACGTCCTAAAGCATTAGGTAATTTTAGCTACCTTTGTAAAAGTTTAAAAATTGGTTTTATGCTTAAAAATATACTGGTACTTGGTAGTGGAGGTCGTGAGCATGCGTTTGTTTATGCGATTAGCCAAAGTAGCCAATGCGGAAAGCTTTATGCTGCACCAGGAAATCCGGGAATATCCCTGATGGCTGAATGTATTTCTTTGTCAGTTGATGATTTTGCTGCATTGTTTGGCTTTTGCGAAAATAATTTTATTGATTTGGTAGTTGTTGGTCCCGAAGCTCCGCTGGTTGCCGGAATAGCGGATTATTTCAAGGAGAGAAATTCGTCTGCGAAGATAATAGGTCCTTCAGCACATGCAGCCATGCTGGAAGGAAGTAAATCTTTTGCCAAGAAATTTATGCAGAAGTACAACATACCTACAGCAGCTTATTTTGAAGTTACATCAGACAATACAGAAGCAGGTTTAAAATTTCTTGAATCTCTCCATGCACCATATGTTTTAAAAGCTGATGGTCTTGCCGCAGGAAAAGGTGTGCTTATCATTGACAGCCTGGAAGATGCTAAAAAAGAACTTGAAAGCATGTTGAGAGGGAAATTTGGAGAAGCTTCAAATACGGTGGTAATTGAAGAGTTTCTCGACGGCATCGAGTTTTCTGTATTTGCACTCACAGATGGAAGAGAATATATATTACTCCCAGAAGCTAAGGATTATAAGCGCATAGGTGAAGGGAATACCGGATTAAATACAGGAGGTATGGGGTCAGTATCACCTGTGCCATTTGTGCAAAATACTGCTTTGATGCAAAAAGTCGAAGAGGATATTGTAAAGCCTACCATTGATGGAATTAATGCAGAAGGCATGGATTATACAGGATTTGTTTTTTTTGGATTGATCAGAGTAGGTGAAAATCCATATGTGATAGAGTATAACTGCAGAATGGGAGATCCGGAAACAGAATCTGTTCTTCCGCGAATAAAAAGTGATTTCATTTCGCTTCTTGACGCTGCAGCTACCCGGAAATTGCAGCACCAGCAAATTGATGTTGATTCCAAAACAGCTGCAACAGTTGTTGTAGTATCCGGTGGATATCCTGAACAATTTCGTAAAGGATTAACCATACAATTGCCGGAACATCATAATGATTGTTTACTTTTTCATTCCGGAACTACTTCAGACCAGGATCAGCTTAAAACTTCAGGAGGCAGGGTTTTTGCGGTCACTACCCTCGGAAACAATTTAATTGAAGCTGTCAATAAATCAATACAGCTGGCAGATCAAATCCAGTTTGAGGGAAAGTATTTCAGGCGCGATATTGGTTTTGACTTACAAGATTGATTATGGAATATTCGGTTAAAGAAGTCATTTCTGCCATAAAGGAATCTGAAACTCGCATAGTTGAGGGTGAAGCTTACATTAGCTGGCTTTCAACTGACTCCCGAAATCTGCCTGATGCCCGCGAAGCATTATTTTTTGCACTTGACGGCACATTGCACAATGGCCATAATTTTATCGAAGATGCCCATTCAAAGGGGGTGATCAATTTTGTGGTCAATCAACATTACAGGATTCCGGACAATATCCACGCTAATTTTTTCATTGTTCCGGACACATTGGTGGCTCTTCAACAAATTGCAGCTTACCACAGGAAAAGATTTGACAATATTGATATTGTTGCAATTACAGGTTCCAATGGTAAAACCACCATAAAAGAATGGCTGGCACAGATGATGGATTATAAAAAAGTTGTTAAGAGTCCAAAAAGTTATAACTCACAAACAGGTGTTGCTTTTTCAGTTTGGCAAATAGAAAATGATCATCAACTGGGAATTTTTGAAGCCGGAATTTCAAAGCCCGGAGAGATGGAACTACTGGAGAGAATGATCAAGCCAACAGTAGGCATACTTACCAATATTGGTGATGCTCATGCTGCAGGATTTAATGAAGATCAGCATAAACTTGACGAAAAAATTAAATTGTTTTCAGATGCTGAGGTCATTATTTATAATTCAGACAGTGAAATTATACAAAATACTATCCCGTTAAGATATCCGGAAAAAAAATTGATTTCGTGGGGTTTTTCCGGTTTGTCTAATTATATTAGAATTACAGAATTAATTACTCAGAACAACTTTGCAGAAGTACATTTTTTACATGGCGGCACAGAAAAAGTCATGTATCTCCCCTTCAGTGATCAGGCATCTGTTCAAAATGTCATGCATTGTGTAACCTATATGCTGTGGTCAGGTGTGGACGTTGAATTTATTCAGAAAAAAGTAAATCAACTACACAATTTACCTATGAGACTGGAATTAAAATCCGGTATCGGAGGGAGTATTTTGATAAATGACACTTATAATGCAGACATACAATCTCTAAAGGTGGCCCTGGAATTTCTGTCCCAACAGGCCGGAAATCTTCCTAAAGTGCTTATCATCTCTGAGTTTGATCAGATTGGAATAGATGATCAGGAATTTTTGGGCGTGCTGGTTGATTTGTTGCAAAAAGAATCAATAGAACACATTTACTTTGTGGGACACATCCGGGATGAAAATGCGAGCTTTTTTGATATGGTCGTCACATGCAGTTTTTATAAGACAACGGATGATTTGCTAAAGCAGATCAAAAAACTTGATCTGGAAGGTAAAGCTATATTGATAAAAGGGGCGCGAAGATTTGCACTGGACAGGGTAGTAGATGCTTTATCCGATCTTGGTCATTCGGTGGTTATGGAAACTGATTTTCATGCTTTGGATCATAATCTGCGATTTTTTTCATCCAGAATTTCAGATCATACCGGAATAATTGCCGTGATAAAGGCATCGGCATACGGATCC
>Ga0169931_10013863_pt1 | contig 10964 bp, 11 predicted proteins | sample Kivu_15m_20L_FD_129675 | JGI IMG/M metagenome (GOLD analysis project Ga0169931, IMG submission 129675) | Freshwater microbial communities from Lake Kivu, Western Province, Rwanda to study Microbial Dark Matter (Phase II) - Kivu_15m_20L... | ecosystem: Environmental > Aquatic > Freshwater > Lake... | reverse complement strand
AAAGGTATCAAGGGTTCGAATCCCTTTCTCTCCGCCAACCACAACGATTCTAGACTAAAATAAAAATAACTTTCTTAAAACTAACGTGACTTGTCACACGCTTGTCACAAATTGAAAGGAAGAAAGTTATGAAAATTATCTGGGGGCCAATTACAAAGACTTAATATAGCTAGAGCATTATATTCTGAACCTAAAATTTTAATTTTAGACGAGGCAACTAATAACTTAGATATCGAAAGTCAAAGTGACTTGCTAAATCTTCTCATTTTTTAAAAAAAACATCACTAATATTTATTGCTACACACTCTGATTTTATATTAAAAGATTGTGATAATGTAATACATTTAAATAATTGAAATGACTGATTTATTAAATTTTATTAATTTTCATAACCTTGAAGAGACCAAAAATGGTATTAGACTAATCAAAAAAGATTAATGAAAATTTATGATTGCTTTATATATTTAGATGAAGATTTGTTATTAGATTTAAGATTTAATATTTTAAATAACTTTGTAGATTATTTTGTTGTTGTTGAGTCTAATAAAACTTGGCAAAATAATTTAAAAAAATTTAATTTTAATATAAAGAACTTCATTAAATTTGCACATAAAATTATTTATATAAAAGTAGAAGATATGCCAGATGGAGATAATCCATGGTTAAGAGAAAACTTTCAAAGAAATTGTATATCAAGAGGTTTAGAAACTGCTAAAGATAATGATTTGATTATTATTTCTGATGCTGATGAGATACCTAATCCAATAAAAATTTTAAAGTTTAATGTAAAAAAAAAATTCGCGGTTTTTTCACAAAATCATTATTGTTATAAATTTAATCTTTTAAACACTACATTTCCAAAATGGAATGGCTCAAAGATATGTGTAAAAAAATATTTACGCTCGCCACAGTGGTTAAGAGAATTAAAAATTAAAAACAGACCTTTTTGGAGAATTGATAAATATTTTTTGAGATATGTTATTGAAGATGGAGGCTGGCATTTTTGTAACTTAAAAACACCAGAACAAATTTCTTATAAATATAAAAATTTATGCGAGACTAAAGATAATTTTGTTTTTTTTAATAAAATAGACCTAAGTTTACTAGATACAGAAATAATAAAATTCAAAATAGATTCAGCGCAAGATATTTTAGGAAGAAAAGAATTTTTTAAAAAAATATCGATAGATCAATCTTATCCAAATTATTTAATTAAAAATATAGAAAAATACAAAAATTGGATTATATAAAAATGAATTTATATTTTATTTTATAATTTTTCTTAGTTTTTTAGTATCTACTATTTGATACTTAAAATAATTTTTCTTTAAAATTTTTTTTGCTAGAATTTTATTTACATTTTTGTTTGTAGCTTTCGCAAAATTATAAACACTTTGAATTTTGCCGCCAATATTCAATATTCCAGTATGATTAATTATTTTAGGAATGTGTGCTGCTACTTCACTATGATAAGCGAAATTTGCAATAACATCTGCATAAGCTCCCTTATGAACAAAAGGTTCTTCACTCATAAAAATTCTTAATATTAGCGAGTTTTTATACATATTTACTGCTGACTCACCACCTAGTTTTGACCAAGCATAATTATTGATAGGCAAAACAGGGTCTGTTTCTTTTTGTGGGTATTTTGAAAATGGATAAACATAGTTTGTTGAAAAATATATTAGTTTAATCTTTAACTTACTACAGAGCAGAACTATATTGGAAGTTCCAATAATGTTAGTGTTAATACTTTTGTCTATAGCTGATTCATGAATTCTCATTGGTCTAGATAGTGCAGCAGTATGAATTAGTATTTTTGGTTTGACTTTATTTAAATAGTTTTCCATTTTTGTAACATCTAAAATGTTAAATTTTTTTTTATTAGGAAAAAAAATATTTGGCAGTGGATAAAAAGTTCGAAAAATATTGCCAAATTTTCCTGAACCACCAGTAAATACGATCTTATCTTTATAAAAATTCATAATTCTATTATAATTTATTTTTAAATATTTTATTTTTGAATTCAGAGTCTTTCAATATTGAAGAGTGATATATATCAAAATTATTATTTTTAATATTTTTCAAAACTTCTAAAAAATAATTTTTAAAAGAGTTGTCCGTAATAAAATTTTTTTCATATTTTGAATTGAGGTAGTAATATTTTATAGTCATATTGGTATTTACAGGAGTAGAAAATGCTCTATTAACTATAATTTTCTTATTTTTTGAAAAAAAAGTAATTTGATTATCATATTCAATACCAAAAGATAAATAACAGGATATTGTACAATTTTCGAATTGCAAAAGCAGATTACATTTTATTGGTAAATTATCAATATTTTTTTTTATTATTTTATATACCTGTAGTAAGTTGGTCTTGCAGTAAATTCTTGCTATTGCTGCTACATAAGGAAGCGTATCAGCTATAATTCCTCCACCCAATTTTTTTGAAATTAAAATTTTTCTTTTATACGGGTATGGATAAACAAAATTTATGTTTACATGATCAATATTTTCATTTCTAATTAAATTATTTAAATTTTTATATTGGATATTATAATTAAAAAAAATTGACTCTGAAATTAACTTGCTTTTTTTTTTTGCAAGATTTATTAATTCTTTAGTCTGGCTGAGATCTAAAGTGATTGGTTTATCTACTATTACATGGTAATTTTTTTCTAAAGATTTTTTTGCCCAATAAAAATGATTTATATTTGCCAGTGAAATATAAACTATATTTGCTTTTGATTTATTTAAGGCTTCATTATAATTTTTAAATTTATGTTTGCACGATTTATCGTTTATTAACTGAGATTTAGAGGCAATTGAATAACTTATTTTATGACTCCTAAAAAAAGGTAATATTTTAGTTTTTACTAAATTTGAATAACCTAATATTAAAATTTTCAAGAGATTTAGTCTATGTTTTCTTTATATAAATTGAAACAAGCAAATAAGATTCTAGCCTCAATATCAAAATATTTTTTTTTAATAAGATTTATCATCTGGTTATGAGATATCCAGATATAATTTTTAGGAATTTTTAAATTATAGCCGCTAAAGATTTGAAAAACTGAATAGCAGATTTGGGATTTATAAAATCTTCCACCTTCATCAGATTGTATTGTTTTATAAAGTAATTTACCATTTTTTTTATTAATAAAATTTTGGTTTAAAATATTTTTTTTAAAATTATCTATATCATTATTGTTTTTATAATTTGTGAAATTACTAGTTCTGACAGTGCAAGATAAATATGAATTTTTTAATCCTGGTTTAATATCAAAACTAACTAGGTAGTGTAAAGTTTGATTATATATCTTAGTTATAAATCCTGCAAATGCTAAATTTTCTTGAGCAATAATAGGCTGTTCCCATTTATTAACTTCCCTTGAATTATTTTGGATACTTAATCCTATAATTGAAAAATAATTTTTTTTATTATTAACAATCTCATTTCCCTTAAGAGTCCAATCTTTTAATTGATATAAACTAATTTTTTTTGCGAAAGTAAAATATTTTTTTTTCCTAGTATTTATGAAATTAAATATTTTGTTTATTTTAATAATTGGAATGTCATTTTTTTTTTTTTTAATAGCGCATGAAAAAACTGAAAGAGTATCCATATTAATTATATTGTTTTTTGAGATTAAATATTTAAGTTCTTTTTTATTTAACCAATGGAAATTAGGCAATTTTTTAATAATTCTTTTTGTATCATCTAATAATACATTATAATTTTTTTTATTAAAATATCTTAAGCCTTGTTCTGTTTGTTTTATCTTAAAAATTTTTTTTATTTTTTTATTTTTAAAAAAAAATTTAAGATAAGGAATATTTTTGCCCTTATGAACTTTTGTATAATTACTTTTGGTAGCTTGAACTGTTGGTGATAATTGACATTTATTTATATTGCCTGGTTCCATCTTGATTTGTAATAAATATTTATAATCACTATTGATTTTTTTTTTTATTATTCCTAGAATTCCAAGCTCATTTTGAACAATTAATGGTTGATCCCATTTTTTTTTTTTATAAAAATTAGACTCTATTTGAAAACCACATATTTTGAAAAATTTTTTTGATTCATGATGAATATTATTTTTATTATAAATCCATTTATCTAGCGAAGAAATTTTTTTTTTCTTTACTATAAAGAAATTTTTTTTCTTATAGTTATTTAAATAATTTATAATTCTCATTCTTTATGTGTTTTTTTCCAATGATTCTTGGATACGGTATATGAGTTATAAATTTACCACCTCTTTGTAAAAATAATTTTTCTTTCTGAAATATTTCCTTATTAAAATTCCAAGCACCTAAGAAGGCATAATGGACATTATTTGTCATACCTTTTTCTGGAGATATTATTGGTATATGCATTCCTGGGCTATATTTGTTTTGTTTATTAATAGTTGTATCGATTATATAGTCTAAATACTTACTGTTAATTTTGCAGTAATTAAATATTGTTGTTGATTTATATGTTGCTCCGTAGCTGATAATTTTTTTATTTTTATTTTTTAAATTTTTTAGAATATTTATTAGTTTTTTTTTTGATCTTATTATTTTTTTTGCAAATTTTTTATATGTAGATATTTTATTAAATGTTAAGAAATATTCTTTGTTTAATTTGAGTTTTAATTTTTTAGTTTCTTTAAATTTTGCGTTTATTTTACATAAATAATATCTCATTGAACCTCCATGATTGTCTATTTTTTCGCAATCAAAAATTCTTAATCCAGATTTTTTTGCTAAATTAGATATTGATAAAATAGAAAAGACATAAACATGCTCGTCATAAAATTGATCATATGAATTTAATTTTAGAACATTTCCAATATATGGATCTTCAATAACAAGTACGCCATTATTTGATAAGATAGATTGGATAGAGTTAAAAGTTTCTTTAGTATTGGGAATATGAGATATTGTGTTTGCTGAGAATATTAAATCAATATTTCCATATTTTTTTTTTATAAACTTACTTAAATTTTTATTCCAAAATTTATCATATGTTTTATAACCAAGTAAATTAGTAATCGCAGCTAAGTTTTTGCATGGTTCTACAGCTATACATTTTTTTTTATTAAAATTTTTAATAAATGCACCGTCATTACTTCCTATTTCTAAAGTTAAATTTGGTTTGAATCTATTTTTTAGTTTTTTAGAAATTTCTTTAAATTTTTTTCTCATTGTTTTGGATTGAGATGCTCTATGGGCATATTTATTAGTATATTGCTTTTTTGGATTTGCTGGATTTAATATTGAAACAAGACAATTATCTGGATTAAATCCTATAGATAAATTGTAAAAATATTCTTTATGATTTAAATCTTTCCTTTTTAAAAAGGAATTTGCAAGCGGCTGTTTTCCAAGATCTAAAAATTTAATTATTTTTTTTTTTTCAATCATTTTTCATAGGATTATAAAAATAAATTGGCCACTCTAAAAATTTAGAATTTTTTCTAAACCAGTAGGGTAGAAATCGTTCTGCTAAAAAGGCATAAATTCTAGTTTTACCATAACTATTTAATCTAAAACCAAAAATTTTTTCGCATTTTTCAAGCCATTCAAAAATTGTTTGATAGTAGTCTTCTATAATTTTTTTATTCCTACAAATGAACATGTTACCTTGATTATATTTAGTATTTTTTTTTACAAAATTATTAAAATCGTTTCTATCATTATTATCCAATAATTTTATAGCTTTATCTAATATTCCATTCCCATGAAACATATCGAATTGAAATTTTATTGATCTATAGGGTTTTAATATTGCTAAAGGATTTCTAAGTAATGCAATTTTGCCATATTTTATTACTTTCATCCATTTTACATTTGATAAATCTATATTATTTCCAATAATAGTCTCATATTTATCCCAAGAAGGTGGAATTTTTTTTAAAGCAATATTTTCCAGTTTATTTTTAATCTCGATATTTTTCTTTTTCTGCCAAAATCGTCTATAAGTACAAAAGCCAATCCAAGTGTTATTTTTAATTTTTTTTAACATGTTTTTCCAAAACCAATAATGAAAAGTATATTCCCCGTAGTTCTTATTTTTAAAAGATATATTTTTTTTTGTATTATCTCTTAAAAATTCAGAAGAAAAATTTTCATTACCAAGGCCCACAGGCACATAATTCAATTTTTTTATTTGTATTAGATGTTGGTTATTTAGACATAAACAAAACATCTTGAGTCTGTTCATATAAAATTTAATTATTATAAATTTAGATTTCTTTAATACTTATTCCTATCGAATCTTTTATTGATAAAATTGGTTTTTTAGTTGGCCATTTAATTTTAATATCTTTATCATTCCAGGCTAAAGTTATTTCACTTTTTTTATCTCTGTATTGTGTGCATTTATAATAAACAACGCATTTTGACGACATACAATAAAAGCCATGAGCAAATCCTTCCGGAATTATAATAGATACTCCTGCATTATCAGAAAGAATTATAGAAAAATATTTTCCAAAAGTCTTAGAATTTCTTCTTAGATCTACAGCAACATCAAATATTTTTCCATATGCAACTGTTACAAATTTGGCTTGAGGATTTTTTTTCTGAAAATGTAATCCTCTTAAAACTTTTTTTTTGGATTGCGACATGCAATCGAATGTAAAATTTTTATCTAAGATTTTTTTTTTTATGACTTCTCTAAAGTATCCTCTACTGTCATAGAATAATTTAGATTTAATAATTTTTAATCCTTTAAATTTAGTTTTGATAATTTTCATCCTTAAATTAATTTCTTTAAGTATTTAGAATAGTTACAATCTCCATAAAAATTTATTTGTTTTTTTATTATAGAATTAGTTATCCAATTATTATTAAGAGCTATTTCTTCCAGACAAGCTATTTTTAGACCTTGTCTTTTTTCGATACTAGAGATGAATTGTGATGTTTCAAAAAGACTTTCCACATTACCCGTGTCTAACCATGCACTTCCTCTTCCCATAAATTCAATTTTAAGTTTTTTTATTTTTAAATATTTTTTTAAAAGATCAACAATTTCTAATTCATTTCTTCTAGAAGGCTTTAATTTTTTTGAGAAACTGACAACATTTTTGTCAAAAAAATAAAGACCTGTTATTGCAAGATTTGATTTAGATTTTTTGGGTTTTTCTTTTATTTTCACAACTTTATCATTTTTTATTTCTACTATTCCGTAATCTTGAGGGTTATTAACTTGATAAGTAAATATAGTAGACCCTGATTTTATTTTTGTTTTATTTTTTAGTCTTTTTGCAAAACCTTGTCCGTAGAAAAAATTATCACCAAGAATCAAAGCTACATTTTGTTTATTAATAAATTTTTCACCAATAATAAAAGCTTCAGGAAGACCGTTTGGTTTTTCCTGTGCTAAATATTGAATTTTTATTCCAAAGTTAGAGCCGTTTCCTAATATTTTTTTAAAATTTGTATCTTCATTTGGATTAGTTATTATTAATATGTCCCTAATTCCAGCGAGCATTAATATTGATAGAGGATAAAATATTAATGGTTTGTCATATAAAGGGAGGAGTTGTTTATTTGTCACTTTGGTTAATGGACTTAATCTTGAGCCAGTACCACCCGCTAATATTATCCCTTTTTTAATCATACTTTTAATCCGGCGCGATATTTAAATTCTTTACTATTAAAATAGTTGTTTTTAAATTTATTTATATACCAAATAACTGTTTCATTTATTTTTTCATCAAAATTTGATTTACATTTCCATTTTAAATCATTTTTTATTTTAGATGAGTCTAAGCAATAACGTAAATCATGTCCTGGCCTATCTTTTACAAGAGATACTTTGCTTGTTATATTTTTGTTATTAGTCATTTTTTTAAAAGTTGATATTATTTTTTTTGCAATCTGAATATTATTTAAAACTATTCCGCTTCCAATATTATAATTTTCTCCTATAATTCCATTTTCTGAAACCTTGATAAGAGCTTCACAATGATCTTTAACATAAATCCATTCTCTTATATTTTTTCCATTTCCGTAAATTGGAATAGGTTTTTTATTTAGTATATTATAAATTACAGTTGGGATTAATTTTTCTGGATATTGATTTGGACCAAAGTTGTTACAACAATTAGTTATAATAGCTGGCACTTTATATGTTCTAATATATGATTTTATCAAAAAATCACCACTTGCTTTTGAGGCAGAATAAGGCGAGCTTGGATTGTAAGCGTCCTCTTCTTTTGATTTGTAATTTTTTTTAATATCGCCATATACTTCGTCAGTTGAGATATGTATTAATTTAATTTTCTTTTTATAATTCCTAATTGATTCAAGAAGATTAAAAACTCCTAGAATATTACTATTTATAAATTGTCTTGGACCATCAATTGATCTATCAACGTGAGTTTCTGCAGCAAGATTAAAAATAATAGATGGATTGAATTTTTTTAAAATATTTTTTATAAAAAATTTATTATTAATGTCTTCATTATAGAATTTATAATTTTTTATGTAGGGATCAATATTTTTAAAATTTGAAGCATAAGTAACTTTATCTATATTTATAATAAAATATTTATTTTTAAGAATATTAATAAGATTACTTCCTATAAATCCTAATCCTCCCGTTATAATAACTTTTTTCATGCTTTGACTTTCAACGTTTACAAATATTTTATATATTTATTAACAAATACTTTATAGCTTAAATTAATGAATAATTTTGAAAAAAACATTACCTTTATTATAGTTTCTTTTAAGAGTGGTCATATAATAGAAAAGTGCATCAGAAGCATTAACTCTAGCATTAAGATTATTGTTGTTGAAAATTCAGACAATATTTATTTTAAAGACTATTTAGAAAATAAATTTTTAAATGTCGAAGTTATAATTGCTAAAGAAAATTTAGGATATGGAAGAGGTAACAATCTTGGATTATCCAAAGTTAATACTCAATATGCTTTTATATTAAATCCAGATGCGGCTTTAGAAGAAAATTCTCTAAAAGAATTGTACAAGGCCAAACTTATATTGCAGGATGATTTTGCAATTTTAGCACCGAAGCTTTCAGATAATTATGGTTATTTTTCAAAAAAAAATGATGTTTTACAAGATGAAATATTAGAAGTCGATTATGTAAAAGGTTTTGCTATGTTAATAAATTTAAAAAAAATTAATTTTGATAAAATATTTGATGAAAATTTTTTCTTATTTCTAGAAGAAATAGATCTCTGTAAAAGGCTAAAAAACGATGGTAAAAAGATTTTTGTTATTCAGAAGTCAAAAGTTCAACATTTAGCAAAACATGCATCGGAGAATAGTTTAAATATTGAGTTATGTAGAAATTGGCATTGGATGTGGTCTTTATTTTATTATAATCACAAACATTTTGGCACTTTGATTGCATATAGAATAACTTTTGGGAAATTTTTTTCATCAATAGTCAAATTATTTTTTGCATTAATATTTTTAAATAAAAAAAATTTTTTAATTCACTATTACAGACTTAACGGTTTAATTAATGCTTTTTTAAAAAAGCCTGCCTGGCTTAGGCCAAATAAAATTTAATGTAATTTATAAAACTCTTTAATTAGATTAATAGTCCTAAAATCAGAACTCATAGTTGGATTTATTTTATTCGTAGTATATGACACCCCTATTCCTAGAAGTGGATCGGCAAAACCTAATGAGCCACCCCAGCCATTATGACCAAAAGATTCTTTATTTTTTCCGAATAACCATCCGCCACGAAGTATTAAACCAATTTCAGACCATCTAATTGGCATCATCAAGCTTTGATCAATTCTATTAATACTTTCAGTTAAACATTTTTTTATTGAATGTTTTGATAGTAAAATATTTTTTCCTAATATTAGATCATTTACAAAAATATCATAAATTTTAGCAATAGATCTTGCATTTCCATGCCCATTCATTGAAGGAACTTCTCCAATCTGCCAATCTTGCTTGTTGTAAAAATTTATTTCATGTTCAGGATTATTAAATGCATTAAATTCTGATACTGTTTTACTTTCGGTTTTATTTTCATAAAGCGTAGCAATATTTGATAATTGATTTTTTGGTGTTCCGATAAAAAAGTCTGTTCCAAGTTTCTTTGAAAGTAATTCAGAAACTAATTCACCTATACTTTTTTTTGTTGTTTTTTTAATAATTTCGCCAATTAAAAAACCATGCGTTTTTGCATGATAATATGTTTGTTTACCGCATGGATGATCTGGATCCTGATTCTCTAAAATATTTATTATTTTATCCCAGTCCAAAAGATCTTGTTGTGTGATTTTTTTTTTAAATCTATAAAGTCCAGATTGATGAGATAAAATATGTTTTAGTGTGATTTCTCTTTTATTACTTTTTTTAAAAGCATCCCAATAATAAGAAACAGATTTTTCTAAATCTAAAATATTTTGATCAATTAAGATGGAAACAATAATTTCATAAATACCTTTTGTTGCTGAAAATACATTTACGATAGTATTTTCTTCCCAGTTCTTATTATTTTGGTTCTTAAAACCACCATGCAGATCTATTAATGGTTTTCCTGCTTTATAAATTGCAAAAGAAGCCCCAATTTCCTCTTGTTTTAAAAAGTAGTTTTCAAATATATTTTTAACAGAATTATATTTTTCTTCACAATATCCATTTATCATTTTTAAAATGATAAATTGAAAGCAAAGTTTTTACCAAGACTAAGTTTTAAATCTTGGCAAAATCTTGCTGCCTCTGCTCCATCAATTATTCTATGATCATAAGAAAGGGAAACTGGCATCATTGCTCTTGTTATGAATTTTCCATCAATAAATATTTGTTTTGTTTCTGTTTTTCCTATTCCTATTATTGCAACTTCAGGACTGTTTATAATCGGAGTAAAAAAGCTTCCTCCAATTCCGCCAAGACTAGATATGGTCATCGATCCACCAAAAAACTCTTTTTTATCGATTTTAAGCTCCTTACTTAATTTACTAATTTTT
>Ga0169931_10013862_pt1 | contig 10964 bp, 10 predicted proteins | sample Kivu_15m_20L_FD_129675 | JGI IMG/M metagenome (GOLD analysis project Ga0169931, IMG submission 129675) | Freshwater microbial communities from Lake Kivu, Western Province, Rwanda to study Microbial Dark Matter (Phase II) - Kivu_15m_20L... | ecosystem: Environmental > Aquatic > Freshwater > Lake... | reverse complement strand
GGTCCCCATGTCATTTCTCCGAAGTCCTGGCCGGTTGAGCCGCATGCGGCCCGGAAGGTGGATCATCCTCATGGAAAGGAATCGCGGCGTCGGCGTCGAACCGGGTACGCAACGCCGGCGCAAAGGCCCAGAGCACGATGCCTACGAAGGCCGAAAAGGACACGACGGTAATCAGGATGCGCAGGTCGGTAAGCCAGTCCATCGTGCCTGCCCCTAAGGCTTGAGTGCAGTGCCGAGGCCCTGCAGATACGCGATGAGAGCGTCCATTTCGGTTCTCCCTTTCACCAATCCAGGCGCCTTGGCGATCTCGTCGTCGCTGTAGGGATGTCCGAGAGTCCGCAGCGTTTTCATATGGGTCTGGATCGTGGGCCCGTCCACAACCGCCTTGGCAAGCCACGGATAGCCGGGCATGTTCGACTCGGGCACCACATCGCGAGGGTTCATCAGGTGGATGCGGTGCCACTCGTCGTTGTAGCGGCCGCCCACCCGTGCAAGATCGGGGCCGGTACGCTTGCTGCCCCACTGGAATGGCCGGTCGTAGACAAACTCGCCCGCCACCGAGTAGTGTCCATAGCGCTCGGTCTCGGACCGGAAGGGCCGCACCATCTGGGAATGGCATCCATAACAGCCCTCGCGCACATACACATCGCGCCCGGCAAGCTGCAAGGCGTCGTAGGGCTTGAGCCCTGACACCGGCTCGGTGGTGGAGCGCTGGAAAAAGAGGGGCACGATCTCCACCAATCCGCCAACGCTCACTGCAAGGATCACCAGCGCGATGAGCAGCGTCACATTCTTTTCAATCAGGCTGTGGTCGAACTTCATTGCATGGACTCCAGGTCGTGGGCGCTGTTCCGATCGCGGTGGGTGCGGCCGCTCAGGCGTGCGCTGGAAGCGCCGGAATCGGCGCCTGCACCGCCCTGCCCTGCGTCACCGTCATCACGCAGTTGACAAGCATCAGCAGCATTCCGCCAAGGTAGAGCACGCCGCCAAGGAAGCGCACCACGTAGTAAGGGTAGGTGGCCTTGATCGATTCGATGAAGGCATAGGTGAGCGTGCCGTCCGGATTGGTGGCGCGCCACATCAGACCCTGCATCACGCCGGCAATCCACATCGCCGCGATATAGAGCACGATGCCGATCGTGGCCACCCAGAAATGCAGCTCCACCCACTGCGGCCGCGCCATCTGCTCGCGGCCGAAGAGGCGTGGCAGAAGGTAGTAGATCGATCCGATGCTGATGAATCCCACCCAGCCGAGAGCGCCCGAGTGGACGTGGCCCACGGTCCAGTCGGTGTAATGCGACAGCGCATTCACCGTCTTGATCGACATCATCGGGCCCTCGAAGGTGGACATGCCGTAGAAGGACAGCGACACCACCAGAAACTTCAGGACCGCATCTTTGCGCAGCTTGTACCAGGCTCCCGAGAGCGTCATGATGCCGTTGATCATCCCACCCCACGAGGGCGCAAGAAGGATCAGCTAAAACACCATCCCGAGCGATTGGGTCCAGTCGGGCGGGGCGGTGTAGTGCAAATGGTGGGGTCCGGCCCACATGTAGGTGAAAATAAGCGCCCAGAAGTGCACGATCGAAAGTCGGTAGGAGTAGACCGGACGCCCCGCCTGCTTGGGTACGAAGTAGTACATCATCCCGAGAAAGCCTGCGGTGAGGAAAAAGCCCACCGCGTTGTGCCCGTACCACCACTGGATCATGGCGTCCTGCGCGCCGGCGTAGGCCGAGTAGCTCTTGGTGAGCGAAGCCGGAAGCGCCATGCTGTTGACGATATGCAGGATCGCCACTGTGAGGATGAACGCGCCGAAGAACCAGTTGGCCACGTAGATGTGCTCGATCCTGCGCTTGGCGAGCGTGCCGAAGAACACCACCGCGTAACACACCCATACCACTGCGATCAGCAAGTCGATCGGCCATTCAAGCTCGGCGTATTCCTTGCCCGAAGTGATGCCGAGAGGCAGGGTGATCGCCGCCAGCACGATCACCAGCTGCCACCCCCAAAAAGTGAAGGCTGCAAGCGGTCCCCCGTAAAGGCGGGTGTGCGTGGTGCGCTGCACCACATAGTAGGAGGTGGCAAAGAGCGCGCTGCCTCCGAAGGCAAAGATCACCGCGTTGGTGTGCAGCGGCCGAAGCCGGCTGTAGGTGAGCCACGGGATGTCGAAGTTGAGCGCAGGCCAGGCAAGCTGAGCGGCGATAAAGACGCCAACCAGCATGCCCACAACGCCCCAGACCACGGTCATGAAGGCAAACTGACGCACGACGGTGTAGTCGTAGCTTTGCGCCTGATCGGCGGCTTGAGCGCCTGCGAACGCTGCCATTGCAATCCCCTTAACACACAAGTGTTTTAGGGGATTTTAGGCGATCTTTTTTCCGATGGAAGACCCAGACGGAAGTTTTTTTGGTCTCAACGGCTGTATTTGTGAAAATTCTGCGACAGGCTGGTCAGGTCGGGGGTGGGCTGGAGCTTGAAGGCTTCTCGCCGGACACCCGGTCATCGTCGAGCAGTACCTGTCGGCCCTGCGACTCGAGATCCCTGAACTGCCCGCTCGACTCCATGCGGAAGAAGAACCACACCGCAAGACCGAGAATGGCCAGGCTCAAGGGAATCAGGATGTAGAGCGCTTCCATGACAGACCCCGCAGACTGTTCATCACCACCAGCAGCGAACTCGCCGACATGCCAAGCGCTGCACTCCACGCCGGAATCCAGCCCAAAGCCGCAGCCGGAATGGCGAGCATGTTGTAGAGCGTAGCCCACGCGATGTTCTGGCGCATCAGGCGGATCGCCTGCCGGCCGGCGGCAATCAGCAGAGGCACAGCGTCGAGCCGTCCGGAAAGCACCACCGCCCCCGCGTGCAGTCGGGCGAGGTCGCTCGCCTGCCCAACGGCAGCCGACATGTCGGCTGCAGCAAGCACTGCAGCGTCGTTGAGCCCGTCGCCAACCATCAGGACGCGTTTCCCCTGTGTTTGAATGGCGGCTACCGCCCGCCACTTGTCCTGCGGTGACTGCGCGCCACACGCCTGCACAAAGGTGTGCGGCGCGAGCGCGCCGATCAGCCGATTCACCGAAGCCTGATGGTCGCCCGAGAGCATGTGCAGACGCAACCCGAGGGTGCGCAACGCGGCCAGACTTGCCACCGCGTCGGTGCGCAAGGGGTCGTCGAGTTGCCAGCGGGCGAGCGCTTTGCCGTCCACGCTGAGCCAGACCTCCTGGAGCGACGACGCAGCAACCGCAAGCAAGGCCTCCGGTGCGAGCGTTGCCTTCGGGGACGGCTGCGGGGATTGGGGGCAGGCAAAGGCCCGGGACCCAAGCCGAAGGATCGAGCCCGGCCTCAGCGCCAACTGCGGGAAAGCCCAAGCGCGGGGCACGCCTGGGTGCGGGGCGGGCGGGGTACTCGGCTGCGGGGCTGGCGGAGTATTCGGGTGCGGGGCGGGCCGTGACCCCACCTTCGCTTGCAGCTCGCGAGGTGCCTCCGGCACCGCAAGGATACGTGCCTGAACTCCCTGGCCAAGCGCGCCGCGCACCTCCTCGATAGCAAAGGGCTCTTGCTGCGCCGCGCTTGCGGCTGCTGCTTCGGCGCGGCGGGCGATCGCCACCGAAAGCGGGTGCGGTGAAGCCTGCGCCAGTGGCAGGGCAAGGCGCAGGGCGGCTGCCTCATCGCGAAGGGCCGGACAGCAGAGGTCGACCTGCCGCACTTCGGGCCGACCCTGGGTGAGTGTCCCGGTCTTGTCGAACACCACATCGGTCACGGCAGCAAGCCGCTCGAGACCGTCTCCGCGCTGCAGGATCACGCCTGCCTGGGCAAGCGTTGACTGCACTGCTGTGATCGCCGACGGCACCGCAAGCGATAACGCGCAGGGGCAGGAAACCACCAGCACCGCAATCGCCACATCGAGCGCCCGCTCCGGGTTGACGAATAGCCAGGCTCCGAGCACCGCAGCCACAAGGACCAGCAGCCCGACGATGAAGTGGCGTGCGGCGCGGTCGGCCAACTCGGCGAGTGCAGGGCGGGAACTCCCCGCCCGCGCAATCAGTCGCTGCAGGTCGGCGCGGGTAGAGCCCTGTGCAGGTCGCACCACCTGAAGCTTGACCGTCTGCGCCTGCGCAATCACTGCGCCCGACGGAACAAGCGACCCGCGCAGGAAGCACTGCGGCTCGCTTTCTCCGCTCAACAGGGAGCAATCCGCAAGCAGGGTGTCTTCGAGCGAAAGTGCATCCGCAGGCACACTTGCACCAGGGTCGAGGACAATCAGGTCGCCCACCTCCAGATCCTCGGCAAGAACCACCGTCTCGGCAGTGCGCGTTGCGTCGGGGACCGCAGCCCCACCTGCAGCCAAGGCGGCAGACGACGAACCGAGTCGGCGAATGCCCTGCGGCAGCGTTGCCGAGAGCCGATCGAGCCAGCGCAGTGACCGGCGCCGCGCACGCGCCTCGAGCCAGCGAGCACCCAGCAGCAGAAAAACGAACATCGTCACGGTGTCGAAGTAGACCTCCCCTGCGCCGCGCCAGGTGTTGACAGCGCTCGCGAGGTAGGCTGAAAGCAGGCCGAGCGCCACCGGTACGTCCATTCCAAGGTGTCGGTGCACCACATCCCGCACCGCGCCACGCAGCAAGGGCCAGCCGCTGTAGAGCAGCGCTGCCAGCGTGATGACCAGGCTCGCCCAGTGAAGCAGGCCCGCCTCGAGAGGGTCGACATCGTCGACATGGGCCCAGTAGAGGGGGGCCTGCAACATCATCACCTGCATCATCGCCAGACCCGCGACGAAGAGTTGCCGCAGTTCCAGCCGCTCGATGCTCTGCAGCCTCACCTCGCGCGCCCGCGGGTCAAAGGGCAGCGCCCGGTAGCCCAGCGCACGCAGGGCGGCAAGAATGCGGGCGAGATTCGTCTGCGAGGCATCCCACTGCACCAGCGCTTGCTGTTGCGCATAGTTCGCCTGAACCCGCGAAACGCCGGGAGCCAGTAAAAGCCCTCGTTCGAGCAGCCAGACACACGCCCCGCAGCGCATGCCGTCCACCATCAGGCACGCCTGCAATTGGCCGGGCTCTGCGGCGGGCTGCAGATAACCGCGGCGCGCGGCGAGCCGCTCGAAGTTCTCGTCCTCGGCCAACGCGGCTGCGGCGGCTGTCGCCGGGCTGCCCTCTTCGGCCGCAGAAGGCAGCGCCGGGGCGACCAAAGGTGGCGTTGTTTCTGCCTGCGCCGGCGATTCCGCGTGCGCCGCCTGCACTGCCGATCCTGCCTGCGCAGGCCCGGCTGCGGGCACCTCGCGGTGCTGGTAATAGCGTTCAAGACCGGCTGCCACGATCGTACGGGCAACACTCTCGCATCCCGTGCAGCACATCCGCCGATCCGCACCGAGGATAGGGACGGTGGGCGCCCCTTGCGGGCATGGCTCGCCACAGTGAAAGCAGGGGCGGCCTGAGCGAAGCGGCGAACTCAAGGCGTAGCCCAGTTCAAGCAGGCGTCAACCACCGTCATCAGATGCTCTTGAGGATCGAGACGCAGCAGTCCGGCCAGAGCGTAGGCGGCGAGCGCGAGGGCAGCAAGGCGTCGCACCCAAAGCCTGCGCGCCGCTTTCATCAGCCGGTCTGCCCCGAGACCGAGCGCCACGAGATTGGGCACCGTACCCAGCCCGAAGGCGCACAGAAGCAAGGCCCCCTCCCGGGCGCTCTGGCTCGCCAGCGCCGCAATCAGCATGCCATAGACCATGCCACAAGGCAGCCAGCCCCACAGCGCACCGGCTGCGAGCGCACCGCGCAGGCTGCCCGGTGCAAGTCGACGTCCCGCCAAAGGAGCGATCAGAGCCCACAGACGCCTGCCAAGGGGCTCAAGCCAACTGAGGCTGCGCGCATAGCCCCACAGGTAGAGCGCAAACCCGATCATGAGCAGATTCACCAGCACAAAACCCGCCTGCTCGACCGGCAACACCTGCCCGACAAGCAGGGTGGACGACCCGACAGTTCCCATCAGCGCTCCGGCAGCCGTGTAGCTGAGCACCCGACCGCCCGAGTACGCAAGCTGACGACCAAGCGCGGCCGGCTCCGGCCGAGGCGCAAAGCGCACCACCTGCTCGACCACCTGCTCGACCACCCGCTCGACCACCCGCTCGACCGCATGCCCGGCCACCTGCGGCTGCGCCGCGCTGCGGGCGCCCAACTTCGGCGGGCAGCCCTCCACTGCACCCCTGAGGCCCGGATTTGGAGCGCCCGGATCAGCTTGCATGGAGCCATACTCCCGACGGTTGAGCAGCACCACGATGCCTCCGCACATCCCGGCGCAATGAAAGCCGCCGAGCAGACCGAGCAGGAAAACGGAGACGAGGGTCAACTCCGGCATGGCTTATCCGCCGGATACAGCCGCAGCCGCGCGGCCGATCGTGCGCGAAACCTTCGGAACATGGTGCGGTAGGGTGAAAACTGGGCGTCTCTCCACGCGCAAGGAGCGTCGTGGCTTGCCGCAAGGCTAACATCCGTGCAGGAAACGGCCGGGAGCCATCGCACGGCTCGCGTCGCTCCAGCGTAGTACCCGAGAGCTACGCGCCAACTCCAAAACTTTGCATGTTCGCAGCACCTCCAGTGACCACGCAACCCGCCCTGCCATCGCTTCGCCCAACGCTGCAACTGCTCGGCCGTTGCGGCCTCACCTGGGACCAGACGCGCCTGCCCTTCGAACGCATACGCCTTCGGCTGGAAAGCGCAGCGGCTTGCGCGAACGCCATTGCGTCGATGCAGGTACGCGGAGCACCCCTGATCGGGGCCGTCGCCGCACTCGGCATGGCGCTTGCCCTCACCGAGGCGCTCGAAAGCGCGCCAGGCGCGGCGATCGCGCCTAGTCTGCTCGATGCCTGCGCAACGCCCCTTCTCGCAGCCCGCCCGACGGCTGTGAATCTCGCTTGGGCTGTTGCGCGGGTACGTGCTGCGGTTGAGGCGAGCGTGGCCGAGGCTGCAGCGGACCACGACCGGGCCCAGCGGGGGGTGGAGGCTGCGTGGGCAGAAGCAGCAGCGATTGTGGAGGCCGACATCCGGGTGAACCTGGCGATCGGCCGCCATGGACGGGAGGTTCTGCTCAGGGCGCAACCTCGAAATCCTCACCCGGAACGCCGTTTGCAGATACTCACACACTGCAATGCCGGAGCGCTTGCAACAGTCGACTGGGGAACCGCCACAGCGCCGCTCTACCTCCTCCATGCGAGCGGCGTGGCCCTGCATGTGTGGGTGGACGAGACCCGTCCCCGCAATCAGGGCGCAAGCCTCACGGCCTGCGAACTTGGCGCAGCCGGCATCGCCCACACGGTGATCGCCGACAACGCGGGCGGGTTGCTCATGATGCATGGCGCGGTGGATGCTGTGATCGTGGGCTGCGATCGGGTCTGCGCCAACGGTGACGTGATCAACAAGATCGGCACCTACCTCAAGGCCCTTGCGGCGCACGCCCACAACGTCCCGTTCTGGGTTGCCTGCCCGAGTTCAACCATCGACCGCGCCACGCCAAGCGGGCTTGCAGCCGAGATCGAAGAGCGTGGCGAACGCGAACTCACGCACATCCGCGGGATACCCGAAGCTGGATTCGCCGACGGTACCGGGGCAGCCATGCGCCCAATCGAGGTACGGATCATGAGCGAGGGACAGCGCATACGCAACCCGGGCTTCGACATCACCCCGGCGCGCTGGGTGAGCGGGCTGATCACCGAGTTTGGGGTGGTTCCGGCGCACCAGGCGCTGTCTGTGCTCGACAATGCCGGGCGCTCGCACTGACCACCTGCGGCGTCTCGCAGCAACGCCCCACCAGAGGAGTCCGCCGGTGACCGAATTTCAGGCCCGTCAGCAGCTCATCGACCATGCGCGCGCCATGAACGCTCTCGGGATCAACCATGGCAAGGCCGGCAATGTGTCGCTGCGCTGGGATCGCAGCAAGACGCCCGAGGGTGCGGGGTTGCTCATCACGCCCTCGGCGCTTGCCTATGATCGACTCCAACCGCGCGACATCGTCTGGGTGTCGATGCGGCCAGACCCGGATCTGGTCGCGACGGACAGCGAAACACTGCCCGACACGCCCGTCTTCGATGGCGGGCGTCGCGCCTCTAGCGAATGGCGCATGCATCGCGATCTGCTTCGCGCACGCCCGGAGCTTTCCGCGGTTGTGCACACCCACTCCCGTCACGCCGCTGCGCTGTCGTGCCTGGCAAAGGTTCAGCGCGAGGGCATTCCCCCGTTCCACTACATGATCGCGCTCAGCGGCGCCTCCAGGATCGCTTGTGCGGCGTATGCACGCTTCGGCACCCAGGCGCTCTCCGAGGCAATGCTCGATGCGCTTGCGGGAGGCGCAATGGCGTGTCTCCTGGCGCACCACGGCCTGATCGCCGCCGGACCCGACCTCCCATCGGCGCTCGCACTTGCCGAGGAGGTTGAAGCGCTTGCGGCGATGTATGCGATCACGCTCACCCTCGGTGGCCCCGCCATCCTCGAGAACCCGGCCATGGATGCAGTCGAGCAGGCCTTTGCCGCATACCGCAGCGGGCAGGCCCTCTGACCCCGGCAACGCGCTTGCGGCACGATCCGGTTCAGGCCACCGCACTCTGGTGCAGGGCACTCACCGCAGACCTCTCTGGGGTCGAAGCGGCCCCGCTGGAGGTGGGTGCGCCGGGCCCTGGCGAAGCAAGGTTGGCGGTTCGCGCTGCAGCGCTCAATTTCCCCGACCTTCTCATGACCCGCGGCCTCTACCAGCACAAGCCCGAGGCGCCCTTCGTGCTCGGCATGGAGGGCTGCGGCATCGTCGAGGCGCACGGCGCGGGGGTTGACAAGGCATTGCTCGGCCAACGGATGTGCTTCCGGGTGCGCAACGGTGCCTTTGCAACCCGTCTTCTCCTCCCGGCACAGGCCCTCAGCCCTGCGCCCGCAGGCCTTGACGACTTCGAGGCAGCCGCCTGTGCAGTCACTGCGCTGACCGCCTGGGTCAGCCTGGTGCGCCAGGCGCAATTGCGTGCCGGGGAATCCGTCCTTGTCCATGGCGCAGGGGGTGGGGTGGGCCTCGCTTCGGTGCAACTCGCAAGGCACCTCGGCGCACAGGTGATCGCAACCGCCTCGCGCATGGACAAGCTAGCCGCAGCACGCAAGGCCGGGGCTGATTTCGGCGTTGTTCTTCAGCCCGGCTGGGATCAGCAGGTGCTCGCACTCAACAACGGGGAAGGCGTGGACGTGTGCCTCGATCCGGTCGGCGGCGAAGCCTTCGAGACATCGGTCCGCTGCATGGCCTGGGCCGGACGCATGCTCGCGGTGGGATTTGCCGGCGGTCGGATCCCCCGGATCGCCCTCGATCAAATTCTCCTCAGGGAACTGAGCGTGCTCGGCGTGCGCGCCGGGGAGTGGGGCCGTCGCAATCCGGCCGCAGCGCTCGACGACGCGCAGCAGATCCGTGCGCTTCTCGACCGGGGGATCCTGGTGCCTCCGATCGGCGCCTGCTTCCCCTTGCACGACGGCGTTTACGCCTTGCGAGCGATGGCCGGGCGAAAGGTGGCCGGCAAGATCTGTCTGTCGATGCCCTGACCTCAGCGCGGCAGGTCGCTTCGTCCCATCAGGAAGGCGTCGACCGCGTGCGCGCACTGACGCCCTTCGCGGATGGCCCAGACCACGAGCGACTGTCCGCGTCGCATGTCGCCGGCCGCAAAGACCTTGGCCACGTTGGTGTGGTAGGCCGCCTCGCCCTCGGTGGCTGCGGCTGCGTTGCCGCGCGCATCGCGTTGCACCCCGAACGCATCGAGCACCGGCGCAAGCGGCGACACGAATCCCATCGCAAGCAAGACCAGATCCGCCTTCACCTCGAAGCTCGAGCCAGGGACCTCGGCCATGCGCAACTGTCCGCTTGCCGGATCCCTCTCCCAGCGTACCCGGGCAGCCTCGATGGCCCTGACCCGGCCTGCACCGTCGTCGAGGAAACGCCGGGTGGTGACCGACCAGTCGCGCTCCACGCCCTCCTCGTGCGAAGACGAGGTACGCAGTTTCTGCGGCCAGTAGGGCCAGGTGAGTGCCTTGTTCTCATGTTCGGGCGGCATCGGCATCAACTCGAACTGCACCACCGCCGCTGCCCCCTGCCGGTTGCTCGTGCCCACGCAATCCGAGCCGGTGTCGCCGCCTCCGATCACCACCACATGCTTGGCTGTGGCAAGGAGCTGGCCAGGCACCTCGTCACCTGCAACCACCCGGTTCTGCTGCGGCAGGAACTCCATCGCAAAGTGGATGCCGTGCAGGTGCCGCCCGGGAACCGGGAGGTCGCGCGCCGCCTCGGCGCCTCCGGCAAGCACCACGGCGTCGAAGTCGAGGCACAGCTGCGCCGGGTCGACGCGTTCACGCCTGAGGTTGTTGACCACGCCAGGATTGCCCGTGCCCGCCACCAGCACGCCGGTGCGAAAGCGCACCCCCTCATGCTCCATTTGCGCCACACGGCGGTCGATGTGCTGCTTTTCCATCTTGAAGTCGGGAATGCCGTAGCGCAGCAGGCCCCCGATGCGGTCATTCTTCTCGAACACCGTTACCGCATGACCAGCCCGGGCGAGTTGCTGCGCGCAGGCGAGTCCTGCAGGTCCCGCACCCACCACCGCAATGCTCTTGCCGGTGGAGCGCAACGGCACCTCGGGCCGCACCCAACCCTCCTGCCATGCCTTGTCGATGATGGCGTGTTCGATCGACTTGATGCCCACCGGTTCATCGTTGATGTTGAGGGTGCACGCGGCCTCGCAAGGCGCGGGGCAGACCCTTCCGGTGAACTCCGGAAAATTGTTGGTGGAATGCAGCGTGTCGATCGCCTGTCGCCAATCGCCCCGGTAAACGAGGTCGTTCCAGTCGGGAATGATGTTGTTGATCGGACAGCCGCTCTGGCAAAAGGGAATGCCGCAGTCCATGCACCGCGCAGCCTGCGCCGAGGCTTGAGCATCGTCGAGGTGAAGCACGAACTCGCGGTAGTGC
>Ga0169931_10013861_pt1 | contig 10964 bp, 7 predicted proteins | sample Kivu_15m_20L_FD_129675 | JGI IMG/M metagenome (GOLD analysis project Ga0169931, IMG submission 129675) | Freshwater microbial communities from Lake Kivu, Western Province, Rwanda to study Microbial Dark Matter (Phase II) - Kivu_15m_20L... | ecosystem: Environmental > Aquatic > Freshwater > Lake ... | reverse complement strand
GTCGTCCAGGTGTCGAGGCCGCCGAGTCGGCGCGCCAGCAGGATCCAGGAGAGGACGAAGGTGGCCCAGAAGCCGCACACGTAGCCGAAGGCCAGCGTGGCCACCTGCGCGCCCCCGCTCACGGAGTAGAAGAGGGGGACGGCCACGCCGAGGGCGACGATGTTCATCACGACACTGGCGATGAAGGGCGTGCGGGTGTCCTCGACGGCGTAGAAGCCGCGGAAGAGCACGTAGAAGAGGGTGAAGGGCAGCAGGCCGAGCATGAACACGCTCGTGATGAGACCTGCGAGCTGGGCCTGGTCGGGTGTGGCCGCGCCGTATCCGAAGAGCAGCACGGCGATGCCCGGGCTCACGATCATGAGGATGGCGCCGATCGGCACGATGAGCGCCGCGACGAGACGCATCGCCCCGGACACATCGGCACCCACCTGGTGCAGGCGACCGGAGTGGGCGACGCGACTGAGTGCGGGCAGCAGGGCCGTCACGATCGACACGGTGATGACACTGTGCGGAAGCATGAAGACCAGATGCGCCTTTTGGTACGTCGTGAGACCTGCGGGAGTGGTGCCTGCTGCTGCGGCGTTGACATTGGCCAGGGTGGCGAGTCGGGTGATGACGATGTATCCGGCCTGGTTGACGATGACGAGGAGGAGTGTCCACACCGCCAGGTGCCCCGCCTTGCCCAGGCCGCTGCCACGCCAGTCCCAGCGCGGCCTCCAGCGGTAGCCGCTGCGCATGAGCACGGGGATGAGGATGAGGGCCTGCAGGGCGACACCGAGTGTCGTGCCGATGCCCAGGATCGCGACCTGATCGGGTGTGAGCACCCCGTCGGCGGCCGCCGACGTGCCGGCGATGACGATGAAGAGGATGAACGTCGCGATCGCGATGATGTTGTTGAGGATGGGGGCAAACATCGGTGCCCCGAATCGGCCGCGGGCATTGAGCACCTGGCTGAGCAGCGCGTAGACGCCGTAGAAGAAGATCTGCGGCAGGCACAGTCGCGCGAATGCCGTGGCGAGCTCGCGCTGCGCGTCGTCGTAGGCCGAGGTGGCATAGAGATCGACCAGGAGTGGTGCGAGCAGCACCGCGGCGACGGAGAAGGCCAGCAGCACCAGCCCCGCGAGGGTGATCAGTCGGTCGGCGTAGGCCTGCCCGCCATCGGCATCGTCCTTCATGCGGCGCACGAGTTGGGGGATGAAGACCGCGTTGAGCGCGCCTCCGATGACGAGGATGTAGAGGACGTTGGGCATGGTGTTGCCCAGGGAGTAGGCGTCGGACACGAGGTAGAAGCCGAGGGCGGCGGTCAGGGCGATGTCGCGCGCGACCCCGGTGATGCGCGACAGCACCGTGCCCGTCGCCATCACCGCACTGGACCCGAGCAGCCCGGTCGTCGCCGAGCGTGCCTCCTCCGCGCTCGCCGGGGGATCCGGCTCCACGCTGGGCGCGACGGCGGCCTCGATCGGCCCCTCGGGTGCGGCCACCAGGTTGGGATCGACGGGCGGCTCGCCCGGGCGCTCGCCGCTCATGCCGGCGCCGCCTGGCGCTTGGCGCGCCGCTGCCGAGCTCGGCGCACGATGTCGAAGACCACGAGCAGCACGAGCACGATGGCAGCGGCAACCGCGACCCACAGGGCCGCGCGCGAGTATGCCGTGGTGCGCAACTCCAGGGACACGGGTGCGCCGAAGGGATTGCCCTCGGGGTCGGTGAGTTGCACGGCGACGGTGAGCGCCTCGCCACCGACGATGCGCACGGGCACCTCCAGGCTGGCGCGTCTTCCCGGCTCGATCTCGACCGCGGGCAAGGGCTCCGCCTCGAGGCGTGCGGCGGGCTGCGCCTCGACCCGCACTCCCACGCGGACCGTCTGGTCGAGGTCATTGGTGACGGTCACGGGCACGCTGCCGCGGTCCCCGCTGAAGACGACATTGTCACGGGGGACGACGAAGATGCCGTTCTGCGCCTGGACGACAGACGCCTCAATGGTGTCGAGGAGCCGGTCAGCCTCGCGGGGCTTCATGCGCCATGCACTCGACTCGGCGCGCAGGACCGCCGAGGAGATCGGCGCCGTGATCGGGAGGGGATCGGAGAGCACGCTGCGCAGCGAGTCGATGGAGCCCTGGATCTGTGCCACCCGCTGGAGGTACGCCGCCCCAATCTCACGGCCGCGACGGCTCTCGGTGTCGAGAGTGCGTCCCGTGGAGCCTGGGGACTGTGCGAGCAGGGTGCTCACCGGCACGATCCGGGTCCACGGTGTGCCGCGCAGCGACGCGATGATGGAGCGCATGAGTTGCGGGTTCGGGGACCAGCGCGCGTTGGCGGGTGCGGCCACGAGATAGCGGCGCTGGCTCGTCGGCTCCAGCGCGACGTAGGCCAGCTCGGAGACGAATCGCTGGCGTGCGGCCAGGATCGTCGCCACGTTGCCCTGTGGCATCTCGAGTGCCGCCAGCAGGCCTCGATCGATCACGAGGGCGCGCACGCGACCCCCTGATGTCGCAAGGTCGACCGAGCCCGAGGTGGTGTAGCCGGGGTCGACGGTGTCGGTGAGCGCTCGGTCGCGCACGACGATGGTGCGCACGCCCGCCGAGGCGAGCGCGTCGAGCGCCTCCTGGTCGATGCGCCCGCCCGCGGCCCATGCCAGCGTGCCGTCGGGTGCGCGGTCGAGTTGCCGCTCGGCGATGTTGGGCGCAATCGTGGTGGCCCGCACGAGATCAGTGGTGAGTCCCGCCCGCGTCACCGGGTCGGCATCGGGGTCGGCGTACGGCATGATCCACACCGGCCGTTCCCGCGGCACGGGCTTCTTGCGCGTGTCCGGCGTGCCGAGCAGGTCGCGCACCCGCGCCAGCCAAGCCCCGGCAGCGTCGGCTTCGGTGCCCGCGCGCGTCTGCCCGGCCCTGTCGACGAGGTAGCCGTTGGCCATCTCGGACGCGATCTGCAGGACCTGCGGATCGATGACCCAGGTGATCGATGGCGAGAGTTCCCCGGCGGTGAGGAGATCGTCGAGTCGGCCACCGGGAGCGATCTCACGCGGGATCGCATCGCCAAGCAGCACGTCGTCGGGTGCCTGGCCCGGCGTGGTGGCGAGTGGCCACAGCCAGGTGACCCCTACGGGTGCGACGGGATCGGGCACGTAGGGGATGAGGGTGCGCGCCGATCCGAGGATGACGAATCCCGCTGCACTCGAGCCCACGGCCTCCACGCCGATGACATAGACACCGGGAGTCACCAGCGGCAAGGCGGCGGTGTCTATCGAGACCAGGTAGTCGGCCTTGGCACCCGCCGGCAGGGTGTCGGTCACTGCGGTCGTCGTCTCATAGAGCGGGAGCGACCCCAGGGCATCGGGGTTCTCGCTCGCCGTGCGTAGATCGCGGCGCTGTGCGACGGGTGCGGTCGACAGGGTCAAGCGGACGCTGACGGACGTGACCGTCGTCAGCCCGGTGTTGGCGACCGTGCCGCTCATCGACAGCGAGGTGCCGGTGCCCAGTGCCACGGGCGCGACACCGGTGATGGTGATCCGCACGGGTCCTGTGTCGTCAGCAAGCGCGACTGCCGGTGCGACGAGCGACAGCGCGAGTGCGCCGGCCAGGAGGCCGGCCATCCACCCGGCTCGCTTCACCCCGCGTCCGCGAGCAGGTCGGGGATCCGGTCCATGAGTCGGCGCTCATCGGCATAGGCAAGGCGGTCGCGCACGTCGGTGAGTGGGAACCACGCCACCTCGACCACCTCCGCGTCCTCGTCGGAGAGCTCGCCGCCGGATGCCTCCATGAGGTAGTGGTGCACCGTCTTGTGGATCCGCCGGTTCTCCGCGATGAACCAGAAGTCAATGACGCCCAGGGGGGCGAGCACCCGTCCGCGGATCCCCGTCTCCTCCTCCACCTCCCGAATGGCGGCGTCCTCGGGGGTCTCGCCCTCCTCGAGGTGGCCCTTGGGCAGGGACCAGACGAGTCGGCCGCGCCGGTCATGACGGGCGATGAGGGCTGCCCGCAGCTGGCTGCCTGTGCGGTCGACGACCAGGCCCCCCGCGGATGTCTCCTCCACCTTGGGCATCCGCGTGCTGCGGCGCGTCTTGCTGCCGGTCGCGGCGGCAGGGCGCGGGGTGGCGGGCTTGCGGGAGCGGCGCTGGCCCCCCCGGCTCCCGGAGCCCTGTGATGCTCCGGAGTCAGCCATGCGTCGAGGATAACCGCGGCGGGAAGGGGCTCGGGGATGGGCGCGGCTTAGGCTTCGGCCATGGCGGAGTACACCCCGATCATGTCCTCGCGCGCCGAGGGAGGCACCCCCCTGGCCGCCGCCCTCATGGCGATCGCCGAGCCCCTCGCGCCGCTGGCGGCGCGCTTCGCCGAGGCCGGCCACGAATTCGCGCTCGTCGGCGGCCCGGTGCGCGACATCATGATGGGTCGCCAGGGTGCGGCCAATGACCTCGATGTGACCACCGATGCCCGGCCGGAGGAGGTCCTGGAACTCCTGCGCGGCTGGGCCGATCACGTGTGGGACGTCGGCATCCGCTTCGGCACCGTCGGCGCGCTGCGCGGTGAGCATCGCCTGGAGATCACGACGTACCGCTCGGAGTCCTATGACCCGGAGTCGCGCAAGCCGGAGGTGGTCTTCGGTGACACCCTGGCCGGCGATCTCGGGCGCCGTGACTTCACCGTCAATGCCATGGCGGTGCGCTTGCCCAGCCTGGAGTTCGTCGACCTGCACGCGGGCATGCGCGACCTCAGCGAGGGGATCCTGCGCACGCCGATGGCACCCGAGGAGTCATTCGGTGACGACCCGCTGCGCATGATGCGCGCGGCAAGATTCGTCTCGCAACTGGGATTCACCATCGCACCCGAGGCGCTCATCGCGATACGCGACATGGCGTCACGCCTGGAGATCGTCTCCGCGGAGCGCATCCGCGATGAACTGACGAAGCTGCTCCTGGGTGCCCGCCCGCGGCAGGGACTCGCGGTGCTCGTCGACACCGGGCTCGCGGCGTACGTCCTGCCCGAGCTGCCCGCCCTGCAGTTGGAGATCGACGAGCACCATCGTCACAAGGACGTCTACGAGCACTCGCTGATTGTCATGGAGCAGGCTATCGACCTCGAGACGTCGCACGAGCCGGCGTCCGGACCCGACCTGGCCCTGCGTCTGGCGGCACTGCTCCACGACATCGGCAAGCCCAAGACGCGTCGCTTCGAAGGCGACGGCGGGGTGTCGTTCCACCATCACGAGGTCGTCGGGGCGCGCATGGTGCGCAAGCGCCTCACCGCGCTGCGCTATCCCAATGACCTCATCGATGAGGTGGCGACGCTCACCGAGCTGCACCTGCGCTTCCACGGCTACGGCACCGGAGAGTGGACCGACTCGGCGGTGCGCAGGTATGTGCGCGACGCCGGTGATCAGCTCACACGCCTGCACAAGCTGACGCGTGCAGACTCCACGACACGCAATCGCAAGCGGGCTGCAGCGCTCCAGACCGCCTACGACGGGCTCGAGGCGCGCATCGCCGAGCTCGCCGCGCTGGAGGAACTCGATGCGATCCGCCCGGATCTGGACGGCAACCAGATCATGCAGATCCTGGGCATCGGGCCCGGTCGTGAGGTCGGCGCGGCGTACAACCACCTGCTCGAGATCCGCCTGGAGCGCGGCCCGCTCGGTGAGGCAGCAGCGGAGCGAGAACTGCGCGACTGGTGGGCGTCACGCTCCTGAGCCGGCTGCTCGGCTAGGCGCTGACCGGCTCCGCAGGGGCGCGCCGGCCCGCGGCAGCCCAGACCTGGATGATCGCGAGCAGGATGAGGGCGATCACCGCTGCCCAGATCGTGCGCGCGATCGACAGGTCGTTGCCGATGACGACGATGATGCCGAAGATGACGGCCACGGCGACGCGCAGCCAGCGGGCCTGCTGCGCGACCCACGCACCCGAGGAGGTGATGGGGCCCGCCGGCACGGTTCCCGCGACATCGCTGGCGAGGTTGTTGACCGAGGCGCGCAGCTCGACGGCCCAGCGAGCGCCGCAGAGATAGAGGCCGACCACCATGATGATGATGCCGAGCAGGATCATCGAGTAGGCGCCGTTGTAGAGGAACTTCAGCAGTTGGTCGTAGAACACCTGCGACGCCTGGGCGAAGGGCGTGTTCTCGAGGGTGTTGACGAAGACGGACTGCCCGATGCCGAGGCCGATCACCAAGACGACACCACCCACGGCTGCACCTCCGCCCGCCCACGCCGACATGCGTGGCCTGCGGCGTGCCAGTACAACGGCCAGGACGAGCAGGAGCAGGGCGATGAAGATGAGGCTGGCCGCCACGGGCGAGGTGAAGGAGTAGATCGTGCGGATCTGGGCGAGCTGGGGGGACTCGAGCAGCACGATCTGACGGTCGGCCTGGGGCACGTTGATGTTGGCCGCGGCCCCGAAGCCGCGATCGACCAGGCCCTGCTTGACCTCGTCGATGAGCACCCCGATGTCGAGGACGACCTCATCTCCTTGGAGCGTGACAGGGCCGGAATCGTTGCCCTCGAGGATCGCCATGATGCTCTTTTGCGCCGCGACGTTGGCGAGGTCCCAGAGCTCGCGGAATTGATCGGATCGGACGAGCCGATCGACGACCTGGGCGATGAGGGAGTCGACAGCACCGGACACGATGGGGACGAGCGCCTTGAGCGCGGGGTACTCCTCGATGAGCCCGGCGAAGACCTGGTTGACGAGCGCCTCGGGATCGACCTGCTCCTCGATCTTGTCGGTGATGAAGGTCGAGATCGAGTCCTGCACCTGCTCGCTGTAGGCCAGCGGGCCCATGGTCTCGAGGTAGCGCTCCGAGTCGGTCACTGTGCGATGACCCCAGTAGGTCACCGTGCCGAGCGGCAGCAGCCCGAGCCCGAGGACCAGCGCGATGACGGCGGCGATGGAGCGTACGCCGATGTGGCGCTTGGCGGGGGCGGGTGGCTGTGCTGCTCCAGACGGTGCTGCGGTCTCGGTCACGCCGGCAGCCTAGCCCCCTGCCAGCCGGCGCTCGCGGGCTTTGGGGCCGATCCCGTGGTACCACGCCGCATTGCCCGCGATGACGAGCCCGACCATGACCGTGGCCACGGGGGCGATGCCGGACTCCGGACTGGTGAAGGCCACAGCCACGACGCCCAGGACGAGTGCGATGTTGACACCGACGTCGAAGAGCGCGAAGACCCGACCGAGGTAGTCATCGTCGATCTCGCGCTGGATCAGGGTGTCGCACGCGACCTTCGACGCCTGATTGGCGAAGCCGAGCGACAGAGCCGCGATGATCAACGGCCAAAGAGCAGGGAGATACATCCCGGCGAGTGTCCCGAAGGCGACCAGGGGCGCGGCCTGCGCGACAGCCACAACGGTCCATGGGACGTAGCCCATGCGGCGCACGCGACCGGGCGTGACGATCGCGCCGAGCAGCGCGCCCAGGCCGGCCGCCGCGGTGACGAAGGCGAACTGCCCGAGGGCCGCGTCGGGATCGCCCACGGAGTTGAGCGTGTTGCGCAGCAGCAGGAGAGCGAGCACGGTGAGCGCGCCGAAGGCCAGGCGTTGGATGATGACGACGAGGACGGCGCGACCGGCTACCGGATGCGTCGCGAGCTGCCGGAAACCCTCGCCGAGTCCCTGGAGGACGCCGAGCACGGAGTTGCGCACCGTGTCCTCGTCGGGTCCCAGTCGGTCCTTCGCCATGCGGGTCGCCAGGAGGGCGGCGACGACGTACGCCGCGATCGCACTGGCGAGCACGATGACGCTGCCGGTGTCGCCACCGCCGGCCACCGCGCGGATGACCACGCCGGCGAGGCCGCCCGCGACGACCGCCATGGTGCCGGCCGTCGGCGAGAGGGCGTTGGCGGTGACGAGCAGAGGCCCGTCGACGACGTGCGGCAGCGACGCCGCGAGCCCGGCGAGTACGAATCTCGCGACGCCGAGCACGAGCAGCACGCTGACGGCGAGGTCGAGCCCGTCGTGGCGCATCCACACGAGCACGGCGACCCCGATGACGAGCGCTCCGCGCAGGAGGTTGGCGTAGACCAGCACCTGCTGGCGCCGCCACTCATCGAGGAAGACACCCGCGAAGGGTCCGATGAGCGAGTAGGGCAGGAAGAGCACGGCGAAGGCACCCGCCACCGATGCGGCCGTCGGCTGGCGCTCAGGGGAGAAGAGCACGAAGGTCGCGAGCGCCGCCTGCAGCAGGCCATCGCCGAACTGTCCGGCCAGGCGGACGGAGAAGAGCCGCCGGAAGTCACGGACGGCGAGGACAGCGCGCAGATTGCCCAGTGCCGCCACGGGTAGAGGCTATGCCTGGTTGAACTCGTCGGGGTTGGGGCCGGTACGCCGACCCGACTCCAGCGTGGCGATGGCGGCCATGTCGGCGTCGTCGAGCACGAAGTCGAAGACGTCGATGTTCTGCTGGATGCGCGCGGGTGTGACCGACTTCGGCAGCACGATGTTGCCGAGTTGCAGACTCCAGCGCACCATCACCTGGGCCGGTGTCTTGCCGTGCTTCGCCGCGACCTCGCCGATGACCGGGTTGTCGATGAGCTGGCCGGACCCGAGCGGGCTCCACGCCTCGGTCGTGATGCCGAGGCGGGCGTCGATGTCGCGCAACTGCGTCTGCGGCAGCCAGGGATGCATTTCGATCTGGTTGATGGCGGGGATGACACCGGTCTCGTCGATGATCTTGCGTAGGTGGGCCTCGTGGAAGTTGGAGACGCCGATGGAGCGGGCGCGGCCCTCCTCGCGCAGGCGGATGAGCGCACGCCACGAGTCGAGGTAGAGATCGCGAGCCGGGGTGGGCCAGTGGACGAGGTAGAGGTCGACCTCATCGATGCCGAGGAGCCCCGTGCTCGTGTCGAAGGCGCGCAGGGTCTGGTCGTAGCCCTGGTCGGTGTTCCACACCTTGGTGGTGACGAAGATGTCGTCGCGGTCCAGGCCGCTGCGTCGCAGCGCCTCGCCGACGCCGCGCTCGTTCTCGTAGACGCACGCCGTGTCGATGTGCCGGTAGCCCGCCTCGAGCGCCGTGAGGGTCGCGTCGACGACGACATCGTCGGGCACCTGCCAGACACCGAATCCGATCACGGGGATCGAGCGTCCGTCGTTCATCTCGACGAGTGGGGCGAAGGCCATGATGACTCCCGGGGGTGCGGCGAAGGCGTCAGTCTCGCAGGATTCGCCGTGCCGCACGACCCGACCTACAGTCTTCGGGTGTCCATCTCCGACCGTCCGCTCACGCAGCCGCACCCCTCACGGCTATCGCCATCGCACCCGGCGCGCGGTCACATCCTGGCCGCCCACGAGTCTGCGATGGCCGCGGGCGAGCCCGGATACGCCGACCCGGTGACCGGCTTCTACGTGATGACCGCGCAGACCCATGCCCAGCGCGGCTTCTGCTGCGACAACGGCTGCCGGCACTGCCCCTACCTTGACTGACCCACCGGCCGACGGTGCGGGCGTCCACAGGGATCGCGCGCATCACCCGCCACTCTGACCTAGGGTGGCGACCATGGCCGAGCCCCGATCCACGCAGCCGCGAGGCGCGCGCGTGCGGGGCGAGCGCGGCAGGCCCAAGCCTGAGCGCGCAGCGCCGGAGGAGGTCGACGATCCGGCGGCCCCTCGGCGCGTGGTCAACTACGCCCTGCAGCGGCGCTCGGTGTTCCGCGGGCTCTACGGCGGACAGGCCTTCAACGGGTTCGACATCTGCGACGCCGATCCCTATCTCCTGCGCGCCGCGCGCTTCCACGGCGTGGTGACGCAGGATCCGTGCCCGGTCTGCCGGGTGACGGAAGGCGCCGAGACGCTCACTCACGTCACCTATGTCTATGGCGATCAGCTCGGTCACATCGCCGGCTCGGCTATCGACCCTGCTCGCCTGCCGGATATGGCCCAGGACTACGGCGAATTCCGCGTCTACGTCGTCGAGGTGTGCCCGGCGTGCCACTGGAACCATCTGGTCACGAGCTACGTGCTCGGCGACGGCCGGCCTCGCAAGGCTCCAGCCAAGCCGCGCGACCTGCTCGACTGAGGGTTCTGTGGTCGAGATGTGCCACCCGGTGGCACTTTCCGACCACAGAACGGTGACTAGGTCGAGGCCGGCACCTTCTGGTCTTCCTCCTCTTCATCGCGCCGTCGGTCGGCGGGCAGCCCGAACGAAGCGAGAAGGCCGATCACCATGGCTCCGCCGGCGAACGCCGCCATGATCTGCACCGCGCGCGTGTAGGACTGCTTCGCCTCATTGGCGACATCGGACATTCCGGGCTGCTGCTCCAGCGGGATGATCGCCTCGCCCGAAGTGTCGACGACCTCATCGACGATCTGGGTGCGCTGCTCCTCGGAGATCTGCGGCTGATTGACCGCGAGGTCGTTGCTCAGCGCGAGGCCGAGCGACACGAAGAGCACGGTGCCGAGCATCGCGGAGCCCAGGGTGGATCCGACCTGGCGCAGTGTCGAGGTCACGGACGATGCACCACCCGAGCGCTGCGGGGGCACGTCGGAGAGGATGACGTTGGTCAGCTGGGCGCTGTCGAAGCCCACCCCGATGCCGTAGACGAAGAGCGGGATTGCCATCCACCACGCGGACCGGTCCACGCTGATGGTCAGCATCACTCCGATGATGCCGACGATCTCCAACACCATGCCCAGGCGTACGACGCGCGTCGATCCCAGGGCTGCCGACACATGCCGGGCCCCACCGCCGGCTAGCACCGCGCCGATGCCGAGGATGGCCAGCAGCGCGCCGGTCTGCAGAGCACTGAAGCCCTGCACCGACTGCAGCCACAGCGGCAGCGCGAAGAGCACTCCGAATTCGCCGAGTGACACGAGAGTTGCCACGACGTTGCCATAGCCGTAGCGGCGGATGCGGAAGAGCGACAGGTCCATGAGCACGCTCTTGCCCGCCTTGGCCCGCCGCGATTGCGAGACGAGGAAGACGGCGATCAGGAGTGCACCGATCGCTAGTGCGATGGGCACGGGTGACAGGTCGCCGGCCGTCAGC
>Ga0169931_10013860_pt1 | contig 10964 bp, 10 predicted proteins | sample Kivu_15m_20L_FD_129675 | JGI IMG/M metagenome (GOLD analysis project Ga0169931, IMG submission 129675) | Freshwater microbial communities from Lake Kivu, Western Province, Rwanda to study Microbial Dark Matter (Phase II) - Kivu_15m_20L... | ecosystem: Environmental > Aquatic > Freshwater > Lake... | reverse complement strand
TTCGTTTGGCGGCTGATCGGAAGTTTGTGGGTCGGGTCAATCATCGCTTTGCGCTCAGCAATCCCGCTTTGGTGAGCGCGCCTTCTAAAAAATCATTCTCCAGAGTCAGCTGCCCGATCTTGGCGTGTAGCCGACTCAGATCGGCTGCCGTGTCTGGCGGTGGTTTGCCCGAATCGAATACGGCTTCGGCGCCTTTCAGAAGTTCGGCCTTCCACTGCGCGATCTGCGTGGCGTGGACATCGTACTTGGTGGCCAATTCGGCCAGCGGTTGCTCGCCTCGAATGGCATCTAACGCGACCTTCGCCTTGAAGGCTGCGGAGTGGTTGCGACGGGGTCTTCTCACGGTCTGCTCTCCTCGTACAGGCGAAATCTTCGCCCAGTTGAGCAAGGCCGTCACCTTTTATCCCAGTGTCCGAATTTGCGGAGCCACTTCTGACATACGACCCTAACCGCGCGTACGGGTTTGCAGCGAGTCGTATTCAAGTTAGCTAAGGCCCGTCGCTAAATACCGAGCACTTTCAACGAGATCGAGATCGTCAATGTTTATCAACACACCAGAGCAAAGCGTTATAGACTTTATCAAAGATCAATTTATTCCTGGCGGCCCTGTTGACATCGACCCAGCGTTTGACGCCACGTTGCTTTCTGATGTCTTTAATAGAATGCAACACCAATGGACGATAGCGGGGGAGCAAAATCCATATGCATCCGTTCTTTCCGAAAGCAGGTTTTCACGCGAGGAAATCGAGCGCAACCGTAGCGATTTCGATGCGACAGGAAGTTTTGCTCTTGAAAAGCTCGTTGCCCTATGCAAAAAAAATAAAGTGCATTGCCCGAGGACTGAACTTTTCGAACTCGGGGCAGGTGTCGGGCGATCGACTGTGCACTTCGCCCATCACTTCGAAAAAGTTTATGGGTGGGACATCTCCGCCGGGAACCTTGATGAGTGCGAATGGCGAATGCGTTCGCGCGGGATAGTGAACGTAGCACTACAGCTTGTAACCTCGCTGCATAGCTATTTACATATTCCAGAACACGATGTTTTCTTCTCGGAGATAACGCTTCAACACAACCCTCCTCCGTTGCAATTATATATTCTTCGATGCGCCCTTTCACGATTGAAACCCAACGGACTTTTCTTTTTTCAAACGATTACTCATCACCCAAAATATTCGTTCTCATATGAGACATATCTTACCACTCCACAACAAGATCAATTTGAGCTTCATGCACTCCCGATGCGCCATATTTTCGAAACGATAGCGCGATCAGGCGCGCAGGTACTCGACGTCGCCAAGGATAGAATGGGCGGGTTTAACGTAGATTCATTTACATTTTTTGGACGAAAATGACAGTATATAAAAATCACTCTCTTTGTTGCTAATATTTTATCGACTCGAGGTCGGCCAATTTACTATTCGATGCCTTTAACGGAAAATCGGTCGTAATGCGCTATGCACCATTTCCCACAAGCAGCTCCGCGCTAACCCTCGCCGTCAGCCGGAGAATTCTACGACCGCGCCCAATTCCCAGAGATTAAATGAGGAAGTTTGCATGCGCTTAGCTCTAAATTTTCGTAATGCTCTTGGCAATGCAAAAATACGGTTGCCATTCCTCCTAAACCCACTCGAGGAAATGCACACAGGCGGTGCAACACAAGTAAGGCCAATTAACCCCTGCAGCGAGGCAGCGAGAACTTGCGGCTTTAGCCGAATTGCACATAACCGAGTCGCTCATCCAGGCATGCTACTAAGATTCTGTGGGCGTCAAAATATCCATCCAAGAAGGCCATACGAGGTTTCTATCCTGCCAGTAAAATATTTTTAACGAGTACTCGATTATGAAAGCAGTCATTTTGGCAGGCGGATTGGGGACCAGGCTTAGTGAGGAGACTTCGGTTCGCCCAAAGCCAATGGTTGAGATAGGCGGCAAGCCGATCCTGTGGCACATTCTGAAGATGTACTCTCACCATGGCGTCAATGAATTCGTGATCTGCTGTGGATATAAGGGTTTTGTCATAAAAGAATATTTTGCAAATTATTTTTTACACACGTCCGATGTAACTTATGACATGCGAAATAATAATATGCAGGTACATCATAAGCGCGCAGAGCCTTGGACCGTGACTTTGGTCGACACAGGGGACGCGTCGATGACCGGGGGGCGTCTACGTCGAGTAGCTGACTATCTACGGCATGAGGATGTATTCTGCTTAACGTACGGCGACGGTGTTTCTGACATTGATATATCTGCAACGATCGAATTTCATAAATCTCACGGTAAGGCAGCGACTTTGACCGCAACGTTTCCCCCTGGACGATTTGGTGTTTTGGATATCGAAGGTCAGCAGATCAGGCGATTCACTGAAAAGCCCAAAGGAGACGGGACATTAGTCAATGGGGGGTTTTTTGTGCTGTCGCCCCGTGTATTGGACTACCTTGAAGATGACCACACTGTCTGGGAGCAGCACCCACTGCAGCGGCTCGCCTCAGACGGAGAACTGATGGCGTACGAACACCTCGGTTTTTGGCAGCCGATGGATACGCTACGTGACAAGAATTTTCTTGAAGAGTTATGGAGAAGCGGCAGAGCTCCATGGAAAACTTGGGAATGACCAGTTTGTGTCAGATTAATTCTGATTTTTGGCATCGGAGGCGCGTGCTTCTAACGGGGCATACCGGATTTAAAGGCGCTTGGTTAAGCCTATGGTTGCAATCCATGGGAGCAGATGTACGAGGTATATCCCTTGCTCCGCCTACGGAGCCTGCTTTGTTTCATGTTGCGCGCGTTGCGCAGGGAATGGAGCATTTCATAGTTGATATACGTGACTTCAAGGCTGTGGCGTCACATTTCAGGCATTTTCGACCCGAGATACTCATTCACATGGCTGCGCAGCCGTTGGTGCGAGCATCGTACAGCAACCCAGTTGACACGTACGCCACTAACGTTCTAGGGACAGTTCACGTTTTAGATGCCGCCAGACATGTTGGGTCGTTGAAGGCCATCGTCAACGTTACAACTGATAAGTGCTACGAAAACCGGGAATGGGTTTGGGGATACCGTGAAGACGAGCCAATGGGCGGTGATGATCCCTACGCAAACAGCAAGGCTTGCGCTGAGTTGGTCAGTTCGGCCTATCGCAAGTCTTTTTTGAATGACGCCGGGATCAGTTTAGCCACCGCGCGTGCGGGCAACGTCATCGGAGGGGGTGATTGGGCGCGTGACCGCCTTGTTCCCGACATCTTAAGGTCGCTTGAACAACGCGAGCCAGTGCTGGTACGTAATCCCTACTCGATCCGTCCTTGGCAGCACGTGCTCGAGCCGCTGTCGGGTTATCTACTTCTTGCAGAGCGCCTATATCAAAATGGTCTATCTGATGCAGAGGGCTGGAATTTCGGCCCCACGGATGATGACGCCAGGCCAGTCGAGTGGATTGTTGAACACATGTGTAACGCTTGGCCATTTCCAGGTAGGTGGCAATGGCAACCAGGCGATCATCCGCATGAAGCAAGATATTTAAAGTTAGATATATCGAAAGCGCGAAGCCGACTCTGTTGGGAGCCGCGTTGGTCACTGAAAACAGCGCTAGCTCGGGTTATCGATTGGCACCAAGCGTGGCTATCGGGGCAAGATATGCGTGCGGTTTGCCTAGCACAAATTCGAGCGTATCGGGAAATAGCTTAGATTCAAATCTTTCGAAAAATGACTCGTATTTTTTTCCCGCCCCTACCCCAAGCTGACCTCGATCATATATTTTCAAGATTGGGCGAAACTGACTGGAAGTTTTTCGCCAACAAGCGTATTTTTATTACCGGCGGCTCAGGTTACATCGGGAAATGGCTATTGTCGGCGCTGCTGTATGCCAATCAGCGTATGTCCTTGAATTGTAGGATCGAGGTCTTGACAAGATCACCTGACCAGTTTTCGATCTCAGCGCCCCATATCGCGCACGCCAGGTATGTGACATTGCGACAAGGGGACGTCCGGTCCTTCGACTTCCCCTCGGGGCCGCTTGACATTGTCGTACACGCCGCGACCGATGTCGCAGTCGAGAACAAACCGATCGAAACGTTCTCGACCTGCGTGGAGGGCACTAGCCGCGTTCTAGAATTCGCAAGGGTCTCCGGAGCAAAGGACTTCCTGCTTACGAGCTCGGGCGCTATTTATGGGAAGATCCCGCCTGCGATTCCTTGCGTTGATGAGGACTACCCTGGGGGACCCGACCCCACGTCCCCCGCCTCTGCTTACGGAGAGGGAAAACGAGTCGCAGAATGGCTCGCGTGTACGCAGGGATTACAAACAGGCCTGAGGGTCAAGATAGTCCGGATATACGCTCAAGTAGGCCCATATCTACCCCTGGATAAGCAGTTCGCGATCGGCAACTTCATTGCAGACGCACTTGCCAAACGAGACATTACTATTCGCGGTGACGGCACTCCGCTTAGAAGCTACCTACATGCGGCCGATACGACAATATGGCTGTTGGCTGCGCTGATTCGCGGGTCCCCCAATCGAGCATGGAATGTTGGCGGCGAAGATGCGATATCGATATATGAACTCGCGCGCCTAGTGGCCAAATTACTCAGGGCAAAAAGTGAGATTAAGATTTTAACCAAGGCGGATACTAATCGGCCTGCTGAGAGATATATACCGAACGTGACGAGAGCAAAGTCGGAACTCAGACTACCGAGCGAAATTTCGTTACACGATGCGATTATACGAACAGCTCACTGGCTCGCGAAAAATACCGGAGTCCATAGATGAACGACACACAGGCACTGGCTAGAGAAATCCGACTCTCATCCCTACACATGGTGCACCAGGCTCGGGCATCGCATATAGGCAGCGCACTTTCGATCGCGGACATCGTGGCTGTTCTCTACGGTCATACGCTGAACATAGACCCCGCGCAACCGTCTTTGCCGTCTAGAGATCGATTCATCTTAAGCAAGGGGCATGCGTGTGTGGCAGTTTATTCGGCACTGTCGGCGCGAGGGTTTTTTCCGAAGCAGAAGCTGAACGACTACGCCAAAGACCATTCCGAGATGATGAGCCATGTTAGCCATAAAGTATCGGGAGTGGAATTCTCTACTGGGTCACTCGGCCATGGGTTACCGTTTGGCACAGGAAAGGCGCTGGCCGCCAAAAAGCTTGGCCAGACATGGCGGGTTTTTGTTTTACTCAGTGATGGCGAACTTGGAGAAGGCTCGAACTGGGAAGCAATGATGTTTGCCTCCCATCATGGACTCGACAACCTAACTGCCATAGTTGATTATAACAACTTGCAAAGTTTGACAACCATTGACAAGACCCTTCGTGTCGAACCGTTAGCGGATAAGGCGCGTTCGTTTGGCTGGTCGGTGCGAGAAGCAAACGGACACAACCACTGTGAGTTGAAAGCGATACTAAACCGAAGTTGCGGCCCATGGCAGAACGGTATGCCCTCTTTCCTCATCGCACATACCGTAAAAGGTAAAGGCGTGAGTTTCATGGAGGGCAAGGTGGAGTGGCATTACAGATCACCAACACCTGCGCAGCTCGCTCAAGCCCTGACGGAAGTGCAGCATGCGTAACGCATTCATTGATGAACTTGTGCAGCAAGCGAGGAAGCGCCCTAATATAGCGTTAATTGTTGGCGATTTGGGCTATTCAGTTGTCGAACCCTTTTCAGAAGAATTCCCAGATCGATTTGTCAACGCAGGCGTGGCAGAACAAAACATGACAGGACTGGCGGCAGGGATGGCCTCTGAGGGGTACCACGTTTTTACTTATTCAATAGCTAATTTTCCGACATTCCGGTGCGCTGAGCAGGTCCGCAATGATGTTGATTATCATCGACTCGCCGTTACTGTGGTCGCGGTCGGCGGTGGCCTTGCCTACGGACCGTTAGGATATTCGCATCACGCAGTGCAAGACTATGCGTTGATGCGGTCAATGCCAAACATGATGATCGCTGCACCGGGCGATCCCCACGAGGTGCGCGGTTGTATGCGCTACCTGATAGAGAATCCTGGCCCGTCTTATCTCCGACTCGGAAAAGCCGGTGAGCCGACAGTACACGCCTCGATTCCCGAAGTCGCACCCGGAAAATGGCTATTCCTCGAAGGCCATCAACATTCAAAATGCGCGATCGTTTCGACTGGCGCCGCGATCGTTTATGCATTAAATTCGCTTAAATACGACCAGCGAAATGCCTACGCGGTGTATTCGCTCCCGCTATGGGGTATGGGGGCGAAATCGTTACAACCGTTGAGCGCAACGCGATTCGATGAGATTATTACCTTCGAAGACCACCTGTTAGACGGAGGATTTGGCTCCTGGATGATGGAGTCGCTGGTTGCGACCAAGCTCCAGTCTATTGTAACGCCTATAGCTTTATCAAGGGAAGTGTGTGGAACTGTAGGCTCGCAGTCAATACTAAACGAAATTGGTGGTCTCGCAACACGAGTTGGCGCTTCGTTGTCACCTCGAAAGTGACGCTGCTGAACCGCTTCTTACAAACTCATGGAACCGAAAATGAAGTGCCGACTATGTAAATCCAGTTTACAGAAAAGTATTTTATTTCTCCCGTCGATGCCGCTAACCGACGAGTTTGTGGCAGTTAACGAAGAGCCCAATGAATATATTCAGGACGTTATAATATATCAGTGCGACGCTTGCGGGCTAGTACAAAACCCGTGCGACTTTAACCACGAAACTTACTACGAAAAATATGAATATTCTGCTGGCCACTCAAGATTCACGCAAAATTTCATGCATGCGTACGCTGACGTAGTATGCGGATTATTTCAAAGTGTAAATAGCCGACCGCCCTCAGCGGTCTTGGAGATTGGGTCAGGCGATGGCGAGCAGCTAGCAGCGTTTCAAGCAGTTGGAGTTGAACGAGTGCTTGGCGTCGAGCCCAGCGAAGAATTAGTTCGCCGATCAAAACGAAGGGGGGTGCATGCACAAAAAGGCTTCTTTTCATCTGAACTACTGAGCGAGATAGGAGATCAAAAGTTCGACGTTTGCGTATCCTCTTATACCCTCGATCATATACGAGACCCATCAGACTATTTGAACGCAGCACACAAACTCCTGACACCTCAAGGGGTATTGGCTTTCGAGGTGCATGATCTAGCACAGATCACTAAGCGCGGGGAGTGGTGTCTATTTGAGCACGAGCATACAGTATATTTGGACGCCAATTCCGCACGTTCAATCGTTTCTAGTCATGGCTTCAACGTTCATACGATTAACCCTCTACCAAATCGTCTGGTGCGCGCCAACTCACTCATACTAATCGCTTACAAGTCCTCCGCCGACATATCGCCACCAAAGGCAATCCAGGCCGATTACGGATCACTTCAAGACCGTATTAATAAAGTAATACAAAAAATTGATAAGTGGATCAGCTGTTTACCACCTGAGGATACCTTGGTTGGCTACGGGGCAGGCGGCCGCGGAATAATGACTCTCGCCGCCCTTATTCAATCCAATCGATTTGCAACGATATTTGACTCGACCTACACCAGCGGACGGTTCAAAACGCCAAAAACCCATATCCCGGTTTCGGGCCCGGATGATCTTGCACTCCACAAGCACGCATGGTGCCTTGTTTTTTCATTTGGTTATATTACGGAAATAACGGATGCGCTCGTGTCGGCTGGATATCAGCGCGAGCGAATAGTATCGCTGGAATCATTCTTCCAGTGAGCACACCTCCCATTTTTCGCCAATTTCATTGGTTCCCAATCGTCGTCAGATACGCTATTCGTTCAGGCGATAAGTTGGTTATAGAAACCCAACAAGATTTCAGTCAAGAACCACTGCACTGGGTTGTATTTTTCCCCAGTCCTGTTAGCTTCGCTCCTGTCGAGAGGTACATACATAATGCACCGAAGCACGCGTGACTCATATCCACAACATGCCCCTATATCTAAATGCTGTGTTGTGATCCCAGTGTACCGTCCGAACCCCAGCGCAACTGAGGTTTTCAACCTTTCGATCTCCGCAAAAAACCTTGCAAACTGCGACTTAGCTCTTTGCCATCCACGTTCGATGAATGCGGACCAATACGCTATCCTCTTACCTAATTGCAGGCGGATTCCGCTTGATGACTATTGGTTTTCATCTCGGGAATCCTACAGCAGCCTTCTGCTGTCCGAAGGCTTTTACATTCTTTTCGCTGCCTATGAGTATATTCTCATTCTGCAGACCGACGCGATAGTAATTAGGCCTAACATTCAAGAATGGCTCGACTCTCGTTTTGATTACATCGGCGCTCCTGTCGGTGTTCAGGTAAATGTAAACGCACCTGAACTAGTCGGCGCATTTTTACCGCGATGCTCGCCTTTTCTAATCCGCTTGCCAATTGGGACCGTGGGCAACGGGGGCTTCAGCCTTCGTCGCGTACCTAGCTGCATAGCGATTCTGCGGAAATGGGCGTCATTCGGCGAATCCCTTCGCCGAGAAGGTTTGCCGGAAGATTTATTCTTCATGTTTGCGGGAGTTGCAGGGTCCGATTTCAACGTGCCGAATGAAGTCACGGCATCCAAGTTTGCAGTCGAAATGAACGGGCCTGATTACGTCGGTCTAACCGGCACTTTACCGACAGGTTTGCATGCATGGGAGAAATATGACACCGAGTTCTGGAAAGTCACACTCCAAGGTTTAGGCTACTCCCCGCCTGCTTTTGCATCAAACGCACAGTAAAGAACTAGTGCGGATAGACCTGCAACCCTACCGGCCTTTCCGTTTGAAGGAAGCGAGCATGTCATTAGTCTCAATATGTATCCCCACTTTCAACCGATCAAAAAATCTACAGGCTACGCTCTTAAGCATAGAACGCCAAGACTCGTTCAGAAGTGGAGGGTCTGTTGAAGTCGTTATCTGCGACAACTGCTCGACGGATCAGACAGAAGCAGTAGCAATATATTTTCAGCGGCGTTATCCAACCAAAGTACGATATACACGAAACTCCGTTCATGTCTCTGCGGATATTAATGCAGTGAATGCTTTGAAGGCAGGGTCTGGATTATTTTTGAAAGCACATAACGATAATTTCTGCTTTGTAGATGGGGCACTTGATTACATTGTCGCGGTTATCGAGGCAGTCAAAGACGGGAATCCGGTCGTATGCTTCAAGAACGCTCATTCTACAGCCTCGGACGAGCCTGTTTTGGTCAAGGAGACAATAGACGAATTCGTAGAGGAAGTTTCGTTTCTATCGGGGTGGTTAGGTAGCTTTGGAATTTGGCGAGAGAGACTTCAGAGCACCCCGGATTTTGGCAGACTTCATTCGAAACAGATATTCCTGGTTGATGTTTCGAGCACTGAAGACACGAGGACGGGCGGCGATAGTATGCAGGACATTGATTCTACCCACTCCAACTGACCCAAAAGGTGGATATAGTTTGGCAAAAGTATGGGGACTCAATTATATTGAATTGCTAACAGACTACCTCGACAACGGCGATCTTAAATTAAAGACTTTTCGAGACGAAAAAAGAAAGGTTTTATTTAACCACATCCTCCCTTATCTGCAGAGCGATCAACACAATTTCAAACGAGCCGGTGTATTTGGCGCTCTTCGCTACTATTGGCAAGAAGAATATTTTCAAGAGCTGATGGATACATTGCTATTAGGAAAAGAAGGCGCTAACAACTCATCTAACCATCGCCATACCAGACCCACGGTTTAACATTTGCAGAAGCGCGAGGTGAAATGGTATATGCACGAAAACACAGTTGAAAAAAGATTAACCCGTGAAATCGTTTCTTTCAACGTTTTACTATGCTAACCAGGCAAACCATCTACAATTCTGACATTTCGCCTCAGAACCTGATTTGTCGGATCGATCGACAACGCCGCCTGGTACCAAACCTTCGCCTCAATCGGCTCGCTTAGTGTGTAATACAGCCTTCCAATTTCTGCCATTATCGCGATATTATCTCCGGATATTGCTTGATTAACCACGGATTTTAATAATGCGACCGCATCTCTAGGCCGCGCCTCAGCTTCTAGTTTGGCTGCAAACAAGCGGGCAGCGCCCGTTCGATCGTCAGCGACATTAGCATATCTGATGTAATCTGCAAGCGATGCGTACTCGATCTCTTTCGGCAATGTTAGGTTTACGACTGGCACCGACTGGCCTAGTATCTGGGCCATTCTGCGAAAGGTTGATCCACCCGCGTTCATTACTCGCCCATGGCCCAACACAAGCATGTCCACCAGTGCTTCACGGATTGACTCGCCACTTCGAGATATATTTGACGGATAAAGCCTACCATCATCATCATATGTTAAATCTTGCCAGTTTCTTTTTGAGTCCTGCTTATCTGCGTAGCTTAATTTTTGACGAACCCTAACATTTGGGTTGCAGCTCGCACGTACCTCGGCCCGTGGGTCATCCGAACAAACAAAAAAAATCTCTTCTGGATTCCTCTGCGAAAAATCATCCAGTTCAGTATCGGTGTAACCAGTTTTCAAATCGGTTCTGCGGAGATGGACCCCGTAGAATGGCCGTAACCCAAGACCCTCGGTTAGATATTTTCGTGCAACATTTTTGATCGCTGGGGCGATTGGAAACTGCTTAACTGCGTCGACGATACTTGCCCAAGGTACCCAGCCGGGTATTAGCGCGGGATAATAAAAGATCGGTTGACCAATTTGCGCATTCTTCTCAATAAAATTTGATAGAGATTCAAAATCGTACGCGGATTGAAAGTTTACTCCTAAAACCTCGGCACTGATATCGTCGTGTGTGTAACACCGAAAGCGGCAGGCTTCTTTCCTGTAAGAAGATAAAAGTCTTTCATCGACTTCGCAGGGCACTGAGAATAGCTCATCAATCCGCGCTCCACACCACGAGTTCACAGGCCAACCAACCGTAAACTGCGCGTTACAAGCTTTCGCCAGTGCGATTCCCGAGAAAAGAGCATTCAATCTGTTTCCAAGCCCACCATCGCAAAATATAAGGATT
>Ga0169931_10013859_pt1 | contig 10965 bp, 13 predicted proteins | sample Kivu_15m_20L_FD_129675 | JGI IMG/M metagenome (GOLD analysis project Ga0169931, IMG submission 129675) | Freshwater microbial communities from Lake Kivu, Western Province, Rwanda to study Microbial Dark Matter (Phase II) - Kivu_15m_20L... | ecosystem: Environmental > Aquatic > Freshwater > Lake... | reverse complement strand
GCCGGCGCACCCCCCACGCCGCAGGCCTACCCCCCGAGCCTGCCCCCGCCCACCCCCGCGCCCGCGCCGACGCCCACACCCACGCCGACGCCCACTCCCACGCCGACGCCGACTCCCACGCCGACGCCGACTCCCACGCCGACACCTACACCGACACCGACGCCGACGCCCACGCCGCCACCGACTCCCACGCCGTCGTGGCAGACCCCGGGGATGACGCGCGAGAGCGCCGCCGCCTTGCCGACCGATCTTGTCGCCAGGGCTCCATTGGCGAATGCAGCCGACACGCACTGGTGGACCTTCACCGCCCCCAGGGCGGGGACCTACGCCGTGCGTCTGGGTGAGTTGCCTTCGGCCTATCGGCTTGCCATCTTCTATCCGGGTGGCTCATCATCGACGAGTAGCTCGGGAACGCAGGACCGATTGCAGAACGTGCAGTTGGCGGCGGGGGCCCGCATGGATATCGCGATCAGCGTGGGCAATGGTAAGGCGATCCCTGATCGGGCTTACCGAGTGAGTGTGACACCACCGGCCTCCAGTTCGACATCGACGTGGTTCGCGCGCGCGACGCAAGCCGCGACGCAAGCCACGACGCAAGCATGGTGACCGGATAGCCTCTGAAGGTGATCGACTGGTCGCTCATCTCGTGCGGAGTCCGCGGCCACATCACCTACCGTCCAGACGAAGCCGAGTACGCCGACCGGCTGCGAGCGGCCACTGTCGCCGGGGATGCGTGGAGGTGCCTACGCTGCGGCACCTACGTCGCGGAGGCACCCGCGGGATCCGGGCCCGCCGAGCTCGCCCCGACGCCCACCCGGGGCCGTGCCCTGCGTCAGTTGATCATCCTGCGACTGCTGGCCGTGCTGCGTGCCGTCGAGGGCACGGCCTGGCTCTCGGTCGGCATCACCGCGTGGTTCGTCAGCGATCGGGTGCCGGAGTTCCTCGCGGCGCTCAAGCAGGCGGTGCCGGCGCTCGAGCCCGTGACTCGAACGATCGGCTGGGACATCGACCGCTCCTGGCTGGCGCGAATGGTCGATCGCTGGTCCGAGGTCAGCCCGGACACGATCATCCTTCTCGGCACCGTGCTGGCCGCCCTGGGGGCGGTGAAGTGGGCGGAGGCCGTCGGTCTGTGGATGGGCAAACGCTGGGGTGAATACCTCGCGGCTGTCGCGACCGCCGCCTTCATTCCCGTCGAGGTCTTCGAGCTTGTCGAGCACATCTCCGCTTTCAAGATCGTCCTCCTCCTCATCAACGTCGCGGCCGTTGTGTGGCTGGTGGTCGCGAAGAGACTCTTCGGCGTGCGAGGAGGCCTGGCCGCGGAGCATGCCGAGAACGAGGAGGTATCGCTGCTCACGGTGGAGCGGGCGGCGGAGGTGGTCAAGCCCTAGGGGCACTGGCAGACTGCGGGCCGTGTCCGATGTCTACTCCCCCGATCCTGACCGCTACGACGGGCGCATGCCCTATCGCCGCTGTGGGCGCAGTGGGCTCAGGCTGCCCGCTGTCACCATCGGCTGCTGGCACAACTTCGGTGATGACACTGCATTGCAGACCCAGCGCGACATGCTGCGCACGGCGTTTGATCTCGGGATCACGCACTTCGACCTGGCCAACAACTACGGCCCGCCCTATGGTTCGGCCGAGATCAACGTAGGACGCATCCTGGCCGAGGACTTCGCAGGCCTGCGCGATGAGCTTGTCATCTCGAGTAAGGCGGGGTGGGATATGTGGCCCGGCCCCTACGGAGATCTTGGATCTCGCAAGTACATCCTCGCGTCGCTCGATCAGTCACTCGACCGGCTTGGCCTGGACTACGTCGACATCTTCTACCACCACCGGCCCGATCCCGAGACCCCGCTCGAGGAGTCGATGGGAGCGCTGGCGACGGCCGTTCACTCCGGCAAGGCTCTCTACGCCGGGGTCTCGTCATACTCTCCGGGTCGCACGATCGAGGCGGCGCGCATCCTGGGAGAGATGGGAGTCCCCCTGCTCATCCACCAGCCGTCGTATTCGATGTTCAACCGGTGGATTGAGGGTGATGGCCTCATCGAGACGTGTGGTGATCTTGGAGTTGGCATCATCACCTTCAGCCCGCTTGCCCAGGGCATGCTCACCGACCGCTACGCCAAAGGCATTCCGGCCGGATCGCGGGCAGAGCAGGGCAAGTCCCTCGATCCGTCCATGGCGCATGGAGACAACCTCGCGCGTGTCCGGGGGCTCGCAGCAATTGCGCGTGAACGCGGCCAGTCTCTGGCACAGATGGCGATCTCCTGGACCCTGCGTGATCCTCGGGTGACCTCGACCCTGCTCGGCGCGAGCAGTGCAGCCCAACTGCGGGAGACAGCCGCTGCTGCGCAGCGGACGGACTTCACCGATGCGGAGATCGCCGCTATCGACGAGTACGCCGTCGAAGCTGGGATCGATCTGTGGCGCGCCCAGTCCCGCTTCGAGTAGTGGGAGAACCTGCTGGCATCGCTCCCCCTGTGTGAGTGCTGGGGGAGTCCGTACCGCTCACTAGTGCTCATTGCCGGTGGAGATTCGCACCACCATTCGGTACGGATCGTGCCAGCGTGACTCATGGGGTGCCCCGCACGCGATGAGCGTGGGTCGATCCACAGGGTGGCGCGCTCCGGTTTGTCCACGCTGCCTTCCACGCGACTCCACTCGCCCGAGGTGCTGGCCATCGTCAGCCCATGACCTATCGGCAGGTGCTGCAGGAGATCGCTCGGTCCTCCCATGGCGTGGTGACGACTCAACAGGCCCGCGAGGCGGGGATCCCAGCGGTGGAGTTGCGCAAGATCGCAGCCCGCGGGGCTTCCTGCATCGCATAGGTCATGGGGCCTATCGGGCACTGCTCGTGCCTGCGACTCCCTTCACGCCGTATGCGGAGGCGCTTGCCATTGCGGGGTCTCACTCCTACCTGGGACCTGCGTCGACACTGTCGATCCACGGGCTGATCCGGTGCCGTCGCGTGATTGATGTGTGCGTACCGCGGTGGCCCACACGGGTGGTAGTGCCTCATGTGGACGTGACCCGTCGGATCCGATGCTCATGCGAGTTGACGATGGTGCGCGGGATCCCTGCACTGACGCTTGTCGCCGCCTTGGCCGACTATCGACCTGAGTACCCGGAGCAGGGCGTGGGGATCGTGCTCGACACCGCCAGGGTCACGGGTCGCATCAGTGAGGAGGAGTGGAATCGCGTGAGAGAAGTGCGCCACCAGCGTGGCTGGAAGGACTGCTAGTTCGCAGCAACGACGCGCACACCGCGTGTGCGATGGACTGACAGGCGCACGTCGGGCCCGGTGGTGCAGCCGAGGATGTGGCCCCCGCCACTGCGATCCTGAGTGAGTCCGTGGACCTGAGTGAGTCCGTGGAGATGAAGTCCGGGAGCTCCCCCACGACGACCAGGGTGCCACGAAGTCAGGGGTCGGTCAGCGTCCTTGCGTCACATGCTTGACGATCTGCGATGCGTGGGGCGCTGTCGCGAGGAGTCGGTCGTAGGGCTCATCCCGCAGCTCCAGGACGATCCCCGGCTTGGTCCCGAGGAGGGCGCAGAAGTCGGCACCGCCTCGATAGCGCATGCGACCGATGAGGACGACATGCGGGATGCCGATCCCGGGCCAGCGCCAGCCGCGGACTCGGGGCCACATGTCGGAGGAGGCCTCGGCGTAGACGATGTGATCCCAGGGGATATCGAAGCTGCGCTGGAAGGTGGCGAATCGTTCCCATCTGCCGAGTCGCACCGATAGGTGCGAGGACTCGATGATGAGGGTGGCCACGGACCCAGCGTGCCATCAGTCGCCCGGGTGTCTTCGGCTGCCACCGTCACACCCACCTGACATGCTCGGGGCATGGCCGGCTTCCGCACCCCTCGCGCACCCGTCACCGTGCGGTTGCCGGAGGTGGCCGCTCCGAATCGCCCGTGGTCGGCGACAGCCATCGAGCAGTTCCTCGGCTGTCCGCTGCGCTACTGGTGGCAGCGCATCGAGCGCTGGGAGACACCGTCGACGCCGGCCCTGGTCATCGGTCGCGCGGTGCACGCCGCACTCGAGCATCTGCTGGCGCTCCCACCCGAGGAGCGGGTGCCCGAGCGCGCCGATGCCTATCTCGCCGAGGCGCTCATCGCCGAGCTCGCGCTTGTCGATGGCCAGGGGATCGACGAGCTCGAGGTGCGCGAGGGCAGTGCGCGTGCGATGGCGGCGTACTGGGACACGGAGGAGCCCGCGCGCGTCGAGGTCGCACCCGACGGCCTCGAGCGCGAGGTGCGCACCGATCTGGCGGGACTGCCCTTCCTGGGCCACATCGACCGCATTGCCGTGGCCGAGCCTGGACTGCGAGTCACCGACTACAAGACCGGAGCACCCAAGCCGAATTACTGGTGGTCCTACTGGAGACAGCAGCTGCTCTACGCCGCCGCCCTGCGGGACATGGGTGAGCCGGTCGCGGAGATCGAGTTGCTCTATCTCAAGGATCCGCGCGCGGTGACGCGTCCGGTCTATCCGGCTGCGATCACCCGCGCGCTGGCCGACCTGGAGTCCGCTCACGAGCAGCGTGACGCCATGGCGACCGGGGGTGCGTGGGAGGCGCGGCCGGGGCCGCTGTGCCGCTACTGCGACTTCCAGCCGGTGTGCCCGGCTCAGCGCAGTGCCGCGCCCCGGCCCGGCACTCCCGAGAGTGACGCCGTGCTCGTCGAGCGCGGGCTGGTGCAGCGCGGGACCGAGCCCGTCGCCAAGCAGGCGGGTGACCTACTCGACATCCTCGATGACGAGGTGCTTGGCGAGGAGGCCGCGGAGTGAGCCAGGTCGAGATTCCCCCGTGGACTCCGCCGTGGCGTGTCGTCGTGTGCGACCGCGTCATCCGCGTCAGTGCTGCGCATGTGCGTGGCGAAGACGGGTGGGAGTGCCCCACGCAGATCGCCGTGAAGGCGCGGCCCGCGGTGCAGGTTGATCGTGAGCCCTCCCTGCGCCCGACCTATCCGCCCTTCCATTCCTTCGCGCTCGGGCTGGCCCGCGACGCTGCGTACTCGGTGACGGCGTCTGGGACCGATCCCGAAGTGGCACTGGATCGGGTGTGCGCGTCGGCGAGCGGTGAGGTAGCGGATGCGGCTCGTTCCGTCGCACGCGAAGCCCTGCAGGGCTATCTCATCGTCCTGGCTCGCCTTCGAGATGCGGGCACCTTGCCGTCGGAGACCGTCGTGCGGGAGTTCTTCGCGGCCGACGAGGTCGATGTGCGCGTCGAATGGTCGGCCTGGGGGCTCTTGCATGTAAGCCGCGATGGTGCCGATCGCGAATACCACGTCCTCACCTGGGAGCAGGCGGGCACGCGACGCCGCGACCCGGCGTACCTCGCGGTGTATGCCCGGGTCGCGGCCGACGCGATCATGAAGCAGGAGGGCAGCCTGTGGCGCGAGCGCTGGCCCGCTGCACCTGCCCAGCCGGGTCCTGCGCAGCGCGTCCGTGTGCGCGAAATCGGCGTGCTCGACGCCACCGATGCACTTCTCCTGGACATCAGCGCCGACGAGGCACGGGAGCGGTTCGCCGGTGTCGTGGCTGAGCGTGTGCAGGTGCTGGGAGGTGGTGCCACCAACCCCGGCACGCGGTGCGCCTCGTGTGCGGTGAGATACGAGTGCCCGGGGCCAGCACGCATGCCGGGGGTGCTGGGTGTCGCGGGGCCTGCGCTGTGGACCCGCGGCCTGAGCCCGGGCGACCTCACGACGGCACGCACCTGCACGTGGCAGGTGCATCTGGAGCGAGAATTGTCCCTGCCCCGCGCTCGCCGCGAGACGACCGAGGCGATGATCCGGGGGACCCATCTGCACTCCTGGCTCGAGCATGCCCATGCGCGTCTTGTGCCGTGCTCACTGGATGACCTGCCCCTGCCGGGCGAGGGTCTGGGTGATGTCGCCGAGTTGCTGGGCTGGGATGAGCCCTCCTACGCCGCACTGCGGCCCTTCCTGCTCCAGCACATCGCTGCCTGCCCCCTGTCGCGGGATGATGCGGTCGCCGTCTATCCCGAGCAGTCGCTCACCGCGTGGGACACCGATGTCGACGTGGTGATGAGCACGAGAGCCGATCTGGTGGTCGACACGCCCTCGGGCTGGGTCGTGCGCGAGACCAAGAGTGTCGCCGTACATCATGAGATGCCTCAGACTGCCGCCGACGTCTTCGAGCGCTACCCGCAGGTGGCGCTGACGCTCTGCCTGCTGGCCGACGGCCTCGACCCCGTGACGGGTGGTGTGGCCGTCGATCCTCGGCCGGCGCGCGTCGAGGTCGAGATCCTGCGCCCGGACGGTCACGAGGTGCGGGGATTCCACACCGGCGACCCCGAGGCCGTGCTCATCGCGCGGGCGAGCATCGCGGAGGCCGTTGACACGATCCTCTACTCGCCCCCCGAGCCCACGGTGGGCCGTCACTGCTCCTGGTGCCCGGTGTCCCGCTGGTGCGCGGCGTATCGGGCGAGCTCCGGACCGTCCGGCGCCGAGGCGGTGGAGGACGACGTTGAGGTCCAAGGTGCCGAGCGTCCGCGCATGTCCTTGCTCGCCTATGCGGAGTCAGTCACGGTCGAGATCGAGTCCGACATCCCCTTCTGAAGTCGCCAACCGTCACCATTTGTCGGACCGAGTGCGATGTGTCACCCTCAGCGGATGGCTGAGCCGTCGACCCCCGAGAGCGTGCCCATCCCCTGGTCCGCGCGATCTCCCCAGCGCTATGTCTTCGCGGTGCTCGCCGTAGTGATCGGCATTGCCGTCGTGGTGACGGCCCTGGCCTATATCCGCGCGGGCACGGGCGGCGTGGTGCCCTTCCTCATGATCACCGTCGGCCCCGTGCTCGCGGTGGTCTACGTCTACTACTTCGGCTTCCGCAAGTTCGACCAGGAGGCCTAGCTCAATCGCTGGGCGGCCACCGTGCGCGCGATCTCGATGAACCTCGTGACGGCAGGGGTGCGCAGGTGCGTGGGAGGCACCGCGAGCAGGATCGATCGCGGCGCGATGGGCGGATCCGTCGGGAGCACGACCACCTCGGGATCGTCGAGGTCCACCGCGAGTTGCGGCATGATGGCCGCCCCCATCCCGTTGCGCACCATGGCCTGCTTCGCCCCGTTGTCGTTGGTGCGGAAGGCGTAGGACGTGGTGATGCCTGCGTCGCGGACATGCTGGTCGATGTAGGCCTGCGATGTGCCGACATGCTCACCGATGAGGCCGAGGTCGGCGATCTCCCGCAGGGTGACGGACGTCGCTTCGAGATGCGGGGCCCGGCGAGGCAGCACCGCGACGAAGGGATCGGTGCCCAGATCCACGAGGTCCAGTGAGGAGTCCTGCACGGGACCGGCGAGGAAGGCCACGTCGATCTCGCCCGCCCGGAGATGATCGATGAGGACGGAGTTCTCGTCCTCCTCGATCGCGCGCATGAGCAGGCCGGGAATCTCCCTGCGCACCCGGCCGACGATGTCGGGGAGCAACTCGACGGCCACGCTCTGGAAGGTGCCGACGATCAGGCGCCCACCCGTGCCGGCCGCGATGTCGGCGACCTCCTCGCGCGCCGCATCGAGCCGGTCGAGGATTGTCTCGGCATGGGCGAGAAGCGCTCGTCCGATCGGGGTGAGGACCACCGGCTTGGGACCCCCGGGCCGATCGAAGACGGGGCTGCCGACAAGGGCCTCGAGGCCCGCAATCTGCTGGCTGATCGCCGCCTGGCTGTAGCCGAGGACATCCGCGGCCGCGCGGAAGGTGCCCTCGTCGGCCACGGCGCGCAAAGCCTCAAGGTGACGGACCTCGTAGCGCGGGGGACCGAAGACCACGGGATCATCCTACAGAAACATTAAGTAAAAACGATCGACACGGTGAGAATTCATCGCTTTACGTGATGTCATTCCCGACCTACCCTCGTGGTGTCGGACTTCCCCCGACCAGCGCCGAGCACCGAAGGAGTAGTCATGACCCTCACCCGCACCGCACTCGAGGGCCTGGCCCGCCGTGTCGCGGAGTCCGGCCTCGCCGCCGCGACACCGGCCGACCTCAATGTGCTCGCCCAGACGGCCCAGGTCGTCGGGCTCAGCCCCGTCATCGGCGAGGTCCTCACCGACCCCGCGGAGCCCATCGTCGCCCGCGAGCGGGCCTTCAGCATCATCACCTGCGCCGTCTCCAGCACGGTGCGCAGCGGGGTCGCCCTCGCCGCCTGATCCACACATCTGCCCAGCGCCTGCCATCCTGCTCGGGTGGCAGGCGCTGTCGACTCCGAGATCGCCGCCTGGCTGGCGGCCTACCCCGCGCCGGATATCGACTACCGCGATGTTGATGCCGTCCGCCGTCTGGCGTCGGGTTACATGGCGGAGCGCGGCGGCCCCGGGCCGAGGTGGTCACGCGGTGACGTCCTTATGGAGTCGGTCGTCGTCGGCGGTGTCGAAGCCATCATGTGGCGACCCCGCGGCTCGGACGACCGTCTTCCTGTCGTGCTGGCCTTCCACGGCGGCGCCTTCATCCTGGGAGGGCCTCTGGGTGCCGAGCGGGTCGCCGTACCCCTGGCAGCTCATCACCGCATCGCGACGGTGAGCATCGCCTATCCGCTTGCCCCCGAGCACCGGGCGCCGGCAGCTCGAGATGCTGCGCGCCGAGCACTGGCCGCCCTCGCCGATCTGCCCGGGGTGGATGCGGGCCGAGTCGCCGTGCACGGCTCGAGTGCGGGAGCCTGCCTGGCCGCGGGGCTCGCCCTGCACGCTCGTGATGCCGGGGTGAGGATCGCCCTGCAGTCCCTGAGTTGCCCTGCGCTTGACTCCCGCGCCGCCCACGCGCGCGACCCGGACCACTCGATGCTCGGGCTCTCGCCCACGCTCACGCGCGAGTCCGTGATGGCGATGTGGGAGCACTACCTCGGCGAGGTGCCCGCCAGTGACCCGCGGTTGAGGTACGTCGTGCCCGCCCTCGCGGACGACCTCAGTGGTGTCGCACCCGCGCACATCACTCTCGCCGAGCATGACGTGCTGCGCGATGAGGGCCTGGCCTATGCGCAGCGACTGGTTGACGCAGCAGTGTCGGTCGAAGTCGACCTCGTGCCCGGTGCGGTGCATGGATTCGAGGGCCTACTACCCGACTCCCGCATCGGCCGTCGAGCGATCGAGGGCCAGGTCAGCGCTATCGCACGGGCGCTGGGCGACTGACGATCAGGAGGGCGTGGGTGACGGCGTCGGGATGATCGTCGTCGGACAGTTGGACGAGAAGAAGCCCTCGACCACGTCGACGCTCTCGACGAAGGCCTGATCGCCGAACTGGGTCTCGGCCTCGACAGCGAGTGGCGGCAGGTCCCCGTTGCCGCTGATGACGTCGCGCACACGATCGGCGAAGCGCTGTGACACGGCCACGAACCCCTGCGCCTCCTGCGGCAGGCCCGGGAGCTGGTCGACGATGGCGCGCGCGGAGAGCCCGAACTCTGCCGCGGCCGGCCCAGCAGTGCCGGCATCGGAGGCTTCGAGAGCCACGGCCATATCGCGGAAGGCCACGGAGTAATCCGCGATCGCCTGGGCGGCGGCCTGGCAGTCGATGGAGATGTTGTCCGCCGGAGACAGGGTGGAGGCAGGAGATCCGCAGCCCGCCAACGCGACGCCGCAGAGACCAGCGAGCAGCACGACGGGTCTCATCCCGGCAGCCTAGGCGGGGTGCTCACGGGAGGCGACATGAGCCCGCGGGATCCCGGCCATGCGACTTCGCGCATTTCGCCTCACGCGCGTAGGTCACGCCCTAGGGTCGACGGAGCCCCTTAACCACGACCCCCGGAGCCACCATGTCTGACATGTCCATGCCTGCTGGTCCCCCGAAGGACTACACCGCCCTCGCCATCATCGGGACCATCCTGAGCGCCTGCACGTCGTGCATCGGCCTGATCACCGGGATCATCGCGATTGTCCAGAACAACAAGGCGAAGAATCTCTACGCCGCAGGCGACGTGGCGGGTGCCTACTCTGCCGCCAACACCGCCAAGATCCTGCTCATCGTCACCTGGGTCCTCGTGGTTGTCGGCCTGATCGTCAGCGGCGGCCTCTGGTTCAGCGGCAACTACCCCATCGGCGGCTGACCCCTCCGGTCGCCGAGGCTCCCGCCCCAGGGGACGATAGGGGCGTGACCTCCACGGACGTCCTCGTCGTCGGCGCCGGGCCCGCGGGCTCGGCGGCGGCAGCGTGGTGCGCCCGCGCGGGGCTCGACACGGTCCTGCTCGACGCCGAGGAGTTCCCGCGCGACAAGCCGTGCGGCGACGGCCTCACCCCGCGTGCGATCGCCGAGCTCGATGGCCTCGGCCTCGGCGGCTGGCTCGAGGGTCGTGCGCGCAATCGAGGATTGCGCGCCGCGGGATTCGGTCAGCTCCTCTATCTCCCCTGGCCCGGCGGCAATCTCCCGGACTACGGCGGAGCCGCACCGCGATTGGAGCTCGATCACGCGATCCGCCAGGTCGCCCTCGACTCTGGTGTGCAGGCGATCGAGGGCGCGCGCGCTGTCGATGTCACCCGAGACGGCGACCGAGTCACGTCGGTCGTCGTCAAGACGCAGGACGGCGTACGCGAGATTGCCTGCCGCCGACTCGTCGTCGCCGATGGTGCTCGCTCGCAGCTCGGCCGGGTGCTCGGCCGCGAGTGGCATCGCGACACGGCGTACGGCGTCGCGGCACGGGGCTACATCAAGTCGGGCCGCAGCGACGACGAGTGGATCTCATCGCACCTGGAGTTGCGCGGGGAAGACGATCGCATCCTCTCGGGATATGGGTGGATCTTCCCCCTCGGCGACGGCGAAGTGAATATCGGTGTGGGCACACTCGCCACCGCGCAACGCCCCGCGGACATCAACCTCCGCTCCCTGCTGGCCTACTACGCCGATAGCCAGCGTGAGGACTGGGAGTTGCACGACGACGTGCGCGCGCCGTGGTCGGCCCTGCTGCCCATGGGCGGTGCCGTGACGGGTGTCTCCGGCCCCAACTGGCTGCTC
>Ga0169931_10013858_pt1 | contig 10965 bp, 21 predicted proteins | sample Kivu_15m_20L_FD_129675 | JGI IMG/M metagenome (GOLD analysis project Ga0169931, IMG submission 129675) | Freshwater microbial communities from Lake Kivu, Western Province, Rwanda to study Microbial Dark Matter (Phase II) - Kivu_15m_20L... | ecosystem: Environmental > Aquatic > Freshwater > Lake... | reverse complement strand
TCACATTAATTCTGCTTGGTGTATTTACTACACTTACACTCGCAGCTCAACCGCCCATGAGACCTCAGGGCCAAAGACCTCAACCAAACCAATTTAGAGACTTTGTGGACCATCAACAAAGATTGGAGATGGAGAGACCTAAAATCGAAAAGAAAGACGGTAAAGTTATTATTACGATGTCTGAAGAACAGTTCCGTAGAATGCAAATGATGAAAAGAGAACAAAGAATAAGGTTTTCAAGATACCAACAAAACCAATGTTGTGATAATTGTCACAAAAGACCAATGCATCGCATACCTGGAAGAAGAATATAAAACAAACCCTCCACTCGGGGGGTTTTTAAATTACCATTGATTGATGAATTATGTTTTCCGAAAGGTTATTAAAGATCGAGAGGGTCATGTTGTTATGACAATCAACAAAAGATTTGAAAAAGTTGAAGACAAGATCAGATATGAAAATTTTTATGAACGAAAATTACAAAAATTATCAAACGAAGAAATCCACGTAATCAGAGATTACGCAAGGATATCTGAAAAGAAAAAAAATTGATATGGGTACAAAAGCAAAAAAGAAGATGCCGATGAAAAGTAAAAAAGCAGGCAAAAAAACAAGTGAAAGACTAAAAAAGAATCATGAAGTACTGAAAAGTCTATCTGATAAAAAATGATTCAATAACAAGTATTTATCTTTAATGAAGAATCAAGTTTTTCTGTCCGAACAACTTGAACAAATGAAATATTTGTTCAGTTACAAAAAAGGAAGGGTCATTAGTGAGCAAGATGTAAGACAAGGTTATAAGGAAATTGTTAATAAAGAGGATACAACATTTCCTAAAACTAACTTACAAAATTTGTTTTCAATGGGACAAATTGATTCGAACAAGCTTAGACCTGAAATTGAGGCTTTAAGACCAAAAATCGAGGAGTTTATCAAAAGTGCGGGAGGAAAGAAATTTAATCTCAACATCACCGCAGGAGAATCACAAATCACAAATCCAAAAGGTTATGAACAAAAAGGAAGTTTGGCCTTAGCAAGGGCAAACACTGTAAAAAAATACTTCAATGAGGTTTTCAAAGATTTGATAGATCAAGGTGTTCTTAAGGTAAATGCCCCAACCAGCGTCGAAGACGTATCCATCGGACCAACGGAATATAAAAGTCAAAGTATCTCAAAAAACGATAAAAATCATCAATTTTATCTCGATAATAAAGAGAAATATGATCAAGAACAATTTGTAAGTTTTACAATCGATGGTACAGGAGTAAAGGAAACAAAATCATATGTTTGTGATTATTCAGCCCAAGGTTCGGGAGGATACGCAAAGAAAGAGAATGACTTTATGTTATTTCCTCCGAAGACTTTGGATGTGAGTAAACTACCAGACGGTACAAAAATCAAATTTAGTTTGGTGAGTCACACCATACCAGATCTGATGATTATAAACGCGGGAGATAAGGTATATTCAACTGGTTGGGTCGGATTGGCTGCAACATCAAAATATGAAAGAATATTTTTAGCAACAATTCTTGGAAACGCTTACAACGGGAAACCACCAAGCCCTTTCCCACAAGATTTAGTTCAACTAGACATGTCTATTGCTCACAGTATCTTTGATACTTACAGAAATATGGAAAAGGTGTTGGGACACGTCATTAAAATTGATTGGAGTAAAAAAATACCCAAACAGGTAGAACAAATAAAGTGGTACGATTTTACTAAAAACCCACTGATCTCTTCAAATCCTGATGATAGAAATTGGAAACACGATGGGGGAAAATCAATCATTATTACTAAGGACCCTTCTTTTGGAAGTGTCACCTACAGAATTTATTCTCCAATTGGTATCACCGCTTGGAAGTTCTTTGCTGAGTGTCTTTAGTATCATTGATTTTATTTTACCATCTTCCTCATAGAATATTGTTGTGGTTTTCTTTCCTGCGTTCGTCTCAAAAAGATAACCAACAACACTCTTTCCTGAGATTTTACTGAGTGAATCTGTTTTTTGTTTTAACTCCATTCTTACTGATAATGGCTCTTCCATTTTGGACTGAGCATAAGTTATTGTTTTTGATGTGAGTAAGATAATGAAGAAAATAATTTTTCTCATATTCAAAGTTTTTATAAAAACAAAATTAAGAAACTTCTTGTTAATAAACCAAAAAGATACTATATTTTCAAAAAAATAAAATGTCAAAAGTAAAAATCTCAACCCAAAAAGGTGATATGATTGCTGAGTTGTATGAAGAAACTCCAATCACCACAAAAAATTTCTTAGATCTAATTGGAAAAAAATTCTACGATGGACTCAAGTTTCATAGAGTAATCCCCGGTTTCGTTTGTCAAGGAGGATGTCCCAATGGTGTTGGAAATGGTGGACCAGGATATAGAATTCCTTGTGAAACAAACGCAACGAAACAAATTCATGACAAAGGAGTTCTTTCTATGGCTCACGCGGGAAAAAACACTGGAGGTTCTCAATTTTTCATCTGTCATAACAGACAAAACACCCAACATTTAGATGGTCATCATACTTGTTTTGGACGCATAATCGAGGGTCTTGACATCATTGACCAAATTAGTCAAGGAGACAAAATCAATTCAATATCTGTTGTCAGACAATGAAGTTCTTGGAAAAATAAATCTTCAATACTATTCATACTTAGAAAAATAAAAAACCCTCTATTAGGAGGGTTTTTTATTTAATTTGTATTTATTGTTATGGCAGACTATGAGATAGAATTACCACAAAACTATAGTGGAGAGGACTCAAATACAAAACTAACATCTGCGCTAAAAAAAATTTGGGATCCACAAATACCTTTGAGAGTTAAAAATGTAAAATCTTTTGATTTGCTCGTTGCTATCCTCAATAAACACAAAAAAGTGGTTGGTCCCTACCATATGTGGGAGGAAAAGTTATTTTTCAGAGCAAAAGCGACATTACCTATAGAACCGTTAATCAGGGTTGGATATATTGAAGGATCTGATGAAAAAATATATGTAGACCAATTTAAAGCAGCCTTCGGAGAAGTAGATCAAAAAATAAGAAATCAAATGATAAGTCTTTCGAAATATGTTGGACTTGATCTATCTCAATTTGATTTACAAGGTCACGTCACATATTTTTTTGATTGATTAATTTTACAATAATTTGTATTTATCGAAGTGAAAGATACATCATTAGCAATAGTAGGGATAGTAATCGTAGTTTTATTAACACTTTTAATATTTCTGACAGGTGAAAAGGATGAAATAGTATTCAAAAAAATTGAACTTTCAGAGGATATATCAATTAACAATTTAAGCTCTCCAAGTTACTATGATACTATATTGAAAGTTGGGATGTCTCAATTTCAGATGGAAGGTATGATGGTAAATATTTTACCTCTTTCTGAAAATGCTAAGTCCCAATTTGATGGTGACTTAAGTGCTCATTTAAGATATTTCGATGAAAGATTTTATCTTTTTATTGATAGTATGGAAAAATCTCAAGCTATTACAGTAATATCTCATGAGATTATACATATGGACCAGTATTTAAAAGAGGATCTAGTTTTTGATGGTGAAAATGTGTTCTGGCTAGGTAGATCCTATAATCTATCATCTACCACCTATGATGTTAGACCTTGGGAAAGGGAAGCATTTACTCGTGAATCGGACTTGGATCAGAAAATCAGAAAATTATTGATTGATTAGTTATGGGACAACACCAAATTGTATTTTTTCAGAAAATAATTAATTGTTTCACACCGAATACCCCACTTAAAGTTAAAGAAGTTATTGATTCAGAAGATAATTTTTTGGTTTACGTTGCCCTTTACTATGGAAATGAAATCCCAAGTTGGAAAATTGAATTATTAGATTTATTACAACTTAAAGTTTCTGAGTATACACAAAAAAACACAATTTTGTGTAGAACGAAAAAAGACTTCGAGAAATTGAAAATACGTTATGGATTGTCAAAACAGATCAAATCGGAAGATGAGGATATTTTTGGTTAATTTTTCTTATTATTTATGTAGATGAACGAAAGATTTGAAAAATTGGTATTCTTAAGAATTGAAGATATACTTTTTGATACAATTCTTATAGAGGATGGTGAATTTTTTTGGATACTTGATTCTGAAAGTGGGGGATGGTTAATTTCCTACCAAAGTCATGGTAGCATCACTTATAATTTTTCCAAATTTTCATCCTGTTTATCCATTTTTGACCTGAAAAACACCCAGTTTTCGAAAATACTGAAAAAATGGTTGGAAAAAAAACTGAAGATACAAATCCGAAGTGTGCAGAGGGTAAACAGTAATCAAGATTGGGTTTTAGAGGAAGTACAAAAGAGGAGACGGGCTTGGGAACTTGACAAAAGATTTGGGTTTAGTTATGACTTTGTCAAAAAAATCTTGGATGGTTCCGAAACTCTGGAAAATGAGAACCTCAAAAAGGTAAAAAATGGTTTTCCTATGAAAACTTTATTTTCCTAAGAATAAATTTTTATGTTCATTTGGACTACAACTTCTTTCTGATTCTTGCCACTTGAAATTTGGTCTTTCATTCAGAAAATAAAAACATTTCCACGTTTTTTGTTTCTCGAAAAATATGTGTTTTTTAAAATTCATTGGTACTTTCGCTCCCGTTGGTAAATTCTCTGAATTCTTATCGAAATTCAATACAATTATAATTTGTAAGTTCTCGTTATCATCCCATTTTCTTTCTTGTTCCTCCAAAAGTCTCCATTCTCCACGATTCAAATACTGATTTTGTAGTGCCGAGTTCAAATATGTAAATGTTGCCTTGAGATTTTGTAAATTATCGGAAAAAGTGGCAGCAGGTGCTAAGTGACCCTTATCATACACATTTTTTACGTAGTCATCACCGTCCGAAGTCTTAATTTCCTTTTCAGTGTAGAAATCCATTGATCCTCTTTTAACCAATGTAGGTCTGTTTGTTGATTTATATGTGATCCAAAGTGGTTGTTGATACACTTCGGAGTAAATAACCGAGAAAATTTCCTTTTTAACCCAGACCGAATCTCTCAGTTTGGTTTGACCCATTAAAATCTGAGAACAAGCTAATAAAATCGCTAAAATTAAGTAAGTAATTTTTTTCATTATCAATAAATTAAGTGTTTGGAAAATTTTCTCCGTTATTATATTTCAGTTATGATAAATACTCAACAAATTACAGTTTTGGAAGATGTAAAAGTTGTTTTGATAGTCCCTCAGGGTATTAGCTCTGAACAAAGGGCTTTATTTTCAAGATTTAACCCTGAAATTAAGAAAATCGATGGAAGCTCAATAACCACCTACAAATATGGTGTTTGTGAAACTACAAATATGAGCCTATTAGACCATTTTGAAGGATATAAAAAAATCTCATTAGTAAAAAATCCATATTGGAGGGTTTTGGACGTTTATTTTTGGAAATTTTTTTATGGAGGTATTGCCACTGAGTTAGAACTTCCAACCTTCAAGAGGGTTTTGAAAAAATTCATGTTAGATGACACAAAACTTGGGTATTTTGAACCTCAAGTAACAGATACAATCTCAAACTTCATAAGATGTGAGAATTTCAGGGAAGACTTTTGGTATCATTTCCAAATTGATTGTGGAACGGAAGCAAGGTACATGTTTCGGATATCAGATTCTAATTCCGTATACGATCGTAGTCTACCCACTTTTTCACATTTTTACGATCAAGAATCTGCCGATATTGTTTATGAAAAACATCAGAAGATTTTTAAAGATTTCAATTATGACTATTACTCATATTTGGATTATTTGAACCCAATCGATAAAATCCATCACATTCACGGTAAGCCAACAAACAAATTTGAACAAGAGAGTATTTATTAACATGGGAAAATTTTTCTTGACTGAGACTGAAAAAAAATCTATAAGAAATTTGTACAAACTTGACGAACAACAATATGAAGAAGTTGAAGTCGATCAAGAGGGTAATGAAGAAAAGGTTTTTTGTAATTCTGACAACACAAAAAGACTAGATGACATTTTTGGTGATGACGACGTTCATGAAGACCTGAAAAATATTGTATTAGTCAAAAAAAATGGCGTTAAAGGATTGGCTGACAAATTAGAGGCCCTTAAGTCGATAAGAATGTTTCCCGGAATCCAAGATGGTGGAGAACTAATTGCAAACCACGTAATGTCAACTTTGAAGGATATAAAACCTTTCAACTATTACGATGAACCATCAAAAAAATGTAACAAGGCAATGGATAAAGTGATTGAACTTTACAAAGAACATGAACACGGCGAGGAACTTGTGAAAGATCTTGAAAAAGTTTATGGTTCTCATCACTTATCTCAAAGAGCCAAGGAGTTCATCAAACACGGAATCGATATTACAAAAGGTAATTTAGATAATTGATTTGTTTTCATAAAAAATAATTTTTAAGATTGTCCCGATAGGGACTTTTTTTATGTCTACACAATCTCAAATAGACAAGGTGAATTTACAACCGATGGTGATTCCTTACCCAACCCATGTCGGTGCACCTAAGATCGAACCCCAAGATTTAACGGCATTCAAGAAACACGGTCTAAACAAAGTGGATCGTGTTATGAAAAAAAGATTCAATGAGATCGTTAAAGAAGCAGAAACCCTTCAAAATTCAATCCAATTACAAGAGGTGGTATATCAGTCAACTTACAAGTTTGAGCCGAAAATCGGGGAGATATATCACTTATACGAGGAAATAGATGGGTCCAAGACCCTCTCCCTCATTGGACCCACCGAATGGTCAAAGTCCTTTTTATTTTCGGTTGTTTTAAATTCCGATATGACATGGTCAAAAATTTGACCATCTCAAAAAAATGGAAAAAACCCTAGAACTAGTATATCATTTTTTTTATCATTTTTATTTATTCTATTATTATTCTAAAAGAATAATAATTATTGTCCATCTGACCAAAAGCCAAAACATTGTCAAAAATGTAGTATTTATATTCATATGGAAAGTCAATCAGTTTGGACAGTTTTGATTACTGTCGTCACAGTTTTAGGATCTGCAAGTGCTTGGAGGTTCTACGAAAAAAGAGCAATGAGAAAAGAAAGAGACGATGAGTTTATACGTCACGATTGTAAAGATCGAATCTCCAAATTGGAGGTTTTATTACAAGAAAGTTCCCGAGAAAAAGACGAAATGAGAGCGACAATTCTTTTGTTGACCGAAAAGGTTTCGGCATTAACTGTGAAAGTTGAATTTTTACAAAAAGAAAATTCGGCTTTCATAGAAGAAATAAGAAAAGGAAAACCATGAAAAAGGTTGTAAGATTATCTGAACAGGACTTGTTGGAAATAGTTGAAAAAGTTTTGAATGAACAAGCAAGTATGTTTGGTACTGCGGGAACTGAAATTGCAGGATATAGACGAGACGATTCAAGAAGACCAAACAGAGGAGGAACAACAACTAAACCAAATATAAATCCAAAAGGTTTGAAAATGGGTGATGGTGGAAAGGCCGATCCTGCAAAAGCTGCTGAGGTGAAAAAACTTCAGCAAAAATTGATGGATTTGAAATTCCTGAGAACCGACAGTATGGTTCCTACAGGATACTTTGGTAAATTAACACAACAAGCCTTGAATGCTTATAATGCAGGTACTTCCGTTGTTGCCGCAAAGAAAAAAGGAGCCTCAGATGCTATGAAAAGTAAGGAACCAGCTTCACCAAAACAATCTAATCCTGGGTTTATATTGGTTTTTTCATTTCCAGACTATCAACCTTCGGTTGAAGATACTTGGATCAACCGAAACATTGTGAAACCAATATCGAGTCTGATTGCTAATGAGGAAGAAAGTTTAGAAGAACAGATACAGTCTGGATCTGGCACCTCAAAAAAGAAAACAGGTATGATTAAACTTGATAAAGTTGGTCATGGTGGATGTATAATCGTATTTTCGGATGGAAACGCAAAACTCTATGAGTTTGGAAGATACGCTAGTAACGATAAAGGAAATGTTATCAGCAAAAATTTAGGTAGAATTGCTAAAATTCAGAACGGAAAATTACTGAATGCTAAGGAAGTTGCTCAGGTAGCAAAAAGAAAAACTGAGGGTGACGGTCCAAAATTGGCTATGGATGTAGTTGTAAGAGAATTACCAAATCCTACTGCGGCAACAACATTTGCGAAGGTAAAAGAGAGAGACTACGCAACTGCAGACCCGGCAAGGGGAGGAGCGATGAATTGTGGTACTTATGCTTTGGAAGTTGCAATGGAGGGTGGTGTAGACACAAGTTTCAGTTGTTTCGCTTCTCCTGTTGGAGTTGTAAACCACCTGAAACCTGGTCTTGAAAGTTTCACAGTTTAATAATTGGAATAGATTGTTCTTACAATCGGAGAGTTGTATAAATCTAAAGGAGATACAATCTTTTCATTCATATTGATTGAGGTACCATATCTTCTTTTGATTTCATTTTTTACAATTTCGCTCGACAGATCGTAATCAGAAAAAGATTTCGGATCAGAAAGAGTATACCCTGAAGAACGATAGATTTTCCAAACAATCTCCGAACAATACATCTTACTGTCTGACCATTCGAATTTTATATCATAACTTTTTCCAAGTTGTCTTTTAGCGTAGTTCAACATAATCTCTTTGTGATTATCCTGAAGAACATATTTTAGTCTAACGACCTTATATCTACCATTAACACCACGAGCAATCCATTGATTTAACGGAGTTAGTTTAACGGGATTAACTGCTTCGTAGACATAGGGTTTACCAGATTTGAAAAATATGATCCCACAGTGGGTTAGATTAGAACCAGTAACGGTTTGAATCATTTTACTTTGTGTTGATCTTGAAGTGTGAAAAATAATATCACCATCTTTGAAGCTTTGAGATGAGCAACTTGAGAATAAAAAAATTGTGAGAAGTAGAGATAGGATTGTTTTCATTGTTTGTTATTTCGTACAAAGATAAAAAAAATAATATTCCGAACAAATTTTTTTCAAACATCCCATCTCGCCATCACTCGTACTGTTTCTACTTCAGGGAAAAAATATGGCATCATATCAATAATAAGTAGTTCGGCGAGTTTCCTATCAAGAACTTCTTCGTTTATAATTTCTCCTAAGACTATTATAGATTCAACCATAACTGACTCTTCAGTCACAGAAAAATTTATATTATGTATTTTTAGTTTGGTTCCTTTACCATACCACAACTCCACTTCCTCCTTTTTTATGATATTGAGGTAGTTTTCCATCATGGATCTTATTTTATCATGTCTCACACCCATAATGATATTTATAAAAAAAAGAAAAGGGAGTTTTATCTCCCTTGTCCTCTGTAATTTCTTTCTTTATTATCGTGTTTGTTACGACTCTTTTGAGCCTTACCACCTTTTCTTTTCCCGAAAGAAATTTTTCTTGATTCACCGACTGATTTACCTTTGGCCATAAATAAAGTTTGATTATAAATAGAATGTATTTATGTTTATGATTGTGATTACCGAAGAAGAAAAGAAACAAATTTTATCAAAGTATAATGATGACACATCAGATTCGTTGCTGACGTATCTAAAAAGACATTTCCCAACTGGAGAAGTCCAAACTCCTTTTGGTAAAAAAAAATATTTGGTGATTGATGATAAAGTTAGATTCTTAGAAGACAATAAGAAATACTTGGTGAACAAAATTTCAGATATGGTAACAAGTGAGTGGATTTCACTCGGTGATAAACTTATCAGAAGAACAATCAAAAAATATATTGACGGAATATCATTCTGAAATTACTTTTAATTAATGTTTGAAAAACAAAATACAGATCTACAAATTGTTAAATTGGATTACCCATTTCCACTATACGAAATGGATTACACCGCTTCTTTTTCCAAAGAAAAGTTGATATCTAAACTGTACCGGAACACATATTTTCATAGATGGGAAGACATGAGAGTTGAGAAGCCAGGAATCCAAAGTGAGATGAAACTAAGAAGTCCTGAAATTGCGGAAATAACCGATGTCAGCAGAAAAATGGTTCAACAAGTACAGAGAGATTGGAGATTATTAAATACTGACACATTAGAATCACATTGGATTTATATTAGTGGAAACGACAATCCATATGCACCATGGCACAAACACGAACATGTTGCAATGGTAAATGGTATTAATCCCCATTGGACTTATGTATATTACGTTGAAATGCCTGAAAACTTGGAAGGTACTGATGGTAGGTTATATTTCCGTCAAGATCATGACATTGAAAAAGAATATTGGATCTTACCTCGAGAAGGAACTTTTTTGGTATTTCCATCGTTACTTGAACATAAACCTGAGACCGCTCAAAAGTCTGCCAAGAAAAGAATCGTAATGGCAGGTAATTATTGGTTTGATTATGGACAACAAATATGGTGATGAAAAATTTGAATAAAAAAAAACTTGCAAAAAGTTTCTTAATTGTGTCGGGAGTAATTCTTGGGATTATTGCCACCACAAATCTAATAATGATGATACCAAAAGATGCAATCGTACCTATTTTAGGTGTTGGTGCATTTCTAATTTCTTGGTATATCGTTTATGATATTTTGAATTAATTAATTGAAAAAAGTTGGAAGTTTAATTGGGGTTTTTTATCTTTGTATTCTGTTCGGAACTTATAGGCGATGAAAGATACTCGGTATTCGAACAAAAAAAGTTCTTACAAATTTTGGCGGTCCAAAAAGATTTCTTATCTTTGTGAGACACTTGGTTGTGGTAGCTCAGGAACCTCAAAAGGTTCATGGTAGAGCAGAGACCTGAACAGTCTTGTGCCAGTGGTTCGACCCCACTCCCAACCGCGAAATTTTCAGGTTTAGACCTGAATTTCATTAGAAGATTTGGAAGGCATTAAAATCTTTCTTATCTTTGAAATCTGGACAGCGGAATGTTTGTTTGCGGTGGTTCCCCATACTCACCCGACCTTGTTTCTTCTCCGCTCTATAAATTAAGAAAGATA
>Ga0169931_10013857_pt1 | contig 10966 bp, 6 predicted proteins | sample Kivu_15m_20L_FD_129675 | JGI IMG/M metagenome (GOLD analysis project Ga0169931, IMG submission 129675) | Freshwater microbial communities from Lake Kivu, Western Province, Rwanda to study Microbial Dark Matter (Phase II) - Kivu_15m_20L... | ecosystem: Environmental > Aquatic > Freshwater > Lake ... | reverse complement strand
TCTCTGATGGCCCCTGCGCCGCCAACGGGAGCAGCCCCCGCACCGCCCTCCTCACCCCGTGTCTGCACCGGCCTCCCCGACCCTCCGCAGGATCACCGCCGTTCTGTTGCTGGTGGCCGCCGCCCTGGCGATCGCCCTGCCCTTCGTGTCGTCCACCCTGCTCACCATCGCCCTGGGTGGCGTGGCGATCGCCGCCGGCGTATCGCAGCTGCTGCGGCTCACCGGCGCCGACGACACCCGCGGCAAGATCTTCCGCGGCCTCTCCGGCGTGCTCTACCTGCTCGGTGGCGTCAGCCTGCTGGCCTTCCCGATCCAGAGCACCCTCAGCCTCACCCTGTTTCTCGGCTTCCTGCTGGCGATCGAGGGCGTGATGGAGCTGGCCGCCGCCGCCGCCGGGAAGGGTCCCGCCCGCGGCCTGGTGCTGCTCGATGGCATCGTTACCGCCGTGCTCGGCGGCCTGCTGATCGTGGAGTGGCCCCTGAGCGGCACCTGGGCGATCGGCACGATGTTTGGCATCGGCCTGGCCTTCTCGGCGGTGAACCTGCTCACGGCTCCGGCCGCGGGCGCCGATCCTGGCCAGGGCACGGCGGCCTGAGCCCGGCCAACACCTCAGCCCTGCTGCAGCGGTCTCTTGATCAGGGCCGGTCCGGCTGCTCCAGGATCAGCCACGCTGCTGCGCCTCCAGGATCAGGGCCGCTGCGGCGGGGCCTGAGCGATCAGGCTGCGGCGGAACCAACCCTCTGCCCCGCAACCCATCAGCAATCGCTGCAGCACCACCAGCAGGGCCAGAGGCTCAGGGGGAGCACGCCGATCGAGCCAGACGCCTTCGCGGCCGTAGAGAAACCAGCGAAGGCGCTCCTGCAGGGCTTCATCCCCGGGCCGCCAGGCCCACAAGGCCCCGATCTGCCCCGCGCTGCTGGCCTCCAGCCGCAGGGGCAGAGCCTGATCGCTGAACGCTGGCAGCTGCAGGGTCAGCGGTTCGCCAGGACGATCCAGCGTTGAAACCTGACCTGTTTGCTGGCGGCAGGCGACGTCCCGGTCGTTCAGGCGCAGCTCCACGCCGCTCTCGCTGATCGCCTCCAGCTCGGCTTCCAGCTCGGTTTTGCCCCAGCGCAGCGTGCAGGGCAGCCGCAGCGCGAACCAGGGCCGCTGCGCCAGCCCCGGCCGATCGAAGCAGGCCCGCAGCGCCAGGATCAGCAGCAGCGTGTTGATCGCCGCCCAGGCCAGGCTCACGGTGAGGGTGGCGGTGGAGAGCGGTGCCAGGGCCACCCCCAGGGCGGGCCGCAGCAGGTTGAGCAGGCTCATCAGCTGCAGGCTGAGCAGCGCCAGCAGCGGCAGCAGCAGGCGCCGGGCCGGTGTGCTTCGGCGCCCCGTCGCCAGGGCCTTGGGGGTGACCCGGAAACGCTGCGGCCGCCCCAGGAGGGTGAGCAGCACGGCGCCCACCAGCGGCAGCAGGAAGATCCAGCGGTAGAGCTCCGGCAGGAACGCCGTGCGCGAGTGGGCGCTCAGCCAGCGGATCAGCAGCAGCTGGGCGACGATGAAGGGCAGCGCATGGAGCAGCAGGCCCTCGCCGCTGAGGCGGATCGGCGCCACCCCCAGCACGCCGAGGCTGAGGGGCATCAGGGCCAGCAGCAGCTGCGGCAGCACCATCGACCAGTGCACGATGCCCTCCAGGTAGGCAAGGCGCTGCAGGGGGGTGAGGCCGGGGATCGTGAGCGGATTGGCGCCGGTGCGCAGCACCTGCAGGGTGCCGCTGGCCCAGCGACAGCGCTGCCGGGCCATCGCCGCCGCCGTGAATGGCGCCAGACCGGCGCTCAGTTTCTCGGGGAGGTAGCGGTTGCGGTAGCCCGCCGCCGTGATCCGGATGCCGGTGGCCAGATCCTCCGAGGGGGTGCCGGTCTCGAAGCCCCCCACCGCCAGCAGGGCCTCGCGGCGCATCACGAAGGAGGTTCCGGCGCAGACCACCGCTCCCACCGCCTCGCGGCAGGGTTCGATCCAGCGGTAGAAGCTCTCCTCATCGGGCATCAGCCAGCGCTCGAGCGCCAGGTTGCGCATCACCGGATCGGCGTTGCGGTAGGTCTGCGGGGTCTGCACGAAGCCCACAGCGGGATCACTGAACAGCGGCAGCGTGCGCTGCAGGAAGGCGCGCAGCGGCAGCACATCGGCATCGAACACCGCGATCAGCTCCCCCTGCAGATGGGGCAGGGCGTGGTTGAGGTTGCCGGCCTTGGCATGGCGGCGGTCGTCGCGGCTGAGGTAGCGCACGCCGAGCTGCCGGCAGAGCAGCCGCAGCTCCTCGCGGCCGCTGTCGTCGAGCAGCCAGACCACAAAGCGTGGGTGATCGAGCGCCAGGCAGGCCTGCAGGCACGCCTGGATCAGCTCCGCAGGCTCGCCGTAGGTGGGAATCAGCACATCCACGGCCAGAGGTGGTTCAGCACCCGGCAGCGCCGAGGGCGGCAGCGGGACGTCCGGCAGGGTGCAGGTCGATTGCCCGGAGGCCTGTTGCCCTGGGCGCCTCAGCGGGGACTCCGGCAGGGCGCCGGACGCCTGCATGGCCGGCCTGTCGCGGGAAGCGGGCCGCGGTAGCCAGAGGCTGAACAGCAGCTCCAGAAAGCCGCTGCCCAGCAGCAGCACCTCCGCCAGCAGGGCCAGCACGCTGATGGTGGCCGCCAGGGGAGAGGCGAGGTTGAGGGTGTCGGTGACCCGCCAGATCAGGTAGCGCAGCCCCAGGAGCAGCAGCAGGGCGACGGCCCAGGGAAGGCGCATGGGGCAGCTCGGGCGTTCAGGACGGGGGCCGTGTCGGCGCGGCTGGCGATGGCGGCGACGGGACAGGGGTGGCGGATGGAGCGGCGGGGGGCGGCGGAGCCTGCAGCAGGGGCGGGCAGGTGCGGGCCAGCGGATCGCAGGCGTAGATCGTGGGCTTCTGCCAGCTGAGCGGAATCTCCAGCAGATCGCGGCTGCCGCTCACCGCCTGGGCCAGAAACAGCAGAGCGGCCAGCAGCCCGGCGGCCGCATGCCCATGCCGCCAGCGCAGCTGGCGCAGGATCTCCGGCCTGGCAGCCAGAAACAGCAGCAGCAGGCCATTGAGCCCAGCACCGCCCCAGTAGTGCGACTGCCAGAACCCAGCCGAGAAGGGGTCGTCGCTGAGGCGCCACACCTCCGGCTGGCTGCCGAGGCCCAGCAGCCCGCCCCAGCACAGCAGGGCGAAGGTCGCCCGATAGTGCGCCTGCCGCACCTGCAGCAGCGAGGCCAGCGACACCGCCGATCCAAGAGCCACCAGCAGCAGCAGCGCCAGCCTGCCCGGTCCACCGGCAAAGGCAGCCAGCGGGGTCTTGGTGGCGATCACCACCAGCAGCGCCAGCAGGGTGAGTGCCACCACCGAGGCCGCCAGGGCCCGGCCGAAGGCGGTGTGATCGATGCCGCTGCTGGCCGGCAGCCGCTCCTGCCCGAGCCGGCGCAGGCGGGTGCGACGGGCCAGAAACAGCACCACCCCCAGCAGCGGGTACACCAGCACCACCATCAGGGCCGGATGCAGGATCCAGAGCCAGTCGGTGGTGGTCACAAAGGATCAATCGCGGCAGCCGAACCCTAGGAAGGCTCGGGCGGGCTGGGAAGCGGCCGACCATCACGCCCCTCTGGCTGATCGGATCGCCGTGCAGCAGGCTGACGCTGGGCTTTGGGCGCCGAACACCATGGCTGCGGCCTGAGAATCAGGTGAGCTGGACAACAGCCAGAAGGCCAGGGGGCGCTGGGAGCGATAGCTGGGAACCAGAGAGATCTGAGCCTGCGGCTGTCGAGGGTTCAACCTAGTTTGAGTCGCTCATTTTTTAAACAAGAAGCCCCTGTCCCTCTCTTTAGTGCGTTCGACGTTGCCCGACTGATTAAGGGGCCAACACTCAAACTGCAGATCCGGCCTGATGGACGAAATCCAGATTGTGTTCTTGTTACAAAGCAATGCAGGCCATCTGCCAGAAGCCGCTGAAGGAGTGACTGAAGGAGTGACTGAAGGAAGGGAAAGATTGGAACGGATGCGACTATCCCTGAGGTTGATGGAGAGTCCATCCAAGACCTTCGCGCCAGGGATAGAGGCTTTCTCTTGGTCTTGATCATTGACCTGGGTCAGCATGCACGGCTGCTCATCCGGGCATTGCAAGTAAGCCAGGCTGGAAAAACTTAGCGATGCCAGGGGAGGATTGAATCTCAATTGCTGGAGATTGGCTTGGTAGAAATCGCTGAAACGAAAGTCGCCGCTGGCAAGCGTCAGCGCATTCAGCTTGCTTTGACTAAAATTGATGCCAGCGTACAGAGGCAAGGAGCCCGTGTAAGGAGGATCGAAAGAACTGTGCTCCGGGATGTGGACCTTATTCTCATGAGATGAAGTATTGATCAGGGTGACGCATTGAAACGTTGCCCCAGTGAACTTCGCGCCATTGAGATTGCCCTTGATCTTCAGCTTTGTTTTGCAGCTCTTTTCTTGGTTGCCAGGCAGAAACACACGGCCATCCAACTCAGCAGCGGAAAGATCGGCCCCGTTGAGATCGATGCCAAGCACTTTCGTGTCGTTGCCAGGGCAGTTGACATAATCAAATCTAGCTTCTTTCAGATTAGCACCAGACAAGTTGACATTGTTCATGCTGACGCATTGGAATTCAGCCTGTTCCAGATGGCTGCCTCGCAGATCGAGATCGGTCAGGCGATTGCCAGACATCCGCAGCCCACGCAGATCTTCTCCTGCGAGATTCATGGCTGAAAGGTGCAACTTTGGCCATAGCCCATGCGTCAGATCCAGGTTGCGCAGCTGATCGGGATGGTCGGCACGGATCAACGAAAACAAATCGCGATCCAGCCCTCGCAGGTACCGTTCGGAGCCCCTGGCATTGATGTACAGCACCAGGCAACCCAATCCCGCCAGCAGCAGCAGGTGTGATGATGCGGGGCGCCAAGAAAGCGTCATGACTTCGCAGAAGGGTGGGAGACGATCACACGGGGCTGGGGATAGGCCAGCATCCAATAGAGCAGCTGCTGCGGCCTGAAGGTGAAAGGGGAGCGCAAGAGCGGCGCCAATACAGTGCGGCGAAACACGGACACTTCATCATCGGCAGGGGCCGAGAACAGCTTTTCAGGATAAACCTGAGAGCGCATCACATTTCGGCCATAGGCACTGAAAGAGGCGTTCTTATCGGTGTCAACGATACTGCCGTTGTAGCGAAGTCGGCGTTGCCGCTGCATGCGCTCAAACTGAATGCCACGCAGATCTGCACCACTGAAATCTACCTCATCGAGAATGCTATCGCGAAAAACAGCCCCCTTGAGGTTGGCGCCAACAAAGGAAACATTCTTCAGCTCCACATCAGAAAACGTGGTGTTGGAGAGATCAGCGCCAGCCAGGTTGATGCTGTTGAGCTCAATGCCACTCAGTGTGCTGCCATTGAACAAGCTCCCAGACCAGTCTCGCCGCTCGAACAACCGACCGCGATCAGCCTGACCAGGATCAAAGCGACGGTTCCTGCACTTGGAGCCCGCTTGCGACAAGAAAGGCCATTTCGCATTGTTTTGTCCATAACGAGACTCTAGACGCTTTTCATTATCTGGATCAAGAGGACAGAATGTCCATTGCGTCCATCGCTCGTTGAAGATGCCAGGCTGTTGCCCTTTCACAGCATCCCAGCTGACAATCTCACTGAGCATCGGAGCTAGCTTCTGCTTATTCCCCTCTGAAGCAACATAGGTGGCATAGAATGCTTCGGCGCCGCTGAGTTTCGGCCAGGCTCTCATTTTGCATCCTTGAAAAGTTATGCCTTTCTCGTCGACTTTCTCGTCGACTTTTACATCGGTCATGTTGGTACCCACAAGAACCGCGTGTTCGAGAAAAACAGCGGTGATGGTTGCTCCGGTTAAATCTGCATCCATCAGTTTTGCTGAGCCAAGCACAGCCCCTGTAAGGTTAGCGTTTCGTAGGTTCGCATAGCTGAGATCGATGTACGGGAGGAAGGCGCCTGGCAGATAGGCGTTCTCGAGCTTGGCTCCCTTAAAATCCATCTCGTGTAGGAAGAGCTCCGTCTGAATAGCTGTCTTGAGACTTACTTCGACCTCCTGGGCGGTAAGGCCTCTGTTGTCTGGGGAAAGTATGTTTAACTTGTTTCTCCAATCGCAATCTTTATTTGGATCGCATGGAGTTGGAGTTAGATTGCTTGCTTTTGATTTGTCTGCTTTTGGATCGCATGGAGTTGGAGTTGGATTGCTTGCTTTTGATTTGTCTGCTTTTGGATCGCCTGGAGGTGGAGGTGGAGGTGTGCTTGCTTTGAGCAAGCCGGCTTCATACAGATATCGAAGAATTCGCCCTTTGCGCTCGCCATCGACCTGTCCCGTGGCTGTTGTTAGTTGCGGCAATGTATCCCTGAGCTCGCTCAGAAGCTGAACTTTAATCGCCTTGAGCGCAGGTGTCTCAGTCTCTGAACCTTTCTTCTCCTTGACTAGCTCATTCACTCTTGATTGTATCCGAGCGACAAGAGCCTCATTGCTTTCCATTTTTTTCCTGGCCTCCTCAGCCTGGCGGTTCTGCTGGATCTGGATCTCCTGGAGGGTGTTGGCCTGGCGTTCCATATCTTTCTGAATCCGCTCAAAGGTCTGCAGCCCCACCGTTGCAAGAACACTCAAGAGGGCTCCAAGCCCAAGTGTTTCCGGCTTGATCAGGTCCGTTGGAAGGCTATCGATCAGCTGCTTGAGTCGCGCTTGCAAGCCACTGGCCAGCTGTCGGAACGACTTCAGGGGGTCGGCTCGACCAAGACCGACCAGCAGCGTCACCACGAAGATCAAGCCTGCCAGCACCATCGCCATGAATGCCAGCTTCGCAATCAGTGACAGCAAGCCGGAGAGGGTGCTGCTGACCAGGCTGAAGGAGGCGCTGAAGGCAAGAAACAGGGCCTGGCCGCTGAGCAAACCGGCATCCGACAGATTGAACAGCAGCCAGCCGCCACCCAGAACCGCGAACAGCGCAGCCAGGCCTCTGCAGAGCCATGCAAACCGCAGCAGGAGTGGCTGGATCGGGTGGCGCAGCCAACTGGCTGGCTGGGGCTGCTGAGCTGTTTCCTCTTTCATCAGCACATCAACATCAAGCTCTGCCTGGGAACGCCAGGCGATCCTCAGCTGAGCCAGCAGGAAGAAGAGAAGCCAAGGAATTGCAAGCAGGAAACAAATCAGAACAGGCAGAATTGGCAGGATCGGCCCTGTCTCATTCCATCCGATCTGATCAAGCTCCGCCATGGCCCAGCTGATCAGAACGGCTCCTCCATAGAGCACGATGCCTGGCAGCAGCAATCGGCCCAGAAAACGCAAGGGTTGATGGGTGACCAGGCGGTAGCTTCCTATCGCCGCCTGAATCAGGACCACGGCCATGGGTTTCTGCGCTAGCTGTTGATCCTGGGCCTCAGCGCTGATGAACAACAGAAACATCGCTCCCACACCCAGCAGTGGATGGATGGTCGCCAGACCGCTGAGCACGGCAAGGAACATGAATCCTCCATACAGATGCAGAGCAAAACGACGCCAGGGCCGATTGCCGATCGTTTGCGGCTCTTGAAAGGCACGGCGTACACAGTAGAGTTGCTCACTCCATGCACACCACTGCAGCAGGAACATCAACAGCAGCAGTGTCTCGATCCAAGCCTCATCCGCTGCCTGATGCGCTGAGAAGCGGAAGGCCTGGGTTTCCACTGCAAAGCCAGGTATCGGTGGCGAGGGCCACAATCTGATCAGCATCAAGACCAGCTGCCCTAACAGCAGAACGCGGCCTGGAGTGGTGAGTACGCGCCAGTAGATCCTCAGTGCTCTGGTCAGCTTCAGCCGGTACCAGACCCTGATCAGCAACGGCCATTTCCGATACCAGACTCTGATCCGCCTGCTCCAACCGGAGCTCAGAGTGTTCCGTGAAGAGATCAAGTTTCCATACCCTGCTGAGGTATCACTGCGATTATGGGTCGGTTACTCTCGGCCGGCAACTCTCATGCCGTGGCGTGTGGCCATCCAGACGCCAATTTTCCGCATGGCAGGGCCCTGAATCCGCCGCTTGCTGCCACCCAGCAACCTGACCCATTGCCCCGGGTTGAGTCGTAGCCGCTGACAACCATTGATGCACTCGCTGCTGCACCAGGCGCACACGGCCAGGTCTGCCGGCAACTGATCAACTCAGCGGGGTTCCGCCACCGCCCCGCCGATGCCCCGGCGCGGATCGGCTGCTCCCAGGCTGCCCGTGCCGGGATGCCGCAGCACCTCCACGCTGTTGGCGGCCCCCATCGCCGGGCTGCTGCTGATCGCATGGCCCATTGCCTCCAGCAGGCGGCGCGTATCGGGGGAGAAGCCCTCCTCGAGGGCGAGCTGATCGGGCCAGAGCTGGCTGTGCAGGCGCGGCGCCGCCACCGCCGTGGCCAGATTGGCGCCCCAGACGATCCGCTGCAGCAGCACCTGGGCCACGGTGCTGAGGATGCGGCTGCCGCCGGGGCTGCCGGTGGCGATCCAGGGCGTGCCATCGGGGCGGAACACCAGCGTGGGCGCCATCGAGCTGAGCGGCCGGCGGCCCGGAGCGATGGCATTGGCCTCGCCCTGCACCAGGCCGAAGGCATTGGGCCGCCCCGGCGCGGCGCTGAAGTCGTCCATCTCGTTGTTGAGCAGGAAGCCGGCGCCCGGCACGCTGATGCCGTTGCCATAGGCGAAGTTCAGCGTGGTGGTGAGGGCCACCAGGCCGCCTTCGCGATCCGCCACCGAGAGATGGGTGGTGTTCACGCTCTCGCGGCGCGGGGGTGGCGGGGCCGCGAGGCTGGCCGCTGGGCGATGGCGCCCTGGATCCAGGCTGCGGCGCAGCCGATCGAGGTAGGCGGGATCGAGCAGATCGGGGATCGGCGTCGCCAGGCCGCGGGGATCGCCGAGCCACTGGTTGCGGTCGCGGAACACCAGGTTCATCGCCTCGGCGAGCCTGTGCGCCGTGAGGGCGCTGCCGGCGCCGCTGACCTCGAGATCGAAGGGTTCGAGCAGCTGCAACAGCTGCAGCAGGCTGAGTCCGCCGCCGGGCGGCGGCATCGAGAGCAGCGGATACCCACGGAAGCTGGCCTGCACCGGCCGCACCAGCTCCGCCCGGTAGGCCCGCAGATCGGCGGCGCTGATCAGGCCGCCCCGCTCGGCCATCAGCCGCACCAGGGCATCGGCCACCGGCCCCCGGTAGAAGCCCGCCTCACCCTGCAGGGCGATGCGCCGCAGGGTGGCCGCGAGCTGGGGCTGGCGCAGGAGGTCGCCAAGCTGCGGCGCTCGCAGTGCCAGGGCGGCACCGGGCGGCGATGTTGGAGCTGCGTTGGGCGCCCTCTGAGCTGCGGTGGGCGCCAACCTCTGAGCTGCGGTGGGCGCCGACACGGCTGAGGATGTCGACCCCGACGGCTCCGTCGGTGATGGTGGGGGATCGGCGGGCTGCCTGGCTGTGCTGCGGGCAGCCTCACCCGCGCCTGAGCTGCGGGCAGCATCCGCAGCGGGCGAGCCACCCGCCGGCGATCGCCGAGGGTGCATCCCGAGGGGCCGCAGAAACAGCTCCCTGGAGGTGCGGTCAGCCCCCAGCAGCGGCAGGGCGGCCGTGAGCGAATCGGCCAGTTCCTGATCCACCCGCACACCCTTCTCGGCCAGGGCGATGGCGGGTGCCAGCACCAGCGAGCGCGGTAGGCGGCCATAGCAGCGCTGGGCCAGCAGCATCCCGGCCACACTGCCCGGCACCGCGGTGCTGCGCAGGCTGCGGGTGGCCAGCGGCCGGTCGACGCTGCCATCGGCGCGCTGAAACATCGCCGCGGTCGCAGCGGCGGGAGCCGTTTCGCGGAAGTTCACGGCCACCGCGAACCCCTGGCCGACGGGCCGCTCGGGGGACTCAGAGGACTCGGGCGACGATCGGGAGCTCACGGGTTCGCTGCGGGCCAGGCAGCCCCGCCCCGCAGCCGGCGACGCCCCGGGCAGCCAGAGCACCAGGAAGCCGCCGCCGCCGAGGTTGCCGGCCTGGGGCAGGGTCACCGCCAGGGCGAAGGCGGTGGCCACCGCCGCATCCACCGCATTACCGCCGCGGCTGAGGATCGTTGCCCCCACCTGCGAGGCCAGGGCCTCCTGGCTCACCACCATCCCTGCGCCAGAGCGCAGCGGCTGGAAACGCTGGCCCCGTTCCTGCAGCTCGTTGAGCGAGCGGCGCTGGGCCGGCAGGGCGTTGCCAGCGGCTGCACTGCCGGCGGGCCCACCGGCAGCGGCACCGGAAGCGGGCGCCATCGCGGGGGCGACCGGGGCAGCCAGCAGGGGTGCCACTCCCCAGAGGAGCGGTGCCAGCAGCAGCCCAGCCGCCTGCCCGGCGACCAGCACAGGAACCCATCTGCGTGGGTGCTGCATCGTCTCCTACGGCGCCTCCATCAGTCTTGAGCCCCTTCATCCAGCGACCCGAAGCCTCCGCCGCCGGGCGTCTCCAGCAGGAAGGCATCGCCGGGCTCCATCGCGATCTGGGCGGAGCCGCCGAGCTCCTCCGCGCGTCCATCGGCGCGCAGCACCGCATTGCGGCCGCAGCGGCCCTCCTCCCCTCCGGCGAGGCCGAAGGGCGGCACCCGCCGCGAGCCCGAAAGGATCGCCAGGGTGAGCGGCTCCGTGGCCCGCAGCAGCCGCACTACGCCATCGCCACCACGCCAGCGGCCGGTACCCCCACTGCCGCGGCGCCGCTCGAAGCGCTCCAGCCGCACCGGAAAACGAGCCTCGAGAATCTCCGGATCGGTGAGCCGCGAGTTGGTCATGTGGCTCTGCACCGCATCACAGCCGGCAAAACCGGAGCCATCGGGGAGCGCCCCGGCGCCGCTGCCGCCGGCCACGGTTTCGTAGTACTGGCAGCGGTCGTTGCCGAAGCTGAGGTTGTTCATCGTGCCCTGGCCCGCCGCCAGCACCCCGAAGGCCCCGAACAGGGCATTGG
>Ga0169931_10013856_pt1 | contig 10966 bp, 11 predicted proteins | sample Kivu_15m_20L_FD_129675 | JGI IMG/M metagenome (GOLD analysis project Ga0169931, IMG submission 129675) | Freshwater microbial communities from Lake Kivu, Western Province, Rwanda to study Microbial Dark Matter (Phase II) - Kivu_15m_20L... | ecosystem: Environmental > Aquatic > Freshwater > Lake... | reverse complement strand
TATTTGCATGTTTCAAAGAACTATTACCTCATGAAAACAGTCGGAATCGTTGTGCATAAGGACGCCATACCGGCGGAAATTCGAACGAAAATCGGATTGAAGTAATTCATGAAAACGTTTACGACCCTTTCAGCTGCGGCTAAAGTTTGGCGAATAATCTGGTTGTCAGTTGTACTGTTTTTTGGCATAACACTTTTCTGGGTTATATCATTAAAGTGGATTAATCCACCCACGACGTTTTTGCAGCTGACAACCGATTGTCCTGACGGTGTTGAGTTTCACAAGCTGTGGGTTGATGGCGATCAGATTTCGAATTACATGAAGCTTGCCGTCGTTGCGAGTGAAGACAATAACTTTATGAAGCACGGCGGCATTGACTGGGGAGCAGTCGAGAAGGCACGCACCTATAATGAGACCATCGGAAAGAAAAAGGGGAAGTATCGGGGAGCAAGCACAATCACACAGCAAACAGCCAAGAATGTTTTCTTGTGGCCAGGACAATCAAAATTCAGCAAGTGGATTCGCAAAGGCTTCGAGGTCTATTTCACCTATTTGATTGAATGGATTTGGGGTAAGGACCGCATCATGGAGGTTTATCTGAACGTTATCGAAATGGGACCATGCAAGTTTGGTGTGGGGGCTGCATCTGCTGATTATTTTGGGGTGTCAGCATTGAACCTTACACGCGACCAAGCAGCGCTCATAGCAGCAGGCTTGCCTAATCCTAAGAAATACAGCGTATCAAAACCGGGCGCCTACATGAAGAAGCGTCAGGCGCAAATAGCCAGACTCACGCGCCTCATAGGCGATGATTATTTCAAACGTTATGGAAGTGAAATGGCGAAAGAGCAGCGTGAAGCTGCCGAGCGCGAAGTGGAGGAGAAGTTGCAAAAATTACCGGAAGAGGAAGTGCCTGCCATTGTGGAGGAAAATGAGGAAGAAGTTGTTCCGAGTGAAGTTCTACCTGAACAGCCCGATGATGAGACTCCCTCAAACGAAGACGAGAAAAACACAGTGCTGACCGATTCGACCGAAACAATCTAAAATCCAAATAATCCGCCTACGCGGAAAATCGGATTGCTGTAAGGTGAATTCGGATCTTGGATTAGGTCGTACATGATCATGGCACTTAACCCGAATCTTCCGCCGCTGTTGTAACCTGCGCCTACAAGCCATACAGGGACCTTTACAGAGAAAGAATTTCCAAATGAATCAGCTGCCTCTCTGCGCAGCATTTCGAATTCCGTATGGGCTATAAAGGTTTTCGCTATGTAGGCTCGACTCCATAGACTGGCGCCGTAATTCGACTGTGATATGCCTCCTTGCGAAAAATAAAAGTAATTCAGTCCGATTCCGTTTACCCACCAATCGGTTGTTCGATACCCAATCATCGGATTTACTTGAAAGAAAGTGGTTGTGCCAAATGCTCCTCCGAAGTTTCCCCCAAACACGAGTCGATCTCTGAATGGAGTTTTCGGCTGAACATTGTCTTTTTTCGATGATGCGGAGGCGTAATCTTCCTCCGCTGTTTTTTGGGCTCGCCCGCAAGAGAAACTCAGGAGAATCACAATACTGAAAAAAACTGACTTAGGCATAGTCAAAAATAAGTCGAGCGTATGCATGAAAGGAAATTCTTCTTTTCTTTCGCACTTTACATTTTAGTCTGTTATGAGTGAATCGGATTTAGCAACACGTATTGTCGATCGCATGTATGAGCATGATCCGATGTCGCAATGGCTTGGCATTGAGCGCTTGCAAGACGGACCCGGCATTTCTGTGCTTCGCATGGTTGTGCGCAAAGAAATGCTCAACGGATTTTCCATTGCGCATGGCGGAATATCGTACAGCCTTGCCGATAGTGCTCTCGCATTTGCCAGCAATGCACATGGTATTCAATCTGTATCAATTGAAACTTCCATAGCACACGTCGCTCAAGCCAAGGAAGGCGATGTATTGACAACGCGAGTGACAGAGAAGAACATAACAACACGAACCGGATTGTATCATGTTGACGTAATCAATCAGGAGGGAAGGGTGATAGCTTATTTCAAAGGCACCGTATTTCGCACCGGAAAAAGATGGGAAGTTTGAAGTAATTACTAAGGACGATACTTTACCACCTGCTTAGCGAAGCTCTTTCCTCGTTGTTCTATCACGAGGTAATAATCACCTTCCGGATAAGCAGACATAGCAATGGAACGGTTGTATGGGCCTTGGTTCAGCACCTGCTCGTCGTAAAGAAGGGTATGGCCCTCTTTGTCACTCAAAACAACGGTAACCGGATCATTCGATGCAAGGGAGAACTGCACTTCTATATCGCCGGAAGTTGAGTTGGGGATAAATGAGAGCTGATTAAATACAAGCGCGTTGGGTTGAAGCTCGAGTGATTTGAACTCGGTGTCATCCAGGTCTTCAAGTCGAAGCATGCTCTTTTGTGCAGGCATACCAAAGGGAGTGATGTCTGCATTTCCATTTAGGTTGCGAAACAACTCCTGCATTTGACGCTGGATGTCATCAGCATCCATATTGAATTCGAAATCGTAGAAGTAATTGCCTTCGTCATCCATGCCTTTGTAGTCATGGAAAATTTGAAAGTCATCCGTTGAACTTGTTTTACGCTTTCCCAAAGCACCGGTCATCTTTTTTTCTTTACCGTCACGGAGGATGAGCATTTCAATGGTGGTTTCAGGTCTGCATTTGCGCACCGCAGCGGCCAATGCAGCGAAGTCGCCGATAGTTTCACCGTTAAATTCAAGTACGACATCATCGTCGAGGAGGCCCATAACTTCGGCCGGAGAATTAGGTTCCACGCTTACACTTACGCCGGCTGTAGTTGCCTTACCGGAAGGTGTTACTCCAAGAAAAGCAGCTTCTCCTCCCATTAAACCATCCTTCGAAAGATTGAATGGTTGCATAAAAGAAAGAGAATCACCAATTGCCGGGTTGAACATGAAAATAGAATCAGGACTCAGAAATAAATTGAAAGAATTTTCTTCGGTTTCGAATGTTGGCGAAGGCTCAATTTGCGCCTTGATTTTTTTCTTTTTCCCTTCTCGCTCAATAATCATGTTGATATCACCTCCGCTCCGGGATAACCCTTGAACGAATTCAATCACTTGTTGAGTTGTTTTAACTTCCTGTTTGTTCATTTTTAAAATGACATCACCGGGCTGGAGCCCTGCTTTAGCCGCCGGTGTATTAGGAATTACCTCTGTTATGGAAACAAGCTTTATACCCTCACATTTGGGTTTATTACAGGCTGTTTCTCGCAACATAACTCCGAGTGCAGGTTTTCTTTGTGCTGAGGCTATGCCACCGAAGCCGGGCATTCCGAAAGGACGCTTGCCCTTCTGTGCGTTTCTCTCTTCGCCCTCCGATATGATATTGATTTCAATCTGCTGATCGATGATGCCTTCTTGCTGCGATGGTTGAGCATTTAGTTCTCGCAGTATGTCTTCAAGACTATTGTTCTCATCAATGATTAATTCTCGCGTTTCTTGTGATTCAACACCATTTACATTTTTCTTGATTCGAATTTGTGCTTTCTGCTGTGCCCACATTCCACCGGCGAGCATGCAGCCGAAGCATAACATAAATAACAAGGACTTTTTCATTTGAAACGCTTTATCAGAGTCGCGAAAATAAAACGATGGGTGGCCGTCAGCGTGTTAAGACAATCCAAAAGTCTGTTAATGCTAGTCTTTGAAAAACCAGAGCATCCGACGTTGAATGAGATGCACATCCGTATAATAAAAATGAATGATGTCTTTATAGCTGTACCCCAGCTTCGACATGCGCATGGCTCCTTCCTGACACAGGCCAACGCCATGACCAAAACCACGGCCTGTGAAAATGACCTCCTCCGAAGTCTGTTCTATGTCGAATTGTGTTGATCGCAATTTTAAATCTGTGCGCATGGCTCGTCGCGGAATGTGTAAGGTGGAGTCATGACAATACATCGGGTTGCACTCCCCTAAAATTCCTCCGTCGCTCAGCGATGCAAGATCTCCACTCCCTCGTTTTTGCTTTATGTATGCATGCCATTTTTCCGCTGGTAGTCTTTTCTCCCAATGGCTGTGAGGCATACTCACGCAAAAGGTATCGCAACGACCAACGAGATACGGTACAGGCTTCGACCAGGCTATTTCGGCATTTACAGTGTGTCCGCCGCAATTACTGTGAAATGCTGCGGTAATCAAGTTGATTTCATGATCGACAATGACAATATCTTCCGTCGCTCTCGCTGCCTCAACGGCCAGTGCTTCCTTGCGTGGTTTGCCATGATAGACCTGGCAATGCGTTCCATCGCAGATTTCGTAGCCTGAATCCAGGTGACGAATCCGGTTGTTCAATGCGTATGTCCGACTTATGACAGCCTGAACCTTGTAGTATTCGAGTTCGTTCCCTGCGCCACTTTCGGCTTCGATAACTCCTGCAACATAATCCTCAATGTCGATGCGATTAACCAGCTGCAAATGTCCGTTTATACTGAAGGCTAGTATGTCACCTTTGTAAACGCGATTACCGGGCTTCTGCCCTGCAGGTTGCGCTTTGAACTCTCCGTTATTCTCGGTTTTCCAGGTTATTTTTTTGAAGCCGGAGTAGTTTTTTCCGGAGAAGAAAATATTGACTTTTCCGCTTATAGCTGTGATGTCTGCAGTTTGACCTTTCGATACACTGAAGAGCACTTTCTCATCGCCAAGCACTTGATAATTTCCTTCGATTGGGCTTATTCCACAGCGTAAATAATTGGATTGGCAGTGCATGCCTATTAGAATGGGGTCGGCCCATGCACTCAGACTAAACGCTAATAGAAAATACAAAAAACACCACTTCATCATGGTTGCAAATTACGCGCGTGCATTCGCCTCTGTTGAGATGGATTGGATAATTTTCAACATCTCACTGGCAGTTCTGTCTGACGCGCCTTCGCCGCCGAGTACATCGTGCAACTGTTGGTAATCTTGGCTAATTTGATTTCTTCTCGAATCATTGAAGAGCAATTCACGAAGTTCCTTTTCAAGATTGTGCGCAGTAAGGTCATGTTGTATGAGCTCCTTAACAGCTGCCCGGTTCAGAATTAGGTTAACCAACGAGATGTAACGAATCTTGACCAGCCTTTTTGCAATTGCATAGGATATGGCTGAACCTTTATAGCAGACTACCTGAGGCACTTTATAAATGCCGGCTTCCAGTGTCGCTGTGCCGCTGGTTATAAGCCCCGCGTCGGCATGGCGAAGGATTTCAGATGTTTTTCCAAAAAGGATATTCAGATTTTTTCCGGCGGCAACCTGTTGGTAAAATTCAATGGTTTGCGAGGGTGCGCCGGCCACAACAAACTGATATTCCGGGAAGCGATGAGCTACCTCGAGCATGATGGGGAGCATCGTTTTAATTTCTTGTTTTCTGCTTCCCGGCAAAAGTGCCACTATCGGTTTTTCGCTCAGATTATTTCGCTTTTTAAAATCCTCTTTCGATTCAGAACTTGTGCTTATTTGATCCAGCAATGGATGACCAACAAAGGTCACGGGCATTTCCTTTTTCTCAAAGTAGTCTTTTTCGAAAGGCAGCACCACAAAGAGATGGTCTATGTGTTTGCGCATTGCATGTATCCGGTTTTCTTTCCACGCCCATACCTGAGGTGCTATGTAATAAAGTACAGGTATGCCGCGATCATGCGCCCATTGCGCAATGCGTAAATTGAATCCGGGATAGTCAATAAGAATTAATGCATCAGGCTGAAAATCTGCAATGTCTTTCTTGCAGAATCGCATGTTGCGCAGAATCGTTCGAATGTTGAGAATCACCTCCACAAATCCCATAAACGCTAGGTCGCGGTAGTGCTTCACAATCGCTGCACCTTCGCGGGCCATTAAATCACCACCCCAAGCCCGAACTTGAAGTTTGTTGTTCTTTGCGTGCAAGGCCTTTAAAAGGTTGCTGCCATGCAAATCACCGGATGCTTCGCCTGCTATGATGTAAAGTTTCAAAGTCGGAAGTTGATTAATAAAGCCATGCAATAACGGCAACCGAAATTACCAAAACGATTATGAGGCCTTTACAAAACTCTTCATAGCCCCTCCTAATAAGCAGGAAGAACAACACGACATCTGCCAGCATCGAAAAGGAAATGATTCTGCTTTGGAAATCTTGAAGCGCTGATCCAAGGAAGACATCCATGACAAATTCGCTGAAGAAAATCTCATTATACCAGGAGAAGCCAAGGCCGAAAATGCAAAAACCAATCAGGGCGCCAAGCACACCACCAATGACTCCCCAGCCTACATGATTTAATGATTTACCTTTCATAGATTCCATTGTTTTAATGCGTGCATGGCCTGGTAGGCAGTTAGGTCGAAATGAACGGGCACAACGGATACAAAGTTGTTTGCCAATGCTATTTCATCGGTATCAAGTCCTTCATCCATCAATTTAAACTCACCGGTTAACCAATAATAGGGTTTACCGAAGGGGTCGGTACGAACATCAAAATTATCTTCCCAATATCCTTTCGCCTGGTGACATATGCGAATGCCTGATATCGACGAGGGAACGCCTCTGGGAATATTTACGTTCAGGCATGTTCCGTCGGGTATTCCATTTTTTAGTGTTGCAGCAACCAGCTTGGAAACAACCTGCTGAGACGCTTCAAAGTCCGCATCGGCGCTGTGGTCGAGCAGCGAGAAGCCAATGGATGGTATTCCCTCTACCGCACCTTCTACTGCGGCGGACATGGTGCCACTGTAAATGACGTTAATACTAGAGTTGGAGCCGTGATTAATGCCGGATACAACAAGGTCAGGTTTGCGATGCATTACCTTGTAAATGGCCAGTTTGACGCAATCTACGGGTGTTCCGCTACATGCAAATGCAGCCTGTACAGGCAAATCATATTTCAACGGATGTAGTCGAAGCAGATTATTGATGGTTACGGCATGCCCCATTCCGGATTGAGGCTTGTCCGGGGCAACAACTACCACGTCGCCAAAGGGAAGAACGGCTTCCGTTAAGGCAACTATTCCCTTTGAGTAAACTCCATCATCGTTGGTGACAAGTATCAAAGGGCGTGAAGAGGCTGAATTCATACGGCAAACATACAGCGTAGGAGTTGGTCTCATGACTTCTGTCATTTTCATTTAGCACTGCCATATTTTGTAACAAAGGGGTTAAATTCGCCTCATTGTCAATTTGAAATGATTCGAAAGAAGAAAATTGTTATTGTAGAGGACCATTTGATTATTCAGGAGTTGCACAAGCAATACGTGGAGGATTTAGGCCATGAAGTAGTAGCTTGTTTTACAACCGGTGAAGACGCTATTCATTTTTTTCAAGATAGCTCCGCCGATCTGGTGCTCATGGATATCCGTCTGGATGATGCCATGGACGGCATCGAGGTAACCAAACGAATACAGGAGTTGAAGCCGGTGCCGGTCGTTTATATTACGGGAAACACCGAAGATTCTAATTTCCGTAGAGCCATGGAAACGAGCATGGCAGGATTTATTTCCAAGCCGGTTTCACAAAGTGAATTAGAAAATGTCATTGACTCACTCAACGATTTAACGAGCTCTATCATCTACGCGGAGAAAATCCAAAAGGCGATTTTTCCTCAGCGTAAGGACTTTGATGCGGTTTTCGAAAACATCGTTCACATCAATCGCCCTATGCACATCATTGGTGGAGACTTTCCATTCCTGCAACATTTCCCCGAACAGGGTATTGTAGTAGGTGGCTTGGGTGATTGCACAGGTCATGGTATTCCGGCCGCCTTGCTTTCTGTGCTTTGTCATGAAATCATTTCCAACATCGTGCGTCGCACTCAGGGACTGAAAGAAATTGCGCAAGACCTGAATACTTCTCTGATCAAAAACCTGGCGAAAATGAATAACGCTGATGGTGTGAATGACAGTCTGGATCTGATAGTATTCAAGATGGATGTTGCAGCACGGAGTATTGAAATAATCGGTTTCAAAATGGGATTCGTGCACTGGAAATCAAAGGAGTCAATTCTTCATTATCACAAGTTTAAAGGGCGGCCATTGGGCGCTCCTATGAATGATCAGGATATGCAGGTTATTGAAACCACATTTGAGAAGGATGATCAGTTTTTCTTTTATAGCGATGGTGTAACCGATCAATTTGGTGGACCACTGTCGAAGAAACTATCTACGAAAGGACTGCTTTCTATTCTGCAAAGTGTGATAGCAGAATCAGCCGATAACCGCGAAAGAGAAATTAATCTGCTTTTAAGAAGGTGGCAGGGAATGAATGTCCAGACGGATGACATGTTGATGCTTGGACTATCGCCGGGCAGGGTAAAAGCATATAATTCATAATCACACGCTCGGCTTTTTTCGGAGAGTCGATAAACGGCATCGAATACAATGAGTGAATTTAAAAATTCAACGGTAGTAGAGCAGATGTTTACCGCTTCTAACTTTGATTCGACAAAGTTGAGAGAGGTGCTTTCGGAATTTTCGATTACCGCCCGTCCGGCCTTGTCTGTCATTGATTTTTTTAAATCAGATGGCATTGTGCGTTTGAAGCAACGCGAGGTTATAGAATTATCAGTTTCGTTGCATGAAGAGGATTGGCAACTCTGCTATGCGTTGGCTGAGGGACTGCGTCCGATTGGTTCAGAAGTTCCATTTTGGCTGAAGGAATTGTCAGAGGGTGTTTTTTCTCGCACAACATGCTTGGTTGCCGAGCCAATTCAAGACGAAAATGGACTGACCATCGGTTTGTTTTATGCATTTTATGCGGCAGGTTTGCCGGAAGAAGCTACTTTGGCTTATCAACGCTCATCGGCAAGACACTGCTCTGTATTCGTGCAACAATGGCAATTTGCTCAACGACAAAATGAATTACTCTCGCGCCTTTGGACCTCCATTGATTTGAGTTGCCCGGGTTTTCTAATGCTGGATGATAAACTTCGAATGGTGCAAAAGGGATCACTCTACTCTAAATCTATTCCCGAATTATCTATCGGAGAAAAATTTGAACAGCATTTTATCTGGGATAACCCTACCTCGCCGGAGGAATGGCTTACGGCAAATAGCACCAAGTCGAAGTTGAGATTCTATCACTCATTGGAACTCAATCAGCGTTATAAGTGCACTATTCAAGTTATTCATTCAAGCCTATTCTTGCTTTTAGCTAATCCGGTGATAAATGCGAATCATGCTATGGTTGATTATCATCTTTCTGCATCTGATTTTCCGGCGCACGATTACATTACAGACTTCGTGTTTATACAGACGACTACCATTCAAAGTTTAGAGGAAATTCAACGATCCAATGAACTAATGCAGGCACGCAATCGTGAACTGGAATTGTCGCAATCTGAATTGATGCGCAACAAATTGATTCTGGAAAATAAAATCGCAGAGAGAAATGAGCGTGTGCTCAGATTATCCAATTTTCCGGAGCAAAATCCGAATCCTGTTTTCGAAATTGATTACAATCGCCAATTTATTTGCTTTTCGAATCAGGCCGCTAGGCTTGCCTTTGGTCAACTTCTAACGCTTCCTTATCACGAGTTTTTGGCGGTGTTGTCATTAAGTCACGAACAGGTTGTCGCAAGCCTCAAATTGCGTGTAGAGTTCGAATGTTCGAGCCGATTTTTTCTGGCCGATGCAACACGTGTTCCTAACGAAGACATCATGCGGTTTTATGCTAATGATGCGACCGAGACGAAACTCTTGAAGAGCCTTCTTTCACGCCAACAACAGGCAATCAACCAGCTCATGGGCGTTTTGGAAGCTTTCAATATCGATCGTTTCGAGGCAGCGCGAAGCGCCAATCTGAATGAAGTCATTCAAGAAGTTGTAAAAGTGCTAAACACAAAAGGAGGCTAGTTTCGTTATGATTTATGACAGATTTGTTATTTACGAGTCCTGCCGAATTAGCTTTCGTTTTTTAAATATTTCTCACCACAGTTTATGCATCGAAATGTAGTTATAGTCGTCGATGACGACCTCACGATATTAGAACTTCTGCGTTATCAAATTACGGATGCAATCGGATTGGTTTGCGATGTTGAATTGGCAACCTCAGGAGCGGAAGTCAATGAATTACTCTCTGCTCTTAAGGAGCAGGACAAAAATGTCAAGGTGCTTGTTACAGATTATTTTCTGGATGATTCCACGGGAGTCGATATTATTGATCGTGTGAAATCGTATTATCCCAATTGTTCAACGGTGTTGCTCACCGGTCAGCATCAAAAAGATATCGAGAGGGTTACTCATTCGCCAATCGTCCCTGATCGCTATTTCTCGAAGCCATGGAATTCTTTTGAGCTTAAGTCTCATTTGAATAATTTACTTTCTGATAATAATTAAGATGGATTCAGATGGCACGGGGTGAAGATGAAAAGCACTGGTTATTGATGCGTCAATTACTCGATCATGCGGAAGATAATTTACCGCAATCGTTGTTGAGCGCGGTTAATCGCGCATACCGTGTTTTTGATGACAATTATTTGCGCATAAAGCTTATTCTGCGCAGGAAGATATTTCAGTTGGTTGAGGCGAATGCCAGGCTTCAGGAACTTCTTCAAGAACGTAATCAGCAGCTTGATAGTGACCGCGAACATCTTGAACGTCTGGTGCAAAATCTAAATCGTGCCGAGGTTATCGCGCAAATGGGCGGATTTACCTGGTACAGGGAAACCGGAGTGGTTGAGTATTCAGATAACTTGATTCAACTTATAAAACTGAATTCCTCGGACGGTAAAGTCTTTGCTATGTTTCGAAGATTTGAATCGCCCCAGGAAATTACCAGAGAACTGCGCACAGCAAGACCCGATCAAAATATCGTTCGACTCGAAAACATAAAGCTGAAGGGCGAACCCAGGTTTTTCGAGTTGGAGGCCCATGTCACCTTTGATGAGTCAAGTGCAATCGTTTCTATTTCCGGAATTATCAAAGAGAACACGCGTATCGTCCATATTAATAACAGGGCAGAG
>Ga0169931_10013855_pt1 | contig 10968 bp, 9 predicted proteins | sample Kivu_15m_20L_FD_129675 | JGI IMG/M metagenome (GOLD analysis project Ga0169931, IMG submission 129675) | Freshwater microbial communities from Lake Kivu, Western Province, Rwanda to study Microbial Dark Matter (Phase II) - Kivu_15m_20L... | ecosystem: Environmental > Aquatic > Freshwater > Lake ... | reverse complement strand
CGCCCTATAAGCCGGACACAGTCAAGGGGTGGGTTTTTGAGCGTGAAATTCATTTTGCCCGCTATATTTGCCCGTTTTTATTTGTCACTTTTTATTCATTTAAGCGTGGAATTTGGTGATGCCCAAACATTACCTTCGAGACTGCTGACAATATCACTCCTATACCTCATCATTAGACCAAAGAGTTAGGGAGCATTGTGTTTAAGACAATTGATAAAGCTGAAGACCCAAATGACATTGTGAATGTCGCTAAAAATTCTAATATTCCTTCTGAAGTATTGACTCTATGGTCCAAGAGTCAAAATGAATTAGTACGCATGGGAGTAGCTGAAAATTCGAATACCCCAGTGGAGGTTTTGGATCTTTTTATTTCAGATGAACATCACAATGTGCGGCTACGAATGGCTAAGAATGTAAAATGGTCTCAGAGCAAACTAGAAGAACTCTCTAACAGCAAAGATGCATGGATTCGTCAGGGTGTAGCAAGTAACCCTAAAACAACAGAAAAAATCCTAGAAATTTTGAGTCATGATGAAGACAGATCAGTAATACTATCGGTAATCACAAATGGGAACACGCCCCATAAAACTCTTGTAAATCTTTCTAAAAGTGAGACAGGATATGTTCGGACCTACCTTGCATCTAATCCTAGTGCCACGGCGGAGATGCTAGAGGAGCTTTACGAATCGGGACCGAAAACGGGTGGCGGCGGTAGTGAGAATGATGCTCGAATTCTTATCGCACGGCATCCGAATACTCCCCAACACATTTTAGGTAAACTCTTTACGAGCACAGAAGTTGTATTTCGTAATGGTGTCTCAAGAAATCCAAATATAAGTAGACAGCAGGTTGAATTGGCAATCAAAGACCCTAAAAGTGAAGTTGTTACTGGGCTCTTAGGCAATCCGAGTTGTCCCGAGGGAATTTTGGAGGAATACAGCGTAAGTGCTGATGTTAAGTTTAGGAGCGCAGTAGCTCGAAACCCTAATCTCTCTCAGAGTGTTTTTGAAGTTTTATCAAAAGACAAAAGTTTAAAAGTCAAAAGAGCATTATCGGAGAATATCAGTTGTCCAAGCAATCTCTTAAGGAAACTTTCACTTGATAAAAGTGAGGTAGTGAAATTAGGTGTTCTTGGGAATCCAATGACACCAACCGAAATCATTGTTAGGCTAATAGAAATTGCTTGACTTTATCTTTTACAGTTTGCAAATCAAGAAGATATCAATTACGCAACGGTTGTGAAGCTATTATCTGACTTAGCGCTCACATCGTCGAAAATCTTGTCTATTTCAGTACCAACCATGGCTAGGTGGTCAGGAAAGAGATGACCATAGGTGTCCATGGTTTCAACAATCGAATCATGTCCAACCCAATGTTGGATCTCCTTCGCGGTCCTTCCGCCTTTGATTAAGTTTGAAACGCATGTATGCCTCAACACATGTAGCCCAACTCCTACGGGAACTCCATGAAGTCTTGCGGCTCTGCGGAAGCGATCTGAAGCATCTTTATAGCGCCATACTCCACCAAGTCGATTCTTAATCAATAACCCCTCAGGAGCTAAGCCAAATTTTGCCTGATAGGCAATCAAAATCTCTTTCAGTTGAACTGCAAGATGTATCTCTCTGTAACTGGCAGAAGTCTTTAAAGATTTAGCAAAAACTCTATCCATGGATCTACTTAATTGCCGATCAATCTTGATTCGATTATTCTTAAAATTAATTCGATCCCAAGTTAAGCCCAAAGCCTCTGAGGGTCGCATACCTGTGTAGTAACCAATCCATACAATGAGCCGAAATCTCTCGGACATTGACATAGCAATTGCTTTCGTTTGCTCATAAGTTAAGGGGACGATCTTCGCCTTTGGTTGCTTCATTTTCTTTCTCTTGACCTTTTTTGATGGAGAAGCATCAAGAAATTCATTATCAACAGCAACAGTTAAAATCATTCCAAGGTGGTTCGCAATTTTGTCCACATAATCTTCCTTTAGTTGGGTACCTCTGCCTGACTTTTTGTCTCGTAGCTCATTACGCCATTTCTTTATGTCGGCAGGTTTAATGCTGCGAATTGGAGTAGATCCAAACCTAGGCAAAATATGAGCATTAATAATTGTTGCGTAATTCTCCTTGGTTGAATCTGCCACTTCTAATGATCCAAGATAAGTAGACTCAACAAACTCTCTGAGTGTGATGGGACCAGGAATTCTCTTAGCTTGATTTTTCCTAATTTTTCGCTCAAAAGCTTCCATCTCCTCTGCATGGTTTTTCGCCTCTTTTCGAGTTCTAAAACCTCTAGCTTCGCCTTCTTTGCCATTCGCCAACTTCCAGCGCGCTGAGTAAAGACGCGAGTTCTTCTTTGATTTGTACTCACGGATGTATGCCACTATTTCACCTTCTTATCAAAATCTAGCCCTAACAATTTTTGGATTCGATAAGGTCCATTTGCCTCTCGAAACTTTTTCTCGCCCTCTTTTGTTAGCAAGCCACCAGACTTTCCATGTCCAAGAGAGGTTAACCACTGGTTTCTGCGTGCAATTCTTACAGCCGTTCTTACGGTCTCAAGATCAACTCTCAACGCATCCGCTGTTCGCTTCGCAACTTTTGTGGATCCACTTGTGTATAGCAATGAATAAACTTTTGCAATAAGGATTACATCATTTGCTGATCCCCCAAGATTTGCCATCTCTTCTGGCGTATCTAGTAGAAGAATTTGAGTATTTGGATTAGTTCTAGACTTTATCTGACTAACAAGTGAGATCTCTTGTGATTTGAAGTTATTACTTTTTTGCATTTCTGAGGAGATTAGTAGTGAGTGCTGTTCTAGTAACAAGCCAAATGCTGTCTTTCTCATTTGTGCTGAATTCAAAGATTCATCAATAGCAATAGCTCCTAGTTTTGCGAGTTTTAATCGCAAAGATTTTTCCTCTTCGGAAGGCTTCAGTGGCTTTTCCCCAACTAATTGTGTGGTGATTGAAAGGACAGTCCTAGAGGTGTCTTCGTTCTCCTGCGAGTGAATAAATATTCGAATTGGCAATTTGTCATGCCAAGTAATGATGTCTTTGGGGACGCCTTTAGTACTTCTTGAATAGAAGATTCCTTGAGCCATTTTTACCCCCACTAATTCCTAGGTTGACAACAATACTCAACTGATACTAAACTGTCAAAACTGATACAAGAAAGAGAGAACTAACAATGCCGACTTCCGAACGCCTATCCCCCAAGGAGGCCGCCGAATATCTAGGGCGATCGATCCCTTGGTTCAGGCGCAATTGGAGAGCTTTGGGTATCCCCGCCTACCAGTTGGGCTGCAGGTACATCTATGACCGCAATGAACTAGACCAGTGGATGCTCAAAAACCGTGAACGATGATCGCGTGTACTCATATTTTGGCTACTTCTTCGCAGAGGAACCAAAGGAACTTATTTCTATTATTCGTACCGATGACTCTGGCTACTTTGAGCAATGGAATGAGAATTTGGGTGCTTGGCGATTTATTCTCAATGATTCGATTGGTGAAACTTTAATTCAAGCGCATGAAGTTCCACTCTATGAGCAATGGATTCGGGAGATTTATCCCAACGCCTTCGGCTGATTTTGAAACAGTTTATCGCTCATTTCATTATAGAGATTACTTCCAGATTTATGCTCAGAAATTTCAAATCTCAACTTTTTGTTTAGGAAAGGGCATTTATTGACTTCTTGGATTTGGTTTAGATTTGGGAACTAAAAGCGCCCTCACTATCAAAGGTCTCCTCGAATTTCGAGATTCATGTCTCGGTATGATTTATTACGGGTCATAAACTTTTCTGAAAATACCCCCTCAACATTAAAACATTCCTCAACTAAGTTCTGTAGAAACTACTTTATTAGCATCCACTTATAGCCAGGTAAGAGAATTGAGTTAAGGGATGTTGGAATGTCTAGGAGGTGTTGAAGGGGTATTTTCATACTGAGCATCCTTTACGAGAAAAGTAGCTCTTGATAGCAATTGGCACAAAGGAGAACATTTATCTCTCCCGAGGCAAATGCGACTCGATTAAGAGAGTTAAGTGCAACGGGCTTAATTGAAGCGCCAGCTTGTTTGCACTTAAAGCACTTAGGTTCAGCTAGCCAGCGGACCGTTTTACCCGCTTTTAAGGCTGAGTAGCATCCAAGGCTAAGTGCATGATCTGCTCCCGCACCTCGGGTTAGCTTCTTAAAATATCTTAAATCAGAAGCTGCAATGACCGCTAAGGGTGACTGACAGCGGCAATAAGTGTTGCCGAAACTGCACATACTCCGACTGCCCGTATCTGTATGCCACATCATCGGATGTCCACACACACATATCGGTTTTTGGTAGTCACGCCCATCTACGACCGCGTTTAACGAGGAATCCATTTCTTGAGCACTAATTGCGAAATGGGTGAAGAATTCCTGCATTGAATCTATTGCCACCTCTTAAACCCCTCATCAGCATTGTTTGTTGAGGTCCCTCCAGAGGACCCCTCTTTATGATCAGGGTTGTAGCCTAAAAAAGCACTCAATCGAAATGAAAATGGTATCAATGTGCAACCATCTATGACGACACTATCTATGCGCTTTGAATTTACTAGATCGTGCACTGCGGTCTGTTTGATACCCAAATACTGAGCAAAAGAATTGATACTTATGAATCGGAACTTATTGTCTGGATTCATCCAGTCTTCAAATCGTCTTGTATAGGAAATCACTTAATTCACCTCCTCATCAATTGGTTCATCACTGATAATGGAAGTTATCCAGTCCTCAAATTCTTGGACCTTTACCAAGTAGGTGGACCCAACTTTGATTACTGGCGCAAATTGACCCTTGTCTATCCACATATAAATGGTTTGTGGTGATTTAGCCAATCTCTTTGCACACTCCGAAATAGAGTAGTAACCACTACTTAGATCGATGGAGCCTTTAGTTACATCAGTCATATCTTTCCTTTCTGATATTGCCAACAAACTATTTGCTGGCTTTAGAAAGTTTGACATGATTTAAAACTGTTGATTTTTGACTTTTCTGCAAATAGTTATAATAAAAAATACTCTTAAGTTTAGTTTTAGGATGAATTTAGGCTTAAGTTCTATAATTAGCCAGAGCTGAAGTCGGTTTCAAAATACTTAAAAAGTGCTTCTGAAATTTACTAAATATTTAAAATCTGAATAGACAAATCTCAATTTTGCTACTTCCCTGACATTTCAACCTTTTTCGCGAGCATATGCGGTCATTTGGTCATGTTTCTTCCCATCTGTCACCGCCGGGAGGTAGTTTTATCCCTCTAAGGAGATGAGAATGGGGGTAAGCGCGGGATGAACAAGAAGTCCCTCAGCGAGTCGGACATATGCGACCGCTTCATCTCTCCTTCCCTCGTTAAGTCTGGCTGGGAGGAGACTCGCTGGCGCCGCGAATATGCATTCACGGACGGACGAATCATCGTTCGTGGTGAGCTTGTTGCCCGAGGAAAGCAGAAACGAGCCGACTACCTACTCTTCTACAAGCCAAACCTTCCGATCGCTATCGTTGAAGCAAAAGACAACAATCACTCTGTTGGAGCGGGTATGCAACAAGCACTCGCCTATGCGCAAACTTTAGATATTCCATTTGTGTTCTCTTCTAATGGAGATGGATTTCTCTTCCACGACAAGACTGGATTATCGGGTCAAATCGAAACCACTCTCTCCTTAGAAGAGTTTCCTTCACCTGAGTGGCTCTGGGAGAAGTACAAAGCATGGAAGAATCTTGATGAGAGGAAAGAAGTTCTTGTAACAAGCCAAAATCATCAAGAAGCTTCTGCGAAATCTCCTCGCTACTACCAGCAGATAGCAATCAATCGAACTATTGAGGCAATTGCCAATGGTCAGAGACGCGTTCTTCTTGCAATGGCAACTGGAACTGGAAAGACTTATTCAGCCTTCAATATCATTTGGAGACTTTGGAAGACAGGCACAGCTAAGAGAGTCCTATTTCTCGCAGACAGAAATATCCTTGTTGATCAAACAATGATCAATGACTTTAAACCATTTGGAAGCGTGATGACCAAACTCAATCGAAGTTTGGTCGATAGGGATAATGGCAAAGTTGATACTTCTTACGAAATCTATCTAGCCCTCTATCAAGCAATTATGGGTGGTGAAGGGCAAGAACCTATTTATGACAAGTTCCCCAGAGACTTTTTTGATCTCATAGTTGTTGACGAGTGTCATCGAGGAAGTGCTGCAGATGATGCAACATGGAAAATAATTCTGAATTACTTTGATTCTGCAATCCAAATAGGTATGACAGCGACCCCAAGAGAGACAAAATATATATCCAATATTGGCTATTTTGGAGAGCCTGTTTATACCTACTCTCTTAAGCAAGGAATTGACGATGGCTTCCTTGCGCCATTTAAAGTGATTCGAGTTGAGCTAGACCATGATTTACAAGGTTGGCGTCCTGAAGAAGGAATGGTTGATGACCAAGGCAACCTCATTGATGATCGAATCTATAACCAAAAGGATTTTGATAAGGCAATTGTCTTTCCTGAACGAACCAAGGCGGTGGCCCACAAAATCAGTGAGTTCCTCCATGGGACTGATCCGATGAATAAGACCATTGTTTTTTGTACCAACATCGATCATGCAGAGCGCATGAGACAAGCGTTGATCAATGATCCCCTCAACACCGATGAGGTTGCTAAGGATCATCGATATGTCATGCGCATAACTGGAGATAGCGATGAGGGAAAGAATGAACTAGATAACTTCATCGACCCTAAGCGTCCCTACCCCGTTATCGCAACCACATCTAAATTGATGTCCACAGGTGTCGATGCTCAAACTTGCCAACTACTTGTCCTAGATCAGCGCATTCAGTCGATGACTGAGTTTAAACAGATCATTGGACGAGGAACCAGGCTTCGGCCTGATTATGGCAAGTACTTCTTCACCATTATAGATTTTAGAAAGGCAACAGAACTGTTTGCTGATCCTGACTGGGATGGCCCTGCTATCGCCATCAAGGAAGTTGATAACGAAGGCAAAGAGGTAGATGTCGATGTGGATCCAACTTCAGATAATGAAGACACTGAAATTGATACTGTCATTCATAATCCCTATGACATTCCAGAAGTTGATCCTGAGCCTTCAAAGAAATTTGTCGTCAGTGGAGTAACTTTCAAGATTATTGCTGAGCGAATCCAGTACTACAACAAAGATGGAAAGCTCATCACTGAGTCACTCAAAGATTTCACGCGCAAAGCTGTAGGACAGGAATTCCAATCCCTCGACCAATTCCGAAAGAGATGGTCAGAAACAGACCGTAAACAGGCCATCCTTGATGAACTCCTTGAGAAAGGGGTCATCCTTGAGGCACTCGAAGACATGGTGGGACGCGATATCGACCCATTCGACCTCATCTGCCACATTGCCTTCGACCAGCCTCCTCTGACCCGTAAAGAGCGAGCTGAAGGGGTCAAGAAGCGCAATGTCTTCTCAATGTATGAAGAGAAGGCAAGGCAGGTTCTGGGGATCCTTCTCGACAAGTATGCGGATCAAGGACTCGAAACCATCGAAAAGATTGATGTCTTAAGACTGGATCCATTCACCCAAATTGGCACACCTATCGAAATCGTGAAAAGTTTCGGCGGTCGTGATGAGTATTTAGAAGCTGTCCGAAAACTTGAGTCCGCCCTTTACGCTACTACCGCATAACTAATGGAGAAAAATGTCACTGTCTAATACCGTCAAAGCAATTCAAGACATCATGCGCAAGGACGCTGGTGTTGATGGTGATGCCCAGCGCATCGGACAACTTGGATGGATGCTATTTCTCAAAATCTACAGTGACCTTGAATTGGAAACAGAGCTAGAAGACACAAAATACAAATCTCCAATCCCAAAGAAGTTCCGTTGGGAGTCGTGGGCTGATGAAGGCGCCGCAGGAAAAGATGCTCTGACGGGTGATGCGCTTATTGCCTTTATCAATAATGAGCTATTTCCAAAGTTAAAGGAATTAGATCTCTCATCCTTCACAGGACAAGCTCGTGAGAGAGGCGCACTTTTAATAAGCGTTTTCGATGATGCCTACAATTACATGAAGAATGGAACACTCCTTCGCCAAGTTATCAACAAAATCAATCAAGACATTGATTACAACTCTGTAGAGACTCGCCACCTCTTTGGTGACATCTACGAACAAATCCTGCGAGATCTCCAAAACGCTGGAAATGCTGGCGAGTATTACACCCCGAGAGCTGTAACTCAATTTGCTATTGAAATGGTTAATCCCCAGCTTGGAGAAATCGTTCTCGATCCTGCCTGTGGTACGGGCGGATTCTTGACTGGAGCCTTTGAACACATGAAAAAGCAGGTCAAAAAACCTGATGAACTCAAAGAGCTAAAGAACAGCATTCGGGGTGTGGAGAAGAAACCTCTACCCCATGTCCTCTGCGCTACAAACATGATGGTTCACGGCATTGAAGTTCCCTCAAACATCATCAATGACAACACCCTCGCAAAGCCCCTTCGAGACTATGGCAAGAAAGATCAAGTGGATGTCATCATCACTAATCCACCATTTGGAGGTGTTGAAGAAGATGGAATAGAGAATAATTTCCCTGCTGAATTCAGAACAAAAGAAACTGCTGATCTCTTTTTAATACTGGTTATGGAACTGCTAAAAGATGGCGGTAGAGCGGCAATTGTTCTGCCAGATGGAACACTTTTTGGTGAAGGCGTAAAAACTAAAATCAAGAAGAAGATGCTTGAGGATTGCAACCTTCACACCATAATTCGTTTGCCAAAGTCTGTCTTTGCGCCATACACAAACATTTCAACTAACATACTATTTCTGACAAAAGGAGAACCGACAAGAAGTATTTGGTATTTCGAGCACAAGCTCCCAGATGGCGTTAAGGCATACAACAAATCGAAACCAATGCGATTAGAAGAATTTGATGTCGAGAAAAATTGGTGGACTACGCGTCAAGAAGGCGAACAATCTTGGAAAGTTTCTGTCGACGACATTATAAAGAATAACTTTAACCTTGACATCAAGAATCCTAATGCGCCAATAGAGACTCATGATGATCCTGACTCATTACTCAAGATGTATCAGGAGGCTTTAGAACAAACGCGAGCACTTCAAATTTTACTCAAAGAAGGTATTGAAGATGTACTCCGCAAGCAATGAGAGAATTTCATCTATCTTAAATAACTTAAACTTATTCTCTGATGATTTAAGGGGACTTGAATACCTTAAACTTAAGCTAATTGATATGGGCGTTTCTGGAGTTTTCCAAACATCAAAAGAATTTAATGGCACAGGAGCAGATGTCGTAAGAATGTCTTACGAGATTTCGGGAAAGAGCAAAGCTTTCGATGACACTACTTTTAACCCTTACATGAATGTGCCGAAACATTGGGATTGGGCTACCACTGAGGAACTCTGCTTTACGCAAACTGGAACGACGCCTGACAAGAGCTCAGTGCCAGCAGGGACTGAATCAATAACCTATATAACATCTGGGGACTTGAAAGAATTTGTTGCGCATTCAACAACCAAAGTTATTAGATTCCCTAAGTCAAAATTGATTCGAGTTGCACCAGCTGGATCAGTTTTGTTTGTTGGAATTGGAAATATTGGAAAATGTGGGATAACTGCCGAAGATGTAACCTTCAATCAACAACTTCATTCAGCCACTCCGTATGTGATGAATCCTAAATACATGTGCTATTTCTACTCTTCCACTTACTTTAGGAATCAGTTTTCTACGATTTCTTCGGCAACCACTTTAACAATTCTAAACAAAAGCAAGTGGTCAGGTATTTACATTCCTGTGCCTACATTAGATGAGCAAGAGCGAATAGTGCATCAGATCGAGAAATTACTTGCGATTTGCTCGCAAGTTGGCGAAGCTATAAAACTCCGCACTACTCTAGGTTTGGCAGCACGAAAATCAGTAGTGAATGCTCTTTCAATCGCTCAAACCTCAGAGGAGGTACAAAGAGCTTGGGAAAGAATTCAAAATAGTTGGAATGTTATTGCTAGCACGCCTGACAGTATCGATTCGCTTCGAGAATTAATTCTAGATGTTTTATTCAAGCCTAAAGAAGAAGATTTTTGGCCAGTTAGACCATTTGGGGATTTGCTGACCATTTCAAATGGTGACCGCAGTAAGAACTATCCTTCCAAAGAACATAGGGTCTCTTCTGGAATCCCATTTGTAAACGCAGGACATTTGAAGGACGGTTTGATTGACCTCTCTGACATGGATTACATAAGTAGAGAAAAATACGAGTCCTTAAGTGGTGGGAAATTCAAGGATGGAGATGTACTTTTTTGTCTTCGGGGTTCTCTCGGAAAGAGTGCCTTAGTCAGGAACATTGGAGAAGGGACTGTTGCTTCATCTATGGCTATTTTCAGAGTTAGTGCTCAAATTGATTCTGAGTACCTCTTTTGGTTCCTTCAGAGTGGAATGGCAAAAATACAAATCAAGAAGTTTGATAACGGGACTGCGCAACCGAACCTAGCTGCAAAGAGTGTGCTTAGGTTCCAAATCCCTCTTCCGAATCTTTCTGAACAAGTGGCAATTGTCTCTAAGGTCAAGGATCTTATGAGGATATGCAATCAGCTAGAACAGAGCATGAATCAGAAAGAACATATAGCCCATAATTTTGCACGATTGGTGATTTCTTTTTCAGCGTGAAAACTAATGTGAGATCATTCAAATTCTTTGTCCGCCCGTCTTTTTGCCCGTTGCCCGATTAATTTGCCCGTTTTTTTAGGCTAATTTGATATCAGTTTTGTCAGAAATGATTCCAAAAGAAATAATGAAACGAGGCGGGATTTTGTCCCGCCTCGCTCAATTTAAAGAAGAGTCGCCCTATAAGCCGGATTCTGTCTTGCTATTTCTAGCGAGATCACCATCCATCTAGATCTGTAATTACTTACAGATTCAAGCAACCTACCCGGTGACTCGTGT
>Ga0169931_10013854_pt1 | contig 10968 bp, 9 predicted proteins | sample Kivu_15m_20L_FD_129675 | JGI IMG/M metagenome (GOLD analysis project Ga0169931, IMG submission 129675) | Freshwater microbial communities from Lake Kivu, Western Province, Rwanda to study Microbial Dark Matter (Phase II) - Kivu_15m_20L... | ecosystem: Environmental > Aquatic > Freshwater > Lake ... | reverse complement strand
GCCTGGCGCAGCGCGCCGGGCAGGGCCAGCGAGGCGCCACCCAGGGCGCCCGCGGTCAGCAGGCGGCGGCGGGAGGCGTCGGACAGGGTCAGGATGCGGTCGTTCATGGTCAGGGCCTTTCCTGCGAGGTTGAAGTGAGGTGGCGGTAAGTGCTGCGAAGCCGTGGTGTGAGTGATCGGTTCGTGGCGGGCCAGGGCTTCACGCCAGGTCCACCACGCTGACGTGCGCCGCCACCACGCGCCAGCCCTCGGGCATGCGCACCCAGGTCTGGCTCTGGCGCCCGGTGCGGGTGCTGCCGTCGCGGAAGAACTCGGTCATGGCGGTGGCATGGTCTCGGCCGTAGGTGGTGATGACGGTACGGCGCAAGGTCCGTGCCAGCCCGGCGGACGGGCGGGAACTGCGAAAGGCGCGGATCTCGTCGATGCCGTACAGGTTCTCCGCCGCGCCGTAGCGCACTGTCAATGGACTGGTCCAGAACAATTCGTCGAGGACCTCGACGCGGTTGTTCACGAGGGCGTCCTCGTAGCGGGAAAACAGTGCGCTGACTTCGCTCACGATCTCGGGCAGGTTGATGTCCATGCGGGCTTTCGGGGTCCGTCATGCGGAAGGTAGGACTTGAGGGACCTGAGTCGCCTGATGCGGGTGCGCAGCGTGAAGAATCGCCACGGGTGCGGACGCGACACCCTGCGCCTCCAGGTGCCGCGCCACGCGCAGGCACAGGTCTTCGCGCCAGGGCGCGGCGATGATCTGCACGCCCAGCGGCAGGTGCGGCGCGGCCGGGTCGCAGCCCCACACGGGTGCCACCGCCACCGGCAACCCGATGCACGAGATCGGCTGCGTCAGCAGGCCCATGCTGGCGCGGGCGTTCAGGCGCTGGCCGTCGATCTCCAGCCACTCGGTGCCGATGGGCAGGGCGGTGCAGGGCGTGGCGGGTGCCAGCAGCACGTCCACGCCGCGGAAGGAGGCGGCCACCTGCTCGGCAAACCAGCGGCGCAGACGCTGGGCCTGCACCACCCAGGCCGCAGGCAGCAACGCGCCGGCGATGAAGCGGTCGCGCGACAAGGGCTCGAATTCCTGCGCCCGGGTGCGCAGGTCCGGCAGATGCAGCGCGCCGCCTTCGGCGCTGGTGATGATGAAGGCCGCGGTGCGGGCGCGGTCCACCTCGGGCCAGTTCACCAGGCGGCTGGTGCCCAGGGCCTGCGCCACCCGGTTCACGGCAGTCAACGCTGGCGGCAGCGTCTGGCTCTGGAACCAGCCCCCCAGCACGCCGATGCGCAGGCCGTCCGGCCCGCGCTCCAGCACCGGCACCGTCGCTTCCACCGGACGCTGGGCGCAGGCGGCGTCTTCCGCCAGCGGACCCTGCATCAGGTCATAGGCCTGGGCCAGGTCCTTCACGTTGCGCGCAAAGGGCCCCAGGTGGTCCAGGCTGGCCACGAAGGGGTAGGTGCCGGTGCGCGGCAGGCGACCGAAGGTGGGCTTCAGGCCGAACACGCCGCACAGCGAGGACGGCACGCGGATGGAACCGTTGGTGTCCGAGCCCAGCGTCAGCGGCACCTGGCCCGCCGCTACGGCCGCGGCCGAGCCGCCCGAAGAGCCGCCGGACAGGCGCGACAGGTCGTGCGGGTTGCGCGTGGGCCCGTAGTGCGTGTTCTCGGTGGTGAAGCCGTAGGCGTACTCGTCCATGTTGAGCGCGCCCACCAGCACACCACCCGCGGCTTCCAGGCGCTGCACGAGCGGAGCGTCGCGGAGGGCCGGCGCCGCGTCGCGCTCGATCTTCGAGCCTGCCACCGTGGGCAGACCCTGGACGTCGAACAGGTTCTTCACGGCAAAGGGAAGGCCGGCCAGCGGCAGGCCGCGGCCCTCGCGGTCAAGTTGCTCGGCGCGCGCCAGGGCACGCTCGGCCAGCACGGCGGTGAAGGCGTTCACCTGCCCGTCGGTGGCCGCGATGCGCGCCAGGCTGTCGCGCACCTGGACGACGGCGCTCAAGACCCGGCTCCCTGTGTGCCGTCACCGTCAGGCGAGGACAGGTCCTCCGGCCCCAAAGGGCGGAAGGCGTTGCCGCTTTCCACCGCTGGGGACAGGGAGAAGTCCATCACCCGCGGCGCCATCTGCGCCACCATCTGCAGGTAGCGCACCACGCCGGGGCGGTGCTCGGGCGCCAGCGGCAGACCCAGGGCCTGCGCGGCGGCGTCGGCGTAGCGTTCCACGTCCATGGTCAGGTGCTGGCAACGCCTGTGATCAAGTCGAGGTCCAGGGGTGGCGTCGATCAGGTCTTGGACAGGTCCCGGTAGTCGGGCTGCAGGTGGAACCAGTAGGTGTAGCCCTGCACGTCCTTTCGCATGGCCACGTCCATGGTCGGCTGCAGCAGCGGCACGCGTGGCACCTCGTCGTAGCCGAGCTGGATCATGTCCCTGACGAAGGCGTCGTACATCGTCTTGTTGTCAGCGAAACGAGCGCTGTCAATGATCCTGTCGAGCCTGGGGTTCTGGTAGCTCATCGTGTTGAACACGGCGTTCTGGCCGTGGTAGCACCAGTAGAAGAAGTACTCGGGCCAGTTCAGCCAGCCGCCGAAGCGGTTGATGATGAGCGGCATGTCCTTCTTCAACAGCGCCGCCCGCCAGGTCGCGCCCGGGATCTTGTTGATCGTCGTCTTGATGCCGATCTGCGCCAGGGCCTCCTGCACGAGCACGGCCATCGGCTCGCCGACGGTCGCCCCGCCGAGGTCGAAGGACAGCGTCGTCTCGAAGCCGGCGGCGGCGCCGGCCTCGGCCATCAGGGCGCGTGCGCGGGCGAGATCGGTGCGGTAGCCGGTGGGCTGGGGCCAGGTGGTGCTCGTGACCCTCGGAGAGGCTGCGCCGTAGAGTTTGATGCCGCGCCCGTACAAGGCCGTCTCGTACATCTTGTCGTAGGGCAGCGCGAAAGCCACCGCCTGCCGGATCTTGACGTTGTCGAAGGGCGGCTTGGTGACGTTCATGCCCAGGTAGAACATCGAGTTCTCGATAGGCATCGACGCGACCCGGATGTCGCCGCCTTCGCGCGCCATCTCGGCAAAGTCCTTGGGAGGCATCTCGTAGGTCATGTCGATGTCGCCGCGCAGCAGCAGCGCGCGCCGGTTGCCGGCGCTCGGGACCTCGCGCTGGACGATGCGGCGCAGCTTCGGCAGCGCGCCGCTGGTCCAGTTGTCGTTGCGGACATAGATGATCTCCTGGCCGGGGCGGAAGGCCTCGACACGGTAGGCGCCCCCGCCCGCGATGTTGTTCCGCGTCCAGGCCAGGCCCCACGGGTCCTGAGCCGTGGCGTGCTTCTTCACGAGCTCGGAGTTGAAGACGCAAGGCACCACGACGGCCAGGTTGTTCATCGTCATCTTGTCGCGCCGGATGAACTTGACCGTGAACGTGTGGTCGTCCTCGACCACGAACTGCTCGGGCTTCTCCAGCGAGCCGGCACCCATCTGGAAGGTGGGGAAGCCCCCCGCAGCCACCGCGCGGTCAAAGGACCACTTGACGTCCTTGGCGGTCACAGGCGTGCCATCGTGGAAGCGCGCGTTGCGCCGCAGCTTGAAGGTGACCGAGTTGCCGTCGGGCGCAATGCGCCAGCTCTCGGCCAGCTCGGGTTCGAGCTTGTCCATGTCGTACATCACCCGGCCGTCTGGCAGGGTCTTCTTGCCGTAGGTCATCAGGCGGTCGTAGCACAACCACGACACACCGTAGGCCGGCCTGTTGGCGCCCACCGTGTGGATGTCCAGGGAGTTCGGGCCGAACTCGTTGGCGACGATGAGCACGTCTTTCGGGCGCGCCTGCGCTGCCGCTCCCAGCGGCAAGGAGGCGCCGGCGGCGGCAGCGCCGGTGGAGAGGAAGTGGCGGCGGTCCATGGGGAACTCCCTTCGTTGCGGTGGGGTGGGGTTGGGGGCAGGCTGTCAACTCGTCAGTGAGGCCGTCAGTGCAGGATCCGTGCCCGCCTGCGCCGGCTTGGCGAGGGCGGTCCCGCGCGCGGCCAGCCAGGCGCGCCAGCCGCCGTGGGCCGTGATGTCGCGCGCGCCGGCCAGGGCGTGGGCCTCGCACAGGAAGCCGTGGACGGTGCTGCCGTCCTCGAGCTCGAGGCTGCCCAGCCCCAGCGGCGCCGGGATCAGGGCCAGGAAGCTGCCCACCTCGGCCTGCGGCAGGGCCCAGACCTCGAGTTCGATGGACGCGCCGCCCCGGGGCACGCGCTGCAGCCCGGGCTTGGGCGGCACGGTGCCGGGCAGCTCGTGCAGGCGGTAGCAGGGCGCGGTGCGGGTGCGGCGCAGCAGCGTGGCCCGGCGCTCGGTGAGCTGGCCGTTCAGCGGTAGGCCGGACAGGTGGGCGCCCACCACCGCGATGGGCAGCACCGCTTCGGTGGCCGGCGCGCGCAAGGGGAGGGCGGGCGCGGGCGCCGCCGTCCATTCCCGCCCGGTCGCGGCCAGCGCGGCGTCGTGGCCGGCCGGGGCGATGAAGGTCACGCCGAAGGGCAGGCCGCGGTTCGTGCGCCCGGCCGGTACGGCCAACGCGCACCAGCCCAGCAGGTTGACGAAGTTGGTGTAGGTGCCCAGCACCGCATTGGTGCCCACGGGGTCGGCATCGACCTCGGCAAAGCGCGGGTGGCCCGGCGCCGTGGGCACGAGCAGGGCGTCGATGCCGGTCCACAGCCCCGCCAGGCGCTGCTGCAGCGCCTGCAGGCGGTATTGCGCGCGGAAGGTGTCGGTGGCGCTGAATCCGCCGGCACGCGCGACGACACGGCGCACCGTGGCGTCCAGCGCTTCGGGCTGGGTGTCCATCAGCGCCTGCAGCACGGCGTGGCGCTCGGCCACCCAGGGCCCTTCGTAGAGCAGGGCGGCCACCTCGTCCAGCGGGCCGAAATCGAGTTCGACCACCGTGTGCCCCTGGGCGCTGGCGCGCTCGCGCGCGGCCGCCCAGGCGGCGGCGTAGCCGGCATCGCCGAACCAGCGCGGCTGTGCCGGCACGCCCAGGCGCAGCCGTGCGGGCAGGGTGGCCGACCCGGGCACGAAGCGGCTGTAGGGGTCGGCCGCGTCGGGGCCCTCGACGACGGCCAGCACGTGGGCCGCGTCGGCCACCTCGTGGGCAAAGATCGAGACGCAGTCCAGCGTGCGGCAGGCCGGCAGCACCCCGGCGGTGGACACCCGCCCGGGCGTGGGCTTCAGGCCCACCAGGCCGTTGAAACCCGCGGGCACGCGGCCGGAGCCGGCGGTGTCGGTGCCCAGCGCGAAGGCCACGAGCCCGCGCGCCACGGCCACGGCCGAGCCCGAACTCGAGCCGCCGCTGATGCGCTCGGGGTCGGCAATGCTGGCCGGGCGGCCGTAGGGCGAGCGCGTGCCCACCAGCCCGGTGGCGAACTGGTCCAGATTGGTCTTGCCCAGCCACAGCGCGCCGGCGTCGAGCAGGCGCTGCACCACGGTGGCGCTGGTGGCCGGCACGTGCGTGTGCGCCGGGCAGGCGGCCGTGGTGGGCGCGCCGGCGATGTCGATGTTGTCCTTGGCCGCGAAGGGCACCCCCAGCAGCGGGTGGCGCCGCAGCGCCTCGGCGCGCGAGCCGCAGGCCGCCAGCCGGGTGGCGAGCAGCGCGAGCTGCGCCGCCCAGGCCGCGTCGTCGCACAGGTGGATCCACACCGGGCGCCCCGCCTCGGTCTGCGCATCAGCCAGCGCCCGGGCGCGCGCCGCCTGCGCCATCGGCACCGGGTCCGCCCCGGCCGCGATACGGGCCAGCCAGCCGTCGACGGTGGGCAGGGGGCCAGGAATCTCGGCGGGGTCGGGAAGCAAAGAAGGCATCTTTGGTGCGCTGCTTGGTATACCAGGCAGTGCAGCACAAAGCGTGCCAGCCAAGAATGCACCGGATCGGTGCGTTCAGGCGGTAGGGGAGGGGGCGGGTGCCGAGGTCGCAGTGCTCCCCCCTCTCCCCAACCCCTCTCCCGCGAGGGGAGAGGGGCTGAATGCGTTGCGCCTCGGGCGCGGTCCCTTGGAGCGGGCCGAATCCCGGGCTGCCGGCCCCTTCAGCGCTGCGGCATGTCCTTCACGCCGTAGCCCAGGCTGACCGTGGCGTCGGGGGGGATGGGGGGCATGGTCGCGTTCCAGCGCAGCCAGTCCTCGCGCATCGCCGTCAGGCGCTCGAGCTCGCGTGGGGCGCGGTTGGCGCGCTCGCGCGCGTCGGCGTCGATGTCGAACAGGTATTCGTGCCCGTCCACCTGCAGGTACTTCCAGCGCCCGCGGCGCAGCGCGCGCTGGCCGCGGTGGTTCATGCGCCAGTGCATCGGGCGCTCGAAGCCCGCGCCGCCCTGCAGCACCGGCAGCAGCGACACCCCGTCCAGCGGGTGCGCCGCATCGGCCGCCACGCCGGCGGCGTCCAGCATCGTGGCCGTCCAGTCCATCGTCAGGCAGTGCTGGGCGCTCGTGCCGCCGGGCGCCACCGCAGCCGGCCAGTGCGCGATCCAGGGCACGCGGATGCCGCCCTCGGTCAGGTCCATCTTGCCGCCCACCAGCGGCCAGTTGTCCGAGAAGCGTTCGCCGCCGTTGTCGCTGGTGAAGACGATGAGGGTGTTGTCGAGCACGCCGCGCTCGCGCAGCACCTGCACCACGCGGCCGATGCCCTCGTCCATGTGGTGGATCATGCGCCGGTAGGTGTGGATGTTGCCGCCGTCGACGTGGAAGAGGTGGGCGCGCGTCTCCTCGCTGACGTGCGCGTCGTCGCGCGTCTCCCAGGGCCAGTGGGGCGCGGTGTAGTGCAGGCTCAGCAGGAAGGGCGCGCCGGCGCCGGCCGTGCGCTCCAGGTAGTCCACCGCGCGGTCGGAGATCAGGTCCGTCAGGTAGCCGATGCTGGGGTGGTCCTGCTCGCCCAGCCACAGGTCGTGCTGGCCGCTGGTGGTGCAGTGGGTGAAGTAGTCGACCCCGCCCGACATCGGGCCGAAGAATTCCTCGTAGCCCGAGCGCAGCGGGCTGAAGTGCGGCGGGTAGCCCAGGTGCCACTTGCCCATCAGAGCGGTGCGGTAGCCCGCCGCGCGCAGCAGCGAGGGCAGCGTGGGGTGGGCGGGCGGCAGGCCGAGCACGGCGCTGTCGCGCGTGCGGCTGCTCATCGGCTCGTCCAGCCCGCCGCGCAGGCGGTACTGGTAGCGCCCCGTCATCAGCGCAAAGCGCGTGGGCGAGCACACCGGCGCGTTCGAGTAGCCCTCGGTGAAGCGCAGCCCCCCGGCGGCCAGCGCGTCGATGTGGGGCGAGACGGCGCCGAACTCCGCCGGCCGGCCGCCGTAGCAGCCGAGGTCGGCGTAGCCGAGGTCGTCGGCGACGATGAAGACGAAGTTCGGGCGCTGGGGGGGCGTCGGTGCGGGCATCGGGCTTCTCCGCAGGGGATGGTCGATCGGGCCCGCACGATACCCTCATTCGGCGCCGGCCTTCCCCGCCCGCCACGGCCCCGGCATGGCAACATGGCCCGATGAGCAGGAAGGACAAGCACGTCAGCGAGACCCCGGCGACCCAGTGGCTGCGCGCCCAGGGCGTGGCCTACACCGAGCACCCCTACGACTACGTGGAGCACGGCGGCACGGCCGAGTCCGCGCGCCAGCTCGGCGTGGACGAGCACGCCGTCGTCAAGACCCTGGTGATGCAGGACGAGCGCGCGCAGCCGCTCGTGGTGCTGATGCACGGCGACTGCCAGGTCAGCACCAAGAACCTGGCGCGCGCCATCGGCGCCAAGGCGGTCGAGCCCTGCAAGCCCGAGGTGGCGCAGCGCCACAGCGGCTACCTGGTGGGCGGCACCTCGCCCTTCGGGCTGAGGAAGGCGATGCCGGTCTACGTCGAGGAGACCGTGCTCGCGCTGCCCAAGGTCCACATCAACGGCGGGCGCCGCGGCTTCCTGGTCGGCATCGCCCCGGCCGTGCTGGCCGGCCCGCTGGGCGCGCGCCCGGTGCGCTGCGCGCTGGCGCCGGAGGGGCGATGACCACGGTCGCGCTGCTCGAGGACGAGGTCGACCTGCGCGAGGAGGTCGCCGACTTCCTGACCGCGCGCGGCCACCGGGTGCTGCAGGCCGGCTCGCTGGCCGAGTTCGAGCCGCTGGCGGGCCAGGCGCGCATCGCCGTGCTCGACGTCATGCTGCCCGACGGCAGCGGCCTCGAGGCCGCGCGCCAGGTGCGCGCCCGCTCCGGCCGCACCGGCATCATCATGCTCAGCGCGCTCGGCAGCCTGGGCGACCGGGTCGCCGGCCTGCAGTGCGGGGCCGACCACTACCTCGTCAAGCCCTTCAAGCTGCTCGAGCTCGAGGCCGTGATCGAGGCGCTGCTGCGCCGCGTGGGGCGCGAGTGGGTGTTCGACGCAGGCCGCGCCCTGCTCGTCGACCCCGCCGCCCGGGCCCTGGCTCTCACCGACCAGGAGGCGGTCTTCGTCAACCTGCTCGCCCGTGCCGGTGGCCGACCCGTCAGCCGGCGCCAGATCGTCGAGGCGCTGCGCCAGGACTGGGCCAGCTACGACCTGCGCCGCATCGACACCCTGGTCAGCCGCCTGCGCGCGCGCTGGCAGCGCAGCACCGGCCAGGAACTGCCGCTGCGCACCCTGCACCGCGAGGGCTACGAGTTCGCGGCGGTGATCGAGGAGGGGTGAGAACTGGGGGGTGCTCCGCCGGGCGGACTGGCAGGCGGATGCGAAAGACCGTGCCTGCACCCTCTTGATCGGTCATTTCCAGCGTGCCCCCCTGGGCCTCGACCATGCGCTGCGCCAGTGTCAGCCCCATGCCGGTGCCGGCCACCCCGGCGGCGGCGCCGCGCCAGGGGCCGCGGAACAGGTGCGCGCGCTCTGTGGCCGGGATGCCCGGCCCGTCGTCGGCCACCTCGATCAGCAGCGCGTCGGTGGCTCGCTGGCCCTCGCGCCGCGCGCGCACCGTCACCGTCGTGCCGGCCGGGGTGTACTTCACCGCGTTCTCGACGAGGTTGGCCAGGGCCAGGCGCGTCAGTTCCGGGTCGCAATCGAAGCTCTCGCCGTTGGCGGGCGCGTCGATCTGCAGGCGGTGGCCGTCGCCGAGCAGGCGCGCGGACGCCGTCGCCTCGCGCAGCAGGTCGGCCACCACGCAGGGGCGCGGATGGGCGGCAGGGGCCTCGCCGGTGCCGGGTTCGTCGCGCAACTGCCGGTCCAGCAGCGCCGCCTGGCGCTGGGCCGCGGCCAGGATCTTGTCGACCCGCCCGCGCGCGGCTTCGGGCAGCGGCGGATTCGCCAGCGCCAGGTTCTGCGCGCTCGTGTCGATCACGGCCAGCGGTGTGCGCAGCTCGTGCGACACCGTGGCGAAGAACTCGCGTTGGCGCGCGCGCTGGCTGCGCTCGAGCGCGAGCGAGCCCTCCACCTGGCGCATGGCCGCGGCGATGTCGGCGGTGCGCTCGGCCACCCGGGTCTCGAGCTCGCGCGTGGTCTGGCGCGACAGCGCCAGCGCCTGGGCCTGCGCGGCCTCGGCCGCCTCGCGCAGCGCCTGGTGACCGCGGCTGACGGCGTAGTTCAGCACCAGCAGGTAGACCACGAGCCCGATGTAGTAGCCGTGGTCGAACAGAGGGTGCGGCGGCAGCAGCCCGAGGTTGCGGCTCAGGCGCGCGCCCACGGCCACGATCAGCGGCAGCATGGCCACGAGCATCAGGCGCGCGGCGGACGACCCGCGCCAGGTCTGCACGGCCAGGATCGCGGTCATCAGCGGCACCGTGAGCAGGTGCACGGCAGTGAAGGCCGGGCGCGCCCAGGGCGAGCCCAGCAACTGGTCGGCCAGCACCATCGAGGCCGAGAACAGCGCCAGCGCGGCCAGCAGCGCCCGCGCCCAGGGGCGACCCTGCGGCCCGACCAGGCCGACGAAGCGCAGCACGAAGAGGAAGGCCGCCGGCATCGCCATCATCCACGAGGCGACGACGAGCGCGTCGTTCAGCGCCGGGTGGGCGTGCAGCAGGTAGCGCCAGGCAAAGCCCTCGAGCGAGACCACGCTCAGGAAGCTCAGGCTCGTGAACAGCGCGAACAGGCCGTAGGGCGCGTTCCGCGTGGCCTGGAAGAACCACAGGTTGCTCAGGATCAGCACCAGGTGCACGGCCAGCACCACGCCCCACAGCAACTGCTCGGTCTGCACCTCGGTCTGGAAGCGCTGCGGCTCCCAGAGCACGACGCTGAAGTTCTGCGTGTTGCTCCCACGCACGCGCAGGTAGAAAGTCTGCGTCTCGGGCCCGGCCGGCGGCACCCGGAAGACGATGTTGCGGTGCGGAAGGTCGCGCTGCGCCAGCGGGTGCATGTCCCCGGCGGTGCGCCCGGGCAGCAGCCCCGCGGGACCCGGCCAGAACAGCGTGGCCTCGTCGATGGGCGGGAACTGCAGCTCGAGCAGCCGCTCGCCGCCGGCGCCGCCCCCGGGAGGCAGGGTCAGCCGCAGCCAGGCTGCGCCGCGCACGTAGCCCAGCGAGGGCGCGCCCGGCAGCGCCCGGAAGCGGCTGCTCACGTCCGCGTCCGCCAGTTGATCGGGACCCAGGGTTTCCCCGGGGTCCATCAGCACGGCCCAGCCCGTGGTCAGCGCTTGGCGCCCGGAGTTCGGGGCCGCGAGGGCGGCGCTGGCGGGGCCCGAGCACAGCAGCCAGGCCATCAGCCAGGCGCACCAGAGGGCAGGAAGGGCGGGCACGCCGTGCCGGCGTTGAAGGCGTCGCGCGAGTTCTGACATTTCCTGACACCTGGCTCCAGGCCCCGGGGAAGGTCCGGTAGATTTTGATCTGATTGGGGAATTACAGTCACGCGCTGTCGGGGAGTGGCGCGCGACCGGTCCGGCGGGCGCAGGCCGCCCCCTCATCCGCAAGCATTCAAAGAGGAGTTTTCCATGTTCCAGCAACTCGTCCCCGTGAACAAGGCCCGCCATTCGGGCACGAAGATCAAGCAGATCGAGGGTTTCGGCTTCGCCTCCCAGTTCCACATCGCCTCGGTCATGGTGCACGAGTTCGCGCGCGCCGCGG
>Ga0169931_10013853_pt1 | contig 10968 bp, 15 predicted proteins | sample Kivu_15m_20L_FD_129675 | JGI IMG/M metagenome (GOLD analysis project Ga0169931, IMG submission 129675) | Freshwater microbial communities from Lake Kivu, Western Province, Rwanda to study Microbial Dark Matter (Phase II) - Kivu_15m_20L... | ecosystem: Environmental > Aquatic > Freshwater > Lake... | reverse complement strand
TGGCTCTGACCGCACCTGCTATTGGCTGAAGTCAAAGCGTCGGCTGAGGCCAAGAGCCTCGGCTGAGCTTGAAGCTCAAACGGAATCCCGCAAGCCCCCTCGCAAGAGGGGGCTTTTTCATGGGATAGGGAGCTGGATGTGGATGGTGATCCAGCCGATCGAGCGCAGGCACGATTTCTACCTCCTGCCTGCAGAAGGTTAGAATGGGATATCAATTCCATTAAAGATAATGCCTGAAACTGAAGAAGTTAATAAGCTCGTGACGTTTGGACTTGTCGATGGAAAGCTTCGAATCCTGCAAGTCAACGCCAATGTGTGGGGCGACGTTGAAGGGACTATTTGGGGCCGTGTGTATGGTGAAATACAGGGTGGCGAGAGCGATGCTCTCGATTAAATCTCCAAAGCCCATTTCCAAAGGTCGTTCGCCAACACACACAAGACGCTCACCTGACGCTGCTGTCAATGCTGTTGCGGTAGGCGGTCGCATTGGCGCAGCGGCAGGATCGCAAGGCATCCTTGGAGCAACCGAGACCCGCCCATGAACGATCACAGCACGCAACAGCTCACGGCCCGAGAGATGGTTAGGGCCCACGCCTATCCCGTGCTCGCCGCGGTGAGCACCGTGGCATTGGTGGTGATCGCTGCCAGCCTCGTGCCCATCGCTAGACAGGCCGATCACATGAATCGCTGTCTTGCTGTGCCCAGTGCCCCGGGCTGTCAGCGATTCCGTTGAGCCCCGCCAGCGGCGTCCCAGCAAGTGGTGTAACCGGGCTGATTGTCGTCAAACAGGCTGATGCCGGATCGGCCCGCCAACATGGGGACACCTGTCCGTGATTCCGCAGTGCTCCTCAACCCCTTCTGGCCGTTCAGCACGGCCAATGTGCTCTCCCTGAAAGCCACCGTGCTTTTACTTCTGACTCTGCTGATCAAGGCGAGGGTGCAGATCGGGGCTGGCTCGGCCATTGGGATTTTTCTTTTGTTGTTGCAGACGCTGGTGTTCCTGGCCATCAGCGGTGGTTTGGTGATGGCAGCCGGTGGGGCCGCCCTCTACGCCACGCAGCAGCGCCGCTCATCCACCTGATTGACGCGGGCCAGGCGCCACCGGGACGATGCCGATTGCGTTGGGCCTCAGTCGCGGGTTTTGGTTTGAAGCCCTTGCTCAGGCTCACTTCGGCCTTGCCGATCTGGCCCAGCCGCAAGCCCAGTGCCGCAAGGATCAGTGAAAACTCGGAGATTTGCGCCACCGTCAGGCCCGCCAGGAAGCTGGTGCGTCGCCGCAAGCCCATTGCCCCCATGATCGCCACCACGATCAGCGGATTTCCCACCAGCACAAAGAGCGACAGCACCAGGGCTGGCCCCAGCTGAACACCGGCCGCTGAGAGATTGAGCCCGGATCCCAGATCGATGAAGAAAAAGAGCAGCAGAAAATCGCGCAGGCCGGTGAGCCGCGATGCGATCGCTACGCGTTAGGCGGTGGAGGCATCGACACCCCGCCCAGGAACGCCCCCACCGCCTTGCTGAAATCCACGGCATCGGCCAGGGCCGCCAAGCCCACGGCCCAGGCCACGGCAAACAGCACGAGCAGCTCCTGATTCTGGGCCAGCCGCCCAAGCAGGGGCGGCATCACCAAGCGCATGGTGGCGGCAGTGCCGATCACAAACGCGCTCCCCACCAACGCCAGGCCCGCCGGACTTCCGTCGCGACCCCCTGATGGATCGGGGCTGTTCCTGACGTGATCAGGGTTCTCAAGGCCCATCTCCGTGGGATGTCGTTCTGGCCCTGAGTTTTTGCCGCCGATCCTTGAATGGAGGGATGCTTGTGATCCGTCCCCAGGGTTGTGCTGTCGATGGCCGTTGATCCCCGCTGCCCGCCCACCTTCCGGCGTCAGCTCCTCTATGGGGGTCTTGCTCTGGTGCTGGCTGTGCCTGCAACGGGTTGCGGGCGTGGTGGACCCGATCAGGGGCGGGAGCGAGGGCCGCTGCCGGTTCAAACCCAGTCCGTCGCGGTTGCCCGCTTCAGCGATGTGGTGGACACCTTGAGCACCCTGGAAGCTCTCGATGCTGTGCAGCTGGCGGCACAGGCCGGAGGGCGCCTTGAACGCCTGCTCGCACGACAGGGCGACCAGGTGCGTGCAGGCCAGTTGCTGGTGGTGCTCGACCAGGCTCAGGCCAGGGCCGATGTCGCCCGGCTGCGGGCGGCGGTGGCCACCAACCTCCTCAATTGGCAGCGCTACGACGATCTGGTGAAGCAAGGTGCCGCCAGTGCAATCCAGCGCGACGAATTCCGTCAGACCTACATCGCCTCGCGGGAGCAGCTGGTGGCCAGCGAGGCCGACCTGGGCTTTCGGGATTTGCGGGCCCCGATCGACGGCACCATCGGCGATGTGCGCGTGAAGGTGGGGGATGTGATCTCCGCCGGCAGCCCCTTCGCCTCGATCATCCGCAACAATCAGTTGCTGGCAAGGGTCGAGGTGCCCGCCATCTACGCCAAGCGGGTTCGCCTCGGCCAAACCGTGATCCTGCTTGACCCCAGCACGGGCACTCCCCTGGCTGAGGCGCCCGTGCGCTCCATCGATCCCGTTGTGAGCAGCGGCACGCAATCGCTGCTAGTGAAAGCAGCATTCAACAATCCACACCCCCAGCTGCGCGCCGGCCTGCGCACCCGCGCCCGCCTGGTCTTGGACAGCCTCGAGCATCCGTTTGTGGCCTTTGTGGCCGTGACCCAACAGGCCGACCGACGCTTTGTGTATCGGGTGGGAACCCTGGCCGAACTGCGTCGCAATCCCGGTCGGGTTGATCTCAAGCCTTTGGCCCAACGACCGCCCACCACCCCGGTCGCCCTGCAGACCCCTGTGCAGCTTGGTCCCCTGCAGAACAACCGTTACCCGGTTTTCAAGGGACTGGATCCGGGCCGCCGGGTGGTTACCTCCAATCTGATCAACCTGCGCGATGGTATGCCGATCCAGCCCCAGCCCTGAGTCGGCACGTACGTATCCCCATCACGGTTGGTCTGGATTTGCAGCGCGATCGCTCCAGCACAACCAGGCCGTTTGCGTGCAACGTTTACAGAATCGGGAAGCGTGTAGCGAAGGGAGAGATTCAGACGAGCCCCGACCGCACCAAGACCGCTGGACTGAACGGAGCAACGCTGACGCGCCGTGTTGGCGTTCTGGCGGCGGTGATTTTTGGGATCTACGTGCTCGATGCTTCTCTTCATTGTCAACACACTTAAATCCTTTGATCATGCTTGCTCTGATCTTCAGGCGGCTGTCATCACCCACGGATTTGGAGTAATGGATGTTCATGACTTGGTCGAAACCTTGCGCTCCAAGGGGATTGACTTTTCTGAGAGTTTCCGGGTGTTTGAGGTCTGCAATCCTCAGCAAGCCGCTGCCGTGCTTGGGCGCGATATGTCGTTGAACATGGCCCTGCCATGTCGGATTTCGGTTTGCACCGACTCAGGGCAGACGCGGATTGGCATGATTCGGCCTGGTGAGATGCTCCATGTGTTGTCTAGCGACCCTCAACTCCTGGATGTGGCGCATCAAGTGGATGCCTCCACCTCGGCGATGATCAACGACGCAGCACTGCAGACGGAGTTTGCGAGTCCTCTGGCGAGCCGCACAGTAGCGCCGTGAACCCTGACGCAAGCACCTCGCCTGAGCTGGATCTCTGGGGGCTCCAGCAGCTGAAGCAAGAGCTCAAGGATGGACGTTTACAGGCTTGCACCACATTCATAAGAACTGGCAATTTCTCAATGCACAGCACGCACTGCAGTGGCATCGACTGGCACGAGAGCTCAGTGATCGTCGCGGTCAGGATTGCTATTTCTATTTAGACTATGTGGGCAGCGGCCGCATTGAGACGGATATCTTCAATCCAGCTCAGGGTCATCTTACGAGAGTTGATCTTGATATGGCTGTGATGATGAATGCTATGGCGAACTGTGTGATAAATCCGACGCAGGAGTTCAATCCCGACTGCCTCGGCGAATCCATTCGATCTTTGCATCGTTCTAAAGTATGTGTTGGCGATGCTGTTTTGCCTAAACATTCATCAGGGTCTGGACATCATTAAGCCTGTCCATCACTCTTGCGGCCGCCACAATCTTCCCATCGCTCCAGCAAGCTGTGGAGCTCGTTGTAGAGGCTGCGCAGGGCGACAATCTTCTGCTCGATCCCCCGGCCTTAAGGGTGCGGATCAGTGCCAGCTCGGCAAAAATGTCGTTGTCGAAGAGGCGGTAGCCCCCTTCGCTGCGACTTGTCGGATGGACCAGTCCCTCATCGCAGTAGAAGCGAATGGTTTTGACGGAGAGGCCGGAGCGCTTGGCCACCTCGCCGATCTTGAGGGCCGTTGCGGCTGCCATGCAACTCTCTTGTTGGTGGAGAGTTCAACCTAGGGGCTTCGGCGGGAGCTCCGCGCCGAGAGGAGCTGCGGGACGAGGGCGTATCGGCCGGGCGATGATCGCTATCACTGTTGAACCCCTGCCGGCCACCTTCACAGCCCAGCCGTCCACGGGAGCTGATGCGTTTCCTCCACACCTCCGACTGGCATCTGGGACGGCAGTTCCATGGGGCTTCGCTCCTGCAGGAGCAGGCCGCCGCCCTGGATCGCATCGTGGAGTTGGCCGCCGAGGCGGAGGTGGATGCGGTGCTGATCGCGGGCGACATTTACGACCGGGCCATTCCGCCCGCCGAAGCGGTGTTGCTGTTCAACGACACCCTGGCCCGCTTGAGCCGTAGCGGTGCCGCCGTGGTGGCGATCGCCGGCAACCACGATTCCCATGTGCGGGTGTCGATCTACGACCCGTTGCTCTCGGCCTTCGGGGTCACCATCCGCGGGGATGTGCGGCGGGCCCATGAGCCGGTGCTGGTCACGCCCAAGCGGGGAGGCGGCGTGGTCGCCATCTACCCGCTGCCCTATCTGGAGCCGGCTGTGGATGGTCCATCGCTCACGACCACCACAGCCCGAATCAGTCATCAGGAGGTGACACACCTGGCCCTCGATGGGATTCGTCGGGATCTGCTGGGCCGGCCGCAGCATCGCTCAGTGCTGGTGGCCCACACCTTTGTGATGGGCGGGGAGCCGTCTGAATCAGAACGGCAACTCAGCATCGGCAATGTGGATCGCGTCAGCGTTGACAGCTTTGCTGGCTTCGATTACGTGGCCCTGGGCCATTTGCACGGGTCCCAACAGCTCGATGGCCCACGCGTGGCCTACTCCGGCACGCCGCTGCCCTATTCGTTCTCGGAGCAGCATCACACCAAGGCGGTGCGGATCGTTGAGCTCGATGCCGCTGGCAAGGCCAGCGTCGAGATTGTGCCCCTGGGGGTGGGGAGGCCGTTGCGCACCCTTGAGGGGCCCTTGGAGTTGCTCTGCAGCTCTCCCGACCACGCCGCCGCTGCTGATGCCTGGCTGCGCGTGATTCTCACCGACGAGGTGTTGCCGCTGCAGGCCATGGCCCGGCTGCGGCAGCGGTTTCCCCACGTGGCGGAGCTGCGGCATCGGCCCCCGGAGCTGCAGCGTTCCACCGCCACGGAGCGCCACGAGACGGTGCGCAAAGCCACCTCCCCCCTGGAGTTGACATTGGCGTTTTTCGCCGACCAGCAGGGCCGCCCCGCCGGCCCGCCTGAGGCCGAGCTGTTGCGTCAGGCGCTGGAGGCTTCCACCCGGGGAGGGGAGCGTTGAAACCCCACCAGCTGCGGATGGATGCGTTCGGGCCCTACGCCGAGCCTGCGGAGATCGACTTCGATGCCCTCAGCGATGAGGGGTTGTTTCTGATCCACGGCAGCACCGGTGCTGGCAAAACCTTCCTGTTGGACGCCCTCAGTTATGCCCTGTATGGGGAGGTGTCGGGCGATCGCAACGTCAAGGCGCTGAAATCGGACCACGCCGATCCAGCGGCAGTGCCGCGGGTGAGTTTGGTGTTCTCCTGCGGCGGTGGCCGCTACCGGGTGGAGCGCTCTCCGGGCTACACCGCCCCCAAGACCCGCGGCGAGGGCTTCACTGAAAAGGCCGCCCAGGCGGTGCTGTTCCGGTTGAACGGCTCAGACGCCGAGCCAATCGTCAGCCGCACCACTGAGGTGAGCCGTGAGGTGGAGCAGCTGGTGGGTCTCAATGCCGCCCAGTTCCGCCAGGTGATCCTGCTGCCCCAGGGCCAATTCGCTGAGGTGTTGCGGGCCAAGGCCGAGGAGCGCGAGGCCCTGCTCAAAACCCTCTTCGACACGGTGGCCTTTGAGCAGGCGGGCTTCTGGCTGGAGGATCAGGCCAAGGCAGCACGGCTGGATCTGGCGGAGTGCACCCGGGCTCAGGAGGTGCTGCGGCGCCAGGCAGCCCAGGCCTGGAGCCCATTCGCGTCGCCGCCACTGCCTAACCACCCTGCCGCGCCTGACCAGCCCGCCGCGCCTGATGAGTCCGATGCGCCCGATGAGCCTGAGGCCCCTGATCTCGATCGCCTGCAGGAGCAGATCGCCCTGGTGGTGGCGGGTACGGCCCAGCGTCTTGCGCAGGCCACCGCAGCTCTGAATGCTGCTCAGACAGCCAAAGCTGAGGTGGACAGGCTGGCCGATCGCTGGGACCGGCGCGCGGCGGCCCAAGCCACGCTTGTGGAGCTGGAGGGCAAGCGGGCGGTGGTTGACGACTACCGCCAACGGCTGCGGTTGGCCGAGCAGGCCGAGGCCCTGCGCCCGAGCGTGGTGGCGCAGCAGGTGGCGCAGGCGGACTGCCTGCAGCTGCAACAACGCATCGCGGCCCAGCTGGGCGGCGCCATGCGAGCCCGCGACGCGGCCCAGGCCTTGCCCGCCGCGGTGGTGCAGCTCGAGCTGAGCGCGCCGCCGGCCCTCGAGGCCCTGGATGCAGCCCGCACTGCCCTGGCGGCGCACCGGGTGGAGTTGACGGCCCTGATGCGCCAGGCCCGGGAGGCGGCTGAGGCCGAGGGCGCCGCGGAGCAAGCCCGCCGACGCGTAGCCGCCGCTGAAGCAACCCAGGCCCGCAGCGGCGCCGAACGGGAGGCGCTGCAGCAGCAGTGGCAGGCCGCCAGTGAGGCCTACCAGGGAGCCTGCTCCGCTCGTGATCGGCTCGATGGCTTGCAGCGGGCCGCACAGGAGGCTCAGGAGCAGAGCGCTGCCAGCGCGGCCATGGCGGCAGCTCAGGCGCGGCACGGCCAGGCCATCGCCGCCCAGAACCGTGCCGACGGCACCCTCAACCAGGCCCATGCCCTGCTGCTGGAGCTGCGTCGCCGCCAGATCGCTGGCATGGCGGCGCGGCTTGCGGGCGATCTGGTGGATGAGGCCCCCTGCCCAGTGTGTGGCGCGACCCTTCACCCCAACCCGGCTCAGCCCTCCGAGGATGCCGTGGCCGACGCGGCGATCAGCGCCGCGGAACGCGACCTGAGCACGGCCACCACGGCGGCCCGCGAGGCGGCGACGTGCGTGGCCACCGCCCAGGGGGAGCTGAAGGCGCTGGAGGAGAAGGCCGGTGCAGCCGTGGCCGATCCGGCGGCAGCCCGTGGGGCGGCGCTGCAGGCCGATGCGGCTCTCAACGGTGCCAAGGCCCTGGCGGCCCAGGTGGACAGCCTTCAGCAGGCGATCGTGGGCCACGAGCGGGAGCTGCAGACCCTGCAGGCCGCCATCCAGGCGGCCGCCACGGAGCAGGCCCTGCAGAGCCAGGCCGCCGCCGAAGCCCTGCGCCGGGCCGAACGCATCCGCGCTGAGATCGCCAGCGCCCTGGGGGACGGCGTCGACCCCCAGGTGGCGCTGCTTGGCGTTGCGCCCCTGGAGGCGGCCTTGAAGGAGCTGGCGGCCTGCTGCCAGGCCAGCAGCAGCGCTGATGCGCGGCTCCAGCAGGCGGTGGCGCGGCTGGCCCATGACTTGGCCGGCTCGGCGTTTGCCGATGGTGCGGCCGTGGAGGCCGCCTTGCAGGAGCAGAACTGGCGCCAACGCCTGGTCGAGCGGATCGCTGCCTACGACAACGACCTGATCGCCGTGCGCAGTCTGCTGGCTTCTGCTGATCTCAGCGAGCTGCCGGAGCAGCGGCCCGACACCGCGGCGGCCCAGCAAGCGGTGGCTGTTGCCGATGCCGCCCGTACGGCAACCGTGGAGCGCCACAGCGAAGCCCGGGGCGCGCGCGTTGAGATCGAGCGGCTGCTGGCGGCGCACCGGCAGGGGGCGGTCGCCCTGGCGGTAACCCAGGAGCGGGCGCGGCTGCTCAGCGCCGTGGCGGACCGCTGCACAGGCCGGGCGGCACCGTTCATCTCCCTGCAGCGCTGGGTGCTGTCGGCCTATCTGGCGGAGATCTGCCGCTATGCCAACCAGCGCTTGGAGCTGATGACTTCAGGCCGCTACCAGCTGCGGCTCAGTGATGAAGGCGGCCGGGGTGGTCGCCATGCCGGCCTGGGGCTGCGGGTGCTCGATGCCTACACCGGCGAAGAACGCGAGGTGAGCAGCCTGTCGGGCGGTGAGACGTTTCAGGCCTCCTTGGCCCTGGCCCTCGGCGTGGCCGATACGGTGCAGGCCCATGCGGGAGGTGTCCACCTCGATGCCCTGTTCATCGATGAGGGCTTCGGCACGCTCGATCCCGACAACCTGCAACTCGCCATGGACGAGTTGGATCGCCTGCGCGATGGCGGCCGCATGATCGGTGTGATCAGCCATGTGGGTGGCCTCAAGGAGCGCATCCGGGCCGGTATCGCGATCACTGCGGGGGAGAAGGGCTCGCGGGCCAAGGTGTGCCGCACTGGGATGGGCTGAGCCCTGGCGCTGGCGCCATCCCAGCGGGCGTTAGGTCGCTTCGGCCAGAGCCTGTTGAAGGCTGGCGAGCCGGCCGCCGTTCACGCCCAGATCGGAATCGCCGAGGCGTGACACCGAGCGGGCCTGCAGCACCCCATGGGCTTGATCGGCATACAGCTCCAGGTCGTCGACAAAGCCGAACAGGGAACTGCTGGCGGTGGCATGCAGGTAGCCATTGCTCTGCTCCACCACCTCTGTGCGGGGCAGCGCCTGCACCACGGGCACTAGGGCCGCCAGGGCGGAGTTGGGATCGGCCACAGCCCAATCGGCGCGAGCGCAGTGGGCCGGCGAGGGGCAGGCCGCCAGCGCTCCGTTGTGAACCCCCAGCTCCGCGGGCACCGGCCCGACGAAATGGAACAGGGTCAGGGTGATGGCCAGAACGCAATGCTGCAGAAGGGAGGTCATGGCCGCGTGGGGAGGTTCAAGGGTTGAGGAAGGGGTCGAGAAACGCCAGTGGGCGCGCCATGGTGGCGGAAAACCCCAAAATGCCGCGGTCTTGGTAGCTGTAGAGCAGGCTGTCGTCGCCGTCGAGCAGGTAGGTGCCGCCGCGCTGGGTGATGAAGTCGTCGCGGGGGACGTAGGTGCGCCATTTGCCGAGCACCTCCACCATGTTGCGCAGCCGCACTGTGGCCAGCTCGAAGGGACGCTGAAATCCCTCGCCGCCAGCCAGGCCAAACAGCGGGCTCTCCAGTCGCTGGGGCGCTGAGCGATCGCCGCTGTAACCCCGCAGCACCTCGGCCAGGGTGCCGGGTGAGCCGATGCCGGCGCACATCAGCAGCAGCCCAGGCCATGGGCCGCCAGCAACCTGCAGCCCGGCGTAGAGGCCCAGTGCTTGATGCAGCTGGGGCTCGGCATCGGCCAGCAGGCGATCACGGGGGAAGCCGGTGAACTGGCAGAAGCGATCGGCCCCGGCGCCATCGCCAATGCCGATGGCCAGAATCGTGATGCCAGCTTTCGCCAGGCGCGGCAGCATGGGCACAAGGGCCTGGGCATATTCCAGGCTGTCGAAATCGCCCAGCTGGGAGAGCAGCAGCACCAGCCGCCTGCCGGATCCCATCCCGGGCAGCGTGGCCAGGCGTTGCAACAGGGGTTCGGGAGCCTTCATGGTCGTCACCGTAACGACGGCTCTGCTGCTGCAGCGTGCCAGTGACACAGCGGCCCCTGGCCGGCGCCGATCGCCAGGGCCTGCCGCAATCCGCCTTCCACGTAGGCCTTGGCAGCCTGCACCGCTTCGCTCAGTTCCAGGCCGCGGGCGCGATGGGCGGTGATCGCCGCCCCCAGGGTGCAGCCCGTGCCGTGGGTGTGGGGCGTCGGCACGTGGGCATGCACCAGCCAGCGGCCTTCGCTGGATGCAGTGAGCAGGTAGTCGCGGCCGCGCAACTTCGGCAGCCCACCACCCTTGATGAGCACGGCGGCGGGGCCTTGCTCCAGCAGCAGTTCTGCCGCCCGCTCCACATCGGCGGCCGTTGCGATGGCGCTGCCGCTGAGCAGCTGGGCCTCGTGCAGATTGGGCGTGAGCAGATCGGCCAGGGGCAGCAGCAGCTGGCGGTAGGCGTCGATGGCGTCTGCTTCCAGCAGCACCGCTCCGGCTCGCGACACCATCACCGGGTCAATCAGCCTGGGCAGGCTCAGCGGGGTCAGGGCGGCAGCGGTGGCTTCGATCAACGGGCGGTTGAGCAGCATCCCCGTCTTCAGGGCGTCCACCGTCAGATCGCTGAGCACCGCCTCGATCTGGGCCGACAGGGCCTCCGCTGGCAGGGCATCCACGCGGGTGACGCCGCAGGTGTTCTGGGCCGTGACGCAGCTGAGGGCCGAGCAACCATGCACCTGCAGGCTGGTGAAGGTTTTGAGGTCGGCCTGGATGCCGGCGCCGCCGCCCGAATCACTGCCCCCGATCGTGAGGGCGATGGCCGGAGCCGACGCTGGCGTCATGGTGAGGGGGCGTGGAAGAGACCCTGCAGCATCGTTCAGGCGCTGTGGCACCCCCAGCGATTCCGTGTAGCTTGTAATCGGTAGGGACGCAGATTTATGCGGATCACGCATTGTCAGGGTGAACACCTGATCGCCTTGACGTCCCCTGAGGCTTCTCGTCTGGTGGATGCCTGTGCGCTCTTGGTGCTGGCAGCCGAATCGGTGCCCGGCTGCTCTCTCCCCCCGGAGATGGCCAGCGTGCTCTCCGCTCT
>Ga0169931_10013851_pt1 | contig 10969 bp, 15 predicted proteins | sample Kivu_15m_20L_FD_129675 | JGI IMG/M metagenome (GOLD analysis project Ga0169931, IMG submission 129675) | Freshwater microbial communities from Lake Kivu, Western Province, Rwanda to study Microbial Dark Matter (Phase II) - Kivu_15m_20L... | ecosystem: Environmental > Aquatic > Freshwater > Lake... | reverse complement strand
TGATCATATCAAACAGTTTGCTAAAAGCACCTGTGAGTTTTTCTATGCCCACAGCAATGATGATGGCACCTGCTATGAGTGGATTACGCACCAAGGCTGCGCTCAATGCAATCACACCTTTGGTGACCACTGCTATGGCTTTGAATAGACCACCACCCAGTGCCAGTGCAATCTGCATGATGTTGATGCCGATCTTTAAACCAAAGAATGCTATGAATGCTCCGCCCAAAAACACTATGTTCTTAATCACCAATTCCACTGCTGCGGCTGCAATCAAAAATCCTGTGCCTATGCCTTCTCCCACACGTTTGATCAAATCTCCATTTTTGTCTATAAATTCATTGGCACGATCTATCACCAATTTGAAAGCACCACTGATGCCAGACTCACCCAAACTCTGCTGCACACTGTCCACATTCTTTTGCAATTGTTGCATGCTGCCGGCCAATGTGCTGTTGAAGTTGCGGCTGGCTCCTGTGAATCTTTGTGACAGGCCTATTTCCAATTCCTGCAGTGCAATCCTGCCACCTTCAGCAGAATCAGCAAATTTTACCAATTGTTCTCTGCTCATGCCTAGACGTTTGCTCAAGATGTCAAACACTGGCACACCCATTTCGGCCAATCTATTCAAGGACTTCTGCTCCACACCACCACCCGTGATGGCTTTGGTGTACAATTTGGTTATCTGCTCCAGTGCTTCGGTTTTGTTGGTGCTGATGCTGGCCACATCACTGAATTTTTTAAACAACTGCACAGATGGTTCAATGCCCGCACTGCGCAATTGTAGAAAACTATCTCCCAATTCTGCTGTGGTAAAAATGGTGCCTTTGGTGGCTTGTTTCACCGTGTCGAAAGCCGCTGCACCTTTGCTGGCACTGCCTTCTACACCAGCCAAACTCACACGCAGTTTGTCCAAATTCACAGATGTGTTGATGATGCCTTGCAGACTGATTTTGGCACCAATGGCCGTGATGGCACCTGCAGCCAACACAGCCAACCGATTCACACCCAACAGACCCTTGTTGAGACTGTTGAGGTTGGCTCGGATGCCGTTGATGGCCCTACCGGTGTTATCTACGATATTGACGATGAGATTTTGCTCGGCCATGATCCATTGTTTTCTTTGTTTCGTCATGCTGGAGTTCAAAATATGCACTCCATATTTTTAATTCTTGGACAGAGAACTGCATGACTTCTTCAATGCTTCGGTGTAACTTTTCTGCTATAAAACACAAAAACATCATTTCACTGTCCTGTTTTAGTTTTTTTTTATCTCTTCCAGTGTGCTTTCCTCTGTGCTGTTCAATACTGCGGCTATGCGCAATAGCACTTTGGGATCAACCTCATTCATCAATGTGAACTTGTCAAATTTGTTGAACATAGGTTTGCCTTCTGGATCCAGTGATTTGGCAATGATGCTTTCCACCAAAGCCTCCACTGTCTTGCCTGCCTGCTGCAATTCTATAATTTTGCTTTCGGTGGCAAATGTGTGCGTTTGTCTATAATAGATATCGGTTTGCCATTCTGGCACTGTGATTTTCTTCAACTGTGTGTTGAATTGAGTGCTGAAATGTTTTTTGGCGTTTTCTAGTACGGTCATTTGTATCTCCTTTTGGTTATTTCATTCAATGTGGGTGCTATGATGCCATTGGGTGCCTGTGTGCTGTAACCTTCGTCCAAACGATTGATGTATGGAGTGCGGTTGATCACGCTGATGCCTCGGTTCTGCCTCTGTAGGTGCCACGCTCGCCTTGCTGTGCCTTTTCTTATGGGTGTGTATTTTTTCACAGTGACAAGCACATCCTGACTGATCTGTTGAATCAATTGCTGTGAACGCCGTTTCAATGCGTTCATTGCTCTTTCAGTGCCTGTCAATGTGATGCGAATCATACTATATGGTGCCCACTGTGATGCCGCCTGTTCCTTGAAAGTTCACTGTGGCAGTGATCAAATCATCGAAACTGGCTGTTCTGCTCACAGAAGTCACAATCACTTGACCGCTAAATTTTTGTGATGAAGCGGTTGAAGCGGTTACGAAATCCACAAACAAGTCATCTCTCGATTCTGGAGAAAATGCTTTGGTTGCAGCAGTATGGCCGGTATCATAGATAACCTCCATAGTGCCTGTGAAATCTTCTAGGCCTTGTAGATATGATCTGGACGTGTCACCCATTGAAGTGTCTTCTATCACTTCTTTGGTGTGTTCCACGGTCCACGAACGCACTTCTGCGATCACTGTTTCAGCACCTGCTGAATCTTGACCAATTCTAACTTGACCTAATCTTCCTGTTAATGTAGCCATGTTATTCCTTTTGGTTGTTGTTTGTTGTGTTTGTCTCCGAAATATTCTTCCAGTGACGAATCAGCACAGGAGTCATGCTTAATTTGTACTTGGGCTCCTGTTTTGAATCTTTGTTTCTCTTTTCAGTAGAAACAAATTTTTTATCCATAATATTATACAGCACTCACAGTAAAACTGTAGTGCACCTCCGCAATCATTAAGAACTCTCCCAATGGGGTGGTTCTATCCAAAATCTCCACGCTTCTCACCAATGTGTTGCAGGCTTTGGCTGCTGTGAGTTCACGTGTGCGATCTGAATTCAATGTTTCTTCAATTCTTTCTATCAATTCGTTGCGTTTTTGATCCACGGTTTGTATGTGACCTTCTCTGCCATCTGATCTCACAAAACCTCTAATGTTCACTTCAATGATGCCTCTGCGTCCACCGCCCATCGCGTTGTCTACTCGTGTTTCATTGCCAGTGGTGATCAGCAGTGCAGGAAATTGTGTGATGGCTAACTTGTTCACATCAAATGGTTCTCTAGTGACCAATGTGGGTCTGGGTGGTGCCATATCCTTCAGCACGATGACTATGTTGTTGGCTATGTCTTCTCTGTTGCTCATTGCTTACCTTTTGAGGCGTAAGAATGATTCCGATTGTTTTTCCGCGTTGGTGATTGTGCCGGAACTATCGATGTCATACTTTACACCTTCTCTCAAAATTAAATCCAATTCTCTCTCATACTCTTTTCTGTAAAACATCATTTTTCTTTCAAAAATGTCCTCACCTGGTTCGAATTTGGCTAATTTGGGATAGATGTGAAAACCCAGTGCTTGATACACACAAGCCCTTTTCAACTGATTGATATCATAGTTATTATCGTTGGGTTCCTGTCTTCCGGTTTCTAATATTTTAAGGTCATACAGTCCGCTTTGCTGGGTGGGCCACCATCTGATCTTGAGGTCTCTAAACACGTCTGCTGATGCTCGTGTGATTTCCGCACTGAACTCTTGAATGCCAAAGTCCGTGATCTGTGGTTCGTACTGCGTGATATCCGTGATTGCAATTATGTCCATAGTAAGGTTCTTCCTTATTGATGCTTGATCAAGTACTGCTTGATAGTGTATTTAGCAAAAGGTGCTGTAAAGGTGACAAAAGGCCCCGAAAGGCCTTTTGTACACAATCAGAATTAGTTGCTGACGATAGCGTCTGCTGTTAAAGCGACTCCATATGCATCAATCAATTCTTTTGTACCATACGCCATTGAACCCACAAATTCTGTGGCTCTTAAAGCATTTTGTTATCGTCAATTTATTTAAAATTGACTTCTGTATGTTACCATACAGGTCGGACTATATCATCTACGCAGTTGCGTAGTTCGGCGCTCGTGTTCCTATTATTGTTTCCTCAAGGATTAGTCTCTGAACTTTTTTCAACCCTGATTGGATTTCTCCAACTACGTTTGAAACTAAGATGCTGATTGCCCTAAAAGGGAGTTCCAGCAATTCACCGAATTTTTTAGATGCGCCTTTGCGTACGATTCTTAACGCATCTCTTTGCTCTTCTATTCTTAGGTCTCTTTTTAAGACATAAGCCAGTGCTTCTTGCGACATTACTGCGCCCACAAAAGCACCAGATGAAGTACCAGATATCACTGAGGATTCAAAAATATCCACGCCGGCAATTCTTGACACAAAACCTTCTCTAAGTGCGATATTACCCACTTCAGATAGATTGTGTGACATAGTTGCTCCTGCGTTAGTGATTTGTTTCTTCAATTGGAAGGCTTGGAATGGGTGTAATACACACACATAAGGACCTGGGGCTTGATTATTTCTCAAGACGGCTGCTGCTCTAAAAATTAAATCAGCAGTGATCTCTTGCTTGCCTGATCCCACAGTGTTTGAAAATCCTGCAAATAAATTTGCTAGATCTGTATCCACTTTCTTTGCCAATGCATCACCCATCTGTCTACCGATAGCGACTGCAACATCTTGTGCTGCTGATTCTCTACCCAAGTCAGTTAGTGTGACCATTGTGCCAATTTCTGCGCAAGTAATTTCCACAGATGTGGTATTGAATGCAGAATTAGATAAGTCTGATCCATCATTTACACCTGCTGCGGTTAAACTTGGAAAAATGGGCACTTGTGCAACCAGACCAGGGGTGCTTGAAAGATCATAATTCTTCACCAAAGGTCTAATTACTGTTTGTTCACTCAGCGTGTAAATCGCAGACTGAACAATATTTGCGTACAATTCCGATAGAATCGACGCTGTGGCTTCGTTTGCCATGTGTTATCTCCGTTGTTTATATGCGAATGCCTTGACCTTTAAGAAGTGTTTTGTATTGCTCCCTATCAGCAGGCTTCTTCATATCTAGTTTGGTTATATCAGTTTCAACCAATTGTGCCTGCTTGCCAATGCCGGTGCTAACACCAGAACCTTGTGGTCCTGCTTGTTTAAAATGTGGGTTTGTGTCCAAAAACTCTCGCACCAACTGTGATACTTGTATGGGTTTGCCCGCATCATCATATCTCACTCGGCCTTGATTGTCCAACACATCCACAGCGCCTGCTTCGTTCAGTTTGATACTGGTCTTCAGCAGTGCTGCCACTTGAGTGGGGTTGATTGCTTTCATCTCGCTGGCTGCAGATAAAAGTGTGCCATCTACCTTGATAGTGGTCAATTCCGATTCATACTGGTGAATTCTCTTTTGGAACTTGTCCGCTTGTTCTCTCAACAGTACTTCAAATTCGCCCCGCTTTTCTAATTCTTGCTGGCGTCTTTTGTCGGCTTCTTCCACCAATTGTTTGTAGTGGTCAGGATCCACATTTGCAAATTTCTTTTCAAATTTGGATTTTTCTCTCTCCACTCGCTGTGCCACAATGCGATCCACTTCTTCTTGTGTGAGCATTTTAACACTTTGGTTGTCCGCCTGTTGTTTTACCTCTGGTGAGGGTTGAGATTGAACAGTGGTCTCAGTTTGCTTTACCGCGTTTTCTGCGTTCATATGTTACCTCTTTGTTGTTTGAGTTGAGTGTACTCCCTGCCGTAGCAGTGATAGTGTATTTATGTGCAATGTGATTTAACTGCACAAAAGGCGCACTTTTTAATTTGGATTTCACTTGCTGCGATGTCTTCTTGCAAAGGCTCTGGCTTGTGCTTTGCTACTGAATCCCCATCTACGCAGTGCCAGTGCCAATCGAGTGGGATTGCCAGGTGTGCCCATAGAACCTGCCATACCACCAAATCTTGCCGCAAAACTGATTCTGCGTGGTGAAGTGCCTGACTTCAAGGGTGCTTTGAGATTGGCACCTGTGGTTCTTTTGAAATAGTTTCTGCCTCGTTGATTCAGTCCGCCGCGTGGATTCTGATAGATTTTTTTTACCATAACTTATTTAATTTCAGTGTTTTTGTAATCGTAATTGTATTGGCCCACTTCTGTTTCATCCGTAGTCCAACGGGGTTGATCTTCCACACTCCAAGTGTGAGTATTCACTAATCGGTTAATCAAAGGTGGTTGATTTAGATTCGTACCCATATTGCTGTCAAACACTCTGCATCTGTTGTTGGGTTGCAGTGCATAGTTGCCATTATCAAGTTGAATACAATGTGCGGCCTTGTGCTGATCTGGCTTGCTGGCATAACCATAATCTAATTCATTGTAGTCACCCTCTGTCCAATCCAAGGTGAATAGATATCTGCCTTCCAATTGTGTTTTGTCTCTGGTGGTAAATCGCATCTTAGCACCTGCCAGTTGATGAAATGTTGTGACTGCTATGTTGTAGGAGAATGAGTCCCACAGCACGAGATCGTGCAAGGGTTGTTCCTTGACTCCTTCTTCCTGACAGAATGCTGAAATTGGAGCACGCCACCAAATTCCCCCATCCTCCATTAGGAAGTGAAACAGCGGTGCCTGCTTGGGCACAGAACACACACCAAACACCACGCACCAGAAATACTTGTCGTGTGAATCCTGTAAATTTCTAAGGTAGTGGCCTCTTACATAACACTCTATCAGAGGTATGTTTGCGTTGAGATACATTATTTCAAAAGACTGATAAGGGTTGGCAGCAGTGTGCCTGCTATCAGTATGCCCAACACATACCACAAGCGCTGATCTAATTTTTCTATTTTTTGACAGAGGTGACTGATGTCTTTCTGCATGTGTGTGAGATGATTGGATGTGATCAATTCAATCTGTGCTTTGATGTGATTCAATTGTATGCCACGCAGTTTCTTTCTATTGCTCATCTGTGTTCTCTGGAATGTAAGGTTCACCTGTCAATGTCTCAAATATTTTTTTGTCTATTTCTGCTGATATCACTGGATCAGCAATGTTGGAATCTTTGGCCATCTTGTACATGGTGATGTCATTCATTTTGTCCTGTATGCTGAAAGTTCTGCTGTATTCAATCAGGCCATCCCAAACCACACCTTGATAGGCTGCATACAATCTCCAAATTTGTTCTTCAGCAAATTCTAAATTCATTGCTAAATTGCTGAGATGTGCATTCAACATTTGAAATTCTGTTTGCAATCCTATGCCGGAGAGTCTGCGTGACTCTACGCTTCTTATGCCGCCCAATGAAGCCATTCTGTCGATGCTGTCTATTTTTTTCTGTATGGTGTTCAACACACTTTCGATACTGCTGCCATTGGGCTGTAATAGATAAGGACGTAGATTAGGGTCCATGCCCTGTGGCATTTGTATGATGGAACCTGCACCTGCTGCGGCTTCCACATCTGATGTTTTGACCAACGATGGGTGATTGGTCAATCTAATGATTTGTTCAATTTCTGAACTGAACTCGTAAATCTCTTTTTGCACATCTGCTATGTCGCCCACAGCACTCACACCCACGCCTCTGATATTGCTTTTTTGATTGTACACACACACCGCTGGCACTCTGCCTAATTGATTCACCAGCACTTCACGTATTTCTGCTTGACGACTCTTCTTGTTCACTGCATACACCGTGATGGTGTCTTCTGTGTATTCTCTGATGTATTGAGTGTCTCCAGTGTATTCTTCTTTCACTTTGAGATAGGTCAATTGATAGTATCCGTTGGGCTGTCTTGTGTACTGCCAATCCAACACATTTTCTGGAGTGAATATGGTCACATAAGGTCTGATGTTTTGATTCAATTCATCTGCACGAGTGTAGGCTGGTGCTGGTGTCTTGTCCACAATTACCCAAGCGTGGCCATACACTAGTGCATATGTGCTGATGTCCCGAATGAAGGCACTAAAATTACTGCCATCCAAGTCTGAATCTTTTAAAAATTGTGGCAATTGTGGATCTGAGGACAAACTGCCATAATCACGTTTGACATCCTTACGCAGTAGAAAACTGTTGAAGGTGTTCACCACACTCTTCACGTGATTGTCCAAACTGACCTGTCTCAAACGCTTTTCATAGTCAGCCCTGCTTTCATAATAGTAAGGTTCTAGATACTTGCCTTGAAAGTAATCAAACCCTCCTTGATATGAATCGTTGAGAAATATCCAGCGATTGATCAATGATTTGTAGGCTGAATGCGCACTGATCACATACTCCGTGCGCAGTGTGCCGTCGCCTTTGATAACTCTGTCTCTTATGGTGGGCATGTTATGTCATCCTTGTGTTGTTGTGACCACCAAACGCCCATCTTGTGGGTTGTGGTATGTTTATTTCCTGTCTCACTGGCCATATGTAATCTATCAAATAACCCACTGCGTCAGCCATATGTTCATTGCCATCCTTGTGCACCACATTGGTTTCTTCTTTGTAGGTCATACGTTCTAAACTTTTGATAACTTGAGTGCATTTGGGACTGACGAAACAAGTTCTTTGTGATTTTGCATTTTTTAATTTACTATTTACAGCATTGATTCTATCTCTCACTGCGGTATGAGTGTGTCTCACATACACATTGAAACCAGCGTTGCGCAGTATGGTCAAATCACTGCGACCCGCTGATGCAGTGTTGCGATTGCGTCCAGCAGGATCTGGATAGATGTTAATTTTGGCAGTGGGATATCTGCGTTTGATTTCATCACACACATCATCTGTGTTGCTGCCTTTCATGTTGATTTCATCAAAAATATACAAGGTGTCTCCTTTGATGATGCCTATGGCCACACTGAAAGGATCAATGTTAAAATCCATTCCTGCATGTATTTCTTGTGGCACATCCACAGTGAGTTGTTGCACAGTGTGCTCACGATCAAAATTGTAATACACCATGCCTGAATATGTGTTGAATGTGGCATAATATTCTTGTTCAAATGTTTTGATATCCAAATCTCTTTTGGCTTGTTCTATTTCTTCTTCTGTCACAATGCCACCCTGTGCTGTGGTGTATTTGAAACTGCTCCAGTCCGCTGTGCTTTGTGCCATGCTGTACATTTCATAACTGAAAGAACCTATGCCTCTGGGTGTGCCTATGAACAAGGCTTTACCTTTGCGATCTGACAAGGTGGGTCTCAACACTTCTGTCCACACAGTGGGATCCATGTCTTGATATTCATCCAAACAAATAAAATCATAACCCTTGCCACGCAGTGCATCTTTGGCTTCACAGCCTTTCAAATATATCTTACTGCCGCTGCGCAATCTCAATGTTAATTCTGCTTCATTGGATTGTTCCAACCATCTCAACTGTTTGAGTTTGTCTTTGATTTGTTCCCAAGCAATACCTTTGGCCATACGATAGGAAGGTGCAACATATAGACATTCACGATCCTGTGCGGCGGCTGCTTTGCACAATTCTCTAATGGCACAATAGGTTTTGCCAAAACGTCTACCAGTCACCGCCACTCTAAAACGGCTGGTATTTTCACAAATCATTTGCTGTGGTTTACTCAACGCCATACTATATCTTTTCATCCGTCCAAGGCAATGGTCCCTTGTCATTGTTGGCTTCAGGCACATCTTTCATGCCCAAATATTGTTTGCTCAAAAATATCTGCACTTTGGTATCACCATTGATGGCTTTGTCCCACATGGCCCTGCGCAGACTCTTCTTGCCATTTTCACGACCTTGTTCCAATAATTTTTTGAACATGCGTTTCAACACATGCACCTTCATGCCCAGCACTTCAGCAATTTCAGCATCACTGCATTGAATGCAGGCCAATTTGTACACCATTTGTTTTTGTTCGGTGCGTTTGTTGGCTTTGGTAGTTTTTTCTATGTCGCTCATGCTGATCTTTCCAACACTTTGATTCTGATGTTTCTGCTGTCTTGTTTGGCGTTGGCAGTGACAATTTTGTATTCCACATTGTAGATACGACCTGCTGTGCCACCTGAAATAATTGCTGTGCAAAGAGTAGTGGTGTTGACACTGCTGTTTTTGGCCAATGGTGTGGCATCACCTGCAATGGTCTGCACCGTGACGGTGTGACTGCTAATGGTGTCACCCGTGGGCAGCCAATTGGTCCAATCCAGGGTGTAGTCCAATATGGCAAAAGGATCCTTGTCTATGTAAGTGCCCAAATGATCCTGTTTAAATCCTGTGAGTGTGGCCATTATCCGGTCCTTGTGTCCCTTGTTGTGCCAGGCACATCAACAATGGTGGTGTGTTGTACCTGTAAATTTCTTGTTTCGCTGAGTATCACACGTGATCTACTTTCAGCCTCTATGATATTTATACGGCTCTCTGATAAAACCGTCAAAATACGCTCTGGATCCAGCAATTGTAAATTGCCCACACTCAATATGGTGTTTAGTGCATTCACACTCAAGGTCACATTGTGTATTTTGACAGGTATGGCAGATTGAGTGCTGACAGCATTGAATTGTGCTGTGGGACGACCTGTGAATGCAGGTGTGGCACTGAAGGACACAGTCACTTGTGGTGTGACAGATGCAAATTGCACCGATAGAGCATCAAAATTCACAGTGACTTGTGCAACAAATGTTTTCTGTGTGCTGCTGATGGTGTTGAAATTGATGCCACTGTTGGTGGTCACATTCAGCACTGAATCTCCACTGCTGACACCATCGGCTTGCAGTGTGGTCACACTGTTCACATTGAATTGATTCGGCTGTGTGCGTGTGGCTGATTGACTGATTGTGGCAGTGCTGCTGACATTGAATGTGTTCAACTGCACTGTGATTGAACTTGCACTGAAAGCACTCACCACCGCAGCAGACAGCGTGTTCTGTTGTATCTTGGTGAATGTGTTGGCAAAAGACATAGCATCACTGATGTTGAGTGACACGTTATGAATGCGCACACCTGTGGCAGTGAAAGTGGTCACACAGGACTTGGTAAAAAATTCTGTGACAGTGGGTAGGGCTATGAATGGTTGCCAAATTTCTTGCAGTGGTTCCTGCCAAGTGCCCATGCCTTGCCAGTCACCTGCTTGATTGGCTGCAAAATTAATGGTGTTGTTGCGTATTTTTGCACCACTGCCACTGAAACTGCTCGCGGCATTGATGTTGAGAGTGACTGGATTGATATGACTGCCAGACGCAGTCACCGACGTCACACTGCTGATGTTGATGTTGCTGCTGAAATTGGCCTGTGCTGACAAACTCGCACTGCTGTTGCTCACAGCACTGATGCTGGCAGTGTTAGTGTGTGCCACAGTGCTGGCAAAGGTGCTGACCACTGATGGATTGACTGTGGCTTGTTTGATGTGTGTGAAAGGTCCGTCAAAATTCAAAGCATCACTGATAGTGAGTGCTGCTTGTTG
>Ga0169931_10013850_pt1 | contig 10969 bp, 6 predicted proteins | sample Kivu_15m_20L_FD_129675 | JGI IMG/M metagenome (GOLD analysis project Ga0169931, IMG submission 129675) | Freshwater microbial communities from Lake Kivu, Western Province, Rwanda to study Microbial Dark Matter (Phase II) - Kivu_15m_20L... | ecosystem: Environmental > Aquatic > Freshwater > Lake ... | reverse complement strand
GCCGCCAGCGCCAGGCGAGCGCTCGCAGTCCTGAGACGCGCAGTCCCGAGCGCACCGCTGCTGTCGTTGCGGTGGCGAGCCAGTTGTCGCGTCATGATCCCGGGACTCCCGCCACCGCGGTGATCAAGGCCAGCCCGATGTCAGGGCCAGTGGTGGACAGCCGCGAACAGGTGGCGGCCAAGCGGGATGCCATCCCAGGCGGGTCAGGGACATCCGAATCCCACATCACCGTCCGATCCGATCTCGATTATCTCACGGTTCTTGTCGATTCCGATGAGAAGCTGGCCGACCTGCGCAGACAGGTCAATGTCAGTGCCATGGTCTTCATCAATGGTCGCTGGCTTGTCCAGGTCGGCGTCTTTGGCCGGTCTCGCGTCGGACAGCAATTGCTGACGGCCAGACTCGCTGAGCTGCAGCAGTTGGGTGTCAAGGGCGAGGTACTCAGATCTGGTCAGGGTACGGCGACACTGGCTTGAACAGCGGCCGATTCTTCACTCCACTGCCGCAGCGGCTCGGCGGCAGTTCCGACTGAGGACCCGCGGCTCAGGTCAATCCGGTCAGGGATCAGGCGCGCCAGGCCGCAGCCGGAACGAGCATTGGTTGAGTTGCACTAGAGTGGGACGGGACTGAACTGTCCATCACCGTCGGGGCCGCCCCAAGCTTGTCCACCATGAACGTTGCTCACGACCAGGGGACGCATCTGTCCGGTGGCCAAATTGGTCTCGACGCCAACAACCCGCAGGCGGTGGAAGGTTTCACGTGGTTGACGACAAACAGACAGGTTCTGGTGTTTCAAACCATCCAAGAAGCCCATTCGGCCAGCCCTCCACGTCTGGAAGCAACCTTTGAGAATGTCCTGACCGCTTACATCACACTTTCCAGAGTCGTCAATGCTGCATCCCTGGGTCGTCTGACTGAGGCCGATCTGGCCAAGCTGGAGTCAGACATCATCAGTGCGGGAGGTGTCATTGCGCCAGGCCTACGGTCGCAGGGCGAGAACTCTTTGGCGAGCTTCCGCGCCGCCACCTTCGGTCTGGTCAATCGACACTACAGCTCCGCCGTTGCTGCCTCGATCCGTGCTGCTCTCAATGCCCATCTCGCCAGCCTCAAGCTCGCAGATCTAGGGGAAGTATTCCAAGCGATCGCAGCTTTTTTGGAGCCGCTGATTCCCACCCCAGATCCATCAGCCTCACTTGAACTGTTCGACCAGTTTGATGGACGGCGACAGATTTTTGTTTTTGAGACAATTCGCGATGCCATTGTTGCCAATCCTCCCAGGCGCGAAGCAACGTTTGAGGCTGTAGTCGGTGCCTTCCAAGCTGAGATCATGCTTTTGGAAAGCGCGCAAGCTGGCTCATTTTCCACTGATCTTCTCAGCAGATTGGAGGCGTGCATCGCTGCAGCTGGTGGCAAATTGGCGCCTGATATCTATGCAGTGGGCGATCATTCAGTTTCTGCTTTTCATCAATCCACATTGCAGTTTCTTGAAGGCGCTCTGGCCACCGAGGTCTTTCCAGCTGTCCTTTCTTGTCTGAATGTCCGACTGCGCGGCTTTCAGGCGAAAGATCTGCATGCATTATTCGAGGCTGTCGAGAACTTTCTTGGGCCTCTTTTGCCCAGCTGCTGGGATACTCCTACGATGAAGGATTTCCGCAGCCTTGATCCACGCCGGCAGATCCTGGTCTTCCGCACTATTGAGTTGATGCTCAACAATGAGCTCCAAGCGGTTGACGACTCCATGTTCATCGCAGCTGTCAATGCCTTGGTGGCAGAGCGTTCCATTCTTGAAGCCGCTGGTCAGGGCATGCTTTCCGCTGAGCTTCTGGATAACTTCTGCGCATGCATCGACATCTGTGGTGGAATGCTTGCTTGTGGCATTCGCTCCCAAGGCGCCGGTTCAATCGGTGAATTTGTTGACGTTTCATTCAATTCTCTGCAGGCTTCGCTACCTGTGGCTGTCTATCAAGCCATTGTTTCCGCTCTCAACGCCAAGCTAAAAATTTCCGGGTGCTCAGATATTGATGGGCTCATGGCAGAGGTCTATCACTTCACGCGCCCCGTGCGGGAATCGCACCCCATTCCATTGTCAACGGTCGCCCCCTCTCCAGCCACACCGTTGACCCCAAGCAGCCGATCCAGGGATGGTTCCGCTGGTCAGGCGAGTTTGACGGGTGCAGCCCCGTCGTCCTCGAAATCTGTGGCGGACCCCATCAGTGGCAAGCCGATCGTCGTTGCCGCCGCACCCCTTTCGGATGCTCCATCGGCAGTGGTTCGGCCCCATGCCAGGGCGCCGGAAGAGCTGCGTCTCGAACTGCACTACAACCCTCCCGTCATTCTCTATGATGCCGAGCTGACTGAAATCAGTGGTAGAGCTGCATCGATTGTCCACGTTGATCAAGTTGATTCTTCCGTCGCCACCACTCCAGAAACGACATCTATCGCCGCCGCTCTATCAGAGCCCACAACCATGGAGGTGGCGTCCATGGAGGTGGCGTCTATGGATGCCGCATCGAGGCAGGCCCCTTCCATGGATGTCAGCCAGGAGCCCAGCTCCACTGCCGGGGGGCCTTCTCTCAATGATCCACCAGCTGGCCAAGCCGTTGGTGGTGACGCTGCTGTCGCCGATCCAGGTCCAGGCAGCGATCTGGCCCAGGGGACCATTCAGTCAGACCCCCAATCTCCCGGGCTGACGGGGTCGCTGACCTCCACCCCATCGGCCCAGGCCGTCGGTGCTCCCGGGGATCTGATCACCATGGAGCCCCCTGGAACCAGGGATGGTCAGCTGGCTGGACCCAGGCCCACCGTCGATGCCTTGACAGGACAATTCGACAACAATTTTGACAACAGCCAGGTTCCACGCGCGGTGACCAACCAATCCCATTGGAGTCATTGGAACGTCTGGAGTCTGCGGCCGTGGCAGCGGTCCTCCGCTGAGGTCAACGATCGTCAATCCAGATCCAGCTGGTCCGATCGCTGAACACCCACCTCCAGGACCGGACCCGAACCAGCCAGACCAGTAGCCAGACCTGAACCAGCCGGATCCCAATCCTGACCCCAGTTCCTGGAGCTGAAACCTCGGCCTGCTGGCTTGCTGAGGATGGCGACCTGCAGACCACGGTCCCTGGCCCCTTGGCGGCCCAGGCCTCTGCCAGGTTGGCAGGGTTGGCCAACAGCCTGGGAACCCGATGGAAGGCGTGATGGGTGGAGAGGCGCGTCCCCAGACCAGCGAGAAGCCCCTGCTGCTGCTGATCGACGGCCACTCCCTGGCCTTCCGCAGCTTCTACGCCTTCAGCAAGGGGGGCGAGGGGGGACTGAGCACCCAGGCGGGGGTGCCCACCTCGGTGACCTACGGATTCCTCAAGGCCCTGCTCGACAACTGCAAGGGGCTCCGGCCCCAGGGCCTCGTGATCGCCTTCGACACGGCCGAACCCACCTTCCGCCATGAGGCCGACGCGGCCTACAAGGCCCACCGCGAGGAGGCCCCGGAGTCGTTCTTCCAAGACCTGGAGAACCTGCAGCAGATCCTGCGCGACGCCCTCGACATCCCGCTCTGCCTGGCCCCCGGCTACGAGGCCGACGACGTGCTCGGCACCCTGGCCAACCGGGCCGTCAGGGACGGCTGGCGGGTGCGGATCCTCTCGGGCGACCGCGACCTGTTCCAGCTGGTGGATGACCAGCGCGACATCGCCATCCTGTACTTGGGGGGCGGGCCCTATGCCAAGAACAGTGGTCCGGTTGAGATCCGCCGCGAGGGGGTGATCGCCAAGCTCGGCGTCACCCCCGAGGAGGTGGTGGATCTCAAGGCCCTCACCGGCGACAGCTCCGACAACATCCCCGGCGTGAAGGGGGTGGGTCCGAAAACCGCCATCAGCCTGCTGGCGGCCTACGGGCACGTGGACGGCATCTATGCCGCCCTGACCGCCCTGGAGACGGCCGGCCCAAAAGCCAGGGATCCCAAGGGGGTGCTCAAGGGGGCGCTGGTGGGCAAGCTCGCCGCCGACCGGGACAACGCCTACCGCTCGCGGATGCTGGCGGAAATCCTGGTGGACATTCCCCTGCCGGAGCAGCCCCGGCTGGAGCTGGGGGCCGTGAAGGCCGAGGCGCTGGCCAGCAGCCTGGATGGCCTGGAGCTGCACAGCCTGGCCCGCCAGGTGGCCAGCTTCGCCCGGCTGTTCTCGGCCAACCCCCCGGAGCCGGCCGACAGCCCGAGCCCCCCGGCGCCCGCGGCTGCCGCGGCCGACGCCGGAGCAGCCAGCGCCGATCCGCCCGGCGCCGCGACCAGCGCAGCCCCCCAGGCCGGCGGCACCAGGGCCGGCAGCGCGCCCCAGCTCGAGCCCGAGCTGATCACCAGCCCCGCAGCGCTGGCGGCTCTGATGGAGCGGCTGCTGGCGGCCACCGATCCGGCCGCGCCGATCGCCCTCGACACCGAAACCACCGCCCTCAATCCATTCCAGGCCGAGCTGGTGGGGGTGGGGCTGGGCTGGGGGGCCGGCCCCGGCGATCTGGCCTACATCCCCATCGGCCACCTGCCCCAGCCCGCCGCCGATCTGCTCAGCGAGCCGCCACCACCGCCCCAGCAGCTGCCGCTCGCGGCCGTGCTCACCGCCCTTGCCCCCTGGCTGGCCAGCCCCGGGCACCCGAAAACCCTGCAGAACGCCAAGTACGACAGGCTGGTGCTGCTGCGCCACGGCCTGCCCCTGGGCGGGGTGGTGATGGACACGCTGCTGGCCGATTACCTGCGCGATGCCAACGCCAAGCATGGGCTGGAGGTGATGGCGGAGCGCAACTTCGGCTTCTGCCCCACCAGCTACGGCGAGCTGGTGCCCAAGGGCGCCAGCTTCGCCGCCGTGCCGATCGAGGCCGCTGCCCGCTACTGCGCCATGGACGTGCACGTGACCTGGCGGCTCACGGGCCTGCTGCGCGCACAACTGGCGGCGCTGGGACCGGCCCTGCCAGCCCTGCTGGAGCAGGTGGAGCTGCCCCTGGAGCCGGTGCTGGCGGCGATGGAGGCCACCGGCATCCGCATCGACAGCGCCTATCTGGGCGAGCTCTCCACGGAACTGGCCAGCACCCTCGGCGAGCTGGAGACCAAGGCCAAGGAGGCCGCCGGACTCGACTTCAACCTGGCCAGCCCCAAGCAGCTGGGCGAACTGCTGTTCGACACCCTCGGCCTCGACCGCAAGAAATCGCGCAAGACCAAAACCGGCTGGAGCACCGACGCGGCCGTGCTGGAGAAGCTCGAGGACGCCCATCCGGTGGTGCCGCTGGTGCTGGAGCACCGCACCCTCAGCAAGCTCAAGAGCACCTACGTGGATGCGCTGCCGGCGCTGGTGGAGCCGGAAACCGGGCGCGTGCACACCGACTTCAACCAGGCCGTGACCGCCACGGGCCGGCTGTCCAGCAGCAACCCGAATCTGCAGAACATTCCGGTGCGCACCGAGTTCAGCCGGCGCATCCGCAAGGCGTTTCTGCCCCAGCAGGGCTGGAGCCTGCTCAGCGCCGACTACTCCCAGATCGAGCTGCGGATCCTCACCCACCTCTCGGGCGAGGAGGTGCTGGTGGAGGCCTATCGCCGCGGCGACGACGTGCACGCCCTCACGGCCCGGCTGCTGCTTGACAAGCAGGCGGTGAGCGCCGATGAACGGCGCCTGGGCAAGACGATCAACTTCGGCGTGATCTACGGCATGGGCGCCCAGCGCTTCGCCCGCGAAACCGGCGTGGGCCAGGCCGAGGCCAAGGACTTCCTCAGCAAGTACAGGCAGCGCTACCCGAAGGTGTTCGCCTTCCTGGAGCTGCAGGAGCGGCTGGCCCTCAGCCGCGGCTACGTGGAAACGATCCTGGGCCGGCGCCGCCCCTTCGCCTTTGATCCCAACGGCCTGGGCCGGCTGCTGGGCAAGGACCCGCTGGAGATCGACCTGGACGTGGCCCGCCGCGGCGGCCTGGAGGCCCAGCAGCTGCGCGCCGCGGCCAATGCCCCGATCCAGGGCTCCAGCGCCGACATCATCAAGCTGGCGATGGTGCGGCTCCACCACCAGCTCGCCGCCAGCGGCCTGCCGGCGCGGCTGCTGTTGCAGGTGCACGATGAACTGGTGCTGGAGTGCGCCCCGGAGGCGCTGGAGCCGGTGCGGGCGCTCACCCAATCCACGATGGAGCAGGCCGTGCAGCTGCGGGTGCCGTTGCTGGTGGAAACCGGCGCTGGCGCCAACTGGATGGAGGCCAAATAGGGCGGAGCCCACCCTTTACGGTGCTGGCCAGCGCCCCCGATCGCCCGTGCCGCTGCGGCTCACCAACACCCTCACCCGCCGCGTCGAGCCGTTCGAGCCGCTCACGCCCGGGCAGGTGAGCATCTACTGCTGTGGGGTCACGGTGTACGACCTCTGCCACCTGGGCCACGCCCGCAGCTACATCGCCTGGGACGTGCTGCGCCGCCACCTGATCTGGCGCGGCTACCAGGTGAGGTTCGTGCAGAACTACACCGACATCGACGACAAGATCCTCAAGCGCGCCGCCGCTGAGGGCAGCTCGATGGAGGTGGTGAGCGAGCGCAACATCGAGGCGTTCGCGGCCGACATGGCCCGGCTGAACATCCTTCCCGCCGATCGCATGCCGCGGGCCACCCGCAGCCTCGAGGCCATCCGCGCCCTGATCACCGATCTGGTGGCGAAGGGCGCCGCCTATTCCGCCGATGGCGATGTGTACTTCGCCGTGATGCGGCACGCCGGCTACGGCAGGCTCTCCGGCCGCGACCTGGCGGAACAACACGACAACGCCGCGGGCCGGGTGGCCGACGAGGAGGAGGCGCGCAAGCAGCACCCCTTCGACTTCGCCCTCTGGAAAGGGGCCAAACCCGGTGAGCCCAGCTTCCCCTCGCCCTGGGGCCAGGGGCGGCCCGGCTGGCACATCGAGTGCTCGGCGATGGTGCGCGAGGAACTCGGCGACACGATCGACATCCACCTCGGCGGCGCCGACCTGATCTTTCCCCACCACGAGAACGAGATCGCCCAGTCGGAAGCCGCCAGCGGCAAGGCACTCGCCCGCTACTGGCTCCACAACGGCATGGTGAATGTGGGCGGCCAGAAGATGAGCAAGTCGCTCGGCAACTTCACCACCATCCGCGACCTGCTCGATTCGGGCGTCTCGCCGATGACGCTGCGGCTGTTCACCCTGCAGGCCCACTACCGCAAACCGCTCGACTTCACCGCCGAGGCGCTGGACGCGGCCGCCACCGGCTGGAAGGGCCTCAATGCGGCCCTGGGCCTGGGGGCACTGCATCGGGGAAGCGCCAACGCCCCTGCCGACAGTGAGCCCGCCGCCGAGGGGACTGCAGCCGTGATCCCGGTGCAAGCGGCCTCCGATCCCGCCGGCCTCAGCCCCGAGCTGGCCCAGGAGCGTGGGCGCTTCGCCGCGGCCATGGACGACGACCTCAACACCTCCGCCGCCCTGGCGGTGCTGTTCGAGCTGGCCCGACCGCTGCGGGCCCTGGCCAACCGGATCGAGCGCGGCGATCAGGCGGCCACCGGCGAGGCCTCCGGCCCGGAGCAGCAGGCCCGGCTGGCCCTGCTGCAGGAGCTGGCCAGCGTGCTCGGCCTGCGCGCGGAAACGGCCGCGGCGGCGGCCAGCAGCGCCGCCCCCGATGTCGCCGCCATCGAGGCCCTGATCGCCCAGCGCCAGGCCGCCAAGGCCAGCCGCGACTTCACCACGGCCGATCGCATCCGCAATGAGCTCAAGGCCCAGGGGATCGAGCTGATCGACCAGCCCGGCGGCCGCACCGAGTGGCTGCGCGGCTGAGGCCTCAGTCCTGGCGCTCCGGCGGACGCTGCTGATCGCGCATCAGCGTTTCGATCTTGCGGATGCGCTGCAGGGTCACCTCCCACACCTCGAGCTGAAAGCGGCGGCTGGTGTCACCACCATCGACGGCACGGCGGCACTCGGCCACCAGATCGTCGATCGCCTCGCCGCGCTCGAAGGCCTCCCAGAGCTGGCGCTCGAGCTTGGCGCGCTCGATGAAATTCCAGCGCTGGAGCCAGGGGGGCATCGCCGCCATCACATGCCGCTCGGAGAGGGCCTCAGCTTTGCAGCAGCGGTGCGATCACCCGCGGCAGCTGCAGCAGCGACTGCAGCAGCAGCACGGCCAGCAGCGGTGTGGCCAGCCAGCGCAGCAGCTGCCGCAGCGGCAGGGGCACGGGGCCGTTGAGCCGGGGCTGGCCCCAGCCCACCAGCAGGGCGAGCATCAACCCGCCGCACAGCAGGCCGCTTTCGCCGCAGAGGGTGTAGAGCACATCGATCCAGCGGCTGTCGCTGGCGGGCAGCAGCCCCAGCAGCGTGATCGCCGCCACCGCCCAGCCGGTGGCCCGGCGCCGCGACCAGCCCAGCCGATCGATGCAGGCGGCGGTGCTCACCTCCAGCAGCGACACGGCCGAGGTGAGCGCGGCGATCACCAGCACCCCGTAGAAGAGCAGGGCCACCAGCCGGCCCCAGCCGCCCAGGCTGGCCATGCCGGTGGGGATGGCCACGAACAGGGTGCCCACCGTGCTGCCCGAGAGGTTGCCCAGCAGGTTGAAGTGGGCCACCAGGGGGAAGGTGATCAGCCCGCCCACCAGGGCCACCGCGGTGTCGGCGGCGGCGATGGTGCCGGCCTGCTGCACCAGGCGGCCATCGCCCTGGCTGTAGGAGGCGTAGGTGATGATCGCGCCGAGCCCGAGCGACAGGGAAAAGAAGGCGTGGCCGGCGGCGCTGGTGAGTGTGGGCCAGCGCAGCAGCTCCTGCAGATCGGGCTGCAGATAGAAGCGGTAGCCCTCGCCGGCACCGCTGAGGGTGGCGGCCCAGAGCGCCATCGCCACCAGCAGCACGAACAGCAGCGGCATGCACCACAGCGACAGCCGCTCGATCCCGCCGCGCACCCCCAGGGCGATCACCGCCGCGGTGAGCAGCATCGCCAGCAGGTGGCCGGCGATCGCCCACGGCCCCTGGCTGATGCCGGCAAAGAAGCCTGGCGGATCGGCCGGCAGCCCCAGCAGCAGGGTGTGAGCGGCCGAGAGCAGCGTCCAGCCGGTCACCACCGAATAGAAGGCCAGGATCACCGCGGCGTTCAGGGTCATCAGGTAGCCCAGCCAGCGCCAGCGCGCGCCACCCACCATCACCAGGGCCAGCACCGGGCTCTCGCCGGTGCGGCGGCCGATGAGCAGCTCCACCACCAGCAGCGGCAGGCACACCAGCAGGATCACCGCCAGGTACACCACCACGAAGGCCGCGCCGCCATTGGCGGATGCCTTGTAGGGGAATCCCCAGAGGTTGCCCAGGCCCACCGCGCTGCCGATCGCCGCCAGCAGGAAGCCCGCCCGGGTGGCCCAGTGTTCGCGGGGTGGGGTGCTGCTGGTCATGGCGGCTGGGGGGATCAGCGCCAGTGTGGGGGCCGCGCAAGCGCAGTGGCGCGCCGGCGTGGGGAGGGAGCAGGCGCAGGCCGGTGGGTGGGCTTGGGCAGCGCCAGCAGCCAGGGGTCGGGGTGCACCAGCGTGATGGCGTCGGTGACGGTCATCGGCAGCGTTGATCGTTTGGCCATGGCGGCGTCGGTGGGAAACTGGGCGCCGCAAGTCTGGGAGCCCTGACGTGAAAGCCCTCGCCGTGCTGGGGTCCACCGGTTCGATCGGCACCCAGACCCTGGAGCTGGCGGAGGAGTTCCCTGATCGCTTCCGCGTGGTGGCCCTCACCGCCGGCAATAACCTCGATCTGCTGGTGGAGCAGATCCAGCGCCACGCCCCGGAGGTGGTGGCCCTGGCCGACGGCGGGCGCTTGGGTGAGCTGCGCCGGCGCCTGGGCGCCCTCGATGCTGCCCACCGCCCTGCCCGGCTACCTGAACTCCTGGGGGGGGGCGAGGGCCTGGAGGCCGCCGCCGCCTGGCCCACCGCCGATCTGGTGGTGACCGGCATCGTGGGCTGCGCCGGCCTGCTGCCCACCCTGGCCGCCATCCGCGCCGGCAAGGATCTGGCCCTGGCCAACAAGGAAACCCTGATCGCCGCCGGGCCCGTGGTGCTGCCGGAGCTGGAGAGGAGCGGCTCGCGCCTGCTGCCGGCCGATTCCGAGCACTCCGCCATCTTCCAGTGCCTGCAGGGCACCCCCTACGCCGAAACGGCGCGCCTCAGCACCGGCACCCCCACCCCGGGCCTGCGCCGCATCCAGCTCACCGCCAGCGGCGGCGCCTTCCGCGACTGGGACCCGGCCGATCTGCCCAAGGCCACCGTGGCCGATGCCACGAGCCACCCGAACTGGAGCATGGGCCGCAAGATCACGGTGGATTCGGCCTCCCTGATGAACAAGGGGCTGGAGGTGATCGAGGCCCACTACCTGTTCGGCCTCGATTACGACCTTATCGAGATCGTGATCCATCCGCAGTCGATCATCCACTCGATGGTGGAGCTGGCCGATTCCTCGGTGCTGGCCCAGCTGGGCTGGCCCGACATGAAGCTGCCGATCCTCTACTGCCTCAGCTGGCCCGAGCGGCTGGCCACCCCCTGGCGCCGCCTCGATCTCACCGAGGTGGGCTCGCTCACCTTCCGCAAGCCCGATCCGGCCAAATACCCCTGCATGGAGCTGGCCTACGCCGCCGGCCGTGCTGGCGGCACCATGCCAGCGGTGATGAACGCCGCCAACGAGCAGGCGGTGGCGCTGTTCCTGGAGGAGCAGGTGCACTTCCTCGACATCCCGCGCCTGATCGAGCGGGTGTGCGACCGCCACCGGGCCGACCTGATGGCCAATCCCTCCCTGGAGGATGTGCTGGCCGTGGATGGCTGGGCCCGCCAGGCGGTGCGCGAGGCCATAGCCCGGCTCAGCGCCATGACCCCGGCGGCGCTGCCGGCTTGAGTCCGCCTGCGATGCCCAGCCCTGCGACCGCAACCCAGCCGATCCTGATCAGCCACCACCTGCTGCTTTGCGCCACCCCCAGCAAGGCGCTCTGCTGCCCTGACCCAGCCCT
>Ga0169931_10013848_pt1 | contig 10970 bp, 9 predicted proteins | sample Kivu_15m_20L_FD_129675 | JGI IMG/M metagenome (GOLD analysis project Ga0169931, IMG submission 129675) | Freshwater microbial communities from Lake Kivu, Western Province, Rwanda to study Microbial Dark Matter (Phase II) - Kivu_15m_20L... | ecosystem: Environmental > Aquatic > Freshwater > Lake ... | reverse complement strand
TTATATATTCTAACTTTTATTTTGATGGCATAAATATAAAATATTCTAACTCCATTATCTTTATTAATCTATCCCTATCTATCGGACCATTCATTATCTTTATCTTATCATATATCTTCAAACAATCATAATTTGATATATTAAATAAATTATTTATATTATACAAATCTATGATATTTATATTATAATCACCAGTCTTCTCTACCCACGCATAAAAATCCATTTCTGTCTTCTTCTTTGTCGGCGTCTTTCTTCCAACACTTTCTCTATATCTCTTAAATAACTTAAATACATTATATATATTTAAATCTAACACCTTTTTATTACTCTTTTGCTTCTGAATCTCATTTGTAAACTCTACCAACTTATTCTCATCCTTTTCCTCCTTTTCCCTCATATTATAATCAGTTCCTGATAATATACAACACTGCCTAAACTCATTTCCATCCACATCTAATATATTACATATTTTCGCAAAATCATACATAATTACAGTTGATGATGTTAAACTTAAATAACGCAATACACGAGTACAACCATACACAAACATATCTGTATCCTCACTTAAACATGCATACACCATCTTTTTTGCAACTAATTTTGCACATAATATATCAGCCTCCCCAGGTGCTTCAAAATAAGTTACTCCATAAGACTGTAATAATGATTTTACATTTTGAATATTTTCAGGACTAAGAGCAATAAATCGTTTCTTCAATTTTTCCATTGTTCTTTCAATCTCTACACGGTCAAAACTGTTTGATATCTCTTCTATCAAATTATTTGATAAATCGAGTATTTCTTTATTATCTACCTTATCAGCATTAGCTAAAAGTTTCTTTAACTTATAATACTCATCTTTTGCATTCTTCTTTACAATTTTTCGCTGTATCAATGTATCCTGCTTTTCCACCGGTGGTTTCCCATCAAATATAAAGATTGGAATTATATTATAATGACGAAATAATGATATCATTAAATATAAATTCTCTAATAAAGCATTCTCACTTAAGTATTTATACAAATAAATACTTATATCAACAGCAATTTTTTTACCTTCTAATTCTTCCAAACCAACTGTGGTTATTGCTGGAACACACTGCTCTTGCAGAAAACGATTCAACATTCGAATTCCCATTCTAATTATTTTCTTTTTATATATAATTTATTTTGTAAATTGTTTCTATACTCTTTATCTTGATTTATTTTGTACCTTAAAAATTCTCCGACTTTTTCTTTCAATTTTTTTATATAAAAATTTATTTAAATACATTAATATTATTAAATCATAATATAAATATGAATATACATAATATGATTTTAAGAAGTCATAAAAATAATTTAAATAATTATCCTCTTATTTCCAAAACTTGTAAACCTCAATTTCATAATCATTTCGATTTTATTGACTCCTCCAATCTTTGGAACTCTAATAAAATAAAACATCCTAATTGTACCTACTCCTATAAATGTATCGCTACTACTCATACCAATAAACAATGCAAAAATAAATGTTTACCTAGCTCAAATTATTGTTATTGCCATCGAAATTATATTAATCACCTCCAATAAGAGTCATTTTCATTGTTTTAATTAAATTCATTTTTTTATTTTTTTGAATACTATCTTTTGATATTTTATCTTCTAATTTAATTACTAATTTTAATAATTTATCTTTTTTACTGATTTTTTCAATAAAATCTACAAAACTTTCTCCATTACTATTATTTATTGTCTTTTTAAAATTTATTATATTTTCATTATTATCATAACACCATAATAAAAAATCATTTACATGTAATAATAAAATAGCAGTTATCACATAATATGCAAAAACATTGCTATTTTCTTTATATAAACTTTTAGATATAGAATAATTAATATCATTTATATTTATTATCGTTTGATAATCAAGTCCCATAAATTCTAATACTTTTAAAGCTTGATAAAAAGAAAATATAATTTCATTTTTAATAGCTTCATAAAATTTTTCAATAAAAAATGTTTCTTTTTTTTCTATTTTTTTAAATCTCTCGCTCTTTACAAAAAAATATGCCTCCATTATTGTATTCATAAGTCTTGCCCACATTTCACAATACGATTCAAATAATTTAATATCAGTTTGAACCGTAAATACTTTTCTTAATTTATTTTTTATATTACTATTATCAATCATTGAAAAATCTAATCCTAAATTATGCATCGTCTCATGAATAAATACTTTAAACCATTCTTCCTTACGATAAACAATAATTTCTCCACTCTGTTGACAAACATCAGAAACACCAGTATTCACATGATAGGGGCCGATAATATCTTGAACGGAATAAGGTAATTCTTTTTTAAATGGGGTTAAATATAAAAATAATTCTAAATTATTTCCACATTTTTTAATAGCATACTTATCTAATAAATATACCCATAAATAGATTTTTAATGCATAAAATTTCATTTTTTCTAAGAATTCTTTTGTAATTTCTTTTTCAAATACTACTATATTTATTTTACTATTTCTTCCTTCAAATGGACAATGAAAATCAATAACATAAGTTGCTTCTTTTATTATATAATCTTTTATTTCTTTTGGTACATATAAATTATTATTTAATAAATAAGAAAATGGAATTTGTGTTTTTTCTTTTATTTCTTTTATTTTATAATCAAAACATTGTTTTTCGTTTCTAAAAAAATCTTCTCCATTTTCTAGTATTTTAAAAAATTCTAACAATATTTCATGAATAATGGATTGTCTAGAATGCATTTCAAAACTTTCTTTGGCATCTAGTATATGATTATACAATTCGGGTTTTAATAATTCAATTAATTCTTTATTCTCTTTTGTATACATTAATAGTATTATATAATTTATTATAAAATACTATTTTATTTTTATTTTGTTTTAGATACTCGTAATTTAGCTCTAGTTTTCATTAAATGATGGGATAACAAAGGAGGTTTACCCTTCATATATGACACTAATTTAGCATTCTTTGTTAAATCTAAAATATGAGCTAAGTCATCATTTTGACTAAATTTGGCATAAGTAGCATCTTCTAGTATTTTAGAATTACGACCATTATAGAAATCAGCATCAATCTTTACTTGTTCAGGTCGTAATAATTCAATCTTTCCTTCTATTTTTCTCTTGGGATTTTTATTGCCAGCTAATTTGGCAATTTCAACATCATTAGAGATTTGAGATAATAGAGAAGTATCATCATAATATTTACTCTTTTTAGGACTATCCATAGTAAATAATAAATAAAATTCTGGATTTTCATTTTTAAATTTATTTGCTTGAAAATAATGTTCAACACTTAACCATCTATGTCCATCTAATGTAAATGGTTGAGTCCATTCATTTGATATCATTTGTCTCCAATTACCAGAACCTCCTCCTGCTAATGGAATAAAACTAGTTTTTTCAGATGGTTCAATTATTTCACCTTGTCCTTCTCCTGGGAATATCTTTGGTAATGATGTACTAGAATATTGTAATACAGCTTGTGGATTATATAAAGGATTCATTGACGGATTAATATCAACAATTTGTTCATCAATTTCAGTTTCTTTCACTTTTTCTCCCACACCTAATTCTTCATTAAGTCTTCTAAATTGAGGAATAAGACTATAAGAACCACTTAATCTTTCAAGGCATCGATTCACAACTTGTAATTTGGTGTAATATGGAATTTCAATAAATGTTAAACAAGATGAGTCTCTATAAGTAATTAATTTATAATGTTTACCTCCTAATTCAGTCATAATGTAATAATCAGGATTAAAATCTTCATCTTTTTTAGAAGTAACACCGGAAGTATTATCTTTCTTAGGTGGTTTAAAAAGATGACCACATAAAACAATATTTGATTTTTCAAAAGTTTCTCTTTTATTTTCTTCATATAAGTCGCGAGAAAGAATAATCATTTTAATATTTAAGATGAATTCAAGGGTAGAAATGGACCATTCATCTGCCCAATATCTGCTAGTTAAAATAAAATCTTTAAGCATTTCAACAGATTTTACTTCTTTCATGAAAGCAACTTCTTCAAGGTAAGTTTTAGTAATTGAAACATTTTCTTTTAATTTTGCATGTTCTTTTACATTTTCATCAGATTGTAATTTAATAGCAATTTTTTCTTGTTTGGATGTAGCAAGTTGAATTTTTTCGCGAAGTTCATTATTATTTTTAACAATTAATTTAATGGCTTCTTGGTCAGCTTTAATAGAATCACTGAATAATTTATAGCGTTCTAAATAAGTATCAAAAACATCTTTGGTAACATTTTCGGATACTTTTCTGCGTAATTCAGTGACAGTAGTATCGATTTGAATGGATTTAAGTGCATCACGAACAACAGCAAAAAAGCAATCACCGCCTCCTTCATTATCAAGAATTTTAAAATAATTATTTTGATAATAGGATTGAATCCAAGGTTCACCTTTTATAAATTTATATTGTTTATTTTCAATAATAGCTTCTTCAAGTGTTTGGGAAGGAATATTAATTTTTTGTAACATTTTTTGAGATTCTTTTGGTTCTTCTGGAGTATCAGAATCGGATTCAGTATCGGTATCAGATTCAGGTGATGGTAATTGAAGTTTTGGAGCGGATTTTTTAGACACAGAGGGTTTAATAGAAGTAACAGGAGTGGGTTTATAAATAGCATTTTGAAGTAAAGATTTGGTAACAAAAGAAAAGAGGAGAGGATTATCAAGTTTATTTAAATCAGGGTCACCATCATCATCAAGAATACTGGGAAGATTATTTTCAAAAATTTCATAAACACCTATTTGAGATAATACTTTATTATCTTTAATGAGATAGATAGGAAAATAAATGATATTATCTTTGGAAAAGGAATAATTGGATTGTCCGATACTGATTAAAGTATTCAAGCCTAAAACATTTGCTTCATATAATACAGCATCAAAATTGATATCATTTTTATCAATATTTTTGATTTCAGGGTAATTTATATTTGGAATTAATTTAGACTTTACCATTATAATAATTATAAATATTAATTTTAAATAATAATTATAATTATGTATTTTAATAAAAATCAATATATTTCAAAAAAGTCAATGTGAATTAAGTTTCATTTTATTATAAATAGAAATGAAAAATATAGGAGAAATGAATATAGAAAGGATTATGAATTAATAAAATTTTTAATTAAATAATTATTAATTGAGATTATTTTATATAATATTTTAATTATTAAAGTTTAATATAATTAAAATATAATAAAAGTAAGATAGTATAAATAAGTAAATAATGAATACATGTTATGTAATGGGTGGGTTAGGAAACCAATTATTTCAGATATTTGCAATAATGGGATATTCAATAAAAAATAAAATGCCGGCGGTATTTCAATATCAAAAAACACATAATGACCCAAGACCAGTATATTGGGAAAATATATTATTAGCATTTAAAAAATATACGATAGCGACACCTTTATATGGAGCAATATTATATAAAGAGCCTAGGTTTGAATATGATGAGTTGCCGGAAATAAGTAATGAGATAAGAAGGAATGGACTAATGATACATGGATATTTTCAGAGTTATAAATATTTTGAAAATGAGTTTGAGAATATAATGGATATAATGCAATATAATAAATTTAAAATAAGAGTAAGACAAAAGGTGCCATATTTAGATTTTGATGATTCAATATCGATGCATTTTCGATTAGGGGATTATAAAAATTTACCGAATCATCATCCGATAATGCCATTAGAGTATTATGAGAAAAGTTTACAGGTGATAATAGATAAGAAAAATAAGAAAGATTGTAAAGTATATTATTTTTGTGAGAATGAAGATATAAGTACAGTAAATAATAAAATAAAACTACTTAAAGACAAATTTCCTGAATTAGTATTTGAAAAAATCGATTCAAATTTGGCAGATTGGGAGCAGATGGTAATTATGAGTTGTTGTGAAAATCATATTATTGCAAATAGTAGTTTTAGTTGGTGGGGTGCTTATTTTAATAATAAAAAACATAAAATAGTATGTTATCCTACAATTTGGTTTGGTCCTGCTATGTCCAATCATAAAATTCATGATTTATTTCCTCCATCTTGGACTAAAATACAATTAAATTAATTATTATTTAAAATATAATAAAATTTAAATAATAATAAATATTAATTAAATAGAAATTTATGAGTAGAATCAATATGAATCCAAATTTAAATAAAATTAAACAGGATTATATATTGTTAATTTGTCATTGTGAAAAAAATAAGGAAAATGCAGAAATACAAAAAAAAACTTGGCTTAAAAATTTACCAAAAAATATTATTTATTTTCATATTATCGGTAATAATAATGTAAAACAACCTTTTCAGTTTTATCATAAAGAAAAACTTTTAGTTGTTAAAACAAATGATGATTATAATTCTTTACCTCATAAAATGATTTCCGCATTTGAAGCGATTCATCAAACTTATAATTATAAATATATCTTTAAAACTGATGATACACAAATTTGTATTAAATCTAATTTTTTTCAAGGATTAATATTTCAATTAAATAATTTATATATAAAAGCAAAAACTATTCTAGATAAATCTAATTATGGAGGTTTTATTATTGAAATTAAACAAGAAACTACTTCTTTTCATAATCAAATTCATAGTGAATTAGATAATAATATTTTATTACAACCTACACGATATTGTAGTGGGAGTTTTTATTATTTATCAAAAGATTCAATTACTTATTTATTAACAAAAAAAAATAATATTGAAAAACAAAAATTAGAAGACTATAGTAATGGAATTCATTTACCATTTGAATACAAAGAAAATATGTTACATATTCCAATTCATGATATATTTTATCGTTTTAAAAATGATGAATTAATTCATAGTTTACATAAACAAAGCATTGGTAAAATAAATCAATATTTTATTGATTATAAGTAATTTTTATTATTATTTTTTATTTTTAAATACTAAGCAATATGAAAGCAATCTATAAAACATCAAAAAAAATTAAAAAAGACTATATTTTATTAATATTACATTGTGAAAAATATAAATTTAATAGAATTATTCAAATGAATACTTATTTAAAATATTTACCTGAAAAAATAAATTATTATCATATTATTGGGAATAGTAATTTAGAAAAAGAATATGAATTTTATGAAAATGAAAAAATAATAGTTGTAAAATCCGAAGATGATTATTTATATTTACCTTTAAAAATTATGAAAGCATATCAAGCAATATATGATACTTATGATTTTAAATATATATTTAAAACAGATGATACACAAATATGTATTTATAAAGATTTTTTTGATGATTTAATAAATAAGTTAATCAAATTTGAAGAAAATGATAATAAATCTCATTATGGAGGATTTATTGTTAATCTTGAAAAACAAAAGTTATGTGAACATTATAAAAATCATTCAGAACTTCCAAATAATAGACTATTACTACCTACTATTTATTGTAGTGGTAGTTTTTATTATTTATCAAGTGACGCAATGAATAATTTAATAGTTAAAAAAGAAGAAATTATAAAAGATTATTTAGAAGATTACAGTATTGGATATAATTTATCAAATCAATTCAAAAAAAATATGATTCATATTCCTATTGAAGTTATATTTTTGAGATATAAAAATGATTATTTATTAAATTCTTTTACAAAAGAAATAGTAGGTAAAATTAAAGACTATTTTTAGGATGAATGATATTTTAAAAGATTTGCAACCAAATTTTGATTTCCTTTTGCATTAAAAGCTGAATTATTATGAATACGATGTAATACTAATTTTGATGAACAATTATAAAATTTTTTATTTTGTTTTTTTAATTTTAACCATAAATCATAATCTTCTATTCCATTTTCATTCCAATAACATAACTCTTTTTTTATTATAACACTTGAATTAATAATAGGATTTGTTTTAAAAAAATTAAATTGACTAATATCACCAATCGGTAATATAGGTCCATTTGAAATAATATCATTTTTTAAATAATAACATAATGTTCCAATAACATCAAACTTTTCTAGAAAATAAGATTGTATTTTTAATTTTTCAGGAATCCATTTATCATCTACATCTAATAATGCAATATAATCATATTTACAATGTTTAATCATTTCATTTAATGTATTTGCTTTGCCTTTTATAGTATAAAAATCAAATATTTTAATTTTATCTTTATAATGTAAATAGTTAGTACTTATATAAGAAACAACATTTTTAAATATATTTGATTGTGGTGGATGACCATTTATGCCAATTAATAATTCCCATTCAGTATAACTTTGAGAAATAATAGAAGGTATAGACTCATTTATAAATTCAACACCATTATATATTGGCATTAAAATACTTATCATATTTAAAAATAGTAAATAATAAAATTATTTTTAAATAACTTACATAAGTTTTCTTTGAAACATAAACCAATTATCAAAATTATTTAAATCATTATTTTTACTAAAAATATCATTATCAATTATATTATTTTGAGAATTATTTTCATAATGTAAATTAAATTTATCCATATCAGAAAAAATACAATCACTTATTATAATTTGATCATCCTTAATTAAAATATTATTTTCAATATAATAATTTAATGTTTTATAATAATATTCTTTCCACCAATTAATTTTTGAAATATGATTTATAAAAAAACCTCCAGAAATAAATGATTCAAGAGTATTAGATAATGCATTTGAAAAAATATTTTTATTATTTGTTTTTGATAAATTTAATAAAATTTTTATATTTTCTTTATTTTTATTTATAAATCCATAATGAATTTTATTTTTATTTAACTGTAATAATTTATATGGATTTGGCCATTCTTTTAATAATTTTGTATTCGTGTCATTTTCACGGTTTCTAAAATAACCAATATCACACCATCCATAATAAGGGGTTTTTGGAAAATAATTATTTAAATAAGTTTCATGAACAAAAAATACCTTTTCATTCCATAATACATTTAATTTCCAATCAACATGAGGAATATATTTATTATTATTATTTTTAATCCAAAAGTCTTTATATTGATAATTTATAAATTCTTCAAATGGTTTTATTATTACTTTTATATGAGGATTATTATTTGTATTAATATATTTACTACTATTTTCATCAGTATACACCACTAAAAAGAAATTTTTTACGATTGAAAAAAAATTATTCATCCATTCAACATACACCAATGGATCAAATTTTGATTTTATAACATAAAAACATGTACTAAATGTTATAAAAATTTTCATTATATTTATAATATAAAAAAAATAAAATTTATTTATTCATACTTATTAAAACTTTTTGTAATAAAATATTTTTTACTTGTTCTTGATAATTTTTTGATGTTGATAACATATAATTTGATTTTTCATGTAATCTATGTTTGTATATTAAATTATTTACTACAAAAATTTTACCGTTACTAAGTAACCAATCAGTAAATAAAACAGCGGAATCTAAACAATCTATCATTTCTCTTTTATAATTTATTTGATAATTATTCATTAAATTAAAATAATTTTTTACTGGTAAAAAATAATTACATGTATTTATTAAACATTGAAAGTTATTATCATTAAAATTATTTATATATATTTCTTTATTAATATAAATATTACTATATTTTCTATAATCTAAATAAGGTGATGGTTCATTAGGAAATGTTACTACCCATGATGGAATATATATTGTATTACTATCCCATTCTTTTATATTATATAATTTATCAATAAAATCAATATTTAATATATTATCTGAATCAAATAATATAGCCCAATCATTTGTACAATAACTAATTGTTTTAATTTTATTATGATAACAACCTAAATTTACTTCATTTTTATATAATTTTATTTTTTTATTATTAAAATTATTTAATATAACCTCTAATTGATTTATATCACTTGATTTATCATCATTAATTATTATTTCATTAATTCTTTCATCGTTTATAATATTTTCAATACATTCTTTAATATAGTTACTATTATTATAGTGCGGTATTGCTATCGATATATATTTTAACATTATAATTAATAATATAATAATTATAATTTTATATTAATTTATTTTTAATATAATTAAAAGTTTCATTAAATGAAAACATATATTTAATAGAATTTAATTTTTTCTGCATTTCAATAATATTAACTTGATTTAAAATAGTAGGTAAATTTTGTATTTCTGAACTATGAATACAAATAGAAAATTCATCCCAATTTAATATATCAGAAAAAGGTAATACTTTTTTATCATCCCAAATATAAATTGGAATACTATTTGCAAGAATTGCTTCATAAATTCGAAATGATGTATAACCATATCCTCTAGGAGCTAAAGTAAAAATACTTTTATTTAAAATATTTTTATATTCTTCGAATCCTACAGAATCATATAATAAAAATTTATTATTATTTTGTAAAATATTTTTCATTATTATTCTACATGGATGAGTATCAAATCTTCCCATAAAAGAACAATATATTGTTTTAGGTAGCTGTAAACAAGGAAATAAAGGATAACATAATAATGGAATGTCTATATTTCCTTTATTTCCAAAAAATATATATCTTTCAAATCCAAAAAAATTCTCTTTTCTTATAATTGTATTATCTTTTATATTTAATCCTCCTCCACCTGCTGTAAAAACTAATATATCTAAATCAAAATTTTTAACAAATATTCCTGCTGCATATTGAATAATTGTAAAATATTTTTTAGATTTATCTAGTGTATCTAAATATTTATATAAATTATCAATATTTTCTGCATAATTATTTGTTACATAATATGATGTCCAAAAAATAGGTAAGTAAATATAATTAGATGAAATATTATTTTTATTTTTATATAATAAATTAAAAAATAATTCCTCTATATTTTTACCTAAACTATATTCGGGATATGTACTTCTATAATTTGGTTGAAATT
>Ga0169931_10013847_pt1 | contig 10970 bp, 9 predicted proteins | sample Kivu_15m_20L_FD_129675 | JGI IMG/M metagenome (GOLD analysis project Ga0169931, IMG submission 129675) | Freshwater microbial communities from Lake Kivu, Western Province, Rwanda to study Microbial Dark Matter (Phase II) - Kivu_15m_20L... | ecosystem: Environmental > Aquatic > Freshwater > Lake ... | reverse complement strand
GAAGTCAGAACACTCGTTTGCCGACGGCCTGCCCGCCATTTTCGAGTTTGAATTGCCGTCCTCGTCGAAGGCATTCACGGTATCTCTTCCAGATGGAGTAGAAATCCGCCAACCGCTTGGCTGATGGAGCTCGAGGAACTACGGACAGTGAAAGCCTGATCCGTCAGACGCTGTTAACACCCACACGCCGCACTTTACACGGAGATTTGAACAAATGGTTGGACGTCGACTACCGATTTACCTTTTGATTGATACTTCAGGGAGCATGGATGGCGCACCGATCAATGCGGTGAACCAGGGCATCCATATCATGGAGGCGGCGCTGCGAACTGATCCGAGGGCAGTAGAAACTGCCTTCATCTCCGTTCTCACATTCGACTCAAGCGCGCGACAAGTCATCCCACTTGTTGAGGTCGGGAGTTTCACTGCGCCCATGCTTCAAGCATCGGGTGCGACCAATCTCGGCGAAGGTCTCAAACTTCTTGAGGACTGCCTTCGTCGCGAGGTGATCGCCAATTCGACAGAGGGCCAGAAGGGCGACTGGAAGCCCCTGGTGTTCATCATGACTGATGGGCTTCCCACGGACGCATGGGAGTCGGCGGCGGACTCGATCAAGCGACAAAAGATTGGCAATATCATCGGCTGCGCAGCCGGAGACGGCGCGGACGAACAAATGTTGAAGCGGGTGGCGGACCATGTAGTGAAGTTGACTGATACCAGCGAAGCGAGCATACAGGGCTTCTTCAAGTGGGTCACACAATCCGCCAAGGTTGCATCGGCCTCGGTTGGCAGCCAGTCCGGGCAGCAAACTGGCATCGCTCTTCCGCCACCTCCTCCCAATGGTGGCATCGTGATCGTACCTTAATCGAATTGCATCTTCCATCTGCAGTTGCACTCGACGCCGTTTGTCCCGGCAGTTTTCGTTGCATGGAGTCAACCCGTGTTTCTGAAGGAACGACTGGAAACATATTTCAGAGGGCGCACAGACCACCTCCTAGGTAAGAAGCCTCGTGCCTCTGACCAGACGGTAATGGACAATCCGTCAAAAGGGTTGATTGAGGAGTTGGCTAAGGAGGGTAGGTGCAAGATTTATGACATTGTCATTGATATGGCCGCCCTCCTGTCGAAAATGGACTCTACGGAGATGCAGCGGAAAGGCTTCACACAAGACACTAAACGCAATTTCGACGATCTAAGGATGAGGGTAAGCAAACTACACTTACCCGAACGGGAAAGGGTTGTTGAGCAAGCTGTTTTCAAGTGGCTGCATGATGACGCTAACTGCGACAGGTTTGCTAAAAGGCAGAGCGGTTGGATGAAACAGCCAGACTGCGACAGGGACGCCGCCAAGTTCATTGATGTCCTCATCCACTTTCTCAAAGATCCCCCCTTCTTTAACGCGTGCAGCACGGTCTTTGTCAATGTGGCACTGGAATGTGGGAAGCGTCTTCCATCTGCGAGCCCCATGGGGACGGTGAAGACTGCGGATGTATCGACACCTATCGCACCGAATGACGATGGCAGTTCGGGCCCCAGCCGAACGGTCAAACCTGATGATGCGCCGACATCCAAGCCAGCGGGAGTGTTTCCCCCAACCCATCCGCCCCTAGCCGCGTGGACATGGTTGCCGCCTGATCCGAATCTGCCGAGCCCACGACAGGAAGAGTGGACACACAGGGTGGACGGCTTTCCGCGTAAGGAAGATGTGCCCAACGGCGGCTGTTTCATCTCCGCTTCTGCTCGTGGTCGAGGGCACAAACAAGATGGACTGTATTGCGACGACTCGTCTAGTTTCTTTCATGCGGGATGTTGGCGGGTCGTTATCGCGTCTGATGGCGCGGGAAGTGCAAAGTTCTCACGAAGCGGATCGCAAGTCGCATGCGATTCTGTCAAGAAAGAACTAGGGCACTTTTTCAAGCACTTCATGATGCCTGAGCTTTCAGAACACGCGTTGAAACTCCTCGAAGCGGAGCCTGGGGGGCAGGACAGCATCAAACCTGTGTTGGAGGCTTTCCAGAAAGGCTTCAGTGCCGCGCGCCAGGGCATCGTGGACTGGGTCAAGCGGACGAACAGCGCCGGACCAGAGAGTCCTGAGAGGCAATACATCAATCGCTGCCTTCGCGGGACTCAAGCGGAAGCATCCCGGTTCGACACTTCCGATTCCAACGCCCCGCTTCTTGTTGTAGAAAGTGATTGCAATAGCACACTACTTGTGGCCGCAAGCACAACCGTCAAGCACCGCAAGGCGGATGGTTCGATCCATGAGCTCGCAATGGTTGTCTCTTGCGCCATCGGTGACGGCATGATTGCGGTATTCCGAAAACCGCAGTCGGCTTCTAAGTCTGGTAGCGAATCGCTCGCCACACCGCTGATGAAACCAGATACGGGGCAGTATGCGGGACAAACGGAGTTTGTATCCCGCACGACCTCCGACCCCAGTTCGGTACGCGAGCGGTTCAGAGTTGGCTTTTTCGGAAGACCGGAAGATGTGGTTGCGGTCGTTGCCATGACCGATGGAATTGCAGATGACTACTACGAAAAGAAGGGGTTGGAGCGCCTCTATTGCGATTTAGTCTTGAACCGTATTCTTGAGTTGCCTGCGTCTTCCGACTCCGTTTTAAAGGAACGTGAGTGGGCAGAAAAGAAACTCGCGCAGCGTGCGGACGAAGCCAAAATATCGGCGATTAAACTGTTGAAGGAGCGGAACGACAAAGTCGAACCAGCAGAGAAATATCGGAAACAACTACAATACAAGCAGTTAAAGGTCAACGCCTCTTATCGAGTCTTGTCCTCGCTCGTTAAGCAAGAGCAGGTCTTTGGCAAGGCGGAATCAAACACGAAACCGCCAACCGTCAGGATTCTCTACGCAGGTCTCGTCCTCGACCGCCTAGATCTCACTGCTCAGGAACTTCTTCAACGTCCTGGGTTGCTCAAGGCGCTCCTGCAGCAAGCGGCACCTGCCGTCACTCAGACAACAGATCTTCCCCTTTCTGAGCGCTTGTTTCGTTGGATCGATAGCTACATCGTGAAGGGTTCATTTGACGATCGGACCATGGTCGCTTTCATCAGTGGAACTCATCCGTGACTTCCAAGTACGAATTGGCGCAGATTCGAGGTGGGGGAGGCACTGTCGAATTTGATGTATCCAAACGCATGGAAGGCGGCATGAAGCATGTGTATTTCACCCGTGATCGGACCGGGGTGGTTGCATTTTTTCACGATCGGGCCGACGAGCGGGCTCGCGAGAGTCGACTCAGCCGTGTCGTCAATCAGTACAACCCCACGCGAGACTCCCAAACGAATGTTGCGTATTGGCGCGATCTGTTCTGTTGGCCGAAGAGCCTGATTGACCACTCCCAATACGGACTGGGACTTCATCTTCCCGCCTACCCAGCGTGCTTCTTCTTCCAGCAGGGTCCTTTGAAGGGACTAGAGAAGGATGGTGGGTGGTTCAGTCGGTTGGATCGATCGACCGGGCGACTGCTGCGATACTCCCGTGTGCATCCGAGTGAGAGGGGTAATCTGCAGACCTACCTCGCATGTTTCATCCGTGTCGCCAGGGCGGTAGAGCGCATGCACAACGCCGGGCTTGCCCATGCCGACCTCAGCGAGCGCAACGTCCTTATTGACCCATCTTCGGGAAGGGCCATTATCATTGATGTCGATTCACTGGTCGTGACGGGGCTTTATCCCCCTGATGTGCTTGGTACACCGGGTTATATCGCGCCCGAGGTCATGGCTACCAAGCACTTGAATCTCAAAGATCCAAATCGGAAACACCCGTGCGCCGACACCGATAAACACGCACTTCCCGTGATGATCTACAAGTACCTTCTCGAGCGCCACCCCTTGGAGGGAGGTCGGGTGCTTAAGGGGGTTGCGGCGGAGCAGGAGGATGACGCACTGTACGGCTCGAAGGCGCTCTACTCTGAACATCGGAACGATCCCCAAAATCGTCCGCGAGCCCTGAAGTATTACAGCGCGCAAATCCTGGGAAAGCGAATTGACGACCTTTTTCACAAGGCATTCGTCGATGGGCTTCAGGAGACCAAAAGTAGGCCGACCCCCGGTTCCTGGGTTACCGCACTTTGTGAGGCCTTCGACATGCTCCTTGCTTGCCCGAACCCTTCCTGCACACACAAGATGTATGTCCTGATTGATCCTGAAGCGCCCGTATGTCCCTTCTGCGGAACAAGCTTCCGGGGAACCTTTAGTGTCATGCGACTAACGCATGAGGAGAAGAGCTTCCGCAGGCTTGAGGGCGAAGTGGTCCTGAATGGTTTCCAAGGAGGATCGGGAACCATTCTTTACAGATTCCAGACTCATCGCGGGTCGCTGCGAGGTCCGGGTCAAGACAGCACCCCTGTCGCTGAAGTGGTTTTTCTGACGACCCCAGCTCCGACTTTCTACCTGAAGAACCTGAACCTTCCAGGAATGCAAGCGCGCTTCCTAGGGTCGGCACAATCGACTTTCCAATCGGTGCCGATCAACGCCAAACTACAACTTTCGACAGGACTGGAGATTCGATTTGGGAACGAGCCAGATTCGCGCATTGGGGCGGTTACTACCTACTTCAGACCGTGAGCCTTTGGTAGCAGGCGTTCTCTGACATTCAAGAACGTTGTTTTGTTTACGTTTTCGCTCGGAGCAGCCGAGGGTCTGCCAAGATTGGAGTATCGAACTGAGGAGTTACTGGACGTTGTATCAGGCAGGCTCACAAGTACACTCGGGGTGGAGGTTCCGCCGATGCCCAAGTTCGAGACTGCACACCGTATTGAACAGGGCGGAAGTATCGACTACGACACTGATCGCCTGGCAGGGCAAGGTGGCATGAAGCGCGTTTTCTTCACGAGGGACGGTTGCGAAGTCGTGGCGTTCTACCTGACGCCCATTCAGGACCGAAGTGATCCAAGAATACGTCGGCTTTCGGACGTGATTGGCAGGTTCAACCCGACACGGAATGGTGAGAACCTGTGTGACCATTGGCGCAGAGTGTTTTGTTGGCCAACGGCACTCGTGCACCACCCACAGCGTGGATTGGGCTTCGTCGCGCCTGCTTACCCCAAGAACTTTTTCTTCTCCGAAGGGAAACGAAAGGGAACCGAGAAGAGTGGTCAGTGGTTCAACAACATTGACTCGGGCTCGCAGAGGGCATTTCGACATGTTCACATTGAGCCCTCGGAAAGGGGGGACTTGCGTTCATTGGTCTGCAGTCTCCAAGAGTTGTGTCGTGCAGTGAACCGGATGCATCTTGCTGGCCTCGCGCACTCTGATCTGAGCGAGAACAACGTACTTTTCGATCCCTGCAGGAGAACGGCCATGGTGATCGATGTCGATTCGCTGGTGGTCACAGGTCAATACCCCGCGGAAGTACTTGGAACTCCTATGTTCATCGCCCCGGAGGTCCTGCAGACCCGCTCGCTTCCACTTGCCCATCCAAGCAGGAAACACCCCTCTGCAGAAACAGACAAGCACGCACTCGCGGTGATCATCTACCGAACTCTTCTTGAGCGACACCCGCTTGATGGTGTCCGACGCATCTTGGGAGTTACTGCCGAAGAGGAGGACGAAAGGAAGTTCTCGTGCGAGGCCGTGTACGCCGAGCATGCCACGGATTGCTCCAATCGCCCAACGCCTCGCGACTGGATCCGAGCAACGTCATTGGGACATGATGTCGCATCTCGCTTTGAGCAGGCGTTCGTGCAAGGACTGACCAACCCCACGCTCCGGCCGCTCCCAAGCTCCTGGATCCGGGTGTTTGGGGATCTACTTGACAACATGGTGAGATGTCCCAACCCGACTTGCCGCCATGGTTGGCAGGTTGTCCTGCCGCCGTGGAATGGTTCCTGCGGTTGCTGCGGCACACCGCTCGGGCGAAAGGTGCTTCAAATTGAGTTCCAGAAACCACGGAAGGTGGGGTGGTACTCCAAGCTTCGAACTTTGGTTGTCGCAAGTGGAAATGAACCTACACACGATCAGCTCGGCATCTTTCGGCATCACCTTACCGGTGAAGACAGCCCGATCGGAGAAGTCACTTGCCTCGCAGCGCTGGAATCGAACGCCGGACATCAGCGCATGGTGCTTCGTAACACCCGTCTTGATCTGCTTTCGGCCAGGAGTCGTCCGGAGACTTCCAACTTCAGCAAAATTGAATCTGGTAAGGGGCTTCTCTTAGAGCCGGGTGTCGAATGTGTGTTAAGGTCTGGAGATGTGACTGCGCGGGGGCGCGTCACAACCGTGTGAGTCTCGGTAGGCATCATGACACCGGAACAGTTGCAGAAACTTCTTGACGATCCGAGTTTGCGTGAGGTCAACGCCCGCGATAGAGGTGAGATCATGGCCAAGCGCAGTCTTTCCGTCAACCGCGAAGTGCGACTTCAACTCACGGGGACGACCATCGTGGGTTGCGATACTCCCGCCCTGACGGCGGGACGCGCAGCGCAAGTACGGATTGTGGGTGGGCAGTTGTGTACGACTAGCCGTGATTCGGCTGCGACCTCGCGTGCCGAGGGTGTGAGCACTCCTTGGCGAGCAGGCTGCGCCATCGAGGCGGATCCCTCTGCCCACATCGACTTTGAGGGGGTGCAGTTGGTGGGTGATGTCAATGGAATACCTTCGCTCGCCGGCGAGTGGCACATCCCAACCGTCATCAGTCTCCCGTCGCTGATAGCCCACTCACGTCAGCGGTTCCGTCTGCGCTGCATCGTACCCACCAACATCAGTGTTCGTTCGGAGATTGATGGCGCGGCCCCAACCAGTCCAACATACGGTGCCGGGAAGTGTGAGATCGAACTTGATGTTGCTGTCCCTGATTCGAGTGCCATCTTGGACGGTTGGATTTGGGTTGATGCTGCTGGAGTGTCGCGGGGTATCCGGCTCAGGGCTGATGTCCGTAGACCTGACTCCAGAGGGGTGTCCCCCCATAGGCCGGCACCGATGGTTTCCGTCGTTTGGGAAGCGCTTGGCGAGTACATCAGTCCCGTTCCACCGCGGAAAATACCTAAGTCATCAGAAGACGGGTTGAGCGATATCTTTCGTGGCCCCCGCACCTCTGGGGCGAAACCGGCTCCTGCATCAACCAAGGCGCCCAAGTCCAAGTCGATTGGCGCGGGAGCGGGCGCACCGCCCAAGGATGCACAGGGCAAGGGAGCTGATTCGCCCAATTCCTCTGATGCCAATCCACCAGGTGGCAAATCGGGTGGCGGCGAGGCGGTCCCAAGTCCTCCGAAATCTACCCCGAGAGGTCTCTCAAATATCTTCCGGCCAAAGTCAACGGACTCGTAGTGCCCCCCAACGAGACAACTTCCTCGTTCGCATTTCACTGGACCTGCGCTACGACTGGCACGCGCCTGTTCGCGACTGGTCGCATCGACATGCCGTGGGCCGTTCGCTTAGATGAGGAGTTTGGCGTCCCGGAATCCATGAAGTCTGGTAACTGTATTGTGATTCCGTCAAACGGTGCGGACCTCGACAGGCTCAGAAACCGTGGGATTCACGTCGAAAACGCAGTCATTCGTCCCGACTATGTTAAGATTGCAGCCCGTGCGGCCCCGTACTTGTTGCCACTTGCACGGTCAATCGTCGCACAACTGCCACCGGGGGCCGATGTACGTAGTCGGGTTGCGGCCCTCGTTGGTCTTGTGCAGGTGGTTCGATACGCCGTGCCTCCCGATTGTGTAGAGGGGCGATTGACGCTAGGGCTGCGAACCCCTTTGCTCACGCTCGCAGTGGGCGAAGGGGATTGTGACTCCAAAGCATGCCTTGCTGCAGCACTGTTGCGCTCAGTCTCCATCTGTGATGTCGCGTTGGTTGTTGGGCGAGGTCATGCCCTGCTTGGTGCGGCAGTCCCCCACCGCAGCGGGGACGCCGTAATCGTCATGAACCAGCGAAACTATGTGGTTACAGAGGTGACCACTTTATGTGCACTTGGTAAGATTGACCGAGAGGAAGCTTTAGGGGGTCGAGAGTACACCGCAGTTCCGAGCTGATTGTATAGGGCGACTCGCCATTCCGTCTGAGTGCGGACAAGTCAATGGAGAGATACTGCAGTGAACCAACCGCGCCGATCAACCTCCAACCTTCCTTGCGATCGTTGGGGCATACGAGTGCTCGGAGGCAGCTCGAACGCGGTGCAGTTTGCGCTGTCGCTCGGGCGTCACATTGTGGGTTCCGACGCTACGTGTTCAATTCGAGTACCGAGCAACGCCGTGGCTTCGCGGCTGCTTGAGTTGACGGTTTCGCCCACCACCGTTGTTGCACAGCCTCTTGGGCGGGGAATCACTTGGAATGGCGCTCAAATGACGCACGCGGTTCAAGCGAAGGGGGGGGATGTCATCGAGTTCGCTGGAGTGCAGTTTCAGTTGATTGACCACAGCGTAAGCCCAACGATCATCAGACTGACCTCCTTCCTGAAGTCCGTTCCTCTCTGGCTTCAACTCGCGGTTTCTCTCGGGGGGCTTGCGATCCTCCTCATCGTCCTTATGACGTCCCTTGGCAACCAAAAGCTTGTTCCAATAACAACGATTGTTGCATCGTCTGTTGTGCCAATCGTGGCTCTGAGTTTCCTTCTGTCCGCAGCAGCAGCGCAGGCTCCCACATCACGCAGCGTGTTGATGGTGGTCTTACTTGGTGCAACCCTTGGTGTGGTAGCCACGCTTGGGCTGGGGATTGTCTTCCCTCTCGGCACCGGCGCAGTGTTTGCTCCGATTTATGAAGAACCGGCCAAGTTGCTGGCGACGTTTGTTTGTTGGCATCGGACCGCCTATCGAAATCCCATGTCGGGACTGATCATTGGCTTTGCGGCAGGAACTGGATTTGAGATTGCAGAGAATGCCGGTTACTTCCTTGAGTCGGCATCAGAGCACGGACTTGGTTTCGGGTTGTTTGTATTGGTTGTTCGAAGCGTCCTAGCCCCGGTCTCTCACGGCATGTGGACTGCAATCTGTGCGTCCGCATGGTTTCAATGCGGGTGGGGGTTCCATGGCTCTTGGCGGCCTATATTTCTGCGCGCAGTTGTTGCATCGATGTTCCTTCATGGGCTGTGGAATAGCGGCATAGGCGGATTCATCGCTCCAATCACCAGCGCTTGTTTGACCGCTTGGTTGTTCTTTCGACTTTGGCGTACCAAGGGAACCTGGACTGCTCGATGGCAGTTGGCTCCATGAGGGACCAAACGAACAGGAGGTGATGTCGGAAGGGGGCTCGAGATCTTCGGGAGTGTTTTCTCCGGCACTCTGCGGGACATTGCCCCATAGTGACACTGTTGCGATCGGCGGCGTGAAAGGCAGAGGGGTCGTTGCATGGGGCATCGCGCAGCGATTGATTCACTCAGACCATGTGCATGAACTGCAGTTTAGCGAGCCATGGCGTGGTCAACTGACTCGCATCGAAAGACTGATGACCCTCTGCAGAGTGCATGACTTCACTTGGATGACAGCACAGCCAGCCCGAAGAGTCAGTTGCTATCTCTAGGTTGAGAGCGCACCAAAAACAGATGACTCGTTGCTCGTGACAGTCATCGCCCGCAAACTTCAGCCGGTAGCGTCGACAGTCATTGCTTGTGCGACCTCCGCATCGCGCGGCGTACTGACAACCGCTGTGTCACTCGCTACCCGCCAGAGCCGGTGATCGAAAAGTTCCCTGGACTGAAGTCGTTCGTCCCTTCGCACCAAGGGCAGGTGAAGCGCCCATGGTTCGTGGGACAGCAGAAAAGACGGCTGCACACACAGGATGCCCAGATCGCGTTTGTGCAATGGGGACATGCGGAGGGTTCGACTTCACCTGACTGGACGGTAGTGCCAGCGATGGTGCTAACCTCTAAGTCTTCGAGTGGGACGTTCTCGGTGGATCCGTAAACCCGTCCATTCCAACGATGCTTCATGACATAAGGCAGTCGCTTCTTCTGGCATCGACTTACAAGGTAGAGATCCGGATGGGACGAGTCATGGATCTTGAGATTGACTGCATTGTCAAGTTCCTTCGGTGGAGCCAAGAACTTCTCCGCACCAACCGCGCCAACTCCAAGGCTAGCCGCACGGACGGAGTTGGTTACCCAGCGGAAGAACGTTCTGATACTCGTGCTGTCGAAGCCACCCTGCAGAACCGTAGGAGTCACCTCCTTCAGCGCAGCAACCTCAACATCGGGTCCGCAGGCAAGCGCCACAGCGCTGATGGAACCTGAATCGACTCTCGCCCGAAACGCACGTGCTGCGGAGCGCCATTCGTCGGTGGGCAGACCGTCGGTGATGATGAAGCAGAGTGGACGCCAATCACCCTTGATCTCCAGGTTCGTACTTCGCTGAACCTGCGTGTCGATGGCGTTCGAAAGCAAATTAAGGGCAGATCCGAGTGGCGTTCCAGTTCCCAATCTCAAGCTAGGCATCGAGAAATGATCAACTGATGTCAGTGGGACCACTTGGCGCGCCACCGCGCCGAAGGTGATGACGGCTAAGCATACGGTTTCGAGACAGCGTGGATCTGCACGCATTGCGTCGAGGAGCGTTGCGATTCCATCCCGAACTTCCCGCATCGGTGCTCCTGCCATCGACTCTGATGTGTCAACCAAAAGGAAGATAGGCAGCCTCCTGCTCACCTCCTCAGCGTAGGTTGGATCGAGTCAACCGCCAAGAGGTAACTGGTGGCTTGCAGCCACGCCATGATGCAGCAAGCGCCATTTGTTTCCCGCACCCATCGAAGCAGCTACCAGATCACACTAAATGAGGCAAACGGTGGCAACAACGCTCCCCACCTTGATCGTCGACCGATCCCGCAACACGATTGGTGTGGATTCACCTCGGGCTACATAGACAGTGCCTGCCTTCGAAGTAACTGAAACGGCGCATCGAGGGATTCCAGATACATAGATCGTGTCTGAAGAACTTCCGCCAAAGGTAATCGGGACGAGCCCGAGCGCCATACGCACGATCTCCTTGGGTCCGTAGGCGATCTCGAGCACGGCTCCTTTCCAAGTT
>Ga0169931_10013846_pt1 | contig 10970 bp, 12 predicted proteins | sample Kivu_15m_20L_FD_129675 | JGI IMG/M metagenome (GOLD analysis project Ga0169931, IMG submission 129675) | Freshwater microbial communities from Lake Kivu, Western Province, Rwanda to study Microbial Dark Matter (Phase II) - Kivu_15m_20L... | ecosystem: Environmental > Aquatic > Freshwater > Lake... | reverse complement strand
GAGTGAAAGTTTTTATATTATCTTTGCATATTCTCAGCAAGTATCTCACTCAAGGGTAAGTGGCTTGTCGAAGTACCTTATCCTGTGGAACTGCCTCAAAATTGCATTAAAGAAGGGGTCCGCACTCTCACTACCAAACTCTCGTTTAAGCAGTCCTGCAAGCTTGCGAACATTATCGACGGTTAGCGGAGGTATGTAGTCTTTGACGATGTCAAGACAATTAATATCCTTGTCAGCCTCTTCTTCTGTCAGTACAGGTTTAAAGAACCCGCCCAGACGCACGATCAAGTTTTCGAATCTTACTTGGTACCCCTTACGATCACGCTCGTTACAAGCTTCGCTGAGTTTTTCTGAAGCTTCCATGGAGTCTGCAAGGTCGCAGATATCCTAGTGTAGCTCGCTGAGATGAACTGGGTCGGCTTCGACACATCCAAAATGGACAGTAAGGTTTTCAGTCTTAATCTGAGTGATCTATTTCTTAGTGAATTTTGGAGGCTTAATCTCTGTATTGTCTTACAAAGTCAGATCAGGAGAGGCTTTGACCTCCTCTTTCGGTGGGGCTACAGTTTTGCCAGCTGCTGCCTTGCCCTTTGTTTTATTTTCTTCAGTCTGATTGCTTTCATAATTCAAAGGTCTATTAGTCTTTTCAAGTGTTAATGGATCGAGACCAACAGCAGCCTCATCAAGAGGACCAAGGATGTAGAACATCTGGCTCTTTTTTGTCTGGAAGTCAAACCACATGCTCAGAGACTTTTGAGGTCCGAGTATTTCAGACTTTGCAATTTCTGTGGGCAGGACAATATCCACGTAATCTTTTACATCGCCGTTGCACTTGACAGGGTAGCTCGCAAGGTTTGCGTTTAGATACCTGTGCAGCTTGCAGATCAGTCGGCTTGTCCTTTCTCTATCTGACCCAAAAGTGAACAGTCTTAAGTCGAAGATCAATGACCTTAAGTAGGCTAGGAGCTCACTAGATGAGATCGTCGTTTTGTCTTTGAAATCGAACCCAGGAAGCTTGGCGTTGATTACTTTGTTGACCTGTGATGACTCAAAGAGCTCAGTGGCAATCTCACGGGGTACTTTGGCAACATCTGTAAGGTTGGTAGTTCCGATCTAGTGCTGCTTGTCAAGGAATTCTCGTTAGGACTTTGATATCACGATAGCTGCTCGCAAGTAATGCGTCGATGCTTTTTTATGGTTAAACACTGCAAGTGTCTCTTTATCGTTCTTTATCTCTTCCCATTTGTCCTTGCTATTGCTTGGAAGAGAATCAAGGTTATCATTGACTTATCCCTCAGCTAGGGCTTTTTCTCTGAGATTTTTCAGCTTGCGTTTTTTGTCCTCTTCGAAGTAAGGCGCGTACTTATACTCAAGCATTCTGATACGGTACTCACCAAGGTAGAAGTGAACTTTGCTAAGGCCTAATAAAGCATCTTTGAGTGATAAATCAAACTCGTAGAGGATGCATTCAGCTCGACCAATGCTGACTGCTTTTTCGAATGATGCCTTAGCACTCTCAAGCAGGCCAACTAAGGTTTGTTTAAGCTCACTGCTGAAATTTGGAAGTTCAATAAAAAATTCGCCGAGGGCGATGGAGTTTTAGGGTATATGCTCCGTAAGAGCTTCTTTGTACTTGCGTTAGGCTGAGTATTTTTATTAAAACTAGAGCATTTTTTCGACGAACAGATTCATGTGGGCGAGGCCGGTGAGGTATTAGCAGTGGAACTTCTATTGAGGGTTAGGGTATAGGGATCGTTCGATCATACGCTGGGTGTCTGTGAGGACTTTTAGTGCAACTTCGTTCTTGTTGGAGATCATGATCAAGAACTGAGCGTATCTAATATCGAACCTAACAGTCATTGTAATGATATGTACATAGATATTCGGCTGCTAAATTGTCTAATTTAGCGCCTTATCAGCCATCACTTAGTTGTACTGAACCTTCTTCGTGAAATCAAGAGCTGCCTTATCCTCCTCCTCAGCAACTGGGAGATCCTCAGTAGTACCAACAACCTATGCGCCTTTAACAGGAGCCGAAACTTTTTTGACTTCTGCGGGTTTACCGCCCTTAGTTTAAGCGGCTGGGGCTGAAGATGTAAATTATTGTAGCACATCTTCTGTCGGCCGCTTTCTGTCAGCATTTACCGTAACGTCTCCCCAATGGTTGATGTCCTAGGGAATTATTTCGACACCATTGGTCCGACACTTCATCCATAACAAAATTCTAGCCTCTTTTAAAATTTCTACTGCCTCTTCTCGCTTGTCAATGTTGTATAAAAGCTCAGCGAACATGCCGATGAACTCTGCATAATCCTTATCATCATGATTAAGTTTCTTGGACATGTTTCTGATATCGTAGCCATAATTGACAGCTTACTGGATTTCTCCACTTTTAACAAGCATCATGAATTCGACTTGCTAGAATCGTCTGATGTAATAGGAATCTTTTACTGCCAGGCATTCAAGTTTTGCAACGGACGTGCTGTCTGTGACGTCTTCTGTTCTGTTTTGGGATTGTAGAATTTTAATGAGCTCCATTTTGATCCTTAGCCAGAGCAATATGTGTGGATGACGACGTTTAGCCATCATCTAGGTCTTTATCAGAAGACGTTCACGCTCGGCTTTGAGTTTTATGCGTCTTTCCTCTTCCTCTCTTGCATTAAGATCTTCATCGACTACCTCTTTGCCCTTGGCTGCGGGTCCCTTTCCGGCAGAGGCCTTTTCTGGGGCTTTCGCAGGAGCCTTAGCTTAGGCGCCTTTGACTTAGGCTGCCACGTTTGGATTACTTCCGCCGAAAATTTCAGGGAGAGAAAAACTGCCTTTCTCTTTTGCCTCCTGCCCGTTTTCGATACCCTTAGTACAACCCTCTGCATAAAGTTTAAAATTCTGAAGGCCTTGTCGTAGCACATAGAAACTTTCTAGAAGCATTCCCCGTCTTCTGAACACGGTACCAAGCAGGTTTCTGGCGCGCAGCATTATGCTCAAGGTCTGGCTTTACCGATCTGCTAGACACATATTTTCCTCTGTGTTTTCAAATAGGCCTTTGCGGTCTTTCGGGGGAATATTCTATGAATCAAATAGCTGGGAAAGCTGATCTTTCAACTTAGCGAGTTCACTATCTCGAGTTTCGGACACGCGATCGCTAGTGTCCTGAATATCCTGTTGGAGGCTGCAAACTTCATAGTTAAACGCAAGCTTTGCTAAGGTCTACCGAGCTTGGTCCTCTGATGCTTTAAGTATCTGAGACCTGAAGTCAGCTTTTTCCAGAGACTCTACGTTTTCCAGTTCACCGATCCGGAACAGGAACAATGCCCTAAGGTAGAATATAGACTCGTACACATCGGGTGAGCAGAAGGTCTTAAGTTGCTCAAGCTTTGGTCCTTCTAGAGGTTTTAGTAAAAATTGGATGGCAGCCTGATTCTTCTCATGCTCTGGTGAGAACTAGTTGTAGAACTTGAGGGCATCATCTACGTGATAGTTTTGACCGTCTTAGATCATCTAGAATTCGGATTACCTGGTGCCGTGCTTTGGTAGGTCTTTCGCCTCGATGACTCTGCGATATATTTGGAGAGCCTCGTTTAAGTAACCACAGTTAATCGCAACGATTGCTTTCTAGACTCTTGATTTGGTAACTAGGACTGCTGATTTGGTGACCTAGTTGGCTATGTACTCCATGATCGAGACAATTGGGAATGCTAAGCGCGATTTCTCCATGTCGATTAAAGTTTAAGTAACTACTTGCATCGCATGCAGGACTTCACTAGGCTGCAAAAGTTGCTTATCATAGAAGATAGATATGACAAGCTAGCTCAAGAAAGCCCTTGGCGTGTGGTTATACCACATGATGTCGACTTGAGGATGAGGCAAGCTCAGCTGTGCCGGTGCTGCAAGGAGCCCTTTAGCCATAATTATGCAGTCCAAAAACTTCGTCAGGTCTTTGCCCTCATAACATAGCTTGGCGAGCTTAGCAAGCACCACTCCTCCAACGATAACCTGCTTTGATCCGAAAGCATCTGCAAGTTGGGGGTTGTCTGCAAATATCTGGCGGAACTGGCTGACAGAGTAAAGCTTCTAAAAGATGGTATCTACACAGTCGTTCCATTGGATCTCTGCCTCGGCCAAGTTGTTGTCTGCATAGTACAGATTTCCAAGTTCGTGTAGTGCCTAGATCAACAGTAAATTCTCCTGCCGCTTCCTAAGCAGATCAACTGTCTTTTTGTAGCTGGCAATAACCATATTGGTGAATACCTTATGACTCTATCGCTTTTGCTTAATTTGAGCATTTTAGATTTGCTCAACACCGTAGCAGCCCATCTAGATTTCTTCGGCCTTCATTTCCTCCGTTGCTGTCCCGAATTGGAAATATAGTTTGCGGCAAGCTTTTAGAGACTCAACACAATTGTTGGCGTCTCTCTTGATATTCTCGAGGAGCGTAAATGAAGCATCTTTGTCAGACAAAAGTAAGTTCTCGATGACTTCCAGTCTGAAAATTTCCTTCTCCAACCTGCCCTTATCAGCCAGGAACTCCTACTCTTCAGGAGGAATCTCGCCCGTGATCATGGCCTATCGACTCCGTTTTTTTTTGTTAGTGAGCTTCCAATTATCAAACATCTGGATGCGCTCCTCCAACTCCCGTTTTTTGTCGTTCGTATTAGATGCTGACTCCTGATACAAAGTTGTCTGGGCGTAGATGATGAACGGTAACAGCTAAGATGCAAAGATATTCTCAGTTGCCGAGTTAAGGCGGTTGCTGATGTCTACCATGCTCTCCCACTTGTGCACGCTCATGAGGCACTGCACAGCAAACACAATAAACGATGCTTACGTGTACATGTCGAACTCAGATACCTTTTCCCACCATTTTTGGTTCTTAGTTGATGATACCTGTTTGGACTCTTCGGGTTTTGAGGCTTCAACCTGCTCTGTACCAGCTTTGATACCGTCTACGTCTACCTCATCGCCACTGTCCTGGTCAAGGTTAAATGCTACGCTTTTGCCTTCTTTGTTGAATTGGGGCCTTTGGTTCTTTATCTGGTCGATTTCTTAACCTGAAAGCTTGCGCAGCTTGCCGTTTTGTTGGAGGAACTCGAGAAGGAACAAGCTGCACTCAGCGATTACGACGACGCTCTTCCACGCGTCGGTAAGTTGGGACAGCTCTAGGGGGTTCGTTAGGTCGTAGCTAAAGGCATTCCATGTGTACAGAATGATGTTGATCAATTGCAGCCAAGATCTTGAGTTGAGCGCAAACTTAGCAGCTTTTGCCATACTCTCCAAGAACTGGGTCATAACCTTCATCCTTCCATCATCATCCTGAGCCAGGCCCTTATTCTCCGGATTAGCAGTCGAAGGCTTGGCCGGCTGTGACTTATTGTCCGACAGCGAGCTTACAGCCGATTTAGCCCGCTCTGCTTCTTGCTTATTCATCAACTGCTCCCTAAACTCGGTCAGCACTGATTTAAACTTAGTGAAATCAATCCTAATAATGTCATTGAAGATGCAGTTTAGTTGGGACGTCATCTGAAAGGTATTTCTCTACGGCATCTGCCGTGAAAACAGAATGAATTGGGTTATCCCCTGCAAGAAATATTTCTCACTGATCCACAAGAACTAGGATTGTTTTAACTGCATGATCTCTTCTGAATTGAAATGCAGCATTTGTTGGCTACCAGCCTGATCTTTTTTGCCCATCTCTGTCTGCTTGATGCTGAGCTCGGTTTCAGCCATGATCTTCTGGAGCTGCTTAGTCGTAATACGGTTTTCACCCCCAGATAGAGTCCTAGATTCAAGCATCTATTTGACTTTTTCCTCCAGAATCATGAATCTTTTGCGCTGCTTGACAACGATGTCTTGGTTGAGATTCTCCTTTCTAGCGTTTAAAAGTCCTATCACACCTTCTTCAGTGGCAGTGTCAATCTTAACCTTATTCGTCAAAGTTTCATTTAGCTCATTTAAGTCAGTCTCCGGAAGCTCAAGAGCTCGTCTTACGCACTTGCAAATGAATTCAAGGTACCTTTTATTCTCATTTTCACTAGAAGGTGCAACTTCGGCTTGCTTTGCGTCTTTCGCATTAGCGACGGGAGCGGCCACTCCTATGATTGCATTAAGCTATGCGACTGGACTGCTCGTCTTAACGCTCTCCCAAAACTCTACAAGTCCTTGTATCTGGTCTTTGCTCTGGTCCAGATCATCAATATTCGTTACTTGCTTTTAAAACGCATTGATAAGCAATTTCCATCGTTCTGTCTTAGCTTTTATTACATCTATGTAGTCTCCAAGCGACAACATAAACTCGTCAAGAGCCGCTCCTTCAGTCTCGAATTCCTAAAATTTGACGAGCTTTTCTTCTACATGCTAAACGTCTTTTGGATCGATATTTGATGGGATCGTAGTCTGTGAGATGACGTTTGCCTCTGCGGCATTTTTTACCGGGTCTTTTGAGGGCTAAGACGCAATCGGTTTGCCTTATTTGTCGAGCTCTACAAGACTCTTTTTTTCTTCTGGTTCAATACGCTTGATTTGGTACTGAACGAACTTGCGCCACTTTCGAGTGTTGATAGGCAGCTCAGAGATGATCAGCCTCTTTACCATTGGACTCTCATTTGTTTGGAAGCCAAGGCGCATGATTTGGAAGCTCAGGCAAGACATAACTTTTCGTGATGTGGCGTCCATTTGATCCGACGGTACTAGTCTCATGGCTTGGTGGCACTTGATAAGGACTTGAAGCAACAAGGGGGTTAGGAGCTGCAACTATAAGAGAGCGACTAAGTGATTAAAAAGCTCTACGACAGTCCTTTTGATGAGATTGGCACGCATTATCATTGTGCTGATTTCCAGTGCGATCATATAGTAGTTAGCGATACGGAAGTCGATTTTTTGCTTTTCTATCTAACACTCATTGACTAGAGCCTTCTTTTAAACATCATTCTTGCAGATCTTAGATGTCTTAGCCAGAATGCAAAATGCCTGTGCAATCTACTTAGCTTCAATTGGGGAAGTCAGCTTGATATAATCAGTGTTAAGCCTCAAAGCCAAAATCGGGTTGATCTTGCAATCAAGAAAGAAGTAACTTTAATTGTTCTTCACGATGAATTCCTTGCATACTTCTTCTGATGCCATCTTTGCTATCTCATATTTGCCGAGCTTAAAAGCGATCTCTGCGAGGTAGCCGCATATCTAATGGAGCGATAGTGGCAAGACGGTCAGGATCTCCTTACAAGTTTCACCGATTCCGTTCACGCAAATGCCGTCGGGGGTATACCCACCACTGGCGAAAACATAGCGCTCGTTCGGAATTAGGCCAGTTACGTGGACGATATGTCCAGGTGGAAGCTTGACACCAGTGCCTGGGTAGTCTGTGTTATTGAGCGACACAGCAACGCCTGACCCACTTGGCTTGCCGTAAAGTGCAACCGTCTCGATGTTACGCCAAGCTTTGTATTCTGTAATCGGTTTATAAAACGGCAGCTTAAGCGTAATTGAAGTGCTTGTCCGGCCTAACACGATCGGAGTCTAAGGCACTGTGGTGCGCTTAATGTAGACGTTATCCGCCATGAGGCTGAACGGAAAGACTTGGTTCGGGCTTTTTTTGAAATAAGAATGGAAATGTCGGGCTGCTGATACGTAGATCGAATTCTCAAGAAGGAGTACAGACATTTATTCCTCAATATTCCGAGCTTTTTTTATCTGCTCATAAGCTTCTAGGAGCAGACTCTTCTGTGATACCGGGTTGCTCTTGGCTACAGCCAAAGACATGTAGAGGAGAGCCTACTGATAAGGATTCTAATTGTTTTCTCTCTCAAGGATTTTTTCATATTACAGAGACTAGGGCTTCTCGGGAGGCAACTTTCCTGCTTCTTAGAGAGTCTACTTGAGCTCTTTAAGAGCTGCTTTGCTTCCAGCTAGCGTCTTGCTCGTCTTGACTTAGTCCATCTTTTTTGACAGACTGTCCGCCAAATTTTTTGTCAAATTTACAGGCGCGTGCTTGCTCAAGTCGATGCCTTAAGTGGTCAGGAGTTTGTTAGTCTAACTTTTAACAACGCCCATTTCCTTACCCAGTTTTACTTCACAGCGATATAGATCAACCAACAAGTCTGCGTGAAGTGCATGCACGATCTAATCCTATTCAGAGTAAAAGAATTTTCCAACGAGCTTATTCCGATCATTATCCTCTTTGTGCCATTAAACACGGTCGATTTCTTTTTCAAAAAGATCTTTATCTTTTAGCTCTTCAATCATAGACCGCATTTCGAACTACTCTTCGTCTCCTTCATCCTCTTCAACTGGAGTCTGCTCTTTTTCTTTCCGAGCTCGATCCCTTTCTTTCCTTAAGATCGACTCTTTCCAGGTGTTGGTAACGATTCGGATTTTCTCTTCGAGGTCTCCGATCTTCTTGTTGTCGACGGTTATTGACATCGATGTAGATGGGCTATCGGTTTGGTCGACAGTAGACTTCATACGTTCCTCTCGATACTCCAAAACTTTGCTGATGGCAGTGCGCAGGCTTTGAACAGCGTTGCGGAAGTCACCTGTTTCCTCGAGCAAGTTCGCGAAATAGATGCTGAACTTGATGTACATAATGATGTTGTCGGCAAACAGCTCCCTCGATAGGACGCGATGGATAACGTTGAAAATGTCAAGGAACTGGTTTTTGACTTTAATTACGTGCTCATCAACTATGTCCACGTGTTCAACGTAAAACTCACGCTGGTTGCGGATCTCAACGTAGTTATCGATCTAAGTCAAGACCGGCAATAAGTACTGCGCATAAACCTAGTAGCAGATATCGTTCAAAATGTCACGTCTTTACTCAAGATAGTAGTCTCCAAGTGGCCCAAGCAGTGCCTCCTTCATCGTCTTCGCCAGTTCAGATAGGAAGTCCATGTTATAGGTCGTTCCAATACATCTGTCCTCATCTGAAAGTTGCTTGTACTCTGCCGTGTTCTTAGGGATGTAAGACCTCTCAAGCTCTGCCAACCTTCTAAAAATGAGCAAGTCACGCTCAGATAGCGATAATTATTTGTCAGTCTTGTAGCACAAAAACACGTAATCCAGGTTGTGAACGCGCTCTAAATCTGGCGGTGTCTGTCTAAAGTCGATTGGGATCTTGGTGTAGCCAAGCGGCGCCCTTAGATGGCGGTCCTAGCCTATCATTACTTAAACGTCGGTCACGATCGAGAGGCAGTCTTCTTCATCAATCAAAGAGTTCGCAGTGCGTCTGAATACCACATAAGGGATTAGCTTGGTTTTCTCATATACGCCATAGTGCTGTCTGATCGGCACAGCAACTGCGAAATGGCTGTCGGGAAGGTCAGGTCCAATAACCTCATCTGACATTACAACATCAATGCCGACGATCGCATTTTGCGGGTTTTTGGTCCTTTGGAGCAACATGCTAACGTAAATGTGCTGAATCAAGTCGAGTTCTCTCTGGGTCGCGACGATTGTTTCCTCTTCATCCTTGCTTTCTTCCTGTTTTGCTTCAACAACAGGCTTGCCTACTTTGGCGGGTGGAGCCTTGGCGTCGGGTTTGGCTTTAGGGTCAACTTTTTTGACTTCTTCTTTCTTTACAGCGGTTTTTTCTGCGGTTTGGGTAGAAGGGCGGTCTTGTTCTTCAGGGCCGTCATCTGTGAGCCCGCCTTTTTTAGCTGAGGCTCTTAGCTTTTTAAGCTCAATCTTTAGGTTGGCAGCGTTGAGATCTTTCGGAAGTCTTTCAAAGCCGTTAGGGATGTTTGAAATCTTCTGGGCTGACATTTGAATATCAACAGTCGCCAAGTACGGAGTTTCATATCGTCTGAACTTAAGCCTTACAAGAGCAGGGTCCAAAAGCGCATCAAAATCAGCCCACAGCTATGCTTCATAACACAGCTTCAACAGTTCTACATGCACCTCGATCGGCACGTTCTTAGATGCAAACTTCCAGTCATTCTCCTTGATCATCTATTCGTCAAGGGCTTTATACTGCTCAAGTAATCCATCAATGTCAAGGCCCGGCTCTTTAGCGCTAAATTTAGCGCGCTTTTCCTTGTCACGTTTCTTTTTTTCATGAATTTGAATCAGCGCGGTCTTGACTAGTTCAATGTCTGGCTTGACTAGGGTCATCGTTGCTCTAAGACACTCAGTTTTTATCTACAAATGCTTCGCATTACGTTAGACCAAGTGGCAATTGTGGACATCATTCAGGGACAAGCATTCGACAATGGCAAGACTGCGGTGGTACTTATTTGAATTGAAGACTTCTTCCAATTTCTTCTTCCATTCATCCGCCTTTGCACCGTTCTGCATAAGGTACTTAAGTTCTTGTGTCCTGAGAATTCTTAAGGCTTCAATCAAAGTGTCTTTCGTACCGGTAGGCACAGGGAGGTCTTGCTCTTCGATCTTCTTGGTATACAGGACTTTTGCGATGCCGTGTTCGATAACTTTTTGAGCGGCTTTAAACGCACCCATATCAGCGTAGGCCCTGGCCAGCTCCACGTAATTTAGCACCCGCCAGTCCAGGTACTTGACCATCGTCAGTATAAGGTTGTTATCGAGGCATAGAATGTTGAATGCCATAAAGTGAGTAGCCTGCTTGGCAAAACCTGCTTTCCGCAGTTGGGTGCATATTTTGAAAATCATGACGGTTGCATTGAAGGTAAGGTAGTAAAGACGTTCTCTGACCTCTTCGGTTTGTTGGTTGATCTCGTGACCGATGGCTTTGATGCGGCCTAGCAGGTCGATGATCACCTCAACTGTGTCCTTGCGCTGCATGTTCTTGTCGTTCTTAGTGGTGGAGTCGGTATCAGCTTAGACATCGGCAAGGTCTTTTGTGAGACGTTTCTCGAGCATTACGATCGGGGAGGTGTTAGTGGCCTCGTCTAGGAATTAGTCAGCGTCGTTGGGATTTCCTCTTTGCTGCATAATTTAAAGTGAATAATTGAGCCAAAACCGTTTCAAAATTCAAATCATCTGCTTGGGGTTTTGGGGTTTTGGGG
>Ga0169931_10013845_pt1 | contig 10973 bp, 11 predicted proteins | sample Kivu_15m_20L_FD_129675 | JGI IMG/M metagenome (GOLD analysis project Ga0169931, IMG submission 129675) | Freshwater microbial communities from Lake Kivu, Western Province, Rwanda to study Microbial Dark Matter (Phase II) - Kivu_15m_20L... | ecosystem: Environmental > Aquatic > Freshwater > Lake... | reverse complement strand
CTTCGAAACATTCAGACTGTATCTAAATCCAACATTAATAGCAAGATAATGCCTTTCCGTTTCAGGTCCCAGTGATCATACTCCCTGATATCTTCATACATATCCATCGTATGTTTTCTATTGTATGTTGTTTAATAATGGTGCCATTTCTTGATTTAATTTTTAGCGCAATATATCTATGTAGTTTGGTGTCAAACGCAAGTATAGAGATAGATAGTGGTCGACAGGCAAGTAGAGCCAAATGCGTCCTTAGACCTACTAATAGTCCTAAAGCGACTCGTAGGTAAAATCTCAGAAGTACTACAATTTGTTGGGAGGCGATAACAAATTCGCCAAGGCCTTAGAAGCATTATAGTAGAACTATACGCCAGCACATATAAACTGTAGAGATTAGTAGCAGATACAAATCTAGAGCTATTTGCAAAATAGTTTGCTGACTAAGGGATCGGCATAGTCACTATGTAATGTATCATATAAGTAGATGTTTCAGGAGTACCAGGTATTGGTAAGACACTTTGTGTCAAGCATGTTGCTATGAATTTTCAACACGCTAACAGCTAATCAGTCCGAGTAATTTACACTAATGCGCTTTGCGTTAAGAAACCAGTATAGATATTCAAGACGATTTACTATGAAATGACCAGACGCAACCAACAACCCATGCAGGCATTATACAGACTTAGTACACATAGTCTAAAATAGATAGATATTTCGAACATGGTGAAGAATTCTAGTAAAATTGGAGCAAGAACAAACCTAAATTGAGGTATGGGTTGCTATATATAGAGTGCTTATCATCGATGAGATAGATTTTTTGAAGACTGAAACCCAGGAAGAACTCTACACTATATTCTAGTGGACCAAATCTAAACGAAGCAGTCTGGCTATAATATGCATCAGCAATACCTTAGACTTCCCTTAACAGCTCTAGGGCAAAATAACGTCCCGCATAGGTACAATAGTATATACCTAGGTATGGATCATTGAAGCAAGGAAACCGAAGACTGATGTTCAAACAGTACACTTCTTCGCAGATTGAACTTATAATCAAACAAAGAATCGGACATCTGGATGTATTTGAGGATCAGGCTATCGTCTTCATTTGCAAAAAAATGAAACAAGACACATCGGATATCAGAAAATCGCTTAAGCATCTAAGAACTGCAGTTTTCAAGTTTTTGGCTAAGTAGTAGGTGAGGCGCAACTAGAGTAAGAAAAAAGAGATAGGGGTCAAGAAGATAGATGTGTAGCTATTAGCTAAAGTGTTCTAGTAAATATACAGTGATGTATTCACTAGACACTTCCCTGACTTGCCCAACTCGGCCAAAATAGTATTGTACCTAATCGCTAAGTACTATCGAGGCTAGACACGAACCCTAACAATGCGTCAGCTTTTCAGTTTCGGTGGTTTTTTCTTCAGGACAACAATAAGTCTAAGATCAGTACTGGCTGATTTGCAAGACATGGGTATTATCGAGTTATACTACCATAGATGCGCGTAGGTCACTCCGACTACATTTCGATTTTTCAATATGAGGGAACTAAAATAATAACACATCAAACTGAGTGACAGGATCGATACTGACAAGATTATAAATGCACTTTCTAAGGAGGATTTGACCAAGATAAAGTTTCCGATTTAGCTTAATTTTACATGATGGCTGATTATTTATTAATGTCAAATTCATTATTTTGATATAAGATATAATGTATATAATGTTTAAATAAAATAAAGCAAAAAGATGAAGAATTAATTTCACGAAGAGAATTTTTATCGTTTCTTAGCAATAAAATGTAAAAAAGTTGAATTTTTACGATTCGAATGTCAGTCCTAATTAAGTTTGTACCATAAATAAAGATGCAATAGTAAGTCCAGTACATCACTAGTTCCAAAACTACAGCCTTTTTCTCTAAGGTATCCAAAAATAAGCTCACAAAGGGTCATTCCCTGCCTACCCATTGTCTTCCTTTTGACAAAATAAGTCCTCTCCAATCCATGATGTCTAGCTCATAATTCGAACGCTGGGCCTTTATTCCTAACGCATTACCTCGAAAACATCTCCAGATAAGGGTACGCATCGATAATAGGGGCAGGAAGTGGGAAAGCGATTTCGTTCGGATCCGGACAACCCAGGAAAATGCTAGATTGTATAGACAGAACACCGAGAATGGGTATGATAGTGGTATAATTAGTAGTGAGATGAGGAGGAAAAGCAGTTTTGATGGATAGAAAAGGCAGGAGTGGATAGCGATAGGCAACCAAAAAGGCCTCATGTTGCAAGACAATAACAAACAGAACTAGTTTAAGCGATGCTAGACTGATGCTGGCTAATTGAAAAAATAGATGATAGATCTGATTAAAAAAGGGGCGTGGCAACAAAAGCAGAGGGCAAGCATGTTTTTGAGGGCAAAGCAGTCGCATTAAGTGTAGGGCTAGAGCCTTCGGGGCAGACTTAATAGGCAAAGGGACGCACTAGTTATGGGCAAAAGAAAGACCATACACATGTTGTCAACCAATTCATCGACCAACGACTCGTTTATCTGATTATTTTTGAGCAAGAAATTCCGAAGGATATCCAGTGCAAAAGTTACAATTTGAGATATAACTTAATATAATATGTACTACACCTATTCATATAAAATATGCCTTGACTCGACCCTCATTCGATCTAGTTATCCAACTCTATTTCTTTTCCGTCGTTCTAGTATGTCTAATCTTACTAATCAACTTGTCCCATTTCTACTCCCTTTGCATTCTTATACAGTTATTATATGGCTTTACCATCTCTATCTTAGTCAAAAATTAGCTAGAATTGTAGTCTGTCGATTAGTCCATCCGGCGCAAGGTATTTCTGTGAGTTTACGTAGTGACTGGGAGGTGGAAAGATTACATCGAGAGTTAGTCTGAGAGTATGTTCAAGCATGGTAGGAATGAGTCTTGCGAGTAATTTTGAGGATAGTTAAAGGCATGGGTTGGTGTTTACTTAGATCAACCATACATCGTAGTTTTGATCTATCATAAAATCTAGACCAAATATCTAGAAATTGTGTTGAGTATTGTTGGGATCAAGCTGAAGATAAGTGGCTTTGATGGCATCTAGTGCAACCTCACGCATTTTGGGATAGATCATTTAACTGAAACTAAACTTTCCTTAGCCGACCGCCCCGTCCATGTATCTCTGGAACTAGCTGTAGCTGACCTTGTTGCCTTCCTCGCACTTACCGTACCCTTATCCATGTTTTTGTATGGCATCGTTAGTGAGATGAATCATCTAATCACCAATATCATTAATGTTGTAGTCCATCGATGAGGTACGGATGTAGCCCTAGCCAAACCAATAAGCCCGCATTACTCCATGCAGACGGCTTATCATCATGTAATGTCTTATATCGAATTTACGCCCTTTGTAGAGAAGTGGTTTTTATATGTATTTTTGGACTATGTATGTCTTTATGATTCCATTCGAGTGTTTTTATTTCTTTTTGAGAATGTTGTTGAGCTAGTATACCTAGTCAATAACAGTAATGCCTTGGCCACGGTTGGACAGCTAACCTGGCTTGACGATCCATACATTTTTATTGTTTTTGTCCTTAGCAAGTCGTTTGAATTATTTACTGAAGGCATCATACTGTGGATCTCCAGTGGCTTGCTTGACATGATAGGTAAGAGGTATAACTTTGAAGACGTCTCTACCTAGCAGTTAGTAGTATTGTTTGAGATTGTAGAAGAGGGCTTTCTTGTTGCCAATAAAATAGTTGTATTACAGATGGTTATGTACTTTTTAGTTACAGGGCTATATTTAACGTGCCCTGAGGAAGTTTTCAGGGAAGTGTTTGAGACGCTTCTAAAAGGCTGTATATTTCTATGGCTTGGTGACTTGTTCTAGAAAATCGTGGTAGTATTTCATGTCGTTGTTAGTTAATACTTTCAGATGAGGGTTAGTTGGAAGTGGTGCTTTATAAATGCCTGCCTTTACTGGCTTTTCTTTCTAGCTGTGTTTATGTTTATTCTTCTTAGGTGATGGCACCTATTACTCCAATTTATGATGGCGTTGGGCAGGAGTAGCCTTATTTTGCAGCTGATAGAAATAGTTGATCTTGAGCTGCGTCCACACAAAGTTGGCTTTATTGGAGTCTTCCTCGACAACCCACCAGAAACGACGTTTGAGAAGACTCTTGACTAGAAGATAGTTGTTGCCTTTGCCCATATAGTACTTATATCGATCTTATGGTTTGAAATTCGAGCAGTCTTTGAGAAGAATCGGGTCATAGATACGATGAGCGAGGTTGACCATGAATACAAAATCACGGTAAGATCTGATTTTAAGCTCATAGATGGACAGTTAGCTGTCATATTTCAATCCTTTTTGTATCTTTTTTGGTTTCTTGGTAGGTGATATTACAGCTTGATCTTATTTCTATTATTATTTTTCTTCTTTTTACTACTATTTTTCATCTTCTTTTATATCAATATTCTAAAACTATGAGTGAGCGTTTCTTTACATCATTTCCTGCTACCATCTCCTGAACACCTGCGGCTACAAATTATAGTGGTCATCTTTTTAATTGGAGTGACTATTCTAATTAGCACCTTAGAATGTGTTGATGGGTGGTTTTTTTATACTGAAAGGTATGCTTTTAGTCTTTATGCTCTGCTATAAATATTACGATAACATGTCTTTTATTGGAGGCTGGCTCACTCGTACCACATTAGTAGCTTTGTTGACTGAAGCATGTCTAATTTTGTTGTCAGTTTCTTTCTTTAGTCCTTGGAAAGAAGGCAGTAGTCCATACAGAACTTATCTCATTTTATTCCTCTAAGTTTAATCATCCTTAGTTCCCTCTGATCTTGCATGAAAGACTTCCTTTCCTTACCCATCCTCTCTTCTCCTTTCGACCTGCCTGATCCTCTATCTTAGCTCATTCAAAAACACAGGTCGATCTACAACATCAACATCTATAGTGTTCTTTTTCCTGTCGATGGTTGGAAACTTCAGGTTCAACTCCACAGGAGATTAGTGGATAGACTGGTACCTGTTTGTTTTCAAGTCTTTAAGCTCAAGAACTCGAGCATTAGGAGAGCGACTTTTGTTCAAATGGTGCAGCAAGTCTTTGGCTTTTTGGGTGGGGCTACTGTTATGTGGTTGGAGGTGTTTTTGAGAGAGAAGATGCTGAGCTATTTGATCGTTATGTTGGTGTAGTTTTTAGTATGGTCGAGGCATGGGTCGGAGCTAGCTACTAGGAGTGATAGTAAAATGGCCTGGACTCTGAATGTGCTAATTGGGATGCTGGTTGAACTGACTGAGTGAATCATGAATGGCTCTGCGTGGGGGTGAATCTTCTTATGAAGATTTAAGTATGAGTGTAGATGTGCCTTTTTGTCTCATAGATTTGGGTAGGGTTTGCTGGTTGAATGACTACTGTCTGAGTGAGTGATGTGTTACATGAGAAGATGATTTTTTTTGATGAAGTTGAGATAGTTTTAGTTGGCATTGGCCTATCGTGCTTTTTGTTTGCGGAACTATAGCATCAGTGATATTTTTATTTATCATTAATGTAAGGTAATATAGCTATGTAATCAAATATCGAAGAAATGATAGTAAGGTTAAATTTTGATGTTATTTGTATTTATGATACTTTGTTTATTGTTTGATGATATTAAAATTTACTGATCATTATGTTTCTTCACTGATTGCCGATATACTATGCTCTTTTTATTTGCCACTACTTGAAACAGCATTTCTTATACTCGATCTTAGAACCGCACTTGCATTTCTTATTTCTAGGGTACCCGGGATAAGGCTACTACTCAGGCACCACCGCTCTCTACTCATACTCATATGCCTATACTCTTTCCATTAATCCTAGCTACTACAACTGCTGTCTCATTATCATCTCTTAAGGGTCTTATAGCATCAACAAGTGCCCATACATGTTTGTGTTGAGTCTCTTCAGTCCTAAAAGTGCAGGCATGTTAGACTAATCCTACAGTGACCTTATGCTGACATAGTGCTAGAAGTCTTAGTGTTGAAAGTAGCCTAGATGGATAATTTAGGTGGGTTAGTTTACAATAGGCCGCACCATGAATTATTCTAGTTGTCTTTTGTGGACCACTACAATACATCTGAAACATTCACTTAGGGCCTGCAATTAGAGATGACCACCCCATTATCCGCTTGTTCGCATTAATTTCAAATAGTCTTCAAAAGAACCATCTTAATCTTAATCGAGGAATGGTCTAAAGAACTATTAATTTTATTGCATGAACCTACTTGCTTACTGCCTCATAAGCACATGAGTTTCCTCTGCTCCATCCATCTGATCAGCAAAAGCCCTGAACAAACAATTACCATCTCCTCCAACATCCTTTAACCTTATCCTGAGAGGAGCTATTTCTTGATTGAAAGCTTGATAGTACTCCAAATATTATTGTGATAGTTTAAAACGATCTCCTTTCTACTTGGACATCTTTTTGTGCAATTTGGCTTTAATTTGTCGATCTAAGCGACGTTGTTATTTGGCTTATTGGATCAGTTTTGTTTTTTATTTCTTCTTGGAGCCACCCATCCGAGATAATTCTTTTATTATAAAGTTGGTATGAAGGAGTAATTTTTTACAAAAGAGAAATATAGTCAAAGATTAAAGAGGTTAGTAAGAAAAAGAATTGTTATTTGAATGGTAATCTATCACTTTATGTCAGAACTATATTTTGGTCTCAATAGTAGGAGGGCGAACTCTAGGCTAGAAGGATTAGAAGTTCATCCAGTTCTTGATGATAAGTTGGCTTTCATAGGCAGCTTCCTGGAAGTAGAGGAACACGATATGATTGTTGCGGTCGATGTATATTCTGGTGCCACTCGACTTGCCCTGGAACAACTCATAAACCTTTGCCACATCTTAGCCCTTCACCAAGTAGGTGTATATGCCTTCGAACTTGGGTAGTCTGAATTCGCAGAATGAAATAGTGGCCTAAGACATGTGTAAGCTGGTTTAGAATCGAGTTGTTAAGCATCTGGCATTGAAATTAATCTCCAGTCTCAGGTATTTGTTCTTCTGCTGCATGTGTTTGCTGCGATGAAACAGTCTCAGAATGTTCAATAGGTTTTCTGTTTCTATGTCGAACTGCACTTTCCTGTCCTCCTACAAGCAGCCGTTAAGCCATTCATGGCCAATTATGTTTTCAGGGTCGTATAGAGGCTTGCCCACTTAAGTTCTGTATCTGCATTAGTTGAAAAGTACCTGCCTTCCTTGAATACCAAGTTCAGTGCTCTGAATTGTTATTAACTCTCTCCGCCCTTCTCCCTGCTCAGTGTCATCTTGACGTCCTACATCCCTGGCTTGTCCATCAGGTCTAGAAATGACTTGTTGGCTTTCTAGCCATCGACAAAATCAAGGGCTAGTAGCTAGCAGCCTTCCCTTTTTGTGGTGGAGTCACTGGTGAGCATTCTGGAGTCAATTGCCACGATGGTCTGGCATTGAGCGGAACTAGCGAGGAATCGGATCTGTCCTTCCTTCATGAAGTAGATCAGGGTAAAGTTGGCTGTCTATTTGCTGCCGTAGAGGACTTTGATGAGCGTGCTGAAGAGCCCCTTCAGGCAGCGTAGACTCTGGAGTTTAACCTCGATGTCGAACCTCATTGCTAAAATGATTATATATGGCGCCAAGCTAAGGTAAATACACATATATGCTGATAAAACAGCATTATCAATATAGTAATATGCAATCATCCTAGACTCCATTCTCTTTCCTGATCGCAACAGATGTTCACCTCGGCCACAAATAACGCCACGCCATCCGCCACTCCGACTCTTTCGAGGCACTATAGTAAGTCCTTTAGACTGCCAAACTGCGCAAAGTGGACTTCTTATTGCTTGGTGGAGATCTCTTCGACTAGGTCAATCCTTCAACCTAATGCTACGTTAGATGCTTGAATTTGTTCAAGGGGAGTGTTTTTGGTGGTGGAGATGTGAAGATAAAAGTAACTTTGAATGGTGCGCCATATAAATGCAATTTTGACCAGAAGGATACTCGCATCTCACTACCAATATTTACGATACATGGCAACCATGACTACCCTAGTTCTGATTTTGGAAGATGTTCTGCTTGCGATCTACTCCAGGCTAGTCAGTACCTCAACTATTTTGGCAAGCAACTCAATCTCAACAAAGTAGTAATAAGACCACTCATCATCACAAAAGAAGGTTGCAGAGTCAAACTGGCACTCTATGGACTAGGTTACATCAAGGATGCAGTGCTCAACTAGATGTTCATTGACGGAAAGGTGTCATTTTAGAAACCAGAAGGCGACATCCAATAATATTTTTGCGTATTTGTGTTTCATCAGAATAGATACAAGAAAAGTTACAGGCCAGGTGCGCCTATCCACAAGTGTATCGACGCCAGGCATATTCCTGATTGGATCAATCTGACCATTTGGGGACATGAACACTAAGCGATTTACAAGGTGGAGTAATAATTCGATAGACCTATCCTGCAACTAGGATCAACTGTGCTCACTTCTTTCATATAGGCGGAGGCATTTAAGAAACAATGTGTGCTGATATAGCCTATGGTTGGTAAGTACAAAATATAATCTGTGCTTTTGGAGAAGTCCTACAGGCCGATGTTCTGTCTTCACTACTAGTATATGCAGTTAAAAATCTAGCATGGATAGTTTTTCGATATAGCTGAGTTTTTGGCTGAAAAAATATAATAAAATCTTAAAAAATCAGCTTAGTCTTCTAAAAAAAGACCTATAATTCGAATCAAGTTATAACACACTGGTCTGTTCTAGCTGATAAAGCTCAAACAGATATAGACAAGATACCTGAATAAAGTAGCGAATGGAGACAGGATAATTGTTTTTTGGAAGCGTAAGTAGTAGGCAGTGCGTAAGAACGCTAGCGATAAGGATGTGATGGAGATGATAAAGAGCAAAAGAACTGGAAGAGGGCCTAATAGTGTTAGTTAGAGTATTTAGTAAATGTACCTGAAAAGGTTGTAGCAGGTTAACACAGGATCAGGCGTGTTTAGTAATTAGTTTCTGATGGACATGATGCACTAGGCAGGCCATTCATAGAATTTAGTGGGATAAGGGATGAAGCGCAAGATGGAAGGTCAGATCAATAACGTATTGAAACGGCAATAAGCCAAAATACAACAGTATTCTAAGTACATATAGGACTAATATCGTAAGAAGATGCGATACGAGTTAGACTTCATAAACTACATCATGACTGGATAGTTCGACAAAAACATGTATAATGTCAATACCAACTAGTAGTTCTAAAAAATAGGCGAGAGGTTTATGAGTAAGGAGCAATTTTTAATACATAGTAAGATGCAGTTAGAGCTATTTAAGAAATTTTAAGATTAGATATCGGGTAGAGTGGTGGAGAGTTCGCAGTAGAAAAGTGGAAAGAAGAACTCGAAGGGAAAGAGGAAGCAGAATGGAGAGGGGGAATATGAAATAGAGAGTTTTATGGATAGAGAGAATAGGGAAGTTGCCAATCAGGAGAGAGAAGAGGCTATCAGGAAATAGAGTATATAGCGTGGAGATGAAGAAAGAAAAGGATAGAGAATGAATAGGATGCATGGGGGTGACGAGGAAGATTGGTCAATGAAGATTTAGTAAGACAGGCAGTATCGAAAAAATCGTTAATTCAGATCAGACTAAATACATGATCATAATTAGAGACATGGCCACGATCACAACTAAAGGCCTTCCCTGCTAGATCGAAATAATAGCCATAATCACACCCATAAACACTAGGGAGGCCATTCTTCAAGCTAGGATTGTTGTGCACGTGCGTAGCGTATGTCTATTGACGACTAACGCAATCGCATGCGTTTTGGCTAGGCGCAGATGAAGGCGGAGAAGGAGTCGAAGGGGCAGCTGAAGATGGGCGGAGGTAAGCGTGGAGGCGATGAAAAACGTAAGGGCGTTGTGAAGAGTGTAAGATTTAGTGATGATTTCCTTTGATACTTTGATAAGTTTGTATAAGAAATTCTATTAATGTAAACTAATAGCATATACTATAACTGATTAGAATCAGTAATCTTTAAAAGAATTTCCTGAAGATTAATGATAATAGATTAGTAATAGTACGATATTAAAATAGTACAAGTATCACTGTATTTTACCATCACTTTTGAAGATATTCCTATGATAAATACCCACCAAAACATATACACAAACAACCAGCAAAACTACTATACTAATCGACACGATTACAACGACTGCCACCCATCCTACTTGCTGTTACAAACTCAAAAACAAATATCCTACTCCAATTGCAGCACTTACTGCTAGATACTGCTTGCACTGCCATAGACTCATGCCTTATCCGTACTTGTATAGCAGGTAGTTGAAGCCTAGCCAGACTAGTTAGAGGGGAATGAGGAAAAGACAAAGAAGAGGTTTGCCTACGCCCAAGCAAAGGATGAGACTTTGAGAGTAAATGAGCAAGTATAGTGCTGCTTATCTGAGAGTGTAGTAGTGTTATAGAACATCAGAGTTGTAGGTATGGTAGAAGTGAAACAAGATAGCCAACATTATAAGGGGAATCAGGAAAACAGTCATGTAGGCTAGTCCTAGACTGACATTGTTGAAATTAGAGAACTAAGGTTGGACGATGTGGGGCTGAATAATTTGGACGAATGCGAAGTATACTTCGTTCATGAAACCAATATGGAACAGCAGGATAGATAGACGAAGGATCTTACGGATGAAGGGAAGCGTCTAGAGTCTACGAATTAGTTTAAATGCAAGACTTATGCCCAAAGCTATCATCAAGACACCTATTACTACCAATTGATATGAGAGCGAGTATCCAGCTTGTCTTATAAAATTGCCATCAGGCACCAAACTCTTTTCAGCAGGAGTCTAGCTGTAATACTGCGGGATAGTATTTTTGAAGAAATTAGGAAAAAAAGATAGATGAGCAATTCCAAATCCATTCAGGAAGAAGTAG
>Ga0169931_10013844_pt1 | contig 10973 bp, 3 predicted proteins | sample Kivu_15m_20L_FD_129675 | JGI IMG/M metagenome (GOLD analysis project Ga0169931, IMG submission 129675) | Freshwater microbial communities from Lake Kivu, Western Province, Rwanda to study Microbial Dark Matter (Phase II) - Kivu_15m_20L... | ecosystem: Environmental > Aquatic > Freshwater > Lake ... | reverse complement strand
GCAAACGATCGATGCATCAGGGTAGGTATACAAGCCAGCCGAGTCGACTTTGATTCGCAGGTCGCCGGTATAGGCGATGCAGGGTTTACCTTTGAGCAACTGCGTTGCTTCTCCGAGAAAGTTGGCAGCGATCAGGGCGTGGCGGGGAGTACTGCCGACCATAGCAAAGAGTTCGCCTCGGTAGTACTCATGCCGTTCCCCGGTCCTGGCTTCATGTTCCAGGTACTGCGCGATGGTGATTCCTTTCAGGGCAGCCGACATTGGCATGGTCTCCGCAGATCAAGTTCCAGCTCAGAACCCAACTCTCAACTCTCAACTCTTTCCACTACCGATCGCCGCTGATCTTTCGTCGCAGGAGGATCGTTTTCTCGGTGTTGAGGTTTTCGCCGGGGATGAAGCCGACGGGGACGGTGCGATCGATGATGTAGAACGATCGTTCGCGTTGTTCTTCGCCGGATGCATTGACATATTCGCGTCCGAACCCGTTTACTGGATCGTACTCGAAGAGTCCCACGGTAACCCATACAGCGAACACATTGGACTGATCGGTCACGAGGTTCGGCAGTCGCATTGCGCGTTGGTAACGGGTGAATGCGTTGCGAATGGCATCATCCAGTTCGAGCGGAGTCACGGCAGGGATGTTGTTTCCATCTTCGAACCTTGCGATGGCGTCGGGGGAGAAGAGCATCGTTCCAAAATTAGCGTTGTTGGGCATCGTATTAACGCTCTGGTTGGGAGTATAGGAACGCAGGATCGTAGACTCGATCGGGTAACGTCCTCGCTGTTGCATACGAGGTTCTCGGTTAGCAATCGGGTAGGGTGCTAGCGGTTGGATATTGGATGCCAGCCCGGAGCGGTATGCACCCACGAACTGGGTTGGGTAGTTGGGATCCATCGAGGGTGGCGACGTGGTTCCGAAGAAAGATGAAACCCCCGCACCATCAAATCCGCGCCGCGTTCGGAAGAATCGCTGCGTGATCACATCGCGCACTCCCCCCGTGCGTTGATTTCCCACCAGATAAAGATATTCCAACGCCTGCAGTGCTTCGGATCGACCACTTTGGGCCAGAGTAAGTGTATTGAGATTGATCTTTCCAGCGGCGGTGTAGTTGGGGATCTCGTTGGTAGGTGCAACCAACGATGGACCTCGCACGTTGTCCGGCTCATTTGCTCCCGTGAAGTTTGCAGGGATATAGGACGCGAGAAACCGACTCGCGACAGAGTTGGCCCCTGCAGCATTGACGACCGAATCGGGTTGCAAGAACTTGGCCGAGTCGATAAATGGCGGCTTGGTCTCGATGAACTCGAGCAAGCTTGCCCAATCGGCTTCGATCGGCGTGGTTGCTGCCGATGACCAGTAGCCACTTCGTTTGAGCCAGTAGCCTTCTGCACGAACGCGGTTTCGAACATTGATGTTATCGGGAGTGGCAGCGTAGTCAGCCCAATCCGAGGCTGCTCCCGCTTCGCTGAGATTGGTAACCTGAGCGTTGGCCTCACCGAAACTGGGCAAATACTCAAACGGCGACCGAAGTTGAGATGGATTCGCGATCGAGTGAAACAGCCCTAATTGACCAGGGCTAGTCAACGGGACCATCATCAGCTCGGCAGGGGTCGCGAATGGACGATTGAACCAAACCAGCGAGGTCAGATCGCGCGGCGAACCGTTGTAGAGAATGTTTCCAGATACGAATTGGGGTGGACCGAAACCATCGAAGTCATCCGCATCATCGTTTGCACTTCCGCGGATATCCCCATAGCGATAACCAACATTGGCATAGCCCAGCGTAGTCGCACTGTGATGTTTAGGCTGAGATCCCGCCACATCGGACGGTTGTTGCGTCACATAACCCAATTGGTGCATGAAGTAGGATGGGTAGCGATCGGCACCTGGGCCAGTCAGCGGAGGATCCAGAGTAACAAATGATTGGGCATTCGTCTGTCGCAGCTGGGCTGTTGAAAAGGAGTGATAGCTGTATCCCCAAATCTGATTGCCATCCTGAGTGACTTTTGTATTGGGCGCAACACGAACAGCAGGTTGACCGGGTGTGGTCGCAAGGCCAGCTTTGGAACCCGCTGTATCCCGCGCTGCTCCATCCTTATAACGCGATTGGAAGGCGATTTGACCTCCTCCGCTATCCTGAGGATCATCGCCAACCGGCGCTTCGCCATTGAAGACCGTCAGGTCTATCGATATCCAGTCAACGGTTATGTAGGGATTGTTGATCGGATCGTAGGACATGTTCGGATCGGCTAATCGCTGAAGGAACGCCGTGCGCACGTTTTGATAGGTCCCAGTGCGGTTCATCGCACTTCCCGTCTGCGGGGTCAAAATGTTGTTCGTGGTCGGCTGGTAGTCGAATGGTTTGTCAGGAAAGGTCCCAACTCCAGAGTCCGTGCAATCGACCCAGGAGTCAGGTTCAATTTCAATATCTCCATAGCCAAAACGTTCATCGCCTCGACTGGCTCGCAGATCGTCGGTATTGAGACGTATCAACGGTTTGTTCGCATCGCGCCAGTATCCAGTATTCCTTATCGGATTAGGTATCGAGATATTCACTCCGATACCATCAGGAAAACAATCCGCCCAACGAGAGCCGGGTGTCGCGGTTTCTTGAGGCGTATCTGCCGCACAAACTATACCCACAGCCCTCTTGGGAACGTCCTTCCACTCCGTGCGATAACGGTAGATATTGACTCCATTCAAGAGAGTCGTCACTACATTATTCGCATCTAGATTGATCGATTGATGGCTGGGCGATCGCGCTGGACGGTTGGTTGATAATTGATTTTTAATCAGACGCGAAATCCAGGGCGTTCCCGTATCTGGATTATTTTTCAGCGAACCAACTCTTGTTTCACGCCGCGGTCCCACCACAGCATAGCCACCTCCTTCGAGTAGAGTTGGGCCTGTTCCGCGATTGTAGTAAACCAAGTTTCGGCGATTCGGATTCGTGTTGTCGCTTGGGTCGTTGCCCACAAGATCGGGGACGCGCGGCCGCGAATTTGCCGAGGCATTGGTAAACCAAATCATCCGTTCGAATGCGAGAGCCGTGGGAGTTGTTGAACCGAGTTCATCGACATCGTTGTACAGCCCCGAGCCAACTCGAAACTCGGGTACGGCGCTCCCTGAATCTCCGATAACTGCGGTCGCTTTACTCGCTTGGAAATCCCGTTTGTATATTTCCTTGTCGTTTACGTTTTTCTGATAGAGTACATTGGCTTGCTGGGCTTGCTCTGTTGCACCCGGAGGTGTACTGGCGTTGATACCGATCCGCCACACAGGCTGCGATCCCCAATAATTGGCTAGATCCGCGGGAGCCATACGACTCAGATCGAGCTTGACCGGTTCACCCGGGCGAACGTCATACAGGGATCGCGATGTACCGGCAATCCGGTTATCCTCGGGGAAGTAGGTCGTTCGCGTTCCATACATTTCGATAAATAGTGACCCTTCTGGGAACCGGTACTGATCCATATCCGGATCAGGAGTCATCGGATCATTCGTTGTCGATTGCGGGCCGCCGTCCATGTCGGTGTCACGCAATCGTTTGTCGTGCAATGCCAAGGATTCGGTCAGCAGCAACTCAGGCATTTCCATACCCCAGACAACTCCGACGAAATCACGGTCGACCGGTGCTGCGTCCGGTGCCCAATAAGCTTGTTTGGGATTGTACTTGTCGCCGAAGCTCGCTTCATTGATCCCGAACGGGAAGATGTCGTACTCAAAGCGGGTCATGGCAACATCGGCATCGCGGAAGTCGACGACATTCACTGCCCACTGAGCGATGGCTCGGGCTCGCAAACGATGCCACTTAAGAGTATTCGGAGATTCCCCTTCCATTGCTGGAAATCGATGCTCACGAGGAATCATCAACTGCCCAAGACAGTAGAGATAGCGAGCGAGCAATTGACGCGAACCGAGATAGGCGCGGGAATTGGATCCCAGGTCACGCTGGCGGTTACGATAAAGGCCCGAGTTGCTGGATGCGACAATCGTTGCCCCATTGTGACCAAGTTCCAACTCCGCGCTGGTTGCTAACTCATACGGTTCATCCACATTGCCATCATCGTTGTCATCAACACCATTGCCGAAGGCACGATTGATATCCATTCGGAGGTTGTTGGAAAATTCCGGAGGGAACAACTGGTACAAGGCCTCGATGTTGAGGATCGGTTCATCGGTACTCAGGTCAGGCGGAAACGATCGTTTGCGATAGCGTTGTTCGTGGACCAGTCGAATGAAACCGAGGAAGTTGCCGGCGTCGTTTTCGAGGGTCGCGCCCGAATTGGTTGGAATGGAAGCGGCCGCGGCGAGTTTTGGCAATCGTAGCTCGGCGCTGCGCGTGGTGATCACGCGATTGATTTCCGACAGATTGTCGTATCCGGAGAACTCTTCCAAGTGCTCGCGGATGTGTTCGGGAAGCGCATCGACATCGTCATCAAACCGGCGAAGAATGCGTTCGAGTTCCGCCACGGTGAACGGCGTATCGCCGTAGGCCGTCGTTCCGGTACTGGTTTCGTAAGCATCTCCGGCGCGTTCGGACGCAATGGCCGTATTGAGCGGACTCTCAGGGAAAGCGTCGGTTACCGCGGGATTCACGAACGATAGATTCCCATTGCGATCGAAAGCGGGTGCAACCGCCGAGCGGCGACCGAGGGACATGCCCGGAAGTCGCCCGTGGATGTTCGAACCACTGACTGCCGGATCAACTTGTCGAGTCTCGCGTTGCCTGAGAGAACTGACTAGGTCATCACCATCGAACGTCCCTTCCGCTCGTCGTCCTGGCGATCGATCCATCTTTGCGAGATTGACGGGTTCGGAGGAATCATGATGCCGTTTCGCGCCGTAGCGTTCATCGAAGATCGAGTAATTGGAACCGGTAGAAGCCAACATCTTGGGTTCGAACAGAAAAAGCTGATTGAGCGATATATCGGCGGGCCCGTAGCCAAAACCTTGCGGCAAGTTCAGAGGTATAGGACCATTGAGGGTAGCCCGCACGAAGCCTGCATTATCAGCGAATGCATTAAATGTATTTACTTGCCCCTGAATCCGATCGCCGTGCAAGTTCAGGTTGATTCGACCATCCAAATCCTCGATATGGACAGCGGTTAGAGGCTTGAGCATTCTGCCGTCGGGCGAGTACATGGTCGGAAGGTTTGGATTGATCCAAACACTCTCGGGGACACCATCGCCATCGTTGTCCACATCCCAAGGTCCCTCGATCTGGGCTCGCACGAAATTTACCAAATCCGCGTTCGACACCATCTGAACGTAATTGGCGGAAGGCTTGAATCCCGGATTCATGTAAACGCCGTTCGGCGACTTGTAGCTGAGCACTCTCGCCGAGGATGCGTCGATCAACGCCAACAGTTTATCGATGTCACTTCCCCCAAGCCCCGACGCAGGCCCATACAGGTGCGCGAGGTAATTGACGAGCTCGGGTCGATGAAAGGATGGAGTGATGTATGGCACAACCGTCGTGGAATTGACCTGGATGCGGTCTTGGTGGGCCAACCAGAAATCTCGCCAATCTGGAACGTCGTATCCCTCATTGCTCTGACCTAGCAGTCGTCTGGGAGTATTCAAATCTCCGATACCTTCGACGCCGACTAGTCCACCACCGCTGGTCATGATTCGAGCATCTTGAAGGTAATCGTAATGTGGCAAGAGCGCGGGGGGCACCTTGCCCTGTGGCGTGGTAATGCTCAACCATCTCGACGCGTCCAAATTTCCATACCCAGTGAAGTTGGTTGACGAATTATCTTCCAACCCGATTCCCGCATTGTTGAAGGCCGCTCCGTTGATGATACAGCGATAACCTTCGAACAAGTTTTGAGCTGGGTTATAGAAATAAAATAGATTTCGAAGAGCCTGACCGTTCGGAAGGGCAAGCCACTCGGCGATCGACCCACTGAAGGCTTCAACTTTACCCGTATTCGGATTGAACCATCGGCCTTGCAAGACACCCTTCACTTCAGACAGATCGATGGCAACGGAGTAGTCGTAATCGTATGCATCGCCTCGCGAATAGGTTGGACTACCCGCATAGTTCGGGTCTGGAAAATTCCCGTCACCGATATAACCGACGTATTTCAAGATACGAAAAGAGTGCCCCGCCAAAGGCCCCTCGGTAACGGTCAGGACTCGCGTGTTGTAGGAGTTCTCAAGAGCATTGAGCCGGAAGGTGGAGAGGTTCGGGCTCAGGCTCTTCGGATCCCGAGGATCCAACGACACCTTGACGATTTCCACGCTCGGTTGTGTACCGATCGGTGTCAGTCTCAGGCTCCATGCATTTCGAAAACTGCCGCCGGGAATCACGGGTGTCACCGATCGATGCCCAAACCGCACGGTGATAGCCTGCGAATCGTAGATATCCTCGAGCAATGCATGTTGATAAAACGCGGAACGTTGATCTTTGGTTCCCCGCAAGACTTGATGCATTACTTGCTTGCCCAGATCCACGGTCGATGTCTTTGACTGGATCGCCCGAATGCGCATCGCCTGCGAGGCAGCCCGCGAATTGCTGGCAGCGACGATATACGTCACAGCCAGGAGCGAAAAAAGGGCCAGCATCCCCAAGGCCAACAACAACACCAAGCCTCGACGACTTCGGCGCATCGATTTGTTCAACATTGATTTTGACATTTCCTCGGACCTCTCTCTCAAGTTTGTGTGTGTGGAGAGTGGTGGCTCTGGTTGGAAACTGTTATTGCAATTCGATTTGGCGTTCATACACATGAACGACATCTTTCAGCAAAGTAGCATGCACTTCGAACGGGGGCGAATTCGGCGGTACGACGATGTTGGGACCGGGAGGTCCTGTGGGTTGCGTCCCGAACGACCTTGCCCACAAACTCACTTCGTTTTCTGTCCAGTTCCAGGGCGACCCGACCACGCGCACGGAAACTGGAAAAGTCTCTTCACCCTCGATGCCGATAATGCGGTACCAACGATGAACTTGACGCCGTGCGAAGGGCGCTTGAGGTGACAAGTTCTGTGGCGGAAGGTCTTCTTGGGTCCACCGTGACAGCATCAACCAGTCGCCGATTTTGACCCTTGGATTGACGAACTGGCTTCCTTGAAGTGTTAGATTGAAGGTTCCCGAAGTCAAGGCTTCCGCGTTGATGTCCGACACGCGAAGGATCCGCTCGCTAGTGGGAAGATTCTGTGCCGCGGCGGACATGTTTGCGTTGATGTCTCGAACATCTCGTTTGGAGAAAACAATGATCGAGGCGTCATAGAGCGTGGGGATTCTCACCGGTTGGTTGGATGCCCGCACATTCTGAGTGTAGTTCTCTTCGGTAACGCTTACCGGTTGCAGCGGAGTGCTCACCGAAGGTGTCAACGTCATTATCCACGACGGAGTATCCGGGGCGACAGGACTACCTAGCAACGCGCTTCCCGATGCCGGAGGCGAAGGATACATCGCCTTGAGCGGACCGAGTGCTTTGTTTGCCGATGGACTGATTTGAACAACATCGCCACCCTCGAGCGTTGCGAGTCTCGATGCTGCAGGTCGGGGTAGACATGCAAGTGCAGGCCCCGGTGCTTGCTGAGTACCGGGTACTACTTGAATGGATGGATTCCACGCAGAGACTCGCACCAACCGCGGAACGGAATCCGGCGGCGCAGGGGGATTGGGATCTCCGATATACACAGGGTTAAAACTTGCATCCAAACAAGGAAAGTTGGTTCGCACGAAGGGCAAGTTCAACGGAATTGGTGATTGGCTCCCCCAAAACAGCGGATCTACACAAAAGCCATATCCCGCCGCCATATTTTGGTTTACGCATGCTACTTCCTTGGTACCCGGGGCATTCAATGCTAAGCCGAGCAATCCGTATGCATTTTGGAGCGACTCGACTCTGTAAGAAAGAGGAGGGGTGCCATCCTCACGGATGCACCAGGGCGATGCAACACCTGGTCGGATGACCTGCGAAGTGTTGAGCAATGCGATAGCACTTTCGCCTGCCGCCAAGCCTTGCGTGATCTGATAACTATCTGCTGCTTGTCGGCCAGCCAACGGAATGAGCAGCCCAACGCTTACCAACCCCACCAGGATCACGACCATGGAGAAGATGACCTCCAGCATGGTGAGGCCATGACGACAACATCTCCCACGCAACCCTGCTCGCAACTGACAGTTTTTTGGGATGACAAAGATCGATTTCATCATGTTTCGCTATCTTCTTTATTGCGAAGTGACGTTCGAGTTGTAGGTACCTCGCCGCGATAACTCGATCAGGTCGCCGAAAGTCAGTGTGCTCGGATTAAGTCCGAGGATCCCGATCTGCGTATCGATCCCCACGGCAGGCGATGCACTGATTGCACCCGACTTGGGGGAGAGACGCACAATGTAGGAGTTGAGATCCGAAAGGTTTTGTCGAACACCTGAACCGTTGGCGGCATCAAACGCAAATTTATTGCGGCCCAATATCGACGGGTCCGGATCTACCGGCAGCACGATCTGATCCACTTTTCCAATGTGCAAAAAGATATCCTGCGTAGCATCGATCCTAGTCAAGTTGCCCATGTAGTTGGGATCTCCTGGAATTTGTCTTTCGTTGGCCCAAACGTGAGACAGGTTGCCATCTGGGCCGAATGCGATGTACACCGGACGCAATTGATTCGGCAACAGCGGAGTCCACGTATTTGCGATCCAGTCCGAGGCGAACCGCACCCGATAATCTGACATCGGATTCGCAATGGGAACACTAGCGGAATCATAAACCGGTTGCTTGATAGGCGTTCCCGCTGACGTGTTCCGAATCGTATCGTTCGCGAAACCGCTGAGAGATAAATCAATACACATTCCGCGAGGCAATTGAATCATCTCAGAGTAGATGGGTCTGGGACGCGAATAGATCTTAAATCGAGATTCAGGCGTGCCGACCGAAAGCGATTCCACTGGCTCCAACGAACGCTCACCAAGTCCTTCAAAACCTTCCTCATTCATTATCGAGAACCAAATTCGACCATCGTAATTTTGGGAATTTACATGCGCTTTATGAATCGATGGGCTGCGTGGACTGACGATCGTGAATCTTCGCTTGGAGTTGCCAAAGCTGATTTGCGAGCCATTGACGAGGTACTCTCCGAGCATGGCTGAAAGATCGATGTTATTCGAGATCGTACTGACCTCAAAAATCCGAACCTCATCTACTCCTGCAATCTGATCAGCATCGATTAACTGATCCTGGCCGGAATACACTCCTGGATTAGGAATCCCAGGAACAATCGAATCGCCCGGTCTACGTGCTTTGAAAAATATCTGCACAGGCATGACTGCGTCGGTAACCGGTATAGCTTCCTCCGCCAAGCTCAATCGTATGCATGCGTTGTAGGGAACGAAATTGGAATCAGGAGTGGCTATGACACCAGACGCGGTCTGGGAGACGTAGGCACCTGTGCCATTGTTTGCCGAAGGATCCCACTGAGCGCGGGAAGATACTCTTTCCAGCACCACAGCTACAGTACGATTCTTACCAATCGCTCGGGCGCGCGCTGCCTCGATAAAGTTTTTGACCACGATGGCGCTCTGGCTCGACTTGCGATCTGTCAGGAGCGTTTTGACCGATGGCAAAACAATCGCAGCAACAACGCTGACAACACCGACAACTACCAAAAGTTCGACCAATGTCAAACCGCTTAGCAACCTCGCACGAGACCGTGTTGTTCGCCGTTTTTTCATATGGCTCACAATGCACCCCCAACGGACTCTAAGTTAGTGATATTGTCGGTGGCATCCGCCAAGACATCGTAGTAGTCGCTCTGCAGCGGAAAAACAGGGTTGAAATTCGGACGCGATGTGTTGGTTCGTAATGCTCCCAACCGCAGTGTGGGATCGTTTCGCGGATACCACGGGTCGGCGACGTAGCAATCGATCGCGCTCGGACTGTAGGGTAAATCGACCTGAGGCGCCACGCCTAACGGCACATCTCCGACAGAGAAACTTTCGCGATTTGAAGGAAATGGTGAACCGAGGGGTATCGGAGCGTCCAATTGCATTTTCAGACCAAATCGTCTATCCAGACCGGGCGATACGATCAACGGACGCAATCCGAACAATTGTCGAAATGTGGAATAAGGAGCGTAACCAGGATCTGCCTTGATGCGATCCATGGGATCACCTTGAACATCAACTCCAGCAAGCGAAGGATCCATCAGGTCAGGATGCGACCGAATCGATATATCTGTACCCGCTGGCCAGCGAATCCAACGGATAGGGTTCCCATAGGTATCGATAAATTCGTTCAGTCCATCGTTATCCGTATCTCGAATCTCGGATTTCCCGAACAACTCGATTGCCGAGGAACCGTTGTAGGTACTGTCTTCGATAATCAGGTACAGGAGTTCAGCATTGGCATTGGTCGTTTCCCAACCTGGGATCGGTGAGTAATTGCCAGTTCCTGGGTCCAATACACTCAGACGGCGAATCATTTGCCGTGTGCGCATCGTTATATCGGTTACCGCATAAATCTGCGTGCCAAAGACCGATGCCTTGCTTTGAGAAAAAAGGCCTGTCGGAACCTGATGCGAGAATCGAAGCCAACCTTGCAGGTGCATTTCGGGTGCCCCGCCAGTATACCAGGAGGTGGTCCATTTCAGATCATCGGGATGGTCTGGCATTTCCTGCACAATGATTTGCCGGAGGCCAAACAACCGCAATCGCTCCAAAAGTATTGTCGTCGTCTCTTGGTTCGAATTAGGAGGATTAGGAAGAACGATGGCCCTCGCATCGGTTGGGATTGAAGTCGTTTGAAATGCTGGCAGAACGGCCTTTGGTTCCACGCGAACCTGTTCGTACTCTTGCAACCGCGAGGTGAGCACTTCGTTGATCTTTCGGATCGTCGCGGCGGTTTTGATGTTGTTGGCTTCCGTTGCCGCGCCTCGATAAGCAATGACAAACATCCCGGCGACCGTGGCCATGACGCTGATGGTCACCAGCAGTTCGATCAACGTCAAACCACCG
>Ga0169931_10013843_pt1 | contig 10973 bp, 11 predicted proteins | sample Kivu_15m_20L_FD_129675 | JGI IMG/M metagenome (GOLD analysis project Ga0169931, IMG submission 129675) | Freshwater microbial communities from Lake Kivu, Western Province, Rwanda to study Microbial Dark Matter (Phase II) - Kivu_15m_20L... | ecosystem: Environmental > Aquatic > Freshwater > Lake... | reverse complement strand
GAAGAGATTCAGCAATTGCAAATCGCCTGTGACATTACCGAAAAAGGTTTTCGTCGCGTACTCGGAATGGTGAAGCCTGGGGTCACCGAATACGAAATCGAGGCAGAATTGGTGCATGAGTTTGTCCGCAACCGTAGCAAAGGATTTGCCTACGAACCCATCATTGCCTCCGGACCTTCGGCTTGTGTCTTGCATTACATCGAAAACAACAAGGCCTGCCTGGATGGCGAACTCCTGCTTCTGGATGTGGCCGCAGAGTACGGCAATTACAATGCGGACATGACACGGACCATTCCAGTGAATGGGCGCTATACGAAGCGGCAGCGTCAAGTCTATGATGCAGTCTTACGCGTGGAGCGGGAGGCAGCAAGTATGTTGCGCCCTGGGGTTACCATTCAGGATTACCACCGCGAGGTAGGATTGGTGATGCAAGGGGAGTTGCTGGGATTGGGTTTACTGGATCAGACTGATATCAAGAATCAGGATCCGAAATGGCCTGCCTACAAAAAGTACTTCATGCACGGTACTTCGCATCACTTGGGCTTGGATGTGCACGATGTGGGAACCATGCATTACCCGATTTCAGCGGGCATGGTCTTTACTGTAGAGCCAGGAATTTACATTCCGGAGGAGGGATTTGCAGTTCGTATCGAAAATAACATTGTTGTTCAAGCGAATGGATACCTGGATTTGATGCGGAACATTCCGATTGAAGCAGAGGAGATTGAGGCCTTGATAAACCGGTAGGTAGAAATAAAAAAAGGAAAAGCCTGTCCCGAAATTTTTCGGGACAGGCTTTTTTGTTGGGCATAAAAAAAGGCTGTTCCCAGATCGGAAATAGCCTTTTTAAAATTACACTATGGGAATTAACCGATAGAAATTCGTTTGAATGTATTGACAGTAAGTCCCTTGCTCACGCCGTCAAGGTATTGAGCGATAGACTTGGAATTGTCTTTTACAAACTGTTGGCTAAGCAAGGTGCTTTCCTTGTAGAATTTCTGAAGTTTGCCAAGGGCAATTTTCTCCAACATATCTTCTGGCTTGCCTTCTGCTCTGGCTTGCTCCTTACCGATTTCGATTTCTCTTTCGATGGTAGTTGCATCTACGCCGTCTTTGTCCACTGCTACTGGATTCATGGCAGCAATTTGCATGGCCACGTCTTTTCCAGCTTCTTCTACATTGGCACCAGAAGTATTCACAAGGCCTACCAATACGCCCAATTTTCCATTGGAGTGTACGTAGGTCACTACTTGATCGGCATGGATGACTTCGAAGTGAGAGATTTCAATTTTCTCACCGATTTTACCAGTCATTTCGATGATTTTTTCTGCGATAGTGCTGCCTTCCATCGATAGGGCAAGTACTTCAGCGGCAGTCGTAGAGCCGTTGCTTACTGCTGCATCAATTAGAGCGTTAGCAAAAGCAACAAATCCTTCATTTTTAGCCACGAAGTCAGTTTCGCAAGTAAGGGAAAGCAAAATCCCTTTTGCGTTGCCATTGGTCAAGCGAGTGACTACTACGCCTTCTTTGGTTTCGCGATCCGCTCTAGAAGCAGATACTTTCTGACCTTTTTTTCTGAGGATGTCCACTGCTTTTTCGAAGTCGCCATCGGCTTCGGTAAGCGCTTTCTTGCAGTCCATCATGCCTGCTCCGGTCATTTGTCTCAGTTTGTTTACGTCTTGTGCAGTAATTGACATGGTAAGTTTCGTTTAGATAGTTCGTGTAGATCGGATACCTTCTTGGAGGGTATCGCTTGTACTTTTTGGGAGGCGCAAGCGCCTAGTTTAAACAAAAAATTGAACATCGACTGACGCCAGATGTTCAATTTTTAATTCATGAGTAGAGTGGATTAATCCTGTGTTTCGGCGTCCACGGCTCTTTTTGCCTCTTCCTCTTCAGAAATCTTGGCATCGTCTTTATCCTTCTTGCGCTCAGATAGGCCTTCTTCGATGGCAGTACCGAATGCTTTTACTAGAAGGGATACAGACTTGAACGCATCGTCGTTTGCTGGGATTGGGAAGTCCACCTCGTTTGGATTTGAGTTGGTATCTACCAAAGCAAAAACAGGGATACCTAATTTTTGCGCTTCAGCGATGGCAATGTGTTCTCTCTTGATGTCTACTACAAATAGCGCGGCTGGAAGACGGCTCAAGTCGGCAATACCGCCCAAGATCGTTTCCATTTTTTCCTTTTGACGGCTAACCATCAAACGCTCTTTCTTAGCCAAGTTTTTGTAGCCATCTTCCTTCATCAATTTCTCTAGAGAAGACATCTTCTTTAGCGATTTTCTGATGGTAGCGAAGTTGGTCAACATCCCGCCCAACCATCTTTCGGTCACGTAAGGCATGTTGAGACGCTGTGCTTCTGCAGCAACTAGGTCTTTGGCTTGTTTTTTTGTAGCGACAAACATGATTTTTTTGCCGGAACGTACAATTTGCTTGATTGCGTTGGATGCTTCTTCGAGGCAAGCAAGCGTTTTGTTGAGGTCGATAATATGGATACCGTTCTTCTCCATAAAGATGTATGGAGCCATTCTTGGATCCCACTTTCTCGTCAAGTGTCCGAAGTGAACACCAGCATCCAGTAAGTCTTTGTATTCTATTTTTGACATGAATGAAATTGTTTTCTATGGTATGAAGTCTATTCCGATTAACGCTTAGAGAACTGGAATCTTCTTCTTGCTTTTCTACGTCCTGGCTTCTTACGTTCCACCATTCTTGGGTCACGAGTCAAGAAACCTTCTTTTTTCAATGGACTTCTGTGTGTCTCATCTGCTTCGCAAAGTGCTCTAGAGATGGCCATACGAGCGGCTTCCGCCTGTCCTTTGATTCCACCACCGTCTACATTGATTTGTAGGTCATAGCTGCCTTCCACACCTACTAGGGTCAAAGGCTGCTTTACTACAATCTGGTGTAGTTCAAATGGGAAGTAAACCTCAATTGCTTTGTTGTTCACGGTAATTTTACCGTTCCCTGGCGTCATGTAAATACGGGCTACAGAAGTCTTTCTTCTACCGATAGTATTGATTGTTTCCATGCGTCAGCAATTAAAGGGTGATGGCTTTCGGCTGTTGTGCAGCATGAGGATGCTCAGCACCTTCATACACGTACAAGTTGCCGTACAACTTGCTTCCTAATCTATTTTTAGGCAACATGCCTTTTACAGCTTTCTCTATCAGGATAGTTGAAGATTTGGCCTTCAACAATCGTGGGGTAGAGATTCGCTGTCCACCTGGGTATCCAGTGTGGCGCACATATACTTTTGCGTCCCACTTGTCACCCGTCAATCGAACCTTGTCTGCGTTGATTACGATGACATTGTCACCACAATCTACGTTAGGAGTGAAGCTAGGCTTCGTCTTTCCTCTCAAGATTTTCGCAACATCACTGGCCAAGCGTCCTAGAATCGCAGACTGGGCATCCACAATGACCCATTGCTTTTCTACGGTGGAGCTGTTGGCTGAGATGGTCTTATAGCTCAGAGTATCCACTTTGTAACTGTTTAATTTTTAGCTTATTAATTAATTATCGACCCCAAAAAGGGACACAAAGATAGGAGCATTTATTTTTCTATGCAAACTATTTGCGATCCTAAACCCTAATTTTCATGGGTTTAGCAACTTTTTTTTATTCCACAAGTTCCAAATGGGCACAAAAAGTGGCTTATCGATTCTTTTCAAGCTGCTGCACCAGTACTTGGAAATCTTTGGGGTAGGGCGCGTGTATGGCGATTTTTTTTCCATCCAACCCCAAGAATTGGATGCTGAAAGCATGAAGGGACACTCGCTGCATGATGGGCAGTTCATCCGTATCCTTTTTCAAATTGAAACGACGCTTCAGCGCGGAGAGGTACAAGGGCTTCCCTCCGTACAGGCTGTCTCCACAAATAGGAGCCTTCAAGTAAGCCAAGTGAACGCGTATCTGGTGCAACCTGCCAGTAATCGGGCTACAAGAAAGCAGGCTGTGGGCAAAGTAGGTATTTAGGGTATGGACTATCGTTTGGGCAGGCTTTCCTTCCTTACTTACCTTGGCAATTCCTTTGTTATTGGCCGCTAGGTTACGGTCTACCAAAAGGTGCTGAAAATCATGAATGCCTTCTGCAACAGCGTGGTAAATTTTTTCTACCTGTCTATTTTCGAATTGCATGGCCAAATGTCGGTAAGCCTCCGCATGTTTGGCGATGACCAGGCAGCCTGAGGTCTCCTTATCCAATCGGTGACAGAGTTGGGCATCCTCCCAGTAGGTTTTGGCTAAGTCGAGGATGTTTTGTGCTTCGTGCCGGTCATCCAAACTCGATAGATAGGGAGGTTTGTTGATGACCAAGAAATCCGAATTTTCAAGGAGAATCAGGTCTTCAAACTTAATTTTTTTCATGGATGCATTGGCCCGGTAAGTGGTTACAAAACTAGCCATTCTTTGGTGGTTCCAAAAAAAGTTCAAAAACTAAGTCTTCGCACAGGCAAAAAGGTAGGCTTGATCGAGGAAGATGCTTCCTATAAATACTGGGCTGATCCCAGTTTTTGGTTTAATTCTTTGCGAGCAACACTTCTTTCTTTTTCTCCTTTTCAAAGGGGAGTTCAAAACTAAAAATGGAACCTTTACCCAAGGTAGAACTCACGGAAATTTTGCTTTTATGACCTTCCAAAATGTGTTTGACGATGGCGAGTCCCAATCCTGTCCCTCCTTTGCCTTTGGATCTGCTTTTTTCCACGCGGTAAAACCGTTCAAAAATTCGTTTCAAATCTTCAGGAGGAATTCCGGGGCCATTGTCCTTGACTTCTACCTGAATTTGATTTTTGCTCGTTTTTAAGCCTACCTGCACCTCTCCGCCATCGTGGTTGTATTTGACTGCATTGAAGATCAGGTTTTGACAAACTCGGTAGATCTTTTGCTGGTCGGCGAGGGTGTGGTAATTTTTCTCTGGGTCAATTTCCAAACTGATGTGCACGTCCCGTTTGGATGCCTTGTGTTCCAATTCTTCGATTACTTCCTGTACCAATTCCTTGAGGTCAAATTCAGTGAAGTTAAACTTGATCACTCCCGATTCCATTTGGTTGAGGGTAAGTAAGTCTTGAACAAGGTGGTCTAAGGAATCCATACTCTTTGCTGCTTTCTTCAAAAATTTCATCCGTACCTGCTTGTCATCGATGGCCCCATCCAGCAGCGTATGGATATAGCCTTGGGTCGCAAAAATGGGTGTTTTCAGTTCGTGCGAGATGTCTGCAATAAATTCCCTTCTGAATTCTGCATTTTTTTGAAGTGACTCAATTTCCCGCTGCCGTGCTTGCGCATAGGAATTGATGACTGCGTTAATTTTCTTTAAAGGGGACAGCGAGGATCCTAAGGATTTGTTTTTGATTTCACTGAGGTCCTTTTTCTGAATTTTTTCGAGCAGGGTGTAGATATTTCCAATCTCTCGAAAAATCAAAAATTCCAAGGTTATGCTAATCAATATATAAGAGATAGCGAACGAAAGCAGAAGCGCTGCCCAAAGAACGGTAGAGGAGGTGGAAGGGATGAGGTATAAAAATGCGGTCACTACTGCCGCAATGGCAATTGCTAGAAAAAAGGATAAGCCTCGAGAACCTGTTGGCATCTTAACCGATTTCGAATTTATACCCTACTCCTTTGACCGTAGTGATGCATTCTTCCCCGATTTTCTCCCGCACCTTGCGGATGTGCACATCCACCGTACGAGCGAGCACGAAAACATCCGACCCCCAAATATTGTGTAGAAGCTCATCACGGCTGTAGACCACGTTGGGATTGTTGGCTAAAAAGTACAAGAGTTCAAATTCTTTTTTGGGTAGCGTGATGGTTTTGCCAGCCTTGTCTATGGTAAAACTGCTGCGATCGATGTTCAGGTCTCTGATTTTTATTTGCCCCTTTTCCTGTTCCTTTTTGGAATCGCGTCTAAACAAGGCAGCAATTCGGCTCATCAATGCTCGTGGCTTGATGGGTTTGGTGATGTAATCATCAGCCCCCACATCAAATGCTGCTACCTCTGAGTATTCTTCCATACGAGCGGTTAAGAATATGATAAAGGCATGCTTCAACTCGGGGATTTGACGGATCTGAAGACAGGTTTCTACCCCATCCTGGTTGGGCATCATGATGTCCAATAGAATCACATCGGGTTGAAACTTGGTAGCAGTTTTCACTGCTTTCAGGCCATCCTCTGCTGTAGCCACTTCATAGCCTTCTTTTTGCAGGTTGTATTTTAGTATTTCAACGATGTTGGGCTCGTCATCTACGACCAATACCTTGATTTTTTGTTTGTCTGCCATGGGAAGAATTCCAGAATATTGTCAGAAAATTAATGAATATCTACCGCTTCAAACCAAATCTTTTGCTAGTCTAGCCTGGATCAAGTCGAATTATCGCTAAAATACAGGACTTTTTGGTAGGCTTTGTTAAGTTAGTGTTAAACTACTTCGCTTTCTAATTTTTCAATCCTTTGGCAGTGGTAATGTCGATATCCAAGGAGCCAATAAACAAATTGGCTCTGATTTTTACGGGGATTTTGTGCACATCTTTGGTAATCCAAACTTTAACGGGAAACTCGCCTCGAAATAGGCTATTTTTGGGGATTCGAGGGGAAAAGAGGTAAGTTTCTTTTTTTCCTAGATTCGTCTCTAGCGCCTCGGTTCCTTCAAATATTAATTTTAGGTTATATATTTCCTTATCAAAGAAACCTCTGATTACAACTTCCTGTCCTTTGCGAAGCGCGGATAGGTCCATGGAGCGCAAGAAGTAGAATCCGCTAACCAAATCTTGCACTGTGCCTGAAAGTGAAAACACTTTGACCTCTTTGACTTTTTTGTTTTCTCGGTCGTACAATTCAAGGGTGGCCTTCTTATTGACTTGGTCAAAATAAACTTTCTCATTTCGCCGATACCGGCCTTCTTCGATGTAGCGGTAAGAAAGGCGTGGCAACAAGCTTTGGGTATTCAAGTGCGTTCCCCAATTGTCATTTACCTTACTAAAAATAGTCACTGCACCTTTGGATTTGCCAAAAGCATCGATTTTAAAATAAGACTGCGAGTTTTCGAAAATTGCCTTCTTGCTGATGTGCAGTCGAGCGTCTGCAAGAGCTATCCAACCGTAAGAAACCTCAAAATGCAATTCTTCTCCAAAAGTAAAAGGAATGTCAGGGGCTGGAGACTGTCCCCAAGTAGCGGTAATTGGAATACAGGCAAATAGCAGTAGCCGAAAATAGCGCTTCAGATGATATATGACAATTTGTGACAAAAATCAGAGGATTATCGGATAATTACTACAAAATCTGCTGTTGTAAAGCATAAAAGTACAAATTTGCACAGCGAAAACAAGCGCAGGCAATACCTTGTTATTTGTGCAAATAATTGGTAACTTGAACATTTTAACCTATATCCCCATCCCGCTCACATGAGTACGAACAACGCAGAAAAACTCAAAGCCTTACAGCTCACGATCGACAAGCTTGAAAAAACCTACGGCAAGGGAGCCGTCATGAAGTTGAGCGACAATAAAGTATTGGATATCCCTACCATTTCTACCGGATCCCTGGGCTTAGACATGGCTTTGGGCATTGGGGGTATTCCTAGAGGTCGAGTGATTGAAATTTACGGTCCAGAATCTTCAGGTAAGACCACTTTGACCATGCATTGCATTGCTGAAGCACAAAAAGCAGGAGGACTAGCGGCCTTTATCGATGCCGAACATGCATTTGATAAAAACTATGCGGAGAAGTTGGGTATTGACACGGAAAATCTCCTCATCTCTCAACCAGACAATGGAGAGCAGGCCTTGGAAATTGCCGAGCATTTGATCCGCTCAGGGGCGATTGACATCATCGTGATTGACTCTGTGGCGGCCTTGGTCCCCAAAGGAGAATTGGAAGGTGAGATGGGCGAAAGCAAGATGGGCCTTCAGGCGCGCTTGATGTCCCAGGCACTTCGTAAACTGACGGGAGCGATTCACAAAACAGGCTGTGCTTGTATTTTCATCAACCAACTTCGTGACAAGATCGGAGTGATGTTTGGTAGCCCTGAGACTACGACAGGTGGAAATGCCTTGAAATTTTATGCTTCCGTACGCTTGGATATCCGCCGTGTAGGACAGATCAAAGAAGGTGCAGATAGCGTATTGGGAAATAGAACCCGGGTGAAAGTGGTGAAAAACAAAGTAGCCCCTCCCTTTAAGGTAGTCGAATTTGACATCATGTATGGCCAGGGAATTTCCAAAGTTGGTGAAGTGATTGATCTTGGCGTGGAACTGGAAATCATCAAAAAAGCTGGATCTTGGTTCTCTTACAATGGAGAAAAACTAGGTCAAGGGCGTGATGCAGTAAAAAGTTTACTTTTAGACAATCCAGAATTACTGGAAGAACTCGAAGGAAAAATCAAAGGAGCGTCAGGATTGCTGCCAACCGAACCCACCATTTCTTTGGAAGATTAAGGGTTTAACTGTCAGCCCTTCTACAAAAAAGGTCCCGTCCCGTCCCGAACATGAGGGACAGAACGGGACCTTTTTGTGGTCCATTAATTGGTGCGTATGGCTTCCACAGGATCCATTCGCGCAGCAAGTGTAGCGGGCACAATTCCGGCAACCACTCCGATGGCGGAGGATACACCCAAGCCAAGAATGATATTATTGAAAGAGAGAATCAAATCTAGACTCCCTAAAGGAACGAAACTCAAGAGGTAGACCAGCAGGATCCCCGAACCTCCGCCAATCAAACTCAGGCAAACTGCCTCAAAGAGAAATTGGAAGAGGATAAAGTAGTTTCTCGCACCCAAGGATTTTTGAATCCCGATGATGTTGGTTCGCTCTCGTACAGACACAAACATGATGTTGGCAATGCCGAAGCCGCCCACCAAAATAGAAAAACCACCAATAACCCATCCCGCCACAGAGATCACATCAAAAATGGATCCGATTGCATTTTGGATAAACTCAGTTTTGTTGAGTGCAAAATTATTTTCTTGGGTGGGCTTCAACCCTCGTTTGGCACGAAGTAGGCCAGCCATTTCATTTTCCAAAGCCACTAGTCCAACATCTGTATCTCTACCTTTGGCAGCGATGGTGGGCTCGAGCCCATCTCGACCCGTGTAGAACATCTTACTGAATGCGCCAAAGGGCACCAAGCAGGCCTCGTCTTTGGAAGGCAATTCCAGAAATCCTTCTCCTTCCTCTTCAAAAATCCCGATGATTTTAAATTTCATCCCCTTGATCTTTACTTCTTTTCCCAAGGCTTCCTGGTTTGGAAATAAGGTAGTTGCAATTTTCTTACCCACAATGATCAAGTTGCGGGAAGCATTGATTTCTGCTTCTGAAAAATAGCGGCCTTCTTCTAAGGCTACTTCAAATACATCCTGATAGGTGTAGGTGACTCCTGAAAGCGAAGTTCCCTCATAGGAATTGCTGCCTGCTTGAACCGTGGCTGAGGAAGAGGCTGAAATGGTCACTGCATCTGCATTGGTTAGGCGCTCCTCCAAAAATTTGTATTCGGCATAAGTGCCAGGAGGTCGTTGAAAATATTTCCACCACGGGTAATCCTGCGGCCCATTGGCAAAAGGAAATCGATCTACGCGCATCACGTTGGTACCTAAGAAGGCAAAGGAAGACTTGATTTTCTGTTCCAAGGAATCCACCAAGGTGAATACGGCAATGATGGCGAAAATACCTATGGTCACCCCCAAAAGGGAAAGAATGGTGCGAGTAAGGTTGGATTTTAAGGCCGAAATGGCAAACCTAAAACTTTCCCAAGAAAGCTTTAAAAAGAGCATAGAATAAGTAGTTGGTTAAAACAATTTGTTAAGTTAGGTGAAATTGGGCATTATTGTACTTATCTTTACATTTTTTAAAAGTAATCTGCTGGTCGAGTTCGACTAAGTCTACTACTCCTAAACGCCGTATATGAAATTATCTGATTTCAAATTTGAAGTTCCCAAAAAACTGATCGCACTCTATCCTACTGAAAATCGGGATGAGTCCAGATTGATGGTCGTTCATCGAAAAACTGGAGAAATTGAGCACCGTACCTTTAAGGATATTCTCGAGTACTTTGGCGAGGGGGATGTGATTGTCACCAACGATACCAAGGTTTTCCCAGCTAGACTATACGGGAATAAGGAGAAAACAGGTGCCAAAATCGAAGTTTTTTTGTTGCGAGAACTCAATGCGGAATTCAAACTTTGGGATGTCCTCGTAGATCCAGCTCGAAAAATCAGAGTTGGCAATAAGCTTTACTTTGGAGATAGCGACTTGGTGGCGGAGGTCATTGACAACACCACTTCCCGAGGGAGAACTATCCGGTTCTTATTTGATGGCACAGAAGAGGAATTTCACAAAACCATCGATACGCTTGGTGAGACACCCCTATTGAAGGAATACATCGAACGTGCCATTGAACCTGAGGATAGAGAACGTTACCAAACTGTGTTTGCCAAAAATGTGGGCGCAGTTGCTGCTCCTACAGCAGGGCTTCACTTTACGCCCCAATTACTGAAGCGTTTGGAATTGAAAGGAGTAGAAATCGCTCCAATTACCCTTCATGTGGGTTTAGGTACTTTCCGCCAGGTAGATGTGGAAGACTTGACCAAGCACAAGATGGATTCTGAAAATTACTTTATTCCAGAAAAGACGGTGGAATTGGTCAACCAAGCCTTGGATCAAAAAAAGCGCGTAGTAGCCGTGGGTACCACTTCCCTGAAAACGGTAGAATCTTCAGTGACTGCGGGTGGACGTCTAAAGGCCAGCAGCGGATGGACGGATAAATTCATCATTCCACCTTATGACTTCAAAATCGCGAATGCCTTGATTACCAATTTTCACCTTCCTGAGTCTACCCTGTTGATGACGGCCTCCGCTTTTGGAGGATATCCTTTGATCATGAAGGCCTACAAGGAAGCCATCAAAGAAAAATACCGATTCTTCTCTTATGGAGACTCCATGTTGATCTTGTAATTCAAATCGGTCCCGCGCTTGCGG
>Ga0169931_10013841_pt1 | contig 10974 bp, 9 predicted proteins | sample Kivu_15m_20L_FD_129675 | JGI IMG/M metagenome (GOLD analysis project Ga0169931, IMG submission 129675) | Freshwater microbial communities from Lake Kivu, Western Province, Rwanda to study Microbial Dark Matter (Phase II) - Kivu_15m_20L... | ecosystem: Environmental > Aquatic > Freshwater > Lake ... | reverse complement strand
TTCCACCTCGTTCATGTACTGCCCACCAATTTTGATGCTGCCTTTCTCACCGATAACCGTGAGGCTGCTTTCCAAGTTCTTATCCCACACCGAAGTGGAATAGTTGATGCAGCCCATGCCACCGCTGACAAAACGGAAGGCGATGTTGCCAGAATCCTCGAAATCGGTACTGCTCTCGTGGTTGAAATCAGCGAAGTTGGCCTTGATGTCGGTGATGTCACCAAACAACCAATACATGATGTCGATGAAGTGCGAGAATTGGGTGAACAACGTTCCGCCATCCAGGTCCTGACGGCCTTTCCAGCGTCCGGCTTTGTAATAGCGGGCATCGCGGTTCCAATAGCAATTGACCTGCACCATGAAAATCTCGCCCAGAAGTTTTTGCGAAATCACTTCTTTGACCCATTCAGATGGTGGAGAGTAGCGGTTCTGCATCACACAGAACACCTGCTTAGACATCTGAAGTGCCTTGAAGATGATCTCTTCACACTGCAACTTACTCAGAGCCATTGGCTTTTCGCACACCACATGCTTCCCTGCCTCCAATGCGGCAATGCTGTGAGTATGGTGTAGGCCATTGGGTGTACAGACATTCACAACATCAATATCGAGTCCCGATTTCAGCAATTCATCAATTGAATTGAAGAAGGGCACATTGAAGTGATCGATCTTCAGCGTATCAGCTGGGGCAGAGTCGCACAATGCAATAAGCTCCGACTCCTCGTTGCGGCTGATCATCTCAGCATGGCGCTTGCCTATGTGGCCGCACCCCACCACTGCGAAACGGACCCTGCTCATTGTCGATTGCTGATTGTTGATTGATGAATGTATCCGACTTTCGCTATTCCCCGATACGCTGTGTCCTGTTACCTGTTTCCTTCCCTTTCACTTCACCCGTTCAACTTTGCCATTTTCCAGTTTGTACTGCTGTCCGCTTTCGGGGCAGGTGGCAAGGCCATTCGAATCGAAACTGAGGCGGTGACCGTACTCACTCATCCAACCCAATTGCCGGGCTGGATTTCCGACCAAAAGCGCATAGGCAGGTACATTCTTGGTCACAACGGCACCGGCACCGATAAAGGCGAACTCGCCAATATCGTGACCGCACACAATGGTGGCATTGGCACCGATGCTGGCCCCACGCTTCACTGTGGTGCGGGCATACTGTCCTCTGCGGTTAACTGCGCTGCGCGGATTGGTGACGTTGGTGAACACACACGATGGGCCGAGGAAAACATCGTCCTCGCACACCACACCGGTGTAAATGCTCACGTTGTTCTGGATCTTGACGTTATCGCCCAGCACCACTTCGGGCGATATGACCACATTCTGCCCGATGTTGCAGTTGTTGCCGATCACACACTTGGGCATGATATGGCTGAAATGCCAAATTTTGGTGCCGGCACCAATCTCGCAACCCTCGTCAACCACGGCTGTAGCATGAGCCCAAGCCCCGTTGGCCTCCCATGCGGTCTGCTTGCTATTCTCGACTTCAGGTGCGTTGCTATCCATGTTTCGCGGTTCTTATTTCCTCCCCTTTGGGGAGGTCAGGAGGGGCTTTACTTGCGGATATATCCTTCAAAAGTGTTGTGTTCCTTCTTGTGCAGCTCTTCGGGCGAAAGGCTTTTGAAGTACTCGTATGTGATCTTCAAACCCTCGGCACGGCTCACTTTCGGTTCCCAACCCAATATGGCGCGGGCCTTATCGATGTTGGGCTGGCGCTGCATGGGGTCGTCTTGCGGCAGGGGCTTGTAAATCACTTTTTGCGTGGTTCCCGTGAGTCTGATTATCTCTTCAGCAAAATCACGGATGGTGATCTCGTTCGGGTTGCCGATGTTCACCGGTTCGGCATAGTCGCTCATCAACAGGCGGTAGATGCCCTCAACAAGATCATCGACATAGCAGAACGAGCGGGTCTGGCTGCCATCGCCAAAAACGGTGAGGTCCTCGCCCCGCAACGCCTGACCTATGAAGGCTGGCAACACTCGGCCATCATTGAGCCTCATGCGTGGCCCGTAGGTGTTGAAAATGCGCACAATACGCGTCTCCACCCCGTGGTAGCGGTGGTATGCCATGGTGATGGCCTCTTGAAAACGCTTGGCCTCATCATATACCCCACGCGGCCCTATGGGATTGACGTTGCCCCAATACTCCTCGGTCTGTGGGTGCACGGTCGGGTCGCCATACACCTCTGATGTTGAGGCGATGAGCATCCTTGCGCTCTTGGATTTGGCCAGTCCCAAGAGATTGTGTGTTCCCAACGACCCGACTTTCAGAGTCTGAATAGGAATCTTGAGGTAATCAATGGGGCTTGCAGGAGATGCGAAATGGAGGATGTAGTCCAGGTCACCGGCCACGTGAACGAAATGGCTCACATCGTGGTGATAGAATTCAAACTCCTTCAGTTTGAAAAGGTGCTCGATGTTGCGCAGGTCGCCTGTTATCAGGTTGTCCATGCCAACCACCTGCATCCCTTCTTTTATGAAGCGATCGCACAGATGAGAACCGAGGAACCCCGCAGCCCCGGTTATGAGTACTCTCTTGTTTGAATTATCTGTCATTGTTCTGAATGAGGATCGGTCGGACAGTCGGGGTCAGTTCTGTCCGACCGATCAGATTAGTATCATGCCATCGGCACCACGGTCCTACGACCTATGCTGCTGTAAAAGAATCCTTTGGCTTCCATGTCTTCCAGCTCATAGAGGTTACGGCCGTCAAACACCACTTTGCGCTTGAGACCGGCCGCCATCTGATCGAAATCTGGCGAGCGGAACACGCTCCACTCGGTGCAGATGATCAGGGCATCGGCTCCTTTCAAGCCATTGTACATGTCATCAACAAATGAGATCCGGTCGCCAAGGCGCTCCTTCACATTCTCCATCGCTTCTGGGTCATAAGCAGTAACTGTGGCACCTGCTTTCAAAAGCTCATCAATTACGTACAAAGCCGGTGCTTCGCGGATATCATCTGTATCGGGTTTGAAAGCCAGACCCCAAATGGCGAAGTGACGGCCCTTGAGGTCGCCCCCGAAAAAGTCCTTGATCTTGGGGATGATGATGGTCTTCTGCTTCTCGTTCACCTGCATCACCGACTGCAACAGCGGGAATTCATAGCCCACCTCGGCCGATGATTTGGCCAGCGCCTGCACATCTTTCGGGAAGCAACTTCCCCCGTAGCCTATTCCCGGGAACAGGAAGCGCTTACCGATGCGGGTGTCTGTGCCGATTCCAATCCGCACTTTATCCACGTCAGCGCCAAGGAGTTCGCACAGGTTGGCGATCTCGTTCATAAAAGTGATCTTGGTGGCCAAGAACGAATTGGCCGCGTACTTTGTCAGCTCAGCACTGCGTTCATCCATGAAGATGATGGGATTTCCCTGACGCACATAAGGCTTGTAAAGCTCTTCCATGGTGTGACGGGCGCGCTCACCGCTGGTGCCTATCACCACGCGGTCGGGCTTTAAAAAATCGTCAACTGCAAAGCCTTCACGAAGAAATTCGGGGTTAGACACCACATCGAAATCAACCGTGGCATTCTTGGCAATGGCTGCATGAACCTTCTCAGCGGTACCTACGGGCACCGTGCTCTTATCCACGATAACCTTGTAATCCTTGATCAATTTGCCCAACTGCTCAGCCCCGCCCAACACATAGCGCAAGTCGGCACTGCCGTCTTCGCCCGGGGGGGTGGGCAATGCCAAAAAGATCACCTTGGCCTTCTCGATGGCACTTGCAAGATCGGTTGTGAAATGAAGCCTGCCTGCCTTGATATTGCGCTCAAAAAGCACATCGAGGTGGGGTTCGTAAATTGGAACGATGCCGCTGCGCATCTTCTCCACTTTCTTCACATCAATGTCAACACAGATCACGTTGTTGCCGGTCTCTGCGAAACACGTTCCAGAAACAAGTCCTACGTATCCGGTTCCTACTACTGCTATTTCCACTGGTTAATTGAAGATTGTCGGTTGATGAATCTGGAATCTCAGGCAAAGAACTCCTTTACCGAGTTGATGATGTGCGATAGTTGTTCTGCCTCCATTTCTGTGTGAATGGGCAGCGAGATCACCTTGCTACACAGGTCGTCTGTGACATGGAAACCCTGTGCTGAGCGGTGCGCGCCACTGAAAGCCTTTTGGCCGTGCAGCGGAATGGGGTAATACACCATGCTTGGCACACCACGTTCTTCTAGGAACTTCTTGAGTTCATCGCGGTCCGCTCCATTCAGTTGCAAAGTGTATTGATGGAAAACGTGCTTTGAGCGGCTATGCCTGAACGGGGTCGTGATGTGCTGGAGGCCAGCAAACGCGGCATCATAAGCATCGGCAACAGCGGTGCGTCTGGCAATATAATGGTCCAATCTGCGTAGTTTGACCCGCAGAATGGCGGCCTGCATGGCATCGAGGCGCGAGTTCACTCCTATCACATCGTGCACGTAAAGGCGGCTCTGACCATGTGATGCAATCATCCGTGCCTTCTGAGCCAGCTCGTCATCGTTGGTGGTTATGGCACCGCCATCGCCATAGCAGCCCAAGTTCTTGCTGGGAAAGAATGAGGTGCACCCGTAAGTTCCCATGCTTCCGCTCTTAACGGTACGGCCATCGCTGAAATGGTAATCGCTACCGATGGCCTGTGCATTGTCTTCTATGATGTAGATGCCGTGCTCGTGCCCGATGGCCAACAACGCTTCCATATCGGCACATTGGCCATACAGGTGAACGGGGACTATGGCCTTGGTGCGCGGGGTGATTGCGACCTTCACTTGCTCTATGTCGAGTGTGAACGTGCGGGGATCAACATCGACCAGTACCGGAGTCAGTCTCAACAGACCGATCACTTCAGCAGTAGCGATGTAGGTGAAGGTGGGTGTTATCACCTCATCGCCCGGTTCGAGGCCCAAGGCCATCATCACAATCTGGAGGGCATCGGTGCCGTTGGCGCAAGGAATGACGTGCTTGCAACCCTGATAAGCCGCCAACTCATCGCGAAAGCCATCAACCTCAGGCCCACCGATGAAACGACCAGACCGAATCACCCCGAGCACAGCCGAATCAATCTCATTCTGCATCTGCTCGTATTGGCTGACCAGGTCAACCATCTGAATAGGCTTCATACTGCGGCTTTTTTTCGGGCGCGCAAATATAGGAGAGGGCCGATGGTAAGTTCAGATAAGAGACCCTATCCTTCTAATTGTCGCTATGGTCTCGTTCTCCAGATCCTCAACGACCTTTTGAACCGGACGTATGCTGCTCACCATTTCCACACTCTGTCCGGCACACCACAGGGTCTGATAGTTGGCAGGCTTGATGCTCTGCTCCAGCCTTTTCATACCGCGCAACTGCACCAGCATCTTGAAGTACTTCTTCGTACGCGAGTTGGTACTCAGTTGACGCTCAATCCAGTTCTGCTTGTAACCTATCTTCTTGGCGTAAGGCGTGTTAATGATTGTACAAGGCGTTCCACTGATCTTATCTGTCATGACGATATCGCCCATGCGGGCATCGACCACGGCCTGCTTGTAAGCGTCATTCACCCCCGCCTCATTTGTGGCGATGAAAGCTGTGCCGATGCTAACCCCCTGTGCTCCGAGAGCCAACATGCTAGCGATACCCTCGCCACTGGCAACCCCACCGGCCGATATTACCGGAATGTTCGGGAATTCACGCCTCAGGGCAGGCACCAGAATCTGAAGCGGAAACGGTCCGGCATGTCCGCCTGCCCCCTGCCCTACTGCGATGAAACCATCGCAGCCCAGTTCGGCCGCTTTGCCAGCGTGTTCCACATTGGTCACATCGCAATACACTTTACCACCGTATGTGCGGGCTGCCTCAATAACTTCCTTTGGGCTTCCGAGGCTAGTGATGTAGAACGGTAACTTCTGCCTTACCGATGCCTCAAGGTGTTCTTTGAGCATCGGGTTGGTCTTCTGAACAATAAGATTGACCCCATAGTTGCCCTTAACGCCCGATTCGGCTTTGAATCTGTTCAAGTTGATCAGTACCTGCTCGTACTCGCCTTTATTGCGATAATTGAGGCTGGGGAAACAGCCCATGATACCCGCCTGCATGGCCGCTTTCACCATGGCCTCGTTGCTCACAAGGAACATGGGTGCCATGATCACAGGGAATTCGATACCCAGAGATCTGGTAAAGGCTGTCTCAAGTTTCATCAAGGTGTTCTGCTTAGGGCGAACGAAGGTATGCCTGTGCTAAACATGCGGGCCATGGAATTGAAGCACGCTCACTTTGATGCGTAATCCACCAACTCGGCCAGTTCCTTTTCTACCCGCTGTTGCCATTCGACCTGCGCCTCCGGTTTTGTACCGTGAACTGTCTCGCGGTCATATCGGTCCTGATACCGGCTGCTGGCATCAAACATCTGACTGTGCAAGGCACCGGCCTTCTTCGCCAACACACCGCAATCGGTGATGCCCGCCAGTTCCTTCCGCAGTTTCCGGGCAAATAGTTCGGTGATGTCGAAATGCAATTGCTCGTGCTGAAGTAGCTCGGGTGTTCCATCGCCCTTGAGCCAGGACCTTCTCGGGTTGAACGAACACGAAACTGTGGTTTGGGGCACGTTGCCATCGCAAGACACGGCCATCGATATGCCGCTATCGGTCATGGCCGCCTTGTTCGAGCCACGGTCCACTCGTCCTTTGAAATCGTCCCATGTCAGTTTGCGCTCCGCTGTCCAAGGAATATCCGTGCTCTGAGCCGCGGCAGAAGCGACAACCAGAAAATTGAGGCTCAGAAGGATAGCGCGAAGCATATGGCTTGGGTCAGGCGTTTCTCGGAAAATGGTTCTTGATCAGCGTGATAATAGTATGCCTTGCAATGATTACTCCAAAACTCATTATTCACATTGAGAATCCTGAATCGTATCTAATCCTCATTACCTGTTCATTAAGCTGTTCTCAATCTTCAGCTCCTCCGAATCGCCTTTGAGTGCCTCGCGGTAACGGGCTATGGCGCGGTCGCGGGCCCATGCGTGATCCACTATAGGATGCGGATAGCTGAGGCTGTCAAGGTCATGCACCCACTTTCGGATGTAGCGCATGTCAGGATCAAACTTGCGGGCCTGTTCCGTTGGGTTGAAAACACGGAAATAGGGTGCACCATCGCAGCCCGATCCACTGGCCCACTGCCAGCCCCCATTATTACTAGCGAGGTCGAAATCGAGGAGCTTGCGTGAAAAATAGGCCTCGCCCCAACGCCAATCCAGCAACAAGTGCTTGCACAGGAAACTGGCCACCACCATCCGTACCCGATTGTGCATGTGACCGGTGGCATTCAGCTCGCGCATACCGGCATCCACCAAAGGGTACCCTGTACAACCATTGCACCAAGCGTTGAAATGCGTCTCATCGGTCTCCCATCGGATGCGGTCGTAAGCGGGCTTGAAAGCATTTTCAACATGCGGGAAATGCCAAAGCACCATCTGGTAAAAATCGCGCCACACCAATTCCATTATAAACTTGTGACTTTGAGCGCGGGCCTGCCGCATCAGGGCACGGATACTGACCATCCCGAAACGCAAATGCACGCTCATGCGGCTGGTGCCGGCCACACCTGGAAGGTCGCGGACTTCATGGTAGCTCCTCAATAGAACATCGCTCACATGTGTGGGAGGCACGTGTACATCGGTCACCGAGAAACCCATGTCGGCCAGAGTCGGCATAGGCAAAGGCTGAGTCGGATAGAGCGCATCGAGGTGATTCTCGGATGGGAAAGGTGCAAGGTCATTATCGGTGAGCCGAGCTAGCCAACGCTTGGAATACGGTGTGAAAACGGTGTAGGGTTTACCGTCATCCTTCAGCACCTCGTGACACTCAAAAACGACTTGGTCTTTATATGTCTTGAAACTGGTCCCTACCCTTTGAAACTGATCGCTGATGGCCGCATCGCGTTTACGAGCATAAGGATCGTAGTCGCGGTTGGCATAAACGGCTTTCACATCGTAAAGGCTTGTCAGTCTTTCGAACGCTTCAACCGGAGTACCATAGTGGACAAAAAGGCTGCTGCCCAGCGCTTCCAATTTCTTTTTGAGGTCGCTGAGTTCACGGTGAATCAGATCTACCCGCCTATCGGCCACATCTTCAAGTTTCGATAGGATATCCTTGTCAAACACGAAAACAGGCAGCACCGGCAGTCCTGAGCGGAGTGCGGCAAACAAGGCCGCGTTGTCGTTCAACCGCAGGTCGCGTCTGAACCAATGCAGGACTATCGGTAGTGACATGAGTCCAAAACACGTACATCGTCTCATAGTTCGGATTGACCGGAATGAAGGGTGGCTCCTACCTTAGCCCCATGCTGCGAATCGGAGTTTCGTCCTGCCTGATGCACCCAGATGTGCAACGTGCCACATTCGGTCCTAAGACCTTGTGTTATCTGGAGCGCGATATGGCGCGATACGTGTACGGTGGCGGTGCCATGCCCATCCTGATCCCAGATCTGGACAAAGCCGGTCGGCAGTTATTCATCCGTTCGGTCGATGGATTGTTGTTGCAAGGTGGTGCCGATGTGGCCCCGCAGTCCTATGGCGAAGAACCGATCCTGGATGGCCGTTGGCCGGGCGATGCGTTGCGCGATGAGTACGAGTTGGAACTGATCTCCATGGCAATGGATGCAGGACTTCCTGTGTTCGGCATTTGCCGAGGTTTCCAGATCATGAATGTCTATTTCGGGGGAACATTGTATCAGGACCTTCTCACCCAAAGTACGGGCTCTATTAAGCACCGCGATGCGATCGTGTATGATTCACTGACACATCACATCACTTGGCAGCCAGGTTCGTACATGCGTTCACTGCATGGCGATGATAGCCGCACACTGATCAATACCGTGCATCACCAAGGCGCGAAAGACCTTGGCACCGGCCTTTTCGTGGATGCCGTTTGTGCAGAGGATGGACTGGTGGAAGCGTTCACTTGGAGCGGAACAGAACCGGGCAAGGTGATGGCTGTGCAATGGCATCCGGAGTTCTTCCACACTCTCGGTGAAAGCCTTCTGAGCCCCGCGCCATTGCTGCACGAGTTTCTGAGGCATTGCAGCAGTAAGTGAGACTCCCCGAAAGGTAGTTCAGTTACAAATACGGGTTCCTGAAACCTGATGAATCCGCAGAAATATCAGAGAGTTGGCGTATTAATTTATTGTTATGCAGCAGTTTAGGGCCAAGGAGAAGGGTATTGACTCCTGCATGACGTGCATTAAAAACTGCTCATAACCAGAACTCTGGTACATGGCCGATGTTGGATTGCAAAACAGCGATCATGAAATCGATTCTGAGCCTCACTGTCCTGATACTCGGTCTTTGTACCGCGAGAGGGCAAGAATACCAGCAGTTCATCGGTCAACAAGGAGTGATCGCGGACCTGCTCCGACATGCAGACATGCACATGCGGAGGGCCAACTTCCCAGAAGCCTTGGAGCTTTATAACCAAGCCATTGCGAACGATAACAGCAACGCGCTGATCTACGCTTATCGTGCCAGACTGCTTTCAAGGATGGGGCGCCAGACCGAGGCGGCCAATGACATTCGAAAGGCCACAGAATTGAATCCGTATTCACCATTCCTTTTGGATGAACAGGCACGGATAAAGATGTTGATGGCAGACCACATAGGTGCAGCCGCTGACCTTTCTGTTGCGCTTAAGAAGTTTCCAAAGGACTCCCTGCTCCTCTCGGACAGGCTCTTGGCACTCGTTCAGTCAGAGGCCTACGATTCTGCACTGACGGTGGTAGATGAACTTCTGGCCCTATACCCCACCAACTATGCCATCCTCGCCAACCGTGCCGCCATCTGGATGAAGCTCGAACGCTATGACCGAGCTCAGCTCGACCTGAAGGAGGCCAGCGCACTCAGACCGGATTGCGGCATCGTAATGGACCTGATGGGGCAGGTTAGAATGGGGCAAGGCGATATCGATGAAGCTTTGGAACTGTACGATGCTGCTATCAAGTTGAACCCTGAACTCGGTTCGGCACATTTGAACAAGGCCAAGGCCTACAAGTTGCTCGGTGACACTGCTGCTGCATTGGTTGAACTGAACCTCGGCATAGGCATAGAGATGGACCTTGCCCATGCATACTTGAACCGTGCAGTGGCGAAACGCTCGTTAGGCGATACAGAAGGAGCCAAGAGCGACATGCAACGTGCCCTGCAACTCGATCCGGAGAACACGCTGGCTATCTATAACCTCGGCCTGCTCCATAAGCAGACAGGTGATCGGTTGGGGGCGTTGGAGGCGGCTGAGCTCGGGTTGCGAATCAAACCGAACGATGCAGACGCTCTTAACCTGCGTGGCAGTGTGTATGCCATTTTCAATGATTGCGACAAGGCTCTGGCCGATCTTGACCGCGCCATACAGATCAACCCCGATAATCATCGGGCGCTGCACAACCGCGGGGTGGTGCGAATATTCAGAAATCAGCAGGCCTTGGCTTGCGAGGATCTGAGACAGAGCGCCCTATTGGGTAATCAAGAAGCGGGCAGGAAACATGAGGCGTTCTGCTCTCTGAGATGGCAGTGATGCACCTGAGCTGACCACTTTTTGAACTTCAGGTTCTATGTCATCACGGCTGTGCATCCCGTGTTGAAAACTGAACCTTATCTCGATCAAGTCCCCGATAGCCCTCAATTTACCTTCGCACGGGTCTTAGGGAACGTGCCGCAAAGGCCGTGAAACCGTGGGCCGCACAACAGAGATGCCCAAAGACAACTCCATCAAGTCGATACTGATAATTGGCAGCGGCCCCATCGTTATCGGGCAGGCGTGCGAGTTCGATTACTCTGGTTCGCAGGCGGCACGGTCGCTGCGCGAGGAGGGAATTGAGGTCACCCTCATCAACTCAAACCCCGCGACCATCATGACCGACAAGGTGACGGCCGACCACGTGTATCTGCTGCCACTGGAGGTGAAGAGCATCGAGCGCATCTTGAAGGAACACCGCATCGATGCCGTACTGCCCACCATGGGCGG